>Ga0163203_1000371_pt1 | contig 12139 bp, 16 predicted proteins | sample PL_2010_330m_FD_113534 | JGI IMG/M metagenome (GOLD analysis project Ga0163203, IMG submission 113534) | Freshwater microbial communities from Powell Lake, British Columbia, Canada to study Microbial Dark Matter (Phase II) - PL_2010_330m | ecosystem: Environmental > Aquatic > Freshwater > Lake ... | reverse complement strand
GTACTACAGTTGATGCCGTTGCTGTGGTTGTTGATGAGCGATGAATTAATTTCTCTCATGGTGGAGATATAAAGGAGGCAATGATGCGTATGCACGTGCCTATGCGCGACATTATTAGCATTCTTGAGTCGAACAAATAACGTAAGCCCGGCCGCATGTGTCGGTACCACTGCCTCGTGCTGTGGACTTATCCCGGGGTTCCGGGCGTCATAAGGCGCCCGGAATTTTTTTTATCCTGTAAGCGCTGTGTTATCAATAGCATGCCGGATTGCTAAAAAATAGTTTGATGAACCTACTTGCAAGCAAGCGCCAGGGGGCTAGAATTGAACCTGTCCGCTCAAAGATGGAGAGCAGTTTTAAGTATTTCTTGAGAAAGAAAGGGTGCCGTATGGTCGCGTCGTATGAGGTTTGGTCTGTCCTTGGTTGCATGGCTTGCCAGGAGGTTGAAGAGCGCCTTGTGCGCATTGGCGTTCCTTTTGAGAAGAAGGAGCTCGGCACTGTGGTGCGCAACGAGGTTCCGGATTCCGAGGTCATGGCTCAACTGATCATGCAGGATAATATGGCGCCTGTGGTGGTGGCTGTCAAAGACGATGGCAGCAGGCAATCAATCCCGCATTCGGCTCTTCCTAAAGAGGAGGCTGTCTGTGCAGCGTAAGATGGACACCTACTACCATCTTACGGATCTCGGGCTCGGAGACTATCTGGTTCCGTGTCGCGAGTTCTTTGACGATGTTGGCAGTGTCCGGTGGGCTCAGTACATACTCGATACGTATGGTAGCGTAGGAATTCGGGCCGACTTTTCGAATGATATCGACCACCTCTCACGTGGTGTTGGTTCGTATGGTCTACCCTGCTATCCGCATTTGGACATGGAGGGCTTCGTCGATCGATCAAAGACGCTCTTCAAGTCTGGGATGTACTCGCTGCTTGTTTACTACTCGCCTGGTATGTGGCTTTCTCAAGGCGTAGTCGGTTTATTTGATGACCGACTCGTGGTGGAGCTTGATGGGCATGGAGACAAAAATTCGATCTGCAGGTTCTATGACCAGGTGCCGTTCCTCGCGGCATACGACGGTAATTGGGCGTATCAGGGCCCTCATAAAAGAACCATCCAAAAAATTATGGATGTACTGCTGAGTCGGGACCTATGTAATGTTTACGTAGAATTTACGGAGTTCGAAGACCTGGGGCTAATTCTCTGGCAACTCAGGGACTGGAATAAACGCTTACCAGAACGAGTTGGACGCACGCTGAAGACAAACAACTTCGACCACTATATTTTCTAGCAGTGCATGGCACCCTACTTGCATGGGCCTCGGGATAAAACCCGGGGCTTTTTTTTATTGTACATGGAATACCTATCGGCATAATGGTTCGTGTTCCTGGTGGAGGAGGGCTATATGTCGTTAGAAGAATACAAAGGTGATCTTATCTACATTGCGAGTCCGTATACTCACAAGGATAAGTCAGTAATGGAAGTGCGTTTCAAGGAAGTGTGCCGTGTTGCCGCCGCGTTATGCTGCGACGGACATTTTGTTTATTCGCCGATTGCGACAAGTCATCCGCTTATGGAGTATGGTGTGCCCGGGGACTGGAAATATTGGTCTGAGTTCGACGAACTTATGATTTCTAGGTGTGACGTGCTTGCGGTTTGTATGATGGACGGATGGGATCGGAGCACGGGAGTAAACGCGGAACTATTTATTGCTAAAGATCTTGAGATGCCGATCGTTTACCTTAACCCAGAGGAGATTTGAGATGGAGTTCGATATCGTCGATTCCAATAGTATCTTGCCCCCGTCACCTGCTACAACCAAAGCAATTGAGGTCATAAAGAACCTTCCAAATGGCAAGCTGCTTACCAAGGTTGCATTGGCCGAGGAGATACAGATCTCGCCGCGGTATATCAACGCAATGCTGCACTCCTTCAAAGGCTACAACGTTGTGATCAAGTATGGAGCCACGCGTAAACTCGTCTTTGGTAATAAGGAGACGATTGAGAAGTTGGCGAAAGAGAAACCTGAGCTTATATACAGGGGATAGACCATGGCAAAGTACGTTGATGTATCCGAACTTGGTAAGGAAGAGCAGTCGAAGTTGTTTAAGGAGCAAGCGCTTGAGCTGAAACAACTGCGACAGACTCTCGAGCGTTATGGCCGTGAACGTCGCATCTACAAGATTCCCGTCAAATTGAAAGGGAACGTCCGTAAGATCGGTTTGATTTCGGATACACACTTTGGCAGCCTGTATCAGCGCGCTGACAGCCTTGCTGAGATTTACAGTGTATTCAAGAAGGAAGGAGTGACTGACGTCTTTCATGCTGGCGACGTGCTGGAAGGCGAAGGGATGTACAAGGGGCAGGTGTACGAGATCTTCGCGCACGGGCTGGATGCACAGCTCAATGAAGCGCATAAGGGTGCCGAGTGCACCAAGGGCATCCGTACGCATTTCATCGTTGGCAATCACGACCTGTCCTACAGCAAGGTGGTTGGTATTGATGTTGGCAGGCTTATTGCCGAAGCCACTGGTTGGAACTATCTCGGACCGAACTATGCTATGGTGCACATTGGTACGGAGAAGATGCCCTTTTCTTTAGCCGTCATGCACCCATCTGGCGGCACGGCCTACGCGCTCAGTTATAAGTCACAGAAGGTTGCGGAGAGCTTCTCAGGCGGCCAGAAGCCTAGTCTTTTGTCTATTGGCCATTTTCATAAGTCGGATTGGATGCCTTGTTATCGTAACATCGAAGTGTATCAAGCCGGCTGTTTCCAGTCGCAGACTCCGTTCATGGCTACAAAGCCAACTCCTGCCCACGTAGGGGGTTGGATCGTCGAGATTACCCTGGGTAAGAAAGAACACTTCACCAGCCGCGTCAAGGGTGAGTTCATCTCCTTCTACGAGCCCGGACAAGTTGAGTAGACTCCGGCCCCTTCTGACCATATAATTGGTACAGATGTATTTAAAGGGGCTAGAGAATGTTCGAGACATTTCAGTGGGTTTTTGACGCCCTCCTAATCATGGCATCTTACGGTTCGATTTACGACGTGGATCAGGCGATCCAGGATATAGCTCTTAGCGGTGTCATGAGCATATTGCACGGTAATCCACTCAAGAATATCGCGCAGGATCTTCTCGAGTATAGCCACGACCTTGAGATCATGTTGCGCCGAAAACTGAAGCCGCATGGTGTGCATGTACTTACGGCATTCATTTCCGACTTGAGTAAATGCCAGGTTATCCGTATTGTAGGTGATGGAACGTCCAACTTTGGAGTGATACCCACTTCAGAGCACTAGCGTTCTACGCGTAAGGCGCGGTGGAGGGAATAATGTGCAAACTGCTGATTGTTGATGATAATCCTCATATCATTAACGTGATTGAACGTGTTGGTATCTTTGCCGGACTTGAGGTGGCGTCTGCAGCGTCATACAAGGAAGCTGTAAAACTGCTGCACACCTACGTTCCGCACATTATCTTGATTGATATCATGTTGCCTGGGAAGAAAGGTACGGAGCTGCTCAAGGAGCCTATGGAATTTCCAGCGGTCCCCCTGATCTTCACGGGCACGCATGTCAGCTCGGAACAACTACTTGATGCAATACGGCACGGGGCGATTGCTGTAATTACCAAGCCGGCAAGCATCGAGATTCTCGAGGCGTATTTTAAGCTGGCTGCAAAGATCGCCGAGAGTAGAATGGTAGAGCATTCATTCGGCAGCATGGTCGGAGGAATGCAGGAACTTCGTAAGGTAGTGACTGGTGCAGTTGCATCGGCCATGGTTCTGCAAGAAGGGGTGAGAAGTGACCGTGGAGTCGAATAACAACGGCGCCTACGCCATTATCAGGGAACTTGCCGAGGACGTACAGCAGCTGGCACATGCGCAGCAGATCGTGGCGCAAGCGGCGGACCACACCGCATCGGATCTTGCCGAGCTGCGAGGCAAGATGGATCGCGCACTCTGCCTGCTCGGTGACGCAAATACGGATCTGCAGCTAACAAAAGAAGCAGCACGGGCCGCCAGCAACCGCACCGAGACCATTTCAGCAAGTGTACAGTCTACGAAGGATAAGGCACTAACGCGTAAAGATGTTAGCGATCTTATAAAGCTTGGCGGTGCACATAGTTGTCCGTTTTCCGGAGCCCAGGGGAATGCAGCGAGCTCTTCCGTAAGCGCATCTCCATGGTACAACAATAAGTTCCTTCTCACGATTCTTCTCGTGCTGTCGCTATCTATATTCATTGCGGCTGGCGGTCAGCTACTTGATTTGAAGGAGTTTATGGGTACACTGAAGGAAGATAAGGTGAACGTTAGCTTTCCGCTGGATAGTAACAAAACGACGGACGGAGAGAAAAAGAAGTGACACATCTACTTGGTTTTGCGAGACGTAACCGGCATCTTGCTCTGGTTGTATTGCTCGGCGCACTCTGTGCTTTTGCATTTTCCGCGGTATCCATTCGTGCTTTTCGCGGTTACGAGCGAGCGAAGGCTGTAGAAGAGATTGAGTCGCAGGCGAGGGCGTACGAGTCTCTTCTCAGCTTTCATATTACTAGGCTTGATTCGATTGTCAGCAGTTGGTCTGCACGCCGAGATCTTTACAGCAGCGTACTGAATGGCAACGCCGCGTATATTACCGAGCAGTTCAACCGCGGTGTTTATGCAGACCTCAGTCTGTTTGCTGTTGTGGTTAAACGACAAGGCGACCAAGTGCTATATGGCGCGACCTATCAAGCGACGGATGGGACGCTACACGGCATTACGCCTGAAATGCGTTCCTTGGCGCAGCGCTTTGATGTTTTCGCCCACCGCCCGGCATCGGGTTTTGTTATTTACGGCGGCGATGTCTATTTTAGTGCGGCGCATCCAATTGAGGGATCAGATGGCTCTGCGGCTATCATCGTACTGCAGAGATATACCGGAGTCATTGAGAACTCCGTGAAAGCGGCTATTACGGCCGCTGTGAAGATACGTTTTGAGCCGGAAGCGCCGGCCATGAATCAGACCAAGCTTACCGTTACCGCTGAAGTCGTACAGCTGCAGCGCGTTCTTCCTGATGTATTTGATAACATGGCAGTTGTTATAACCACGGAAGTAAAACAGCGTGAACATTTTAGTGGTATAGTCGTTGTATCATTTATAATTGCTTTTTTGCTGGCGGCTATTATACTCGGGATCTACACAATTGGTGTAGTGACGTGTATCAACGATCACAAGACACAGAAAGTGCAGGATGCCGTTAGTCGACTTTACGCGCACGAATCAAGTGCAGCTGGGCCCGTATAAATGGTTTGAAGCGATGCCTCCCTTTTCTCTACAGCCAGGTGACATTATACTCTCCAGCAAGCCCACTATTTGGGGCAAGCCAATCCAATGGCTGACAGGTAGCAAGTGGACCCATGTCGGCATTTATGCTGGCATGGATCGGATAATTCATGCCCTGTGGCCGGATGGAGTCTGTTACCGCGAACTTAGCACGGTTGATATGTGGTCGGCGTGGCGCGTTCCGGGTATAACTACGGCTCAGCGTGCCGTAGTTATGGAGTACGTTGAGTCCAAGCTTGGTGCTAAATACGATCTGAAGCAGTTTTTTCTTCTTGGCGTACGTATTGCGCTAGGCAAGATGACTGAATGGACTGATGATCCTAATGAGGACGAGTTTGTCTGTAGTGAGCTTGTCGCCGAGGCATACCATAGGATTGGCATACACTTCGGGCTCTATAAAGAGAACATCCTTCCAGGTCATATCGCCGAGAGCGATAAGACCATCTTTCTCTATTCTTCTTCTTGACCCTTCTTCCTTTCGTAGTATAACTGATCGCGGTGGAGGTCATTTCATTCGCGGAGGAATACTATGGGTAGAGTTGAATTGGCGGGGCTGGACGCTAACGGGCAGCCCGAACGTGACGTTTTCCTGAAGGAGAACGTCGATGAGTTGTATCCACGTATCGAAGCTCGATACGCGATTGCGGCTCAGCATATTCGTATGAAGCCAAAGAGGAACAGCGAGGACAGCCATACGGCTGAGATGAATGTCCTAGAGATCGGCTGTTCGACTGGGTACGGCTGGTGGCTACTTAACAAGAACACGAAAGCCGTGTTCAATTACTTCGGTATCGACAAGGACGAAAAGGTTATCGAAGCGGCCAAGGAGCAGAGCTGGGAAAATCTTGAACCCGCTCAGAATGCTCCGAAGTTTGTGCATGTAGGCGATGAATCCGAGCTCGAAGTTATGCTGACCTCCCGCAAGTGGGATATCATTATCGCATGTGAAGTTATTGAGCACATTCCAGACGGTCTTGAGTTACTGCAGAAGCTGAAACGATATGCAGATATTGTCGTGTTCTCGTGTCCATACAAGGAGCCGGTTGGCTTCTGGGGTTCTCATCACGTACTTCATCAGCTGGAGGAGAAACATTTCCGGGGATTCCGCTTCCAGTGGATTGATCCGGACGGCCACATTACGAAGAAGCCGCCGCAGAACGTCCCATTCAGTTTGATCGCTGGCGTATACGACCAGACGAAACCAGTCATTACATGTGAGCTAAGCACGAAGGGGCGCTATCATCTGACGCTTCCGCTTGCACTCATGAGCATTGTCATGCAGACCAGTGTAAAGCCGGATGAGATTATCATCTTCGATGACGGAGAGCACGCTGACCTACGCGACCACGAGATCTATCAACGTATCTTTACCATGATGGATATGTATGAGATCGCATGGACAGTTATTTTCACACCGAATCATGGGCAGGTAAAGAATCATGAATGGGCTCGTGTGCATAGCCGTGGTGATCTTATCTGGCGCATTGACGACGATAACATCGCAGATCCATGTGTGCTGAAATATCTCGTGGACGAGCTGCTGCACCATCCGGAAGTTGGTGCGGTGGCGACTCGCATTATCGATCCATGCAATATGCCTTCTACGGGATCAACGGTCGTGTATTCCGGTGGGATCCGTGAGAACTTTCTGTATCTTAACCCGCAATGGGCCATGGACGATAAGCGCATAGATGACATGGAGCACTTGTATAGCTCATTTCTCTATAGGACGGAAGCAGCATCGTACAGCTATCGTGATGATCTGTCTGTCGTTGGTCACAGGGAAGAGACGTTCTTTACGCATCAGATGTTCCTGAACAAATGGAAGCTTTCTGTGCTGGGTTGCCATAAGGGTGTTACCTGGCATTTTCGCTGCCAGGGTGGTATTCGTTCGCCGGGCACCATAAAGGAGATGTGGGACAACGACGAGTCGAAGTATCGACAGTGGCTGGCTGAACGTAGCCTCAAGCTACCATTACAGGTTAAGATCATGATTGTGGATGGCGGTATTGGCGACCACTATATGTTTAAGCAGGTGTTGCCGAAGATTAGGGCTGCGTATACTGATATCTTATTTGTAATCGGTGTTGCGCATCTTGGTCCGTTCGAAAGTGAGCAGGATGACAATACGCATTTCGTTACCATCCATGCGGCAAAGCAGTTGCTTGGACAGAAGGGTTGTGACCCGGACATCATGAATCCGTATAAGTATGCATCGGAGAACTGTACGGGTACAGGCGCGGAGGGACAGAAAGCGATTCAGGAAGCGTACCGTTCTATGTATATAGAGGAGAAGCGCGGTGATTACTTGTTTGGTGAGCCCGGTAAGCCGTCGGAAGCCTAATGGCGAGCGAAGTCCAAAGGATTACCCCGGGTGGGAAGAGCTGTGTATTCAGCTGCGCCGCAAAGGATGCCATATCACTCAGGTAGCCGCAGATGGTGATGAGCGGTTGCAGAATATTAACGCCTTGTACACTGGCAGCCCATTGGATAGGGTTATTACGTTAGCGGCTGAAGCGTCGATATGGATTTCCGTGGACAACTTTCTTCCGCATGCGGTGTACTCCGTGTATGGTGAAACGAGGCCAGGTGTGGTATTGTGGGGCCCGTCGGATCCGGAGATATTTGGTTACCCGGCCAACTTGAATATATTACGTTCGAAGGGCTGTCTGTGTGGTAATCAATTTGGATTGTGGCGCGATGTTACTTATGACGCAACTCGTTTTATGCCGCCATTTTGTGTGATCTGTTCTATGATAGAACATGGTTTTCTGGAGAAGTAGAATGCGGGATAAGACCTACGAGATCGCGGCTGATCTTGGTGATTTTCTAGTAGAGGACTATATTGGTAGGCTGGGCGTGCTTAAGGATACCTTTGTAGGCGACACAGCCTACGTTGTAAGCTGTGGGCCGTCAATAGCCGATGTCTGGTCAGATGATCTTTATGCCTTTCTTAATGACAAGTTCTGCATGGCAGTAAAGCAGGCACTTGGGCTGCTTAAGGGGTCGTGTGACATGTATTTGCTGAATCCTATTCATATTTACGAGGATCAGATCGACCCGACTTGTATTATTGTCGGTGCTTGTGATACCGTTACGCTTAAGCGCCACAAGAACACGGAGAAGTTTTGGGACATGGTTCCTGATATCTACGGTGACATTAAGCGAACACAGCTGGTTGATTCGTTAGTGAGCCGGTGTAACTTTGATGACGCCGATATTGGTGCCTCTGGCGTTGTTGAGCGTCCGTGGGGACCTGGGTTACTACTTGATATCGGCTTATTTCTGCTGAAGTGGATGGGCTTCACCCGCATCATTGTATTTGGTTGGGATATGTTCAGTGGAAACATCTATGAGCATTATTATGATGGTAACACGATTGTAGACCGAGAAAATCTTATGTCTGAGCGCGACATGATGATTAAGATGGCGCCATATCTTGTGGAATGGTTCGCACGCAGTGGTGTGGAGCTACGGCTATGTTCGCCGAGATCGGTTCTGCCCATTCCACAGGTGCATATCGGGGACGTTATTGGAGGCAAGTATGAGCCGCAATAAGCGTGTTGTCGTGATCCCCATGAAAGAGAATAACCAGCGGCTATCTGGCAAGAATGTCAAGTTGCTGGGTGGTACTCCACTATATCAGTGGTGTCTTTCGACCATGTGTGAAGTCGATGTGGATAGGATCGTACTGGACATCTGGGGTTCGCAGCTCGCGACGCAGGTGACGACCGAACTGTTGCAGCTGCATGCAGACGGTACGATTGAAAATGACGCCCCTGAGATTTCGGTAATACCGCGTATTCCCGAGCTGCGTGATGAAATGATTGGTGGCGACAAGTTGCTTGCACCCTTTGTGACTGACCCGGGGACGATCTATATGCAGGCGCATGTGACGTCCCCCTTTGTGTCGCCGGAAGCGTACACCGCAGCATTTGAGCAGTTTGACGAGGATCCTGATTTCGAATGCACGGCCAGCGTTACGTCTATTCAACAGCGGGTGTGGTATAGAGGTACACCTGTGAACTTCAATGTGTTTGGAACTATTCAGCGAACGCAGGATCTTACTTCGGTTGACGTAGAGAACGGTGCCTTCTTTGCATTTCGTGGTAGTTACTATCTACGCGAGGGTAATCGTTTTGGTACGAGTCGCAAGCAGGCGGTAATGTCGCTTGAGTACCCAGATACCGTCGATATTGATACAGCCGAGGACTTTGAGGAAGCAGAGCGTGTTGTCGCTCAAATGGCAGGGGGTGGAGATGACTAAGAAGCTTTGGGGCGTGGATGAACTGCTGTTGTCGCGTAACTGTGTTGAAGTGCATCGCATGGAGCTAATCAAGGGTACTTGCAGCTCTCGGCACGTGCATGCAATCAAGCATAACCTATTCACCGTGTTCTCTGGTGAGGTTATGATTGAGCTCTATGAGCCGCAGAAAGACGACGTGCTCGAGGTTTACCAGGAGATCCGGCTGGAGGCTGGTGATTCTTATGAAGTTGAGCCCGGCATCTGGCACCGTTTTGTTGTCATGGACGAAGGCACGGTTGCTATTGAGATCGTGTGGGCAGCGACGCTACATGCGGACATCGAACGCATTGACAGCAGTCACCACGTTGCTGACGAGGAGTAATGATGCCCAGGCGCCCTGCCCTAATCATTCAAGGGAAGCTAAGAAAATTAGTTGGGTAATACTTTGTGCTATTGTCATATCCATGTTAGCTGCCGCTATCTTTGGTGGCTGATCGTTGCCATCCAGCTAAAAATCTGCTATACTTCCTTGGTGCTATGCACTTAGGGAGTTTTTAATGCCCGACTTCGCACCCGGCTTACCCGACATGCAGACGTACGGGGATATTCGCAACTTTCCTGCGGGAGAGCTTGTGCCGTATGCCGTGCAGCTACATCGAGCCCGTAGCGCCGGGAAGCACTACGATATACGGGTAGGCGGCATTGCTCCCGGCAAAACCATGTCATTTGCAACGCGTAAAGAGCTGCCTTCGGAGACGGGACAGCGCATCTCCTTATTCCAGACGCCATTACACCGGGAGACCTACAACTACTTCCAAGGCGAGATTCCCAAGGGGTTCCGTGGTGCTGGCTCCGTGCGTACGCATGATCTTGGATCTGCGCTTATTCATAAGGCGAATGATAAGCCCGATCGATTTACCTTCACGGTAGCCCATCGGTCTGATCCACAGCGCTATACAATTGTCAGGCGTCCTAATTCAGCCAAGCAATGGCTGCTGATTAACACGACCCCTGGAAAGCTGGATCCCCTGGACCGGAAGAAGATCAAGTATCAGACGATCTCAAATAATCAGGTCGATAAGATTCTTGATGGTAAGTATATGGTCCAGCCCAAGATAGATGGCGCTGCGGCGTTTTATCCGATAAATGGCAAGGTGGAAGCGCATTCCTATCGTGAGAGTACTAAGGGCCGTCCAATTATCCACACAGAACGTCTTGGTATCCAAGGGATTAGGTTACCGAACTATAAGGGAACACTACTGCGTGGTGAGATTTATGGAGAGCAGGGCGGCGAAGCTATTGCGCCACAGGCAGTCGGTGGTATTCTGAATTCTACGATAGAACGTAGCCTACGTGATCAGCAGGCACGCAAGATTCACATGAAGAACTACATTTTTGACGTGCTTAAGTATAAAGGACGTGATGTCAGAGGCTTACCATATGAGCAGCGCTACGATCTACTCAAGGATATCGTAGGTCAGCTCCCAGAGGACAAGTTTCAGCTGGCGCGCGGTGAAACGGACGTCGTTAAAGCAAAGAAGTTGATTCGCGACATCATGTTAGGTAAAAATAAGCTGACACAGGAGGGTGTGGTTGCGCATCCACTAGGCGGCGGTACACCCATAAAGCTAAAGAAGGTACATGATGTCGACGTACGTATCTCTGGCATTTTCCCGGGTACTGGCAAGTACAAGGATTACGCCGGCGGGTTTGAGTACATGCCGTCCAATGGAGACAAGGTGGTTGGCAAGGTTGGCATCGGTATGAATGACTACACTCGCAAGGACATGATGCGTAATCCCGAGAAGTATATTGGTCGCCGGGCCCGCATTCGTTCACGGGGTCAGTTTGATTCTGGGGCACATAGGGCACCATCATTTATTGCATTGCATGGAGGTTAGGATGAGTTCAGCTTACCACAATATCATTACGGGACTCACGGCCGGTCTTGGAGCACTTGGTGGCGGCATAGGTGCCCATATTGCTACGGCCACTGACGAAGATCTCAGTGGAACCGAGAAGACGTTAGCTAAGCTTGTGGGTGCACTTGGCGCAGGTGGACTTGCTGCGCTCGTTGCGCGCCGTTATGTACCAAAATCTATTGGCGAATTTGTCGCTGATAAAGAACGGGCTATATTCCGGGGTATTGGCGCACCACTTCTGGGCTTCTTCGGTGGTTCCTCGTTTGGACAGGGTATTGGCGAGATTCCGCTGACAATTCGCGGAATTAAGTCGAATGATCCGTGGCAGGAGAAGAAGAGCGCGGTTGAAGTGAGTAACGTAGAGCCGTTCTTTATGCGCCCAGTGTCAGCCATGAGTCCCATGTCAACAATCGGTGAGCCTCTCTTAGCCGAGGTTATATCCCCCGAGGTTGCTTATAATCGTTTTCGGGCCGGACGCGCCCCGCAGTACGCTCACGACATGGCAAAGATCCTTGGTGATGAGGCGGATATGCAGGGGCGTCCTTTGCATGTCAACGTTGGCTCTGGCAGACCTCTGAAGGGGTTGTGGCGCCTATGGAACAACAGTAACCTATCAATTCCAGAGAAGGCAGTACTCAGCTTGGCCAGCCC
>Ga0163203_1000370_pt1 | contig 12141 bp, 12 predicted proteins | sample PL_2010_330m_FD_113534 | JGI IMG/M metagenome (GOLD analysis project Ga0163203, IMG submission 113534) | Freshwater microbial communities from Powell Lake, British Columbia, Canada to study Microbial Dark Matter (Phase II) - PL_2010_330m | ecosystem: Environmental > Aquatic > Freshwater > Lake ... | reverse complement strand
GTATTCAATCTGCCAAAAATATATAAAAAACTTACTATTTTTTCTTTGGCCTTAGGGAGACAAAAGAGGGGCAAGATATTAAGACCAAAACGATTGAAAAAGATGCCCCTCTTTCCCAAAAACTACAGGTTTAAATAAAATAAGCCCATGTAAGTTATGCATCGAACTTCGGATTAATCTGCTATCTTATGTAGCAAAGCGATATTTATACAAATAGTTTAACTTAACATCTCAGTACTTCGGTTGAATAGGGAAAGTACGTAATTGAGTTAGTCAATCCGCCCTCAAAACGTACATAAACCCTTGTGTCCAAAAAGAGGTGTATGGAGAGCGCGATTTACAAACGGATGGTTGATCTTGCATTACCCGTACTCGTATCAAATTGTCACGTTTCTGATCTTTAGACTGCATGTTCAATCAGTATTCGTCAATTGAGGAGCTCTTGAGTGCTTTGCGACTGTGGTGGCCAGATATCTCTGCGCTCCTGAATACGTGAAGGGACACGAAACAAAGTAAAACAACTTTATCGTTGTTGCCTCTAAGTATACTGGAGCAGCATGGAACAAGAGGTGACCGTGTTAGAAGCCGCCCGGCTATTGGGTGTTCATCCGGAGAGTGTGAAACGCTGGATTCGCTATGGCGAATTACACGCCGAGAAACGGGGAATTCTCTATTCCATTCGACGACGAGATCTTGACTCCTTCCGCCTGATCCGCAAAGAACTCGAAGAGGTGAAGCAGCGCGATTACCGTGAGTATTGGAGCACACCGCAGGGCGAATTTGTTGAACGAATAGGGGAGCAGTTAGACGGGCTTTTAGATTTAGAAGACCACCCGTTATGCGTAATCGCACTGGAGCCGGGTGGCCGGTTATACGCGGAGCATTTAACGCGTTATTTAGCGGTCGTCAAGGACCGAACCCCGACGATACTCAGGTTGCCAGCAGGTGATGCTCACGACGTCGAGGACGCGCTCAGCAACGCCCAAGAAAAGCTCAAAGGTCGAAAGCTCCTCCTCGTGGATGATGAAACCTGCACGGCTAACACGTATGCAACGGTAACGAAACTCTGCTTCACATTAGCGAGCAAATTAGATTTCGAAGATTTCTTCATTGACGAGTTGGAGGAGTATTTTGGAATTATTGTCGCACCGTTTTTAACCGGTCAGGTAGATGCCGTGGAGCTTATACCAACTGCCAAGCGAATTCCACTTGCAGTCTACACGGATACCATGGCTATCGCCTCGTTTTTTGTCAAACGACCTCACCCCACAAATAAACCTTTAAAAAAGGTTTGATCAAAACCAAACCATCTGAGTTTCTTTGCTTAAACTTTCTTTGTTTTGTGAAAGAAAGTTTGATTGGTAAGGAGGGGCTGGCCCTCTCACTTTGTAAAACCTACTCAAAAACACCCGAAAATAGTGGATTTTTCTGATTTTCCCCCGCTAAAAACGCTCTGAAAATATCCTACGAAAAACGAAGATAAACTTGCAGGCCTATAAGGAGGTTATGGATAGAGCGGTCTACAAGCGGGTGATGAATCTCGCATTTCCCGCGCTCGTATCGAATATCCTCATGACCTTTCAGATCATTGCCGATACCATCATGTTGGGTCGGTATCCACCGGCCGATGTGAGTTTGAGTGCCGTTGGGCTGGGCTTCACACTGTATCACCTCTTCTTTCCGGTCACTATGGGCTTAGTCACGGGCACGATCGCCATCATCGCACGGCGCTGGGGCGAGCAGAATTACGCAGAGGCAGGTAAAGTGGCCACGGATTCCGTAATCACGCTAGCACTGATTTCAATTCCCATCGCCCTTTTTGGCGTTTTCGTCGGTCCGCATGCGATTTATTATTTCGGTGCACGCGGTATGGTGATCACCGAAGGGACAAAATACATACAGTCGATCTTTGCTTTTTATCCCTTTGTCGCGCTCGTTATCGTCTATCACGGTATTTTACGAGCGGCCGGAGATACCAAAACGCCGATGTACGTGGATATCATCTCAAACTCTTACAACGTCCTGATGAACTATATTCTCATCTTCGGCAAGTTTGGCTTCCCGGAACTCGGTGTGCTTGGTGCCGGCATTGCAACCGGCACGTCATACGCCGTTGCCTTTGGCGTCTACATGCTGCTCCAGGCAGGGCAAAAACTGATAATACATCCCCGTTATAGCCGGGATGCTCGATATCGACCGGAAACGGTAAAGAAGATGCTCAAAATCGGTATTCCCGCAGGCGTTGATATGGGCATGTGGAGTTTTTCGTCCATCATTTTTACCGTGATGATCCTCCATTTCGGCACAGTTGGCTATTCCGCCTTTCAAATCGGGCTGCGGGCCGAGAGTATCGCGTACATGCCGGCATTTGCCTTCGGTATCGCAGCCACAACGCTCTCAGGCCAGTACCTGGGCGCAAAGCAAGAGGACCTGGCTAAAAAGGCCGTAGTCGCTTCCACCTACCTCTGTCTACTCTTTATGACCGTTACAGGCCTTATTTTCATACTTCTGCCCGATTATATCGCAATGGTGTTCACGGGCGATGAGGCAGTGGTAACGCTCGCAGCCCTGTATCTTTTTATTATCGGCTTTTCCGAGCCCGCGTTAGGCGCGTTCTTCGCGCTTACCGGCGGGATGCGTGGTGCCGGCTACACTAAAGTGCCGATGTACATCAATTTCATCAGCCTTATTGTAATCCGCATATCGCTGTCCTACGCGCTCGGATTTTGGTTTGGCTTAGGCTTGTACGGCATCTGGCTGGGAATGGCCATTGAAACCATCTTACGAGCAATCGTAATCTACGCGGTTTTTCTTAAAGGACGCTGGATGCACGTGAACGTGTGAAACCAATTAATTTTTCTTTTGGTAATCTTCCAGAGCCGCCCGCAACGTATTCACGGCAAGCTCCGGCGTATGCGGATCATCCTCGGGTAACGCGCCGAGCACCGCCACAATGTCCTTCTCGCCAATCTGAGCCGCTTCTTCAACGGTCTTGCCTTTTACCAGCTCCGTGATGACGCTTCCAAACGCAATAGTAGGACCGCGAGCTTCGGTGATGAATTTAATAGCCGTGATTATGCCGTCAACAACGTTGAGCTGTATCTGCATAGTGTCTTCGTCAGCATCGGTTAGCCGGGCAGCGCCATCGGGATGCTCCAACTCGCCAACGTTATTGGGATTTAACGCTTCTTCAACCATCCTCTCGCCGAAGTACGCCTTCTCCTCTGCTCGTATCGTACCCTCCAGTTCCGTTACCATTTCTTCGAACGTCTTAGGTTTTCGTTTGGCAGTCATGCTTCTTCCCCTACATTTATCTCTGGTTATGAAATAGTTTTTGCTTCTTTGGACAAAACAGAGAAACCTTTAAATGAAAAACGCACTTTATTTCGATATAGGAGGCTACGCCACCTATGACACAAACTTCGCCGTCAATTCAAGACCTATATAGGAATTTGGAGCGTAATGTGGCATCGACGTTCAAAAGGATACGTGAATGGAAGAAATTGTCGGAGGGTGAGGACGATGTATTCAAAAGATTCATATTTCGCTGGATATCATTCAATGGGTTGTATAATGCATATTATGAAAATAAAGGACTCGAAGGAGACCCCGAGCGGAGAATTATAGAGAAATTCTGTAATGATTTTGTAAGTGGTGAATTGGCAAGTGAAATAATAAAATCCGCCGCTGTTAGCAATTTCGAGAAAAATATCAAGGACGAAAGTCGAAGCATGGGCAAAGATCTCAACAAGCTCAAAAACAAATCTCTGCCCGAAGATAAGCGAGCTAAAGCAGCGGTAATGGTGGCCTACAAAATAAGGTGTAGACTATTTCATGGGGAGAAGAACCCTGATCTGGATGTTAACAGGGAAGTCTGCGAAGCGGCGGATCTCATAATATCAAAGGTACTTGAGAAGATTCTCTAATGAGAACATCTAACTGCATCCACAAAAAATGAGGATATCTTTAAGGAGCGTATAAGGATTAAGTCGCTAGTAGGCTACTAAAAATTTATTTGACTAAACGTGCCTTTTGCCCATCCTCAAAATAAGCCTTTAGTTTCTCCACGCACGGTTCGAGCCCTAGTTCCTCCTGCTCACCCGTGACGAGATTCCGTAAGGTAACGCTACCCGCTTCCAGCTCGTTCTCACCGATCATCACGGCAAACACGTCATCGTGTGTGTTAGCATACTTGAGCTGTGCGCTTAAACTCCGGTTCATCAAATCGATATGCGTGGGCACAAATGCTCTCAGTCGGCCCGTTATTCTGATCGCTTCCTTCGTCACATCGCTTTCTGCGTTCTTATCCCGTATCGGTACGACGACCACACCGCTTCGTTTCACGTCCTCGTCCGCCACATTGAAGATCTCCGCCAAGCGGTCAAGCCCAAACGCAAATCCGGTTGACGGTATATCCTCACCGCCGAACAACTTCGCCAGCCGATAGGAGCCACCACCGCAAACCTGATTCTGCGCGCCTAACTTGCCGGCCGCTTCGTAAATTTCAAACACCATTCCGGTGTAATAATCCAATCCGCGTGCAATTCCTAAATTCAAGGTGTATGCAACGTCATAATAATCAAGGAGTTCGAGCAGTGCCTGCAGCTCTTGTACCGCGTCGCTCTCGGCAGCAATGATGCCACGGTCACGTGCCTCTTGCAACGCGTCTTTTCCTGTTAAATCGATTAAATAGAGTAGATCGTCAAGCATCGTCTGTTCCACGCCCACATCGATCATTAAGTTGATGACCGCTTCTCGCTCCTCCTTATCGATCAATCGCATCACGGTGTTTATCTGCTCTTCTTTGAGCGGTGTCGTGCGTAAGAGCTCCCGTATCAGACCCACGTGACCCACCTGCAGTTCCGCCTGCGCGTCTAAGGTCTTGAGCATCGAAAAAGCGAGCGCAATGAGTTCCGCCTGCGCTCCCGGACTGTCCGCACCAATGATCTCGGTACCAAACTGCCAGAATTCACGAAAACGACCCTTCTGTGGCTCCTCGTACCGAAAGCAATTGCCAAAATAGTACACCTTGGTTGGCTTCGGTGCCATCTTCAACTCGTTGATATACAGACGCGTCACTGACGCAGTAATCTCCGGTCGTAACGCTAAATGCCGGCCGCCCTTGTCCTTGAACTCGTACATCTCTTTCAGGATTTCCTGGCCGGATTTCAGCGTGAATAGCTCAGCACGCTCAAAAGTGGGTGTACGGATCTCCTCATATCCCCAGCGCTCTGCAACCTCACGCATCCGATCCTCCATTATCCGCCGCTTTCTCAGCTCCCCGGGCAGAAAATCGCGTGTGCCTCGTGCTCGTTCTATACGCATGCCTCTCTCATCTCCTGTTTCGGTGCTCGTACGTGTGTGTAAAATAAAAAGGAGAAGTCACAAATATAATAATAGCGTTTAAATAAGGTCACGTTGCCATGGCAGGATGGCTTTGGCACGGGTTGCGATACGGGAGAGGAAACATGAGTTTCAGATTGGTCTTCGTGATGGATATACTTGATGGGGAGGTCGTGCATGCGAAGCGCGGTGAACGTGACCAATACAAACCAATAAACCGCTTCAGTTCCGTTATTAGCTCCTCTGAGCCCGTTCAAATTGTCGACGAGCTGAAGCCTGCTGAGGTGTACATCGCTGACCTTAACAGGCTCATGAACACGGGCGATAACCAAGAAAGATTGATGGAATTACGAAAAGGAAACGCACGATCGAAAATCATGCTGGATTACGGTATTAACCGATTTGAGGATCTGAGGGCAGCTTTTGATGCCGAACTCGCCGATACCTTCGTTTTAGGTACGGAAACCATCTCGCTCGATGTGCTTGAAGCAGCGTCTAAATGCGATATGCGTGTAAGCGTGAGTGTTGATCTCCTTAATAAAACGGTGCTGGCACGCGATACACGATTGAGGCGCGATCCGTTGGCGTTACTCAAAAATTTGAATGAATATCAGATACAGGACGTCATTGTGCTGGAGCTGGATAGAGTGGGAACGAAAGGCGGCATAGACGGTGAGTTCTTTGAACGTGCCGTTGCGGTTTCAGAGCATGCCATTCTCTGCGGTGGCGGTGTGAGGAATTATGACGATATTGAGACAATGGAGAAGATAGGTCTCAACGGCGCGCTTGTCGCTACGGCAATCCATGATGGGTCCATTCCCGTATCCACCTTAGAAAATATGACTGATGCGTAACATGGATAAACCGTTTCAAACGGACGTATTGAACCTGGTAAAGCAGATACCACGAGGCCGAGTGACCACGTACGGCGAACTCGCGCAAGTATTAACCGGCTCTGTTCATGCCGCACGGGCGGTTGGGCATGCAGTTGCGAATAATCCTACGCCGATACGCATACCCTGCCATCGCGTCGTGAAAAGTAACGGTGAACTAGGAGGGTACCAATTGGGCGTGGCTACGAAAATGAAACTTCTAAAAGAAGAAGGAATTGCGATACAAGCCGGGAAAGTGGCAAATTTCGAGCACGTACTTTTTCGGTTCAATGCGGAAACACCTCGATTCGTCACCGATCGAATGTTGGGAAAGCTCAGCACCTGGCTGCGTATCCTCGGCCATGATACCGTGTATGCAGCAGACGTACCCTTAAAGGAAGGGGAAGAGGACGATGAAGATAACGCCCTTGCCACTTTTGCAGCACGTGAAGCCCGAATACTGCTCACACGAGATAAAGAACTCGTAGCATCCACGATAAAAAAAGGCGTGCAATGCGTTCAAATAACCACTGACGAGGTGATGGAGCAACTACAGGAACTGCTCCGTCGTAACCTTTCCATAAACCTTGAGCCCGTACCAATTAGGTGTAGCGAATGCAATGCACTGATACGAAAAGCTGATGCCGACGATGAGGAGTTACTGGAGACAGCAAGTTACGTGCCGAAGCATATGATCGGGACATGGGACTTTTGGATTTGTGAGCGGTGCGGACGGATATACTGGGAAGGCAGCCATTGGCACGATATGCGGGAGCGATTGGAAAAGTTGAAAAGAGAGGTTATTTGATTTGTCCGAGGCATTAAACTTAAAGGTTCGCGGTCTCATCTTCTTCCTATCGCACGGGATACACTTGCAAAAATCCTAAAAGTGCGAATAATGCTTCAAATCCGAGCGCCTCCCCCTATTCCTCGGGTACCGTAAGTTTTGAATTTTTAGGATTGCCTAAACATCACTATTCGATATGTTAATTTTATTATACTATATTTGAAAATATTTTTTCATATGTTTGATATTAATACAACGAAAAGCTTATATCGCCTGCCAGTAAATCTACTGTTAGGGATATTGATATGGTGGGAAAGAAAGGATTTATGGTACACGGAAAGGTTGAAGAACAGGAGGATAAAGTCGGAATTTCGGGGCTACTAGTCGAGGCGTTGGACAAGGATTTTAAATATGATGACCGATTAGGATCGGCTATCACCGACAGAGACGGTAAATTTGAAATTAGATATGACGAAAGAGATTTCAAGGATGCCTATTTGGATAAACAGCCGGATATTTTCATCAGAATTAAAAGTCCCGATGGGAGGACAGTACTCCATACCACGAAAGACAAGATTAGGTATAAAGCTGGAAAGACGGAAGAATTCATTATTGATATCCCCAAAAACTCGATTGAAAAGGAGGATGAAAAATTGGAGGAAAAAAGGGACGAAAAATATCGTAAACGAGTTAAAGAGGAAGCTGAGCTTAAAAAGCAACTCATACGCGAGGAGGTTGAAGAGTGGATGAACACGCTTCCAGCTGAAAAGCGCGATGAACCTTATTTGGTGCTAGGAGCGGATGTGTTCACGCCAAGACAATTAGTTGATGAAGTGAAAAAGGATACGGAGATTGGCAGGATGGTCGCCAAAACGTTAGATAAAGGGCGGTTAGAACTGGCAAGGAGGAAGAGGTGACTGAAATGGAAAAGGCAGATTTGGAAAAAATTTCCTACACGGATATCAGCTCGATCTCTATCCACAAGATGTTTCTTAGACGGAAGAAGAAACTCTTGCTAATTCGTCCGAGAATACCGGGCGATGGATACACCGAACTCGGCTCTTATGACTGGGCTGGACTCGTCAAACAAAAAGCATTAGACCTTGGCTGGGAGGTAACAGATTTAGCAATCAATGATGCAACGCGGGAAAACGTTGAGAGTAAGATAAACGAAATCAAACCTAACTTAATCATGCATTATGACCACGGTGGCTCGTTTACTCTCTGGGGTCAGGAGGCAAACGCGCTCGAACCCGCACTCGATAGCACAAATGTTGGGCTTTTAGCGAACCGAATCACCAGCACGGTCTCGTGCGATTCTGCCAGTGGACTAGGTCCTTTGGCCATAACCAATGGTGCAACCAGCTATCTTGGCTATGATGAGCATCATGGCTTCGTGATTGGCTATCAGGACAGATTTGGGGAGGCATCAAATGCTGCAAATTATGCCTTGCTGGAGTGCAAGTCCGTTGAAGACGCCTATCAGGAGGGTATTGATGCGTATAATGACCTGTACAACGACCTTATAGCAACCGGGGATATCTTTGCTGCTAATTGGGTATTGCATGATCGGGATTGCTTCGTTTTACTTGGGTCCACAGATGCTGATGCATGTCCACCCGCGCTAATTGTACACTGCAGGACGGGACTTCCAGGTTCGATAATTCGCTGCAAGGTAGGTCTTCCCGATTCGATGATCGAAATTCACTGCAGGTCAGGTCTTCCTGATTCGATGATCGAAATGGAATGCAGGGCAGGTCCGAATGTAATAATTGATAAATGTGCAGCAGGACCGACAATAGAATTAGTTCCTGAAAGGATACCACAGCAATTCAAGAAACCGCTGATGCAGTTGCTTGATCAAATGAGGATGGAGAAATAGGGGTGAATGGCGCACACCCTACCAGACAGTAACCACCATATTGAGGGGGATGCGATCCCCTCTCTTTTTTCATTTATAACCTTCAGGAGAGAAAGTGTTGGCGGCTTTTTGTTCAATCCGTACCTTTTTAACGAGATCGCTCTGAATAATATCGAGTTAGGTATACTTGAACACTGTAATGGCTATTTTGCACTCAAAGAAATAACGAAGCTAGTATCCGAGGAGTTTTCGCTCTCTCTTAATCTGGCTGAACGACATGTTTTTGAGGCATTCAATAAATTCGAGAGGTATTATGCGATTAATTGGAGGCCGCAAAAGCAAAAGCCTCCCGAACTGATACCCGATTCTGGGCATTCTTGGTCACATCCCAAAATTACTGACTGCCAAGCTCGAAATGTTGGCATGCTCTCGGCACCGCTATCTGTTCTGTGGGAGATAACCCGTGAATGCAATTTGAAATGCAAACACTGTCTGATCGTGGCGGGAAAGCGAGAACAAAACGAAATGGAGCTGAAAGAGATTAAAAAAATTATAGACCAATTGGCGGCGATGAAGGTTTTTAAAATCACATTTGGCGGTGGAGAACCACTTGTCAGACCGGATTTTTTTGATATTTTAGACTATGCTTCACGGTTTCATTTCGGGATCAAGCTAACCACTAATGGAATCCTCGTCGACGACAATTTACTGGAACGATTGAAAAATACGAAGGTGTTCTCAGTACAGGTAAGCGTAGATGGGCTGGAAGCGGCGCATAATTCGTTTCGAGGGCGCGAAAATAGCTTTGAAAAAGCACTGGCAGCCTTAAAAGCGTTCTCTGATGCCGGGTACTGGACACTAATGAGTACCGCGATCACCAGATATAACCTCAATGAACTCGAAGCGCTCCTTGATTTAGCAGTTAGCTGTGGTGCGACCTCATTTAAACCATCACCATTTATTCCTGTTGGTAGAGGCGAAGAGAACATTGCGGAATTGGCAATAACCCCGCTCGAGATAAAAAATCTTGCGAGAATAATGCTCCATAAAAAAGAGGAATACAAGGATACTATCGATCTGCAAATAGACGGATTATTTCCTTGGCTGTTTGAATCGTGTTCTGAGGAAAGACAAAATCCCATAAAAGGCCCGTCACAAGTGGGATGCTCAGCGGGAGTGTCTGAGGTGGTGATAACGCCCTCTGGCAAGGTCCTACCGTGTCCCTTTTTGCGTGATTTCGTCGCTGGGAATCTTCGAGAAACTAGTTTAAAAGACATTTGGAAGAATTCGGATCTTTTTGATGTATTTCGGAATCTAAAAAGTAATCAATTGGAAGGAAAGTGTAGAACGTGCGAATATGTGCCAAAATACTGCCAAGGGGGTTGTCGCGCTGCTGCATTTGCGAAGACAAAAAATCTGTTTGCTCAAGACCCCTACTGTTGGAAAGGTTCCGTGTAATCTGTTCATCGAAGGGGATTAGCTTAATTCCATATAGGATGGTATAGGCTTTTTATGAAAACTATCGAGGATCTGTATCGCGTACAGGAAGAAATCGCGTCACAAGCTGTACTAACAGATGATTTAACTATTGAAAAGCTGAAAATAATCGCCGGTGCAGATCAGGCGTTCTTCTTTGACTCCAAAAACGCTGAGAAGATCGTATCTGCCGTTGTACTCCTCGAATATCCATCTCTGAAATTAATCGATTATTCGTATTTCGTAATGCCGGTGGATTTCCCGTACATTCCGGGACTGCTGTCCTTTAGGGAAGCTCCAGCCATACTGAACGCATTTCGCGCGCTCAAAACTACACCTGACCTCTTAGTAATCGATGGCGGGGGCATTAACCATCCACGGTTCGCAGGATTAGCCACGTACGTCGGTGTGATCTTAGATATTCCAACAATAGGCGTGACAAAGAAGCGCCTCTGCGGTACGGGTAAAGTACCAACTGAAGAAGGGGAAGCCCACGTAATCACCTACCGCGAAAAAGCAGTCGGCTATTACCTCAAAAGTAAAAAGGGCTGTAAACCCATCATCGTAGCGCCCGGGCATAAAGTATCGCTGGAAACCTCGCTGGAGCTAATTAAATCATGTATCCGCAAGCACAAGCTACCCGAACCCGTGCGAATCGCGCATCTCTGTGCGAACAAGATAAAGCGGGATTCTAACTAACGAAGTAGAAACGGTTGGTTTTTATATGCTAAACGAGAAATATTTTGACAATAGGCACGCAGCATGGTAGAAGCGTTAGGTAGTATACTAAGGAACGGATTTGAGACCTGGAAGAAGAATCTTGTAATTTGTCTACCGTTTGTGTTCAGTTTGATACTCACCTTCATCGTGGCGTCTCTTATCATCGGCGGTGCTCTAATGGTGGTGATCGGCCCGTTATTACCCTCCTTGATACCACAAATTGCCAACAACGCGGGTGAGATACCACCTGAAGTAATGCAGCAGCTTCAGCCCCTGTTCCTGCAGAATATCGGCCTATTTACTGCGGCAATCGTCACTGCAGGGGTCTTCATGCTGGTGATAACCGTGTTTTTCACTGCAGGTGCAATCGGTATGGCGAAAGAGGCAACGATAACCGGTAAAACCAGTCTCTCGGATATGATCTATTACGGCAGGCGAAAGGTAGTGAGTCTGCTCGGCGCCAGTATTATCGTTGGCTTAATTCTGCTTGCAGGCGTAGTATTCATTATCCCTGGCTTGGTAGCGCTGCTCCCCACCTTAGCCACCTCACAAACACCACCTGACGTAACGAACGTAGCCGGATTCGCACTGCTGGGATTAGGATTCTTAATTATGGGCGTTTACATGCTCATTGTAAGCATAATTTTTGCGATTTCGGCGTATGCTGTCGTCCTTGACGACCTTAGAGCGGTAGACGGCGTTAAAAGAGGTTTTCATTTCTTCACGGCGCACAAAGTCGATGTCTTTTTGCTCTGGCTCGTCGTACTCGTGATAACCATCGTTGCAAGTATTAGCCTTGGTAATATGCCCTTTATTGGCCAGTGGCTGAGCATGGCGGTATCGGTTTTTATCATTGAACCCCTGGTCGTTCTATGGTGGAGTAGATTGTACCTGAGCGGGATAGAACAGCCCCCTAATTTTAAGCCTGTTTAGCGCTCTTTTATCATACTGACTGCCCGCTAGTTTAGTTAACGTTCCGCGAGTACCAGAAGTTGGCGACCAAAGGGAGCAAATTTGGGCGGAGCAAAGCGCAGCCGGGGACTTGCTGTTACATGAAGTGTTCGGCTTGGATTATATTATTC
>Ga0163203_1000369_pt1 | contig 12147 bp, 6 predicted proteins | sample PL_2010_330m_FD_113534 | JGI IMG/M metagenome (GOLD analysis project Ga0163203, IMG submission 113534) | Freshwater microbial communities from Powell Lake, British Columbia, Canada to study Microbial Dark Matter (Phase II) - PL_2010_330m | ecosystem: Environmental > Aquatic > Freshwater > Lake ... | reverse complement strand
CCGTCATCCAGCACCAGTTCGCCAAGTGGTCGGACGCCGAGGTCATCGTCTTCGTGGGCTGCGGCGAGCGCGGCAACGAGATGACCGATGTGCTACTGGAGTTCCCACGACTGGTGGATCCGAAGTCGGACGAGCCCTTGATGAAGCGGACCGTGCTCGTCGCCAACACATCGAACATGCCGGTGGCGGCGCGCGAGGCGTCGGTGTACACCGGCATCACCATCGCCGAGTACTACCGAGATATGGGCTACTCGGTGGCGATTCAGGCCGACTCGACCTCGCGCTGGGCCGAGGCGATGCGCGAGATTTCCGGGCGGCTGGAGGAGATGCCGGGCGAGGAAGGCTACCCGGCCTACCTTGCGACCCGCGTGGCCGAGTTCTACGAACGGGCCGGCCGGGTCGTGTGCCTAGGGCGGACGGCGGACGGGCGGGAGCACGAGGGTGCGGTGTCAGTGGTCGGCTCGGTGTCGCCGCCCGGCGGCGACCTGAACGACCCGGTGGTACAGGCAACCCTGCGCGTGGTAAAGGTCTTCTGGTCGCTCGAGGACCGGCTCGCGTTCCGGCGCCATTTCCCGGCGATATCATGGCTGAACTCTTACTCGCTCTATGCCGAGACCCTGCGCGGCAGTTTCACAAAGCTGGCCTCGGAGGAGTTCGCCCAAGACGCGGCTGACGCGATGTCGCTACTTGTAAAGGAGGCCGAGCTCGAGGAGATTGTCCGGCTGGTGGGCAAGGATTCGCTGTCGCCCGGCGACCGGCTGGTGATGGAGGCGGCGCGCTCGATTCGCGAGGATTTCCTGCACCAGAACGCCTTCCACGAGGTGGACACCTACACTTCGATGACCAAGCAGGCCGGGATGCTGGCCGAGATAATGCACTTCTACCGCGCGGCCCGGGCGGCGCTCGAGCGGGGAATGGACGCCGGCCTTATCGAGAAGCTGCCCGTGCGCGGGCAGATCGCCCGGATGAAACACCTGGGCGAGGGGGAAGCGGAGAAGGGCATCGCGGCGGTGGGGGAGGAAATCGGGCGGCAACTCAGGGCTGGCGGAGATCAGTCAACCACAGTCACACAGGAGGACGAAGCGCCGAAGAGCGAAACCAGTCACGAAGGCACGACGAGCACGAAGGTAGAGGGTGGGACGGCGGAGTATCAAGTTAGAAGTCAGAACGACGAAGGCAGAAGCCGAAAGCCGGAAGCCGGGAGCCAAGAGTCGGACAGCGAAGCCAAGGGCCGAGAGGCGGAGCCGACGGATTCCGCGGCGGGGGAGGCGGGATGATCAAGGAGCACCAAACCGTAGTCTCGATTGCTGGCCCGCTGATGCTGGTCGAGGGTGTCGAGGGCGTGAAGTACCAGGAGTTGGTGCGCATCACGCTGGCGTCGGGCGAAACCCGGCGCGGGCAGGTGCTTGAGGTAGAGGGCGACAGGGCACTGGTGCAGGTATTCGAGGGCACGACCGGCATCGACGTTCCGTCGGTCAAGGTGCGCTTCATGGCCCGGGGTATCACGATTGACCTGTCGCGGGAAGTCCTCGGTCGCGTGTTCGGCGGGCTGGGAAGGCCGCGCGACGGCGGGCCGGCGATAATCCCGGACCGGCGTGTCGACGTCAATGGCGCGCCGATTAACCCCTACGCACGCGAGTATCCTGACGAATTCATCCAGACCGGCGTTTCGGCGATTGACGGCCTGAACACGCTCGTGCGCGGGCAGAAGTTGCCGATTTTCTCCGGCTCGGGCCTACCCCACAACCGGCTTGCGGCCCAGGTCGTCCGTCAGGCCAAGGTGCTCGGCACCAGCGACCCGTTCGCGGTCGTGTTCGGTGCGATGGGCATCACGTTCGAGGAGGCGGAGTTCTTTGTTCGCGACTTCACCGAGTCGGGCGCCATCGAGCGAACCGTGCTGTTTCTGAACCTCGCGGACGAGCCGGCCATCGAGCGGATCGCCGCGCCGCGCGCCGCGCTGACCGCGGCCGAGTATCTGGCGTTCGACCTGGGTATGCACGTACTGGTTGTCCTGACCGACATGACCAACTACTGCGAGGCTTTGCGTGAGATATCCGCCGCCCGCAAGGAAATCCCGGGCCGGCGCGGGTTTCCCGGCTACCTCTACACCGACCTGTCGTCTATCTACGAGCGGTGCGGGCGCATCAAGGGGCGCAAGGGTTCCATCACGATGATGCCGGTGCTGACGATGCCCGAGGACGACAAGACCCACCCGATACCGGACTTGACCGGCTACATCACCGAAGGTCAGATCATCCTCTCGCGGACCATGCACCGCCGGAAGATAGCGCCGCCGGTCGACGTGCTGCCGTCGCTTTCGCGCCTCAAGGACAAGGGCATCGGCAAGGGCAAGACCCGTGAGGACCACGCCGACCTGTTTAATCAGCTCTACGCCTGCTACGCGCGCGGGAAGGAAGCCGAGGAACTCCAAGTGATTCTCGGCGAGGCCGCGCTCTCGGACGCAGACGGAATCTACCTGCGGTTCGCCCGGGAATTCGAGGAACAGTACGTGGCCCAGGGAGAACAGGAGAACCGGTCTATCGAGGGCACGCTCGACCTCGGCTGGAGACTCCTCGGGATATTCCCGCGCGCCGAACTGAAGCGCGTCCGCGACGCCTGGCTCGACAAGTACCACAGGCCGGCGGCGGCCGGGGGCAAATGACCGATTCCCAATCGCCGATTCCCAGCGTCGGCAGAGGTTTCCTCGTTTCGTTGGGAATCGGGCATTAGGGATTGGGCGTTCTCCGCTACCCCGCGGCTCTCTTTGACCTCGACGGCACCCTGATTGACTCCGGGCAAGACATTGTCGAATCGGTCCGGCACGCCCTCGGCCAGATCTTCTCCGACCGCAGCCTTCCGGAAGCCGCGGATGTACTCGTCCTCATCGGCTTGCCGCTCGAGGCGGTCGTGCGCGAACTCGGTTACCCGGCGGACAAGGAAAGCACGCGCCGCTTCGCCGAGGCATACCGGGCATACTATGCCGAGCACTACAACGACAACACGAAGGTCTACCCGGGCATAGAAGAGGTGCTCGCGGGCCTGCAGCAGGCCGGCGTGAAGCTGGGACTGGTGACAACGAAACACCAGCAGCAGGCCGAATTCACGCTGGCCGGTGCAGGGCTCTCCGGTTACTTCGACTACGTTCACGGCTGGCTTGAGGGTCGGAGGCACAAGCCGGATCCGGAGCCGGTTCTCACCGCCTTGAGCCGCCTGGACGTATCGCCCGACTCGGCAATCATGGTCGGGGACTCCGACCTCGACATCGAGGCGGCGAAAGCGGCCGGGGTCGATACCTGTGCCGTGACGTACGGGTTCAGGCCGGCCTGGTTTCTCAAGTCGTTCCGCCCCGATTTCCTCGTCGCGCGTCCTGCCGACATCGCGCCGATTGTCGTGTCGCAAGAGTAGAATTCGGGTGGTGGTTGCCGCACTATACGCCAACAGCTGCCGCACAGAGCGTCGGAAGTAGGGCGAAAGGTGTGGCCCTGGCCGCACGCCGTGCCGTAACCGGAAGGCAGGCAACAAGATATGGGACCGCTTGATTGGCGACGGCGGAACAGAAGCTGCACGAATGCAGGATTGCGATGGTTCTGATGCAAGCTTGGTTGCCGCGGCCCGTCACCACTTGACTGGGATGTGAGTGGATGTAGAATGCCGGCCGATGCCGGTTGTACGGGTTACCATCCAAAGACCGCGGCGGCCGTGGCGAGCACCCGAACCCGAACGAAGAAACCCCTCAATCAGATGACTGCGAAAGGAACGAACCCCACCTTCCCTTACGTCGCCGACATTGCTTTCCAGGCAGGAGACATTGTCTTCGCCACCGACCGGGTTGGACTAGTTGTCTATTGGAACAAGGAGGCGGAGGAGATTTTCGGCTACAAGGCTAATGAGGTACACGGGAAGCCGTACACCCTTGCCTGCCGGATGGAACCGGGCTTCGCCGCTCTGGACACATCGACGGTGCTCGGCGGGCGCGACTTCGCCGGCGGAGTCCGGTGCCATTTGCGGAGCGGGCCGGAAGCAGTCATTTACCTGTTTGCTACGGTCGGGCGCAACCGGTCCGGAGAGCCGGCTGGTGTGGTTTTCGTCGGCCGCGACGTCACCGGCCTCTGGCGCGCCGAGGAGGCCGTTCAGGCATCTACCGACAAGTACCGGGTGCTTTTCGAGAACACGCAGGACTCGGTGGCGATCACCGACATCGACGGCCGGGTGCTTGAGGCCAACCCCGCCTGCCTCCGGCTGTACGGCTACACCGCTGATGATGTCAAGGGGGTGAACCTCACCGACGTGGTAGCACCCGAGGACCGCGGCGCAGCCGCGGCGGCGATGGCAAGCCTGGCCGCGGGGAGACCGGTGACTAAGACCATCCGGATGCGCAGGAAAGACGGCAGGAGGTTCGTGGTCGACCTCGTGGCGTCGGTGATTGTGGTCGGGGGAGAGCGGCGGATAATGTCGGTCACGCGCGACGTTGCCGAACGGGTCGGCGCCGAACAGGCAAAGAGCCAGTCGGAGCGGATGTACCGCGCAGTGTTTGAGTCGGCCAACGACGCCGTGTTCATCGAGTCGGTCGACGGGCGCATTCTCGACGTCAACCGGAACGGCTGTGAGCTGGTCGGGTACCGACGGGACGAGCTGGTGAGGATGAACGTCTCGGACCTTGTACCCGCCGGGGCACGGGCGTGGCTGCCGCACGTGACCGATGCGATTCTTCGCGACCGGACGTTTCGAACCGAAGCGGTGAATATGCACAAGAGCGGACGCCACGTCCCGGTGGAAATCAGCGCCGCGGTGATGGAGTTGGATGGCAGAACCGTGGTGCTGGCAATCGTGCGGGACATTACGGAGCGGAAGCGGGCCGAGGCCGCGCTGGCGGAGAGCGAAAACCGGCACCGGGCCCTATTCGACGAGTCACTGATGGGCATATACCGGACTTCACCGGACGGGCAAATCCTGATGGCCAACCCGGCGCTGGTTCGGATGCTCGGTTACGATTCCTTCGCCCAGCTTGCCGAGCGAAATCTCGAGGCGGACGGGTCCGGGCCGGATTACAGGCGCGACGAGTTCAAGCGGCGGCTTGAGTGCGACGGCCGGATTGTCGGCCTCGAAGTGGGCTGGCAGACGCGCGACGGCCGTACGCTGTTTGTCCGGGAAAACGCGCGCGCGGTGCGCGGACAGGATGGGGCAGTTCTCTACTACGAAGGCACGGTCGAGGACATCACCGACCGCAAGGCAGCCGAGCAGGCGCTGCGGCAGGAAAAGGAGCTGGCCCACAGCTATCTGGAGGTGGCGGGCAGCATCATGGTCGCGCTTGACGAGAATGGGGCGGTCAAACTCATCAACCGGAAAGGTTGCGCCGTCCTTGGTGGAACACCCGGCGACGTCATCGGACGCAACTGGTTTGACGCCTTCGTTCCCGAGCGGCTGCGGGCGGAGGTCAGGCGGGTATTCGCAGGTCTGATGAGCGGAGAGCTCGAACCCATGGAGTACCACGAAAACCCGGTCGTGACCTTGCGCGGCGAAGAACGGCTGGTTGCCTGGCACAACGCCCTGTTGCGAGACGATGCCGGGCGCGTCGTCGGCACACTCAGCTCAGGAGAGGACGTCACCGAACGCAAGGAGCTGGCCCGGGAGGCCGCCGCTGCCGCCGCGCAGGCTCAGGCGGTGCTTGACAACTCGCCCGGGGCGATCGCCGCCGAATGCGACGGGAGGCTCGTCTATGCCAACCGGCCTTTTGTCCGGATGTTCGGCTATGAGTCGCCGGAGCAGGTCGTCGGGCGGCCCGCCAGTGAGTTCGACGCGCCGGAGGACCGAGCGGCGTTGATGGAGTACAGCCGGATACGCGAGCACGGGGGAGATGCACCGACCGGCTACGTCTTCCGGGGTCTGAAGCGCGACGGTACCATTGCGCCGATGGAGGCCAGAATCAGCACCTACCGGTCACGCGGCCGGCTGCACATACTGGCGTTCATCCGCGAGATCGAGCCGGACCGCGGCGACCGCTGACCCGGGACGCGCAGCGAACGGTCACGGCATCCCCGTGTTGACATTCTTCCCAGTCTACCTATCCTGAATCTATGTCGATCCCGTCTGAAAGCACCGGCGATGCCTTCCGCGAGCACCTTGGGCGCGCGGCCCGGGCGACCTTCTATCTGCGGGTGCTCTTCTCGCTTGCGCTGCTGGTCCACGCCGGGTTCGGGCCCGGGCTTATGCTCCGTTTCCCGCTTACCGGCAGCAGCTCGGTCGAACCGGTGGCGCAGTTCTACGCGTTCCGGCCGGCAATCCACGCCCTGCTGCTGGTTGCCCTGGTCTGCGTGCTGGCGGCATTGTGCCGGAGAGCCGTCGGCCTGTTTGAGGCGGAGTTCGCCGCGGATACGGCGCAGCCGGTCTCGGGCGGCACGCGCGAGCGCTACCTGCGGCTGCTTCGGCCGAGCCCGACTCCGTTCGTGCTTTCGGGGAATGTCGCCGTCGACCTCGTCATCTTCGGCGTCGCCCTGCTCGCCTATTCCTTCTGGATTGTGATTCTGGCCGAGACCACACCGACGAACATGTCCGGGTACCAGGTCGCCGGCATCGTCCTCGGCTCCTACGGCCTATTTGCCGCGCTCATTGTCACCGGGCTGGTCTGGTTCAATGCGGCGCGGCGGCTCGGCCGGCTCAAGGCTGACGACCGAACGCCGGCCGCTGAAGAGCAGCGGCCTCAATGACGGGACCGGCCTTCGGAGCGACGCGAAGAACGCGCCGCGGGTCTGTCTCCAGCCGTCTCTGCGCTACCTGAGTTTGTAGAGCCGGAACTTCCACGGCGTCCGGGTCTCGGCGACCAGGGTCCGTTGCGGGAACCTCGCCAGCAGGGCTTCAAACAGCGTCAGCACCACCAAGTTCTCGGAGCCGGGTTTTTCGGCCAGCCCGGCGTAGAGCGGCCGGTCACCGGCGAGCGCCGAGTCGAGCGGGACCGGCACGTTGAACTCAGCGATGTGACGGTAGTCACGCCAGCCCCATGCATAACCCACCAACTCGGACACGTTCGCGTCACCCAGAAGCAGCGCGGACTCGGGCACGTGGTCGAGCAACAGACGCTGGTAGCCGACCTGCACCCCGAGGTGGCGGTCGTGGCGCAACTGGATGGCGACACTCAGCAGCGCCATCAGCGCCACAGCCGCGTACTTCAGCCATCCGGCGCGAAGTCGCCCGAGCAGGCGGTCGGCCGCAAGAACGAACGCGAGGACGAAGAACGGCAGCCCGGGCAAGAGATAACGGATGCCGACGGTCAGGCGCGTCGAAAGACTGGGCACTTCGTAGGTATACGAGAAGAAGCAGTAGAGGCCGAGCAGCGCATACGCAGGCAGGCCGAGCAGCAGCCGGCGTCCTTTGCCCGCAACCAGCGGCGCGGCCAGCATCAGCGGATAGAGAACTATGAGCGCGGTTCCGTAATACCGGACGTTATGCAGGAAGTAGGCAGGGGAGAAGTGCCCGGTTAGATACATCGGGAACGAGAACGGCGAGCCGTAGGCGTAGGCGTTGTAGGCGGCGATCAGCCCGGCCAAAGGTGCGAAACCGGCAAGGAGCGTCAGCGCCGAGCGCAGGCCGGCCGGCCGCAATGCGAGCAACAGGAAGACCGGAACGAATATCGCGTTCGAGTACCGGACCAGGCAGGCAAGCCCGAGGATGAAGCCCGAAGCGAGCAACCAACCTCCCCGGCGCAGCAGGCAGTAGAAGGCGGCGAAAACGAGGGTCGCCGCCAGCAGGTCGCTCATGACCGTCCGCGAGAAGAGCACGACCGCCGGATGGAACAGGTACAGCAGCGCCCAGACCGGGTCGGCTTCCGGCGCCAGCCGCTTCAGTATCAGGCCAAAGAGAGCGGTCCCCGCGAGCGCGAGCAACAGCCCCGAGACAAAGACCGCCCGCCAGCCGAAAAGCGTGAACGGCACGAGTAAGAGCGACGTGCCGGGCGGGTACTTGCTCGAAAGGCGGCCGTGCGACTCGACCGTCATGTGGGGGGCCGGGATTCCCGAGCCCGCGTAGGAAAGCCGGCCGGTGCGGAGCAGGAAGGCCTCGGTCAGGTAGGCGTCCTCGTCCACGATGGCGGTCGTGCGCGGGTAAAGGGCCAGAAACGTAAGGACATACAGGACGATGCCGGCAACGAGGAGCCACGTCGTTCTGCCGGTCCGGGATTTCACGTGGCAGGATGATAAGACCACGGCAAACCAAGTCAAGGAGGTCCCGACGGGCAACCGTTGACTTCTGAGGCAATGCCAATAGAATTCACCTCTATGCTGAGCAATATGCGCAAGCGTGTCCGCGTCATCATGTTCGTCGTAGCCATAGCCTTCCTCGCCGGCTTCCTCATGGGCGAACTCTGGCGCATGATTGGGACCCGTGGGAGCCAACGGGGCCGGGACACGCACGGGTTTGTCGGCCGGATCGGGGACCACAATGTCACCCCCGAGGAGTACCGGAGCGTGGTCAGTTACATCACCGATAAGTACAAGAGCGACAACCGGTTGCGCGACCTGTCCAACGAAGACTACCAGGCGGTCGAGCGGCAGGCGTGGAAGTACCTCATTTCCGAGCTGACCTGGGCCAAGGTATTGACGGCGGAGAAGGTCGGCGTCACCCAGGACGAAGCAATGGAGATCGTCAGATCCAATCCGCCCGAGGAACTGCGCAACAAACCCGAGCTCTTGACCGACGGCAAGTTCGACCAGCAGAAGTACCTGCAGATCATGAATGCGCCCGAGAACCGCGAGTACTTCACCCGGTACTTCCGCCAGCTCCTGGAGATGCTGCCCCGGGAGAAGTTCCGGATCGACGTCATCAGCGCCTACCGGGTCACGAAACCCGAGACCGAAGACGCGCTTGCCGCGGCCAACACCAGATGGAAGACGACGGCCCTGTACTTCGGGCCCCAGGCCCTCAAGCAGAAATTCGAGCCGACCGAGGCCGAGGCCAAGGCCTGGTACGAAGCCCACAAAGACAGCTTCCGCACCAAAGAAACGCGGCAGCTCCGCTACGTCTCCTTCCCGATGACCGTGACGCGGCAGGACTCGGCCGATGCCAAAGAGATCATCGACCGCGCCCATGACCAGCTCCTCAAAGGCGAGTCGTTCAACCTCACGACGCTCGACTACAGCGACCTCGAGGGCGAGACGCTGTCGGCAATGACCCCGCTCTCCGGGCTCGACAAAGTGACCGACAGCGCCGTGTCCCGGCTCAAGCCCGGCCAGTACAGCCCGCCTCACCTTGCCGGGTATGGCTGGCAGATCGTCCGGCTTGACAGCGCGAAGAAAGACTCGGTCGCCTACGGCCGCATCGTCGTCCGGGTCAAGATGGGGTCCGAGGTGCTGGCGACGGTCCGGGACTCGGTGCGCAGTTTCCTCGAGAAGGCCGCGACCGAGAAGCTCGACACCCTTGCCATCCGGTTCGGCCTGACCATTCGGATGGCGCGTCCGCTGATCGGCGACCAGAAAGATCTGCCCGGCCTGGACGTCGAAAACCCGGCGCAGATCATCGAGTGGGCGAAATCGGCCAAGCCCGGGCAGGTCTACGACCTGCCGCAGCGCGGCACCCAGGGCTACCACGTGTTCGAGCTCGGCGAAGTGAAGCCGCCCGGGGTCGCGGACTTTGAGAAGGTCAAACAGGCCGCAGTCTATCGCCTGCGCCGGGAGAAGGAAAAGCCGGCCTGGACGCAGGCCGCCCAACAGGCGCTTGACGCAATCAAGGCCGGCAGGAGTCTTGAGCAATACGCCCAGGAAAACCCGGGCGTCGAGCTGCAGGTCGATTCCTGCACCGGGATCGAGGACTGCCGCCGCAAGAAAGGACCGGAGTTCGCCGGCGCGGTAGCGGCCCTCAACCCCGGCGAGAAATGCGGCGTGGTCGAGACCAGCTGGGGTGCGTTCATCATCCGCTGTGACGAGCGAACGTCGGTGGCGACGCTTGACCCGACCGGCTATGCCGAGGAACGCCGGGCCAGAGTCGCGCAGGACGTGATGGCAGAAATGCTCAAGCAGCCCGAGGTCAGAGACTACCGGGACGCGCTGGCGTATTGACAACCCGCTCCGGCGGGATAGATTTAACCTGGAGTCGGGCGCTGGATGTCGGAGCCTGACGCGGTGTCCTAGGCGAAGCGCGTGGTGCGGAGAGCGCCATGCCGGACAAATTGGCCCCATCGTCTAGCGGTTCAGGACATCACTCTTTCAAGGTGAAGACATGGGTTCGACTCCCATTGGGGCCGGAATCTGGAAGTGGTGGTTTCCGATTGGCGATTGTCGAAGAGTGAAACCGTAGCCCGGCAATTCAGAACCAAGATCGCAAATCATCAATGGTGTGCGGGAGTAGCTCAGTTGGTAGAGCACTACCTTGCCAAGGTAGGGGTCACGGGTTCAAATCCCGTCTCCCGCTCTTCTAGGGCGCGAAGTCCAAACGCCGAGCGACGAAGTCCCGCGTTTGCTCCTTGTACTTCGCACTTCGTTCTTTCCTCGTTGGCGGCTTAGCCAAGCAGCAAGGCGACGGTCTGCAAAACCGTTATGCTCGGGTGCAAATCCCGAAGCCGCCTCTTCTCATTGTTGATTCTGGATTGACGATTTTCCATTGCCCGACCGAGCACCTGGCGCTTTGACTTCTGTAATCCACAAGCCACAATCTCCAACCTAGAATCCCAAGTGCCTTCGAGTCCTCATTTGCATTCCCCAATCTTCAATCTACAATCTGGAATCTGTAATGGTCCTTGCCGGGGTGGCGGAATTGGCAGACGCCAGGGACTTAAAATCCCTTGACCCGGATACGGGTCGTGCCGGTTCGACTCCGGCCCCCGGCAGTCTTAGCCCATCTCCCACGCCAGAAGCTCTTGCATCAGAACGTTCACTGTTCCTCGCACCGTATCTCTCACCGTATCCCTTACCGAATACTGAACCGGGTTGCGAACCGGGTCGGCAAGTGAATTGGCAACTGGGTAGCGCATTGGGCCTCAAACTGGACCAGAATTCGTTTGCGGCATCGGACCGCGCATTCTTCGGGCGATTGTGCCGAAAGCCGGTCCAGAAACTGGTTTGGGCATCAGTCCCTTCATCTAGGCTCTTAAGAATCCTGAAGTTGAATGTCATGTCGTATCCTCAACCGGGTCGTCGAAGGCTATCCCCCCGGTAATCTGGGGGCCGATCCCCGGGCAGGGCCGATTGTGGTTCCGGACGTACCTGGCCACTAGATCTAGACCCCGCCAACCGCAGTCCGCCAATGTTTCCAGCCCGCACAAATCCAAATGCCGCCAGCGGCAAGCCGCCAGCCGCCCGCCTTCGCCCTTGCGTTGCGTCATTCTGCATTCCGGTCTCTGGTATCTGACTTCTGAACTGTCCCTTGCCCGCCACTCGACCCCTTTGTTCCTCTTACTTCTGACATCCTACATCCAGCGTCTCCCATCTCACATCTACCGTTTGACTTCGTCGCCACTAGACCCCTTGACCCTATCCTTGGACCGCATCAACGCCGCACTGCGGGAGGAGTTCGAGGAACTGGCTGCACCGGACACTGTAGCCCGAACTTCCTGTCACACGCGGGCCTGACGCCTGCGGCTCGAAGTGCCGTCAGCCGCCAGCGGTAGGCTGTAAGCCGTTATCGGCTTGACTTGGGCGGGCGGGCCAATGTCCTCGCACCAGATGTTTGACGAGTACCGGCTGGCGGACTTCCGGGCTGTCGCGGCGTATACGGCTTTCTGGAGCACGGCCGGTATGGGGCAAAGATGGAGTACCTGTGCGAAGCGGCGCGCGAGAACCGGAGTCTCAAGGCGCAGTGGCAACGAGAGAGCGTGCGGCGGAGGGTCGCCCTCCGCCGCACGCGGGTCTGCAGTCAGCCTCTTAACCCGTCACTGAATCATGGGTCGACTTCGATGAAGCAAAGCTGGACTTCTTCGGGGGTCTCCAAGATCACCGCAATCCAGTCTCCGCTGCCCGGGTACCAGTTGTTGCCATTAAGCATCGCGTCGTTGTACATCTCCAGGGACAGTGGAAAGCCGGTGGGCAACGCCTTGAGGTCACCCCTCACGAGCCAGATGGCGGTTTGGATATCCATCGCCGTCGCATCCGAATGCTTGTGGTTAAGCAGGTAGTTGATGTTGTCCCACCGGTCATGCTGCAAGCGAGGCGGCAAGCCGGGGAGGAT
>Ga0163203_1000368_pt1 | contig 12151 bp, 7 predicted proteins | sample PL_2010_330m_FD_113534 | JGI IMG/M metagenome (GOLD analysis project Ga0163203, IMG submission 113534) | Freshwater microbial communities from Powell Lake, British Columbia, Canada to study Microbial Dark Matter (Phase II) - PL_2010_330m | ecosystem: Environmental > Aquatic > Freshwater > Lake ... | reverse complement strand
TATTCGGATCTCGTAACAACAGTGTCCCAAAAGGAAAGCCCCCGGAGTGGTCGAATACTTCCGGGGGCTTCTGTTTTTTTGCGCGTGGAGAGGTCTTATGTATCCCACCAACTATTCTGTTGTCGCGCTTCTTAGGCGCTCTGCATAACTAGCCTCCTTTCCCGGTGGCATTACAGAATGCAGAAATCATTCTTACATGGTTCCTTGAATAAGTCAATGGTCACATCGACTCGGGGAGTGTTGTCATACGCCTTTTCCATGAAGGTTTTGAACACCCTTGAATCGTTCGTGAATGCTATTCCGTCCAGGCCGTCCTTCACGGCTTTTTCGATGTTGTCCCCATCGGGCTTCGTTGTGTGAGGAAGCGATTTGTATGCCTTCACCTTCCAAGTCGGCCAGGATTTGGGATGTATGAAGTATGCCGATATTCTCATTCTCACAGGGCCATCGTGCGGCTGGAAGGAACCCACTGCAGCCCGGAAGCATGCAGCGACGTTGTTCTCATACATCACGGTTTCCTTGGGGGTGTAGGTCTTCACGAAAGTTCCCATACGAGCGAACTTTGGGCGACCCTTTGCCTTGGGGATTCCGGGTACGGTAAACGTGATGGTTCTTTCCAGCCGCAACATTGGATCAGCCCTCTACCTTCATGATTTCCACGTTGTCTGATCCGCAGTCAGGGCATGTTCGGTCTTTCATTCCCGTCTCTCCTTTTTGTTCTGGCGGGTTATTCCGCCGTGCTTACTGCCGTCCCGTTTTCCACAAAGATCACACCGCTTTCTCGTTCATCCATGACAAGTTCCATGATGAGTTGAATACCATGTTCCTCAGCCATGGCATAGAGTCGTTCCCGCGCTTCCTTGTCCATCAGGGATGCGTTGCTGATAACCATGGTCTTCAGTTTCGGTTTGTTTGCTGCATCCATGGCTTCAAACTTGGCGAGTCCGATCATGAAGGCGTCCGTGATACCCTCTTCCGTGCTGTCCTGTCCCAGAGGGATACCGTTCTTCACGATGGAGTCTTCCAAGATAGAGATGCCTTTCACGGGCATCTGTGCGCTTTCCAGCGTCTTGACCCGGCTGTCGGCCAGGCTCTCAAGAATGTCGTTCCTTTGTTCAATGCCATTCTCGGTGTCTTCCAGTTCGGAAGCGAGTTCCCGGAGTTGTTCCGCTTTACGGGCAATCTCGTTCGTCTTCTCGATAGAGTCCAACTTGATCTTGGTTTGTTCCGGAGTTGGCATGGAGTCCATTGCGTCGATCAATTCGGTCAAAACGGCTTCATGAGTCTCAAGATCAACACGGGCTTCCTTGAGACGAGTTTTCAAATCTTCAATCAGTTTATTGTCTAATTCGATCTGTGCGGCCATTTCTTTAGCATGTTTTTCAACATCAACAGATTTGTGATACGTCTCCAGAACGTCAGACACGCTTTCCGGTTCGGCATTCCGCAGATTTGCAGGGACTTCCAGCTTCAGGGAGTTTACCCGCGTCTCAATGCTGCGCTTCTGATCGTTCCATTCCTTTCGGTTGGTTTTGATGTATTCCTCCAACTTGGAGAAGTATTCTACCGGATCAGAGGATTGGGAGAACAGGGATCGTGCATGGTCGTCTTCGGACAGTCCGATACTATTCAGGAATGACTCCAGATTGAAGTCAAAGCGCATCACTTCGCGTACAACGTCCAAGGCCCTACGACGACGCTCCTTGGCTCCAAGGCCCGTGGCGGTGGCATTCTGGAAGAATTCGACGGGGTCCAGACACGGGGATAGGAAGTCTTTGATGAAGGCCATGCCCAGAGACTTGCCTTCCGAGTCCTCAACAGACAGATACGAGTTCTTGTCAGTGAAGGAATACTTCACAATGTACTGAATGGCGTTGTCCATGTCGCCAAGGGCGATCTCGAACTTTCCCTTGCGTGAATCGCTGTTCTTGGGGATCTCCGGCATATACGCCTTCCCCTTCATCATCTGAATCAGGCTCAGAATGCAGGACTTGCCCTGCCTATTCTTACCCCCGATCTGAACAACCCCGTTTTCCAGGGTAATGTCAACCAGTTCCAGGCGCATGAAGCCGCCACCCTTGATGCTCACAATATGAAGATCATTCTGCATTTAGATAAGTCCCTTCCCGCTGTGCATTTACTGAAAAGATGTGACGCATGCTCGGTTGGCATCAGACGGGAATGATACCTTTAAGTGGAGTCGTCCCAGCATGCGTCACAAAACTATTTATCCCGTCACTTAGCATGACTACGCAGTCCTCCTTGGGGCTGCAAGTGGGCCTCCCGATGGAGCTTTCTTAGGTGGTTGTTCCTGTTCCGGCTCTGGTTCCTGTTCCTCTCTGGGCTCTTCCTCTGAGTTTGCAGGCGTATCCAGAGGCAGAGGATCGTCGTCAATGGGTACCTGAGCTGGCTCGTTCGGTTGCATGTGGACGGCTGTAGCCTTTCTCGTCTTGCCTTTGGGTGGTTCCACTGAGTCTGGCGTGATGGCCTGTCCTGCGTTGACTGTGGGAGCGTCAGCGGCGTCCCCGATGAAGTCCGGCACAACGTCAAGCGATATGTCGGAGTCCTTTTCGATGGCATCCCGTATCTCTGGCGACAAGGGAAGCCATTTGGAGTGCTGTCGGAAGCAGGTTTTCTTCCACATCTCGAATGGCGCGGTTGACCATGGACTTGATTCTCGGCCTTTTCCGTTCCATCCCATTGAGTATTTGTCCCTGATCTTCTCGATCTCATGCTTGCCCATGACGCGGAATGACTTCGTGCCATCCTTCATCTGGACAAAGGTATAGACGGCATAGGGTTCGCCTCGGTCTTTCTTGCGGTTGATCTTGTGGGAAACGACTTGCCCAAGGTTCTCCTCAAACTCGTCATTCTCGCATACCACATCAGCATGGATGAAGGATACCAGTCCGGAACGCATGATGAGTTCCGCGATACCCTTGTAATCCACGATCAGGGTACATGTGTCGCCATATGGGATCAGGTGAGCCCGTCGCCCATCTGGCTCAAGACCGTATGATGAGCAATCCATAAGGCATTGCATCACGCTTGCCGGGGTGCATCGTGCCAGTGCTGGTGTCTTTATCAGCGCCGTTAGAGCCACTCGAACCATTCGGTCTGCCGTCATGTGTTTTGGAAGCACCATGGCAAACTGTTTCTTGTAGGCATCGCTCTGGATAAGTGATTTCACGTCATGTTTTGCAACTGTTGTGTTCTCAGCCATGGACTTACGCCTCCTTTGCAACAATGCCGATCACGGCAATGATTTGGTTTTCATGTACGATCTGGTACTTGACCTTGTTCAACTCGACAACGGTTCCACCATGTTTGGGCAGGACAACCTTCATGCCGGGCTTCACGGACAACGGAATCACGCGACCATCGCTGATCATGGTTCCAGGTCCGACGCTTACAACGACAGCTTCCTGAGAGTTTTCCCGTGATGTCTCTGGAATCACAATGCCGTCTACGATGTCTTCCTTGTTCTCAACCGTGATGCAGAACACCCTATCCCCGATGGGTTGAATGTCTGCTTCCAATTCCGACCTGTTTCTCTCCGTCATTTTACCGTCTCCCCAGTTTCGCCCCACCATAGGGGCATTGTTTCCAATATCCGCACCAGTCCTCCGAGCACTTCCAATGTTCAGGATTGCATGGCGCAAAGTCTCCCGCATCCACAACCTTCAGCCATGCAGCAAATCTGTTGAGTTGCCTTTGAAGCTGTTCCAGCGTCCTTGTTGTTCGATAGGCATTGACTTTTACGCCAGACTTACCCGCCACAACGTTGTCAATCAGGTACTCATCCGGAAGCCTTCCCGTTGTGGCGTACTTGAGCATTCCGTATGTGGCAAGAGCCATGGACTGATCAGCCTTATCTTGTCCGAAGGCTCGTTTCCCGCTTTTTAGGTCTCGGATCACGTCACGGGCTTCCGTTTCCTCATCCACGTCAACCTTTCCGACAATGACGCGACTCAGGTTGTCGTATCGAACTGCAAGAGTTGTCTCAACTCCGGTTGGCATGATCTCTGGATGGAAGTGAAGCCTGTCTTTCCGTGCGATTTCAACGGATAAGTCCACCGCTATGCCTCTGGCATCCAATAGAGACTTACCTTCATATTCTGGCTCTACAATGATCTCCGAGTTGTCAAAGCGGTTGTTTATCTCATCCCGTGCGGCATCCGTACACTCGTCAACGGGAATGTCAATCTTGCTATTTACCTTCTGAATCAGATTGTGCTCACGGCCTTTGTGAACCGCCACACCGCATGACTGACGAACGCTTCCTGGTTCTGGTTTGCGGAAGATGTAGCGGTTTCGGAACGCAATTCCGCACGTCATGAGAAGTGATAGGGCTGATGTTGAAATCCAGTCCTTCTCGAATCCATCGTATTGAGCCATATATCCATCTGGCGCCGGGGCTGGTTCCGCCCCAAGTGTTGCTTCTTCTGTCATGACTTCCTTCCTTTCATTGGGATGTAGAGGATCTGTAGGTCAGTAATATCCTAGTGTTCAAAACCATGCTGTGCGGATGCTGTCATGTACGGATGCGTTAATTGAACTCCTTTTTGTTTTTCTTTCGTGACTTCATGGGTTGCTCTTCAAACTCGCTGTAATCATGGCACTGGTCACACAATAGCGCATCATTCGCGCATGCTTTACGAACGGAACACCATCCACCTGTAGCAAAGCATCCTCTGCTTTTCTCCCCCATGACTATTTTCCTCCCAAAAGCCTTCTAAATCGTATTGCTTCCTGTGCCGTTCTGAATTGAGCCTGCGACATTCTGTGCCTGTGACGCTGTCCCGCGTATGAAATGATCACATCTTTGGATGCTCCTCCATGGTTGCGAACGTGATTACGCTCTGCTGGAGCCAAAATCATGTGGTCATATAACTCTGGATCATTATGGAACATGGCCCTCAGGTCCCGTGCGTCGATGTGCTCACCATACGAATTCATTCCACATACCGGGCAGTATCCGTCAGGCCCAAGCAGGATGTTGGCTTCCCCTTTTGACCTGCAGCGTTTGCATCTCGGAACCCCACTGTCTGACGGCTCGCACTCCTCGCACGCGGTTGCCTCGATGAACTCAAGACGCACGGAATAGAGTTGCCCCCACACAAGGGTTGCGTTGCGGCACAGGACGTACTTCCCGAGAAGCGCGGTGTATTTGTCATTGCCTATGAATGCAGGGCGCGGGACAAGTTCACCGTTTTCGAACACTAAAACATCCTGCCATTCCGGATACGGGTTGACCGATACGACAAGGCCAAGCCTGCCGATGGTGGTTCTGCTTCTTGCCGATCCCGGTATTGCGATCTGTCCCTCCACGTCTCCGTAGCGTGGTTTCATGCCGACAAGGGCAAATCCAGGGCAAGCCATGATGGTTTCGTTACTGTTCATACTCAGTTCTCCTGCGAGTAGGCACAACTTTGCCGTGCCTGTGAATAATATCTATTGTGCTGTGCAAGCCTTACCATTGGATTCCCGCCCTTTGGATTAACTGCTGTTACCATACGTGACGGCATGGTTAATGTCAAAGAAAAGAACACCCAGATAAGTTTTTTGCTTCGGCTTCTTAGCTTGCACAGCGAGAAGGGACGCTTTGGCAATCGGCTTTACCTGGGTGTTCACATTTTTCGTTGCATCTCTTTATCGTGCTCCCTTTGGAGTTCCTTGTGAAGTTCCGCTGCGTACTTGTACTTGGCTCTCTGGAATGGCGTGATAGGTTCAATCTTGCTCTTTTCCATTGACCTATTCTTGCGCCGATAGTTATCCCATTTATCGGAAATACGGCTCCAGCCTATCTCTTTCCTGATCTTTGCGTCACCGTTCTGGTAAAGATAGAGCATGGTTGTGGCTTCCATTTTGGTTAGCGTATTTTCGTCAGTCCGCTGAAGGATCATTTCCTTTTCTTGGGCTTTGATCATGCTATTCCACTTTCTAAGGTCTTCGTTGATGTCTTTTTTCCCGTTTCCGATTTCCGAAAGCATTTTCTCGTGGAACCGCATTCGCCAGGCTTTCTCGAAGTCGTAATACTTCTCTTTCGGCATCTGGTCTGGAATGTCTGAAGGATTGAACAGCTTGAACGCATCATGTTTTCCGGCATACACAAGGGCGGGGTCTTCATTGGCCGGGGTCCAGAACCGATACAAAGTCCTCTCAAGGAAGTTGCCTTCATATCGCTTGGCCTTCCCGTCGTACCCGATTGCGGGTCTTCCAGTCAGAGAGTTGACAAACGGGACATCACGGAACATGACCTGCATCATCGTTGTGTCATCGTAAACGGTAGGATTGAGAACCTTCTGTATTTGTGCAGCCATACGGTTTGAGAAAATGTTAGATGCCGTCATGGATGCGTCTTTCTTCAAAGCCTTGGCTACTTGCTTCGGGTCTGATGCGTCACCGAATATGGCGATGTTCTTTATCAATCCCCCAAGGAATCCGTTATTCTTCCACGCCCCCATGGCAAAGAAAGCCGCATATCCAAGACGGGTCTTCATATCTTCCGGCTTGACCCCGTAATACTTTACGGCATCCATGTACCCACCAGTCAAAGACAATGGAACGGATAATGGAGTTTCTCCAAACGGAATTGAACCTACTCCTTTGATGTAAACCGAATACTGCTTGCGTCCGGATCTTGCCCAAGCGTCAAGTCCTCTATCAGACCATTTCGGTCCTGGACCTATGAATTCAAGATTTGGTTCGTCATCATCCCCCATGACAAGAGACGCAAGTGCCATGAGAATGTGGAATCCGGCAACGGATGTCGCCGTTCCAAGTGTGGCCTGCACAACTCTTTCCCTGTCGGTAAGCGGGATCTCCGCAAGAGCTCTTCCGGGTTCCTGCGATTTGGCTTTCTCTATTCCTAGACGTATAAAACCAAGCGGCGAGAAGTCAATGGCCATGTCTCCAACATTGGCGACGATGGTTGTGAACGGGACAAACTTGGCCTTCAGAATTGCTCCAACTGGAACGTCGTAAAGCCGTCCATTCGGAAGTTTTATAGTCACAACGCTGGTTGATGCTCGGTTTATCTTCTTTGCCATGGTTCCGAGAAGAGTCCTGCGAAGGGGATTTTGGAAGGTTGCGTACTTTCCATACGCTTCAGCCAAGGCCTGAATGTCGGAGTTACGCATCATCTCAACAATCTGATTGGCTCGCTGTTGGGCCTCTCGCCCGGTGTAGCCTTCATGGTGGGCTTGCTCAAGAGCCGACTCCTTGATCACAGCGTCGTCTGCAATGAGCTTTGTGCGTTCCGCTGGTGTCTTCGCCTGTCGGGAAGCCAACACGCGTACACGGGCCTCTGTGGCCTTCATATTGGCTACAGCATCCTCGGCTTGCAGACCTCGCATCGTGTACTTGACCAAATTGAGAGGTTTGAATCCGGCCTTCTCCATGAGTTTGCCGAATCTTTGACCCATGGCGTCCCCTCGTATTGGAACTCCTCCGGTTGTTCCGAAGTCAATGTCTTCCAGACTGGCTCTCATTTCAAACTTGGGGTCTGTCGTGATACGATTTCGGAAGAACCCAGTCTTCAGCCCTATCATAGCATCCACAAGTCCCTTGCTCCATCCGGCCTTATATCCATCATTGATGTCTCTCACGGTCTGTGCGGCATCCATTGGGTGAGATAGAACCATTACGGATTCCAGCGCGCGTCGGGTTAAGCTGTTGTTCACGATGTTGACGAGATGGGTAGAGTATCCGGACACCATGTTGGAATAGTAGATTCCGAAAAGAACATCCGACATTTTTACTCCGATGGCCTTGCGCATGATTCTCTGCGCCTCTTCCCTTAGTTTCTGCCGCGGTATACCTTCTGGAGCTTCTTGTGCCTGTCGGGCAAGTGATGAAATCCTATCTGCCAGCGCAAGACTGAATCCGGGAAGCCCAAGTTTCTCGGCAATGGCATTGTATACCGACTCGTTTGTTAGAATACCCATGTTGGATAGATCGAGAATCTGTTGCCATTCGTCTTTGACGGCTCGCTTCACTTTCTCTGATCCAGCCCGGTCGATGATTCTCTGTTTGTTTCTGTTGATCTGAGCCGTCATACGATCCATTACTTCCCCGACAATAGACCCGGCAATGTCTTCCGACGTTTCAAGGTCAATTCCGAGTTCCTCTTGGATCTTGGATGATAGTGCGTTGATGAACTCGATCTGGCTTTTGTAAGGCTTGCGTATCTCCTCTTCCAGAACCACTCCCAGTTCGCGCATGACTTGGGATACGGCTTCCTGAAGTGTTCTCTTGTTGGCTGGTACCGGGTCGGAGGATAAGGCGGCATAGACTGATTCAATCTGTGCTTTGATCTCGGCATCATTGCCAGCTTGGGACATGGCTTCCGCGTACCACGCGTCAACGATCTGAGCATATTTGTCTCGGTTGGCGATGGCTTCCTTCAGGATCGTCACGGCGTCACGGCTTGGTTGCTTCTTGGTTCCCTCTTTCATCTTTGACCGTATCTGGTTGGATATGCGGTTCACAAGCTGTTGAACAGGTGGAGGAAGTTTGGCTATCTCGGCCCGTTTGGCGAGTTTCTTTGCGGAAGCATCACGATACCGCTCCCACATGGACATGGTTCCTTTTTTGACGTAATCCTCAATGGTTTTGCGCGTCTTGGGCTTTACGCGTTCCGCGGCACCGGATCCGACTTCCCCTCCGTTAGGCTTGTTCTCGTTCTTGATTTCTTCAATACCATCAAGAACGCCCTGCGTCTCGGTTGACCCAGGCTTACCTTGGCGCTCCTGTTCTTTGTGTATGGCCTTCTGTGCGGCCATGAGCGTTCCTGCGGGGCTCATATTGTCCCACATGGACATGACTTGGATGGTTCTGCCTGCGCTTCTGACGATTTCGTTTATTGAATCAAAGAAGTCGATGGCATCTTGAAGTTTGGCGTTGGCAAGGATCTCGTTACCGTTTGCTCTCAAAACGGATTGCTCAACATCAATTCTTCTCCCAATGATTTGGGCGGCTGTGACGCGAACTTCCGGGTCAATCTTGTTGTCTTGAAGGATTCGGTTGCGAGCCTTGTCGATGGTGCCTTCTTCTTCGATGATCGCAAGGGCCTTTTCAACTGATTCCTTGTTCGTCCTTACATCGTACTCGACTTGTATTCCAGCCTTTAGGGCAGCGTCAATGGTGCTTTCATCAGACACCAAGCGAACCGCAAAATTTCCTTCATCCGTTTTTGTTTCTGTCGGAACGTCCTGGGTCGTGTTGGAGAACGCTGATTCAAGTTCCTTTGCTTCCGCCTGTGCGGCTTTTGCCATATCGTCGTAGGACTTGATCGACTTGTTCTTTGCGACGTTTATGGACATATCGTAAATCTTACGAAGGTACGGCCTAATTTCTTCACCTATCTCTGAAATCATCTCTGCCGACCATTTGGTGAATTCTGTAACTCCCTTGGCTACCTTGGCGGCTCCGATGACAACGTAGTTGGCAGCAATGCCTACGGGCTTGTTCATGCCCATGGTTTTGCTTGATTTCAGCGTTTTAATCTCTGATCTAGCTTCCGATATGATGTCATCCAGAAACGAAGTCTGCTGCTTTTCGGCCTTGGCGGCGGCTTCCTCTTTGGCCTTCTTCTCTTTGGCAACACGCTCTTGGTCAATGCCCTTCTCCGACACAAGGGAGAATCCGCCCTCGTCCTGCCCAAACATCTCTTTCTGTGGGGGCTTTATGCCTTCCGCTTTCGGCTCTGCCGCTTTCTCTTCCCTGAGTTGCGCCTTGTACTCCGCTTCCACCTTGGCGTATGCCTCGGTTTCCTCGGGAGCAACGATCCCTGCAACGTCCACCGTGGAGTATGCTTCAACCGTGATGGTCTTTCCATCTGTCAGTTCCACGTCACCATTGTCGAGAGCCTTGGCCTTGTACCACTCTCCGTCTTTGTAGATGAAGGAATCGTCATCAAGGAATTCGGATGGCATGGTGACTTCATCCTCACCGTTCTTGATTTCCTGTATGGCCCTGTCGATGTTCGGCTTGCGTGACTCGGCGCGTTTCTCGGAAATGTACGCTTTTAATTCGGGAAGGTATTTGGCCCTGACTCTGGGGTCCCCCATATCCTGATCTTTGATGTCGAGTTCCCGTGCGGCAAGTTCCCTTGCTGATCTCTGGACTTTGCTGGCTTCAAAGTTATATCCTCTCTGGCCTGGTTGGCTTTCTATCCGTGTCATCTCATTGAAAGATATGAAGGGCTGATTGCTCATCAGGAGATCGTCAAACTCTTTGGCCGACTTCTGGACGGCTTTGCGCTCTTCCACTGGAACGGATGCAAGTTGCTTTCCGACTTCCCGCTTTCTGGATTCGCGGACTGACTCGGTGATTCTGGATCTGTCGATGACTTCCGTGATGGCCTTTGTCTGTCCGGGAGGGGAATACTTGACGGAAGCGGTCTTGTCGTCGATCTCGTTGAGAATCTGGACCTTGACGGGCTTGGAATAGGGCTTCCCGTTTCTGGCGAAGGAGATATAGAGCCCCTTTCGGTATGAGCCATCCTTGCGCTTTAGTGGCATGATGCGGGGTTGTTCAGGCTCCTTCTCTTCCGGTTTGGCCTGTTCCTGTGGCCGGGCTTGCGTTTCGGCTGGTACAGGCGCCGCAGAGACCCCTTCGGGTGTCACGGCGGCGGGTTCAGACGGAGGGGCTTCTAGGGCCTGTTCTGTGGCTTGTGGGGCGGCCTGCTCTATGGCGGAAAGTTCAGGGTAGTCTTTCAAAACATTATCTGGTACTGATTTGCCTTCTGAAATGGCTCTTTCGATAACATTTCGATGCCATCCTTTTATTGTCTGCGATGTTATTGCTGCATCACGATTCATCTCAAGAAACTGCCTATAGGTTTTCTTCCAGTCTCTAAACTCTGGAGGGATATAGTCTGAAAGAACTTCTTGATTTGTGCGCTGAAGTTGCCATCTTTGGCCTTCTGGTATTTCGTCAAGAACATCATCGGATGGTCTTTTTCCGTTTCTTACAGCATCTTCAACGGCTTTTTTGTGTTCCGTTTTCCACATAGCTTCTTGATCTGGAGCAAAGTCTTCGTTTCCTTCTTTGCCACCATACTCTTCCCATTTTGAATCAATATATTCCTGAGCAGTCATTGTTTCTGGAGTGGCAATGATCGGGTCTGCGGCACGCTCTTCTACCCTTGGCTGTGCCGCTGTTTGTTGACCCGAGGTTTGTTGTTCCGTTGGAAGAGTTGTCCCCACGCCCGCAATCGTCGCAGGCCCGAGTTGTTCAGGAGTTGATATGGTTTCCGTTGTGGCTTGTGGTTGCTGGGTGGGGACGTTCAAATTGGGTTGGTCGGCCTGTTGGGGCTGGGCTGTTTCTCCGCCGCCTCCAACAATGAGAGATCCAACAAAGGTCTGTGGCGCCACGTTCCACATCTGGACCAGTGAATTCTGAAGGTTGGTTGCGAACTCTCTGGCTTCCGCCTTTGTTCCGACCAGTTTCTCAGCATCTCGTATCATCTGCTCGGAAGGCTCTTCCGCCATTTCCGTGATGGTTTCAACTCCAGAGCTTGCGACCTTGTTGAATATCCTTCTTAGTCCTGACCCTGCATTCTTGGTCAGCGATTCAAATCCGATCTTGTTTAGAAGTGATACCACACCGAAAAATGCGGTTGCTTTGGCGGCGGCTTCCGGTTCTGGAATACCCTGTTTCAGCATGTCCTTATACATTGGACCCGCCTCTTGGAGACCTCCGACCATACCTGCTGCTATTGGTCCACCTGCCGCCGATGCCAGATACATAAGTCCTATCTGTGTCACAAAGTTGGGGATGGTCTGTAGCCAATAGTCCGGGGTTGCCATGATCTCCGGATGGTTGACGACATCCTGGTTGACCATTCCTGATTCCTCAAGTATCTGGTCTATGCGATCCGTCGTTGCTGAAATCTTTTCTCCCATCTTCTGGACTGCTTTCTGTCCAGCTTCCTCAACGTCACGGCTACCCCACACAAGGGCTTCGGTTGCCTTCCTTGGGATTACGTTTTGAAAGACTCTTCCAAATGTCTCGAACGGGTTGGGTACGTTTCTCTGAGACGCAAACTCAAGTCCTGCTCCGACTGCGCCTCCAGCATTTGACAGCGCGGACGCAATTCCGACAACGGGCCTCTTGGAGAGCTCCGATGCTCTCATCGCCATGC
>Ga0163203_1000367_pt1 | contig 12160 bp, 9 predicted proteins | sample PL_2010_330m_FD_113534 | JGI IMG/M metagenome (GOLD analysis project Ga0163203, IMG submission 113534) | Freshwater microbial communities from Powell Lake, British Columbia, Canada to study Microbial Dark Matter (Phase II) - PL_2010_330m | ecosystem: Environmental > Aquatic > Freshwater > Lake ... | reverse complement strand
CATGTCGTAACAATGGGGATTAAAATCTATGTTTTTAAAATATTCTCGTTCATTTTTTATTAAACCACGGTTTAACGCGTTTTTATAAATTTGCGTACCAGGATATGCGTCCACTAAAGAAGCATTTGTATTCATTTCTTCTTCAATTACCATATCAATCGTCTTGCTAAAATCACCTTCAGTTTCCCCTTCATTGCCAACCATAAAAGTACCAAAAGAAGGCAAATCTGCATTTCTTGCGTATCTGCAAAAATCTACAATCTGTTCCTTTGTTATTCGTTTTTTCATTATGTTCAATACTTTATTGGATCCGCTTTCAATACCAAAACCGGCTAAAATACATCCAGCGTTTTTCATTATGGCAAAAGTTTCGTTATCAAGACCTCTTACATCCGCTCGCATTGAACACATCCATGGTTTCTTAATCTTCAATTTCTCATATTCCATGCAAAATCGTAGGATATCTTCTTTAGTCAAATAAAACACTTCATTAAGAATTTGTAAAGTATCAAACTGATATTTAGAAGATAGAAATTTGATCTCTTCCATAACGTGTTTGATCGGCCTTTTTTTAAATGTTCCAACAGTTGGCGAACAAAAAGTACAAGTTCCTACACATCCTCTTCCTGTTAGTACGGGCAAAACAATTTGATTTGACATATATGAGGCAGCTGCATATTTATAGAATTCCATATCGATATAATTCCAGGCTGGTAGGATATTCTCTTTTTCCATGTTTAACCTTATAGGATTATTTTTTACAATTTCGCCAGAGAACTCGTCTTTAAAAACTAATCCAGGAATTTCTTTAAATTCTTCAAACCCGTTATTCAACTTCTCTATGAGATAAGGAAGAGAGGTTTCCACTTCTCCTATAATCCCATAATCTATCCCCATTATTTCTCTGTCAAAAAGAAATTCCGGATTAGTGTCTTTTACAATATTCCCTCCAAGAATTATAGGCAAGTCAAGCTGGATCGAACGAATCTTTTTAATAGTCTGTGATATAAAATCAACATTAGCAACCAATCCTCCAATAGCAACCGCTAAATAATTATTTCGTTTGAGAAGTTTACTATAATCCGGAGTAACACGTAACGTATCAATAAAATCAAACGGTATACTGTTTTTATCTAAACAAGAAAGAACATAAGCCATCCCTACCGGAATATGCCGATAAGGCGGTTTTATAATTAGTAACCTTCGTCTTATTTTAGCTTGCATTTAACACTCCTTTACCACATTCCTTATTAATATCCGACCAGTTTTTTCTTGACTAAGTTCGTTGAAAGCACTATTGATTTTCTCAAGTTCATATTCACGAGTAATCAGTTTGCTTAATTTCAATTTATCCGCTAAAAATAAATCCGCATATAGGGCTATATCCCTATCCGGATTTGTCTCTCCACCCCAAGTGCCGATAATCCGTTTTCCCTTTATTAAATCAAAAGGATCGATAGAAATTGTTTCTTCTTTCGGTAAATTACCCGCTATTATGCATATCCCGCCATTATCCCGTACTGATTTAAGGGCAGTTTCCATTGATTCCTTTTTTCCCGCACATTCAATAGCATAATCAACTCCATTCATATCAGTCGTTTGCAATATCTCCTTTAATGCGTTTTGTTTTTTTGCGTTTACAATATGAGTCGCACCTAACTCCGTCGCAAAATTAAGCTTGCTGTCAACAATATCTACTGCAATAACAGTGTTAATTTTTTTTAATTTCGCTGCCAATAAAGCACTTAGACCGATACCACCTACACCAAAAACAGCAATACTGTCACCTGAACGCACCTTTAGTGTATTCATAACGATGCCGGCACCTGTAGGAACGGCACATCCCAAAAGCGCCGCTTCTTTTAACGGCATTTTGTCTGAAATTTTTACCAGGCGATTCTCTGAAATAACCGCTTTTGTTAGAAAAGTAGATATCGCTCCGGAATTCACGAAAGAACCGTCGCTTCTTTCGTATCGGGCGGACATCACATCACATCCCGAAGACTTGATCCATGTCAAAACAACTCTGTCGCCTTTTTTAACCTTTTTAACCCCAGCGCCAACTGCTTCCACAACTCCTGAGCCTTCATGCCCGAGAGTGTGCGGCAAATATTTATCTTCGCCTTTTAAACCACTTATCTCATTAAACTGCGAACGGCATATCCCACTATAAGCGATCTTCACTAACACCTGCCCAGGCTTCAGCTCCGGCAAATGAAGCTCCTCAATCCGTAAAGGTTCATTAACCTGACATAGAACGGCAGCTTTTGTTTTCATTGCGTCATTCATTATACAACATTAACCCCGCATTTTCCACGCACGTTTACTTAACCAGACATAATTAGGTTGCGTTAGTATCATCTTCACTTTATTGCCATACTTTTCAAATTTTTTTTGAAATTTTTAACTCGTTCTAAAAACACAAATTCACCTCTTCAATGATCCCGCGTCAAGCTCAACGATCATATCCTTTTTAAATTCTTCCTTATCTAAAAACGGTTCACTATCTTCAATGGGACTGCCGAATTTCACCTGAGGGATCACTCTGTGTTCAGAGGAAATCCTGACATTACAAAAAACCGGTCCGGGACTGTTTAGAACTTCGGATATTTTCTCTGGCAAGAACTCATTCGTCGAAACATCTATCGTTTTATAACCGTACGCCCGCGCAACTTTAAGAAAATCAGGAAACGCGAGACCACCGACAACGGTTGAAGCTAAATACTTAGAACCCAACCATTGATCCTGAGTTTGCTGGATCATGCCGTAACCGCTATTATTGAGCAGAAAGATCTTGATCGGCAATTCATGCCTTATTATGGTAGCCAATTCCTGAATATTCATTTGCAAACTGCCATCTCCCGATATACATATAACCGGTTTTTTGTTAAGCGCATAACACGCGCCGATACTGGCCGGGAGAGCATACCCCATGGAAGTATTGTTAAAATCATGAAACAATCTTTGCCCCGGTTTACACTTGAAAGCCTGCATAACCCATGCCAAACTGCATCCGGTATCTACAAAAAAAGTGTCTTTCTCTTTTGACTCTTTCGATAAAGTTTCAACAAACACATACGGGTTAACTTCTTTTTCTTTATAATGTTCCGCCCGGCAAATAGGATATTTCTTTTCCCATTCCACGATCCGAACTTTCCAATCTGAAATATCCTGTAGCCGAACCTGTTCCATTTTCCGGTTAATTGCCCGGAGTAGTATACCAGCATCAGAATGAATCAAAAGATCCGTTTTCATCCCCATCTTCTTAAATTTATTCAATTCATTTAAATCTACATCCGCAATGATCTTTTTTGCACCCCTGGCAAAACTGCTCAATGAACTGCCTGCCTCATGCGTATCTAATCGAGTGCCTATCGCGAAAATAAGATCCGCGTTCTGTACGGCAAAATTTCCGGAACGTGTCCCATGAGTCCCGAAGGAACTAACCGTAAGCGGATGATCGAATGGCAAAATATCCGTCGCGCCCCATGTAAGCGCTACCGGAAAATCTATACTATCAATAAATTTTTGGGCTTCCGCTTCGGCCTTAGATAGCCGGACTCCCCAACCCAATATAACAACAGGTCTCTTTGACGCACTTAGAAGCTCCAAAAGTTTGTCTATTTCTTCGCCTTGCGCAAGAGGACTTTCTGTTTTCCTATCGGGAACGAACGGCTCCAATTGATCCGGGTCTATTTCCGTTCTCTGAATATCATCCGGGATATCAACCAATACAGGTCCCGACCTCTGGGATTTAGCTATATGGACAGCCTTTTCCAATTCAAAACGAATTCTCGCGGCACTCGTGATCTTAACAGCATATTTTGTGATCGGCTTACATATTTCAACCGTGTCCGTTTCCTGAAATCCCATTTGCCTTACTCCGCTGTCTTTTTTATCCCTGAAAGTCGCGACCTGTCCGGTAATATACAGAACCGGCACTGAATCATAATACGCGCAGCAAATTCCCGTGATCATGTTGGTCGCGCCCGGTCCGCTTGTTGATATTGCCGCGCCCAATTTGCCAGTTACCCGCGAATACGCATCCGCCGCCATGGACGCCGCCTGTTCATGCTGCGGACAAACATAGTCAATACCCGGCATGCTTTCTATGGAATGAATCAAGTGGAGTGAAGCTCCGCCGGATATGGTAAACACGTGACGTATTCCTTCTTTTGCCAAAAAATGTGCCACATAGTCAGATAATTTCATAATCTTTTTTTCGCTTTCTCCTTAATCATTATCCCTTTACAACTTAAGAAAATTCACCTCGTGATAATTAAACGGCACATCATTTATTCCCTATACTTCATATCATCTCAAAACGGTCCCTTAAACCAATCTCCCGGGACATCGTGTAAACAGGCGGTTCTTTTCTTCATCTTCTCCAAATCAATATTTTTTTCCACCATCTCCGCCGCCATAATCACAATATCACTCGCGCATTTATAAAACTCTTTCGTTAGAGAAAACCCGGTCGGTGTCGGAAAATCCGGTAAAGCTATTATTCGTGGCGACTGTTTTAAACTGTCAAAACAGTCTATACTAACACGAGAAATTATTTCACTGGAAATTGAACCAGCGGCTGATCCCGTATCCAAAACAAGAAGTCTGCCGGTTTTTTGAACTGAATCAAAAACCATATCCCAATCAAGCGGTTTCACAGAACGCAAATCAATCAAATCACAAGAAATACCTTGTTTTCCCAAAAACTCAACAGCGTGTAAGGCCTCTATTGTCATATACGAAAATGCCACTATGGACAGATCAGTTCCTTCTTTCAATTTTTTGGCTTTACCGATAGGAACCCTAAAATCTCCCTCCGGCGCAGCGCCTTCAAGATTGTGAAGCCAACGATGTTCAAGAAAAACAACCGGATTATCGTCAAAAATGCTTGAAATTAAAAGACCTTTCGCGTCCCGGCTGGTAGCGGGCATAACAACCTTCAGTCCCGGAATATGTGAAAACCATGCCTGCAGATTCTGTGAATGAGTAGGCCCCTGTCCCCATCCACGTCCGATAATTAAACGAATAGTGATCGGAACAGATTGCTTTGCGCCAAACATATAATGCCACTTAGCCGCGTTATTCACCAATTGATCCATCGCCAGCAAGAAAAAATCCAAACGTTGATGTGTCATTACGGGACGAATTCCGTTCAAGGAAGCCCCGATCGCGACACCGGTCATAGCATTTTCTGAAGTCGGCATATCAAAAACTCGTTTTTCCCCGAATTTTTCTTTTAATCCTAATGTTGTGCCGAATACACCTTTTGGATCGGTAACACCAAGACCGTAGGAGATAACAGAATCATCCATCTCCATACTCTCAAAAAGTGCTTCATTAATCGCTTTTGCAAAAGTTAGTGAACGCATCATTTTTTAAGTTCTAAATAAACCTTTAAAAGCTTCCTCCGGTTTCGGAAATGGTGAACTTTCCGCGTACGCGAACGCTTCATCAATTTCCGCTTGAATAGAAAGCTCTTCTTCTCGCAAATCACTTTTTGACGCAAGAGCGTTTCTTACAATATCCTCCTCCAATAACACTATCGGATCTCTTTCTTTCCAAGAAAGATACTCCTCCTGACTTCGATATCCAATATCATTATCAAAATTAGGTCCGCAATGCTCTCTCCATCTGTAAGTTGAAAATTCAAAAAAACGAGGCCCTTCGCCTTTACGGATCGATCGGACGGCAGAATTCAGTTTACTATAAACTTCCAAGGCGTTATTCCCATTAACCTGTTCACTTGGGATTCCGATTGATTCAACCATTTTATAAATTTTTCGTCCTTCGGGCTGTCGAACTCTGAACGGTGAATAAACGGAATACAAATTATTTTCACAAATAAAAAGAACCGGCAGTTTTTTTAAAGCCGCGAAATTGGCGGATTCATAAAACACACCCTCTTCGACTGCTCCGTCTCCGAAAAACGCCACGCTGACTTGATCTCGCTCATGGAACTTTATTGAAAGAGCCAACCCAACAGCTATGGGTATAGTACCTCCTACAATGGCGGTACTTCCCATAAATCCGGCAGATTTATCAATTAAATGCATGGATCCGCCTTTGCCGCAGGAACATCCTGTTGCTTTGCCGTAGATCTCGGCGATCATTCTCTTTAGATCTCCACCCTTGGCAAGATAATGTCCATGCGCTCTATGCGTACTTACTGCGAAATCGTCTTTTCTTAAGACCTCTCCCGCCGCCGCGGCAATAGCTTCCTGCCCTATACATAAATGGGTGGGACAGCGCATCTTCCATTCGTTATAACGCTCGGCAATGGTTTCCTCCACGAAACGTATCCGTTTCATTTGGCGTAAAAGTTTCATTTCTACGGAAGATCTTTGTTCAGTATGTGTATTCATAATAAAAATAAAATTTAAAATTTCTTAGATTCTTCGACTCCCTCCGGTCGCTCAGAATGACAGATGAAAAAAATATATATTGTCATTCTAAATAAAGCCGAAGGCGGAACCCAAGAATCTAAACTTTTGACCTTTACCTTTTGACTTTTTACGGTATAAACCAATAATAATCACCGGTATATCCGATTTCACCAAAAAAAATTTTCCACTCATCCACATGCATAATTGTTCTGCCAGTCAGGTTCCATGCCAGCATTAATTCTTTTTCTTCGTCATTCCGGTATGCGTCGAGAGTAATAAAACTCTTCCCCCGGCTAACACGTTCTATCTCTTTTAAGGTCTCGCCGCATTCTTCACGGTCTAAATTATGCACGGTATTGATCGATACTACTACATCGAATGAATTATCCTCAAACGGAAGATTCTTGGCATCAGCTGTTTGAACGTGCGGCTTCATATCCTCAATTGTGTTATTAACAGCATATTCCGAAATATCTATTCCCTTAACCTTGATACCGGGAATAAGCTCCGCCAGATCATGCATCATAAAACCTTTTCCCGAGCCTACATCCAGCAAAGAACTGTTCCCGGTCAATCCAAAGTGTTCTCTAAAAGTAGGGATCACTCCCTGCCAAAATCGAGGATGATAATTAAATCCTCCATAACCATGTTTTCGGTCTCCGTCAAAAAAATCTTTTCCGAATTTTCTGGCGATAGCCCTATCTTCTTCTGTTTTAGACGCGCCTCTTTCTTTCACGTTTCGCTTGGTTTTAGGATAATTGCTTAATAGATCTATTTCCTTGCCCATTTTTCCTCCAGTTAAATTCTAAACTTGAACAAAATCCCCTAACCCCCATGGCTGGCTCATGCTGTGGTTAAGAGAAGAGATCAACCACAAATTATAATACCTTTAAGAACCTCCACCTACGAGGTTGAACTTCCCTCAATTCCATTACGGTCGATAAACTCCTTCCACTGTGCAAAACCCATACCAACTTGATGGATAGTTTTTTGTCGGATTACCTTTCTCATAATAAGTGTGGCTTGCATCAGATTTCTTGGCACATAATTAGGTGTCCCTGTTTTCCTGTTTTTCCAATGCATATTTTATGTAACGTGCAACTCCCGTTTTTAAATCTGTAAAGCAAACATCGGGAAATTCTTTCTTAGCAACTGAACAGTCAAACTGTAGATACTTTGCTCTCTTTTCAATATTCAATACTCTCTCCTTATGTTGAATTTGAACAGGAAACGGTAATGAATTCTTGATCAACTTAACAATTTCTTTGATGGCAAAACTTTTTATAGTGGCGACGTTCATTAAAACACTTTTTTTTCGTTTAATCGCAGACTGAATAATTTGATATACATCATCAACGTATACAAAATTTCTTAAATAATCACCCTTACCGTGAAGAACTATTTTTTTTTCATTAAGAGCACCTCTAATCAGTACTCCAATAGTACTACTAAAATTATCACCCGGACCATAGATTCCAGGCAAACGCAAAATGGCTAAGGGAATAGATTCTTTTGAGCAAATTTGCTTCAATAAATACTCCGACACAACTTTAGAAACAGAATAATAGTCATTTGGATTTGGCAAGAAAGACTCGCTTATTATTGCGCTTTTTTTGATATCAATCCCATATACGTCAACGGTACTCAGAAACGTTATATGTTTCAAAGACTTTTTGGAAATAGCCCGACAAAAATTCTCAATCATTTGAATATTTTTTATCATTGATTCGTAAGAGTTTTCCTTAATTCTGGAAATTCCCGCTGCAATAATAACGGCATCATTACTGCCGGCGGATAATAAGACCTTTTGGACATCTAACGATAAAAGATTATGTGTTTCAGCCCCTCCACCCAAGACTTCTATAGAATTATCGAAAGAAAACTTATTTTTTAGATATTTTCCGATAAAACCGCTTGCTCCAAAGACAAATATACGTTTACTATTGGTCATTATTTTTTAGCCTCAACCAGCCACATCGATTACAAGCTGAAACAGTTCCTTTTTCGCGAATTAAATCTCTAAATTGGGTCATCTCTTTGCCGCTTATTATCTCCCGCAACAACATCTCTTTCACATTTCCCATTGAAACTGCCAAGCAAGGGAAAAGAGTTCCGTCTGAATTAATATGGACACTCGACCAAGGAAATTTACATGACAGATAGTTTTCCTTTATGTAAGCTTGTTCATTCAAAATATCCATTCCTTGTAACGGCTGTTCTGAAACTAAAGACGCTATTTTAGGATGGAAAAAAGCGACTTTAGACTCCTTTAAATTATACCGGCGCACTAACTCCAACTGCTCTTTAATCGTATCAAAGTTGGCATAAGTGTAAGCTTGTGATTTTTTGAGAATGTCTTCAAGCTCAACCATATAATCCGCATGCTGTATCGACGACCCCTTCAGGAATTGAAATACCTGTGTGTCAACACCAATTTGCTCAGCCATATATCTATGCAGTTGAAAAATATCCTTAGCATTTTCATCTAACACTAAAGTCTTAACATCCAACATACAGTCAGAACCGATTGCATCCCTTCTTTTAAGAAAATACTTCATTGCTTTAACAAGATTCTCCCATTGCGCTAAAGTAAGACCCCTATTTTTACCCTCCATCTCATCTATCGACAATGAAAGAACTTTAAACTTAGGAAAAGAAAGCATATAATCAATTGTTTCTTGATTTAAAAGAATTCCGTTAGATATTATATTGCAGTTAAAACGCTCGGCAACATAAGAAAAAACTTTCTTAAATTCCGGAAATACCAACGGTTCTCCACCGGTCAAAGTAACCCGAGCATATTCCGGCAACTGTTTTACTAAAGATATCCAATCAATCCATGTCATCATGTTTCTTCGGAAATCTTTTTTTTGATAGCAAAATCTACATTTTAAATTGCAAGCGTTAGTTAAAACAAAGAGATACCTGGAAGGCAATAATCCCTCCGCATCAAAAGACTTTTTGGTAAATTCTTCATGCATATTGTGGAATTTTTGTTTTTCCTCAAGTTTTAACAACAAGTCGCTTTTCATATTAAATTTCGCAGTAAACTTAGACTATCGGTCAATATCAATTATAAATAATCCCACTCATCGTCCGTATATTATGACAATTGTCATCATTCATTATTTTTCCGACCCTAAAGCCTGATATAACATCCTGTATGCCGTCAACTACCCCGCATTCAGGCCTAAATCCCGTCTTAAGCAATTTATCGGAACTTAATCTGTAGGAACGCGGGTCATTGGACTCTGTAACCGCGATATCCGCCGGTTCGAATTTTATTATAGTTTTCGCGATATCCAGAATTGACATATTTTCAAAACCGGCGTTGTAAACACCCGGAGCCTTTTCTCCTAATTCAAGAAGATGAAGGTAAACCGCTACCATATCTTTCATGTGAATGTTAGGACGGGTCTGATTCCCGCCAAAAACAGTAATTTTTTTATCAGCCAGAGCCAGCATTGTCAGCATATTAACGGAAAGATCCAGACGCATTCTCGGAGAATAACCGCAAACCGTAGCGGGACGAACACACTGCACCAAAATATGGTCGCTATAACTCAACAGAACCCGTTCACTTATCATTTTGGTCTTGTTGTAATCCGAGATCGGGACCAACGCCAGATCCTCCGTAACTTCCGGTTCGTCTTTCACTCCATACACGCTTCCGGAACTGGCATAAATAAACTGTTTTACGCCGCCGTGAATTGCCTGTTCAACTAAACGCATAGTTGCCAGAACATTGACTTCCCATGAAAGTTTCGAATCGAGTTCCCCGCAAGGATCATTAGCGATATTGGCCAAATGTATAACCGCGTCGACGTCATTCATGGATATATTATCGGCATCGCGAATATCCTGTTTGATCACGGTCAAATTCTCATGTTCCGGCAAATAATTACCGAACCACATAATGTCCACTACGGTAATACGCATTCCCTGATCCAAAAGTTTTTGGGTCAACATTGTTCCGACGTAACCGCATCCGCCTGTTAGTAAAATATGCATGATTGTATCCTCGTATTAAAATTCAAAAGTCAAAAATTAAAAGTCAAAAGTGCAAGTCAAAATTTAAAAGGTTTTAGATTCTTCGACTCCCTCCGGTCGCTCAGAATGACAGATGAAAGAGATAGGCAAATAATTTGTAATTCTAAGCAAAACCAAAGGCTTTTACTCTTCACTGTCATTCTGAGCGAGGCCAAAGGCCGAGTCGAAGAATCTAAACTTTTGACTTTTTCCTTCTTTACGCTTTATGCTTATACTCCAAAGGTTGTTTTTTTAGTGTTTCTAAATTATCTTTAACCCAGCTAATCGTTTCTTTTATGCCCGCTTCAAGGCTGATCTTATCTTTCCAGCCTAATACTTTTTTTGCCTTGGACGCGTCAAGAAGATACGCGGAATCTTTTCCGGGTCTGTCTTCTACAATTTCAACATTATCTTCAAAAGAAACATTCATCGCATCCGCTATCATCTCAACAAGAGACCTGACCGTTATATTGTTTAAAGTTGAGAAATGAAAAATTTCGCCGCCGGGAGCGCTGCGAGCCGCTTTCAACGTCGCGTCCGCCACGTCCCTAATATGGATAAAAGACCTTACGGATTTACCTCCTCCGTGCAGCTGGAGTTTTCTGCCGGTCAGAAAATAAAGTATAGTTCTTGGTATGATCCTATAAAGCTGTTGTCCCGCGCCGTAAACATTGGCCGCGCGGGTGAATACAACAGGAAATTCATACATATCAAAAAATGTTTTCAGGCTCATATCCGCCGCGGCGCGTGAGGCGGCATAAGGCGTACTGGGATTATAGCTCGTATTTTCCCTGATCACGGAAGAGCAGCTGCCGTATACTTCGGGAGTGGAAATATGAACATATTTCTTTAAAAAATCACATCGGCGCAATTTGTCATGCAGTTTAATCATAGCAACCGTGTTGGTCTGGAACCAATGTTCGGGATACTTCCAGCTCTGGGCCACCATTGCCTGAGCCGCGAAATTCACCACATAATCGGGACGGAACGCGCGGATAATTTCTACGATCTTATCTATATCATGGTTTAAATCTAATTGGTGAAAAAGAAAATTTGAACTTTTCAGTTTTTTATACGGAAGGAATACGTCATTCGGTTCTTGAGAACGGCTGATCCCGATCACTTCCTCGCCTTTTTCAAGGGCAAAACTGACAAAATTCGACCCTGAAAAAGAATTACTTCCGATTACAACTGTTTTTTTACTCATTCCTCTCTTCCTTTATTTGCCGTAGAAACAATGATATCAAGCATACAATGGCATATAGAATGATGCACGATCTCTACATGTCCATATGAGGAAGAAGGCACATGAAAATTAACATCTCCCAAAGAACTCAAAGGATTCTCTTTATTAAAACCTGAGAACGTAATAACCTTACAACCCTTGGATCGAGCCATACGCGCTCCCCTTATAACATTCTCTGACTTACCGGAACTACTTATAGCCACAAAAATATCACCGGAATCAGCAAACATCTTTATCGGTTTCTCAAACACCTGATCATATCCAAAATCATTGGATATGCACGTTAAAAGGGCGGCGTCATTAAAAGAGATAGCGCCTATTTCAGCGTTTTTCCAAAAATCAACGGCCATATGGCTTGATATGGAAGCGCTTGCTCCGTTTCCCGCAAATATCAACTTTCCGCCTTGCTTTTTGCACGCATTTATCAGACAAACTGACTCCTCGATCCCGCCTTGCATATCAAGTGTCTTACCGACGCTACCGGTAACACTTATAT
>Ga0163203_1000366_pt1 | contig 12200 bp, 28 predicted proteins | sample PL_2010_330m_FD_113534 | JGI IMG/M metagenome (GOLD analysis project Ga0163203, IMG submission 113534) | Freshwater microbial communities from Powell Lake, British Columbia, Canada to study Microbial Dark Matter (Phase II) - PL_2010_330m | ecosystem: Environmental > Aquatic > Freshwater > Lake ... | reverse complement strand
GGAAAAGAAAATCAGTTATAGAGAAAAACTTTTCCCTTGTATGTATGTAAGGAAAGAAAAGAGCAAGGAAAAGAAAATCAGTTATAGAGAAAAACTTTTCCCTTGTATGTATGTAAGGAAAAACAAATCAAATCATTAATACATCTATGGAGGTTGTTATGGTCAAGATACAAGCTGTATGTGTTGACACAAAAAAATCAATGAGAGTGTCAGCCCTTCGAAACTTTGGGGGGGACCTTCATAATCTCTATGAGAGTACTCGTTTTGATTCTGGAAAAGAATCAAGACGGGGAAAACATAATACAAAGAAAGATCGAAAGTACTTCATCAAACCTTGGCAAGTCAACCCCAAGGTTTATGCATAATCCGTTCATATTTCACGGGATTTAATCCCACGTACTTATCACCCCAACCTTCTGGAGACAAAATGTCCAACAAGGTTATGTTATCGAACGAATGGCGTCACAATAAGGTGACGTCACTATTATCAGCGCTTACCACAAGCGACAATGTGGTTATCGAACGGGCGACTATGCCCCTCAAAATGTATGGCTCACGTCCTGCTGACACTGGTTTTTCAATGTCAGACCTTGAGTATGCCATCAACCGTCTAAATGGTAAGCTCAACGGCTTCACCACGCCACAAGGCAAGGTGATCCCGGGGATGCTCTCCACCCTCAACTATAACAAGAAGACTATCACCGATACTAACCGCAGGATTGCTTCGAGTAATGGTGTTGGAGTAAAGCCAGATGTATTGCGTAAACGTGACGGCATAGCCCGTGATGTTTACGTCATGGCAAAAAAGGTCAATCATATACAGACCGCAATCACTATACTCACAGATGTGATTGCCGAACGGAAGGCACCTCGTCCCGTCGTTGCCATAGAGCCTACGGCTGAGGTCAAGACGGTTGTACAGTCTTTAGTAGTAGAGGCTCCGGTTGAAGTCTGTGAGAAGCAGATTAACTTTAAGCCACACCACAAGGCAAAACGTCGTGAACCTCGTATCGAGACCACACTAAATGGTTTCGAAGAGCTTGAGAATCTTAAGCTCACCATGACTATGAGCATGTAGCTTTAAGTTTAGTTGGTTCAAATCTTGGGGAGTCCTTCGGGCTCCCTTTCTTTATATATCACATAACAATATCGGAGTACTTATGTTCAACACCATCTCTTTAGATACAATGCTCGATCAAATTGCAGAAGAAAGTGTATTACTTCAGGAAGAACTTATTACTCCTGAAGATTTAGATCTTGATATCACGGTGAATGACGTCTGTATTCAGACGATGTACACTGAGACTGATGACGGGCAAGAAGAAGCATTCACCGAATACCTTGAGCACTACTGTTTGGCCTCTAAATAATACACATAAGGATAAGGTCGGGGTTATGCTCCGACCTTTATAATCTCAGCATATATGAAAGGATAAGGCATGAATCCAAAATTATTTAATTTTTGGGAGGCACGCCAGCATGAGCAGGCTCTTGAGGCTCAGGCTTTATCAAGTAAGCCCTGGCTCACCGCTATACCTCTGTTCGAAGGTCGGCCTGAACGAGACACGATCATCAATGATGATGACATAATAAATTTAAAGATTGCTCTTGGATCAAGTAACAGTCTTGAATCCTTTCTGGAGGTTGTATGAATCCGATAGCGGTAGGTTTTTTGTGTGTTATTGGTCTTCTCCTAACCATGATCGTAATCGGCATGGGCTATGAGGCTGTAGATATGGTACACACTCACCTAGGTGAAAGTGCCTATGAAACTCAGCCTAGCACATCCTTGCAGGCTGAGATTATTGAGAAGAGCAAAGATCCTGTTGTGCATGGCTTCTTGCACCATGAGAAGTATACAGAGAAAACTGAAGGATATCAGTACCTTCCAGAAAAGAAACGGAAGGGGTAAGTATGGTGTGTTTATGCATCCTTGAGCCCGCTGGTCATTGTGGGCTAGAAGGCTTCAATATCAAAAGTACATATCGATATGAGCGGCGACCTAAAGATAAAAATGGTCGTCCTTACTATCGAGTATACCACAGTGATGATTACTATGAGACCTGTGGCCCTAACATTTTCAAGAAGTATTTCAAACCCTTATAGCAAAGAAGGTTACTATGCCACAAATTAACGATTTAGATTCCTACAATAAAGCTATGGATTTAGAATCTGGGGTTGATTCTTTTGAAGAGTTGGCGACAGATTTTGAATCATCCGACGGAAAAACACGGTGGGAAAACTCACTCTAACCTAACAAGAAGGTTACTATGGAAATCTCAGTATCAAGTTTGGTCCTCGGGATCACAAGGCGTTGTAATATGCGATGTGATCATTGTATGCGTGGTGATGCCCAGGATGTGGACATTGATTATAAAGTGATCGATGCAGTTCTTGATCAAGTTGATAACATAGGCCAGATTACCCTCACTGGGGGCGAGCCTACCCTTAACTTACCGGCTATAAAGTATCTAGTGGAGGGGCTTAAGAGTCGTGAGAAGACTATCGGGAGCTTCTATATCAAGACCAATGGTGCTAAGCTCACCTTAGAGCTAGCAATCACACTCATGGAGTTATATGCGTTGTGTAATGGGTCTGAGTATGAGCCCGGTGTCTCTGCCTGTGGTCTTGAAATCTCCCATGATCAGTTTCATTGGGGATCAAATGAGATACACCCAGTTTTTAAGGCTCTCAAGTTCTTCTTGGATAGTAACGAGAATAAAATAGAAGACCCACGCTTTCAGTCGGTCATATTGGAAGGGAGGGCGGCTGACTTGGGTATCGGTCAGCGTAGTCCTGAAGAGGTAGCCCCATTCTATGTGGAGGATTATGGGGACAGTATCAACGTTGACACTATGTATATAGGTGAGACTGGTGACGTGGTCTCTCTATGTGACATATCATATAATCGTTTTGAGGAGCAGAAACAAGGGAACATCCTTGAGACTCCTCTCCTCGAGATAGTTCAGACGCATAGTAACCACGAAGAAAAAGAAGAGGCCGCATGAAAGAATTAGTATATAAGTACACGGAGACCGGCTACTGTCGGGTGTACTACACCTTCATGGTAGATGGGAAAGCCGTGGCACTCTACTGTGCTCAAGAAGAGGCTCCTGGATTGATAGTCTTCTATCAATGCTCTTATGACTGGGAGGAGCCTATGCATGCAGTTAAATTCAAGAAGCTTCTACCACCAAAATCTCCCGGGGAAACTGATATAGATAAAGCAGTGAATGCCTGGATAGATGAACTCACCTTACGGATAAAGGAAACCGCATGAAATTAAAAGTAGGGTTACGCATAAAAAACAAAGCTCACCCTGAGTGGGGGAGCTTTTGTATCCTTCGGAAATATGGCCTTGGTATCTGGGAGATGCGTGGAGATGCCGGTGACCGCGTGATTTTTGAGGACGAAGCGAATTTTTGGGAGGTGGCATGAACAAAGCAGCGGAGAACGTACTGGTAGCCATGCACACACTGGGGTGGCAAGGTGGCACTATCCACCAAGTGGTAGAAGCAACGGGCTTAACCATTGAACAAATACATGAAGCAGATGATATTGCGGCCCTAGTAAAAGAAACAAGAACCCCTAAGCAAAGGCTACGAGATGGCACCAAGCACATATTATAAGTACCGTTTTCATAGGCGGTACACAGGAACAAAAGGGTGGAACAAAGAGTTCGTGGTTACCTTCGGGAACTTCAGCAGTAACGAAGTACTTCGGGAGCTCCTGAATTATTGGACAGCGCACTCTGAGTGGGTTTATTGGTTAGACTTTAATGACGTGCAACAGAATAGCACCGTAAGCCCTCGGAAACTTGGCTGGCTTGAGGGTGGTTTCTACGGGACCACACCTAATGAGCACGCATTTTGTAGTGAACGACCACTTGAATTGCAAGGCATCTAAACAGGGAGTACAGCATGAGCGACAACGAACCCGATTTTGATACTGTTGAGGATATGTTGAAGTCACAGCATGAGTTATGTATGGCTCATGATCGGTGGCTCACAAAAGAGATAGAAAAGAAACGTCATAATAATAACTGTGGAGGACACCATGTCTAAATTTATAACTAATGCTAAGCAAGAATGTATCAGCAAGAGACTTGAACGAAAGAACAAAGGACGGGCAAAAGCAAAGATGCAGGCCGTCCGCAGTACGAATGAAGAGCTATATAGCACCATAGTTCGCGGTGCTTTCACGGGTTTCCCTTACTAACACTTCCAAAGAAAGGTGGATAGCATGAACGCTACCACAAAGAAAGCTAATCCCTCAGACCTTCTTAAACTATTAGGTCAACTCCAGAATACCACACCGGAAGCTGTAGCAACACTCGAAGCTGAGATGGTCAGGTGTACAGAGCCTGATCAGTATCTGCTACATCGCTACGAACCAGACTTCGTAGACGGGTATAAGCTTGTGACTCTGGGAGGGCACATCCTTACCCTAGCCCAGATCTGGGATGCATACATTGCTGGTGAGAACATCGGCTTTGTTGGTTCTTCCGGATGTGGGAAGAGTACAATAGCTTTCCATTTACTTGATGAGGCTAATGAGCCTACTCGAGTCAAAAATCGGGCTATATATGCCGAGAACGTGAAGAAGTTAAAAGGTGGTGCCAAGGAAGTTGATCTTGATGAATACTATCAACTTCCTTATAATGCCTCACACATCTCCTGCCATGAGGCAACGAGGTCGGAGGATCTCATTGGCTCACTGACTATCAAAGTCGATGATCAAGGTAACAGAGTGCCTGTTGAAGTGCTCGGAGCGGTAACTGATGCATGGTCAGAACAGAAAGACAATGACGGCAACACCATCAGCAAGGGTAAGACCTTGATCATGGATGAGCTTGATCTCTGTTCTCCCGGTGTGCTTGGTGAGTGTCACCAGTACTTTGATGGTCGTACGAAGACCGCACGGGTATACCTGAATGGTCCTCGTGATCTGCATAAGGGTGATCGGTTCAGGTTGCTCGCCACAATGAATACCTTTGGACGTGGGGAGAATCAATCGGAGTTCGCGGGCACTCAGATCCTTAACTCTGCTTTCCTTAACAGATTCACGTATGTCATACAGGTACCGTGGCTTGAGCTAAGCTTCGAGGTTAACCTCATAGTTAAGAAGACTCAAATTCGTACAGAGGTAGCTAAGAAGATGGTGCTTGCAGCTAAACAAGCACGAGAGGCGCATGCACAGGATACTGTTGATGCCACTATCACCACACGTGACCTACTCTCGTGGGCTCGTGAGACTAAGCGGGCAGAAGCTCGGCACTCTACTCAGGTAAATGATCAAGAGTATTGGAAACAGTACTCTATCCCTTCAGCGTACCCGACCTTTATCTCTAAGTTGGTCGACCCAAATACACGGGACATGTTTGATCGCTACCTCGGGCTTATATAAGCTCGGGGGTGGCTTCACCCCAAGGAGGATAACGTGGGACTTTTTAAATCTAATAAGAGCAACTTTATCACGCAGACCGAGGCACTCATCAACATGTGTTCAGGTAAGCGCATCCCGATCAAGCCTGCCCAACAGGCCTACACAGATGGGAAAACCATCTATCTGCCCTGGCTTCCGGACAACGCAACGGACGAGCAGTTCCTGAAGTTCTTCTGCCATGCAGGACATGAACAATCCCATTTCCATGGTGAGTCTGATGTGAAGAGTCTGTCTAAGGGCTCTAAGCTGAGGGCAAGTATGATCAATTGTGTAGAAGATATCCGCTGTGAGCGGAAGCAAGAAGTAGAGTACCCCGGTTGGAGGCAGTACCGTCTCCCTTACTATGAAAATACCATGAAAGACTTTGGTTATGGGCTTCTTAAAGGGGCTTCAAAGAAAGATATGCCTGGGTTTATACATGCCATGTCTTGCAAAGCTATCCTCAAGGCACGTCAGAAAGATGTAAACTTTCAGGCAGATCTTGATGTAAATCCTGAACTAGATAAGGCCTATGATAAGTATCTCCTAGACCTTGAACCTATAATAGATGCCATGGATACATACCAAGACGCTGAGAATCTAGGGGAGCTTATCTTCAACCGAGTCCGTGATCTTATAAAAGATAACGAGCAGGAAAAGATGCCTCCCCCACCTAAGCAGAAACAGCAACAACAACCTCAGGACACTGATGAGGGAGATGATGAAGAGCAACAAGGTGGAGGCTCTGGTGAGGACAACAACGAGGAGGATAAAGATGATCAAGACAATAACGAAGACGACAACTCGACTGATGAATCTACTGACGGCAATGGATCAGAAGGGGATACAGGAGAGGAGCAAGACGAAGATGATTCAGACTCTGGCTCGGGAAATAATCAACAGCCTCAAGAATTCGAAGGGGATCAGGACGAGTGGGATAAAGAGCTCGAAGACCGTGCTTCAACAGGAATGGAAGAGCTCGAAGACCACGCTGACGAAATCAAGACCCTAGATGAGCAAGCAGTTGAGGACATCAATAAGCTCGCAAGAGATAATGACTCCTATAGAGTATCGTCTAACGTAAAGGATAACGTTGGGTATAATGATTGTACTCAACGGATTGATCCCCAAGCTTTGAAGGAAGCAGGATTTAAGATCATTGGGTCGGCAGGTTCTCGGATGACTCGGCTGTTCGTCAGCCAGACACGCCCCCGCAATCTTCGCAACCAGTGGGATGGCCGCTTTGATGCTCGAAGCTTCGTGCAAGATACTCTTGATCGACGCATGAATGTATTCGCCAACAAGCAAGCCGCGTCACTAGACAAAGCCGCTGTGAGTTTCGTAATGGATAACTCTGGCTCTATGAGTAGGGTTATACAACCCGCTTATGCAATGTTGAGTGGGTTGATGTACCACCTGTGTAAAGCTAATATACCTTGTGAAGCTTCGGGTTTCACAGGACCCACATGTTATAGTGACCAGTACAGGGATGTCTCGGTCACTATAAGTATCATCAAGAAGTTCGAGGATGCTTATGATCGAAAGACTCTGGAACGGTGCAGGCCACCGCTTTATATGGACCTCACCCCAGACCTTGATGGTATAATGTGGGCGGCTCCTCGGCTGTTCGCACGACCAGAGAAAAAGAAAGTGATGTTCATTATAACCGATGGTGAAAGCTATCTTGGTAGTATAACCAGCAGACTCCATACCTCCTACATCAGATACATCCAGCGTCTCAAAGAGCTTGGTATCTATGTCTTTGGGTTTGGCATTGACAGCACTGGTATGCTAGATCTTTCTGAAGTTTTTGGAGATGATTACTTCGTAGTGACTGGGCACAACATGGGCACAGAGATTCTTGCCAAGTTGACCTCAGTATTAAACAATAAGCAGGCCGTCCGTAGGGCGGCCTAAGGAGGTACTTATGAGTGACCTGAGTGACAAACTTATGGAAGTTGCAACAATAATGACTCCCCTTGTTCTGGACGCAACCTTCTCTCACATGAAGAAACCATGGGAGATGCTCATGGGCGGGCTTCTTATCCCTGCGATAATCAAAGAGGATAAGAGTGCCTTCGAAGGGAACGAACAGTTCGAAGCTCTTATGGAGAAATACTCCAAGGAGAACGTGATCAAGTTCTTCAACCCTGAACCTACTGTTTTAGAAACGGTTAAGACGGTCGTTGAAAAAGAACGAGTCATAGTTAACGGTGAGCGCAAAGAGACTACCCATGAGCCGGTGAAGATCGGCGGGAAGTTCCGGAGACTCAAAGGCTCCGTAGCTAAGGATCGTAAGCAAGTTCGTGAACTTATGCCAGAAGATCGGGATCTGGTAAATCTATGGTGGAACAAGGAACAACGGCTTGTCCCTAAGGACGACCCGATTTGTGAGATGCTCTGCACAGACATAAACAATTTGAGTCTGGGAGACGCCCTGGCACCCTATCAAGTAGCAGGGTACATAAGTTATCTTTGCCGGCTTGCTCTTATGAGTGACGTCAACAGGGATAAGAACATCCAGCGAACTCTCAAGCGAGGGAACTACACCGTCGCTCCTTTGTTCACTCCTGAGCTTCTTAAAACCATCCTTGTGAACTACGAGGAGAACAAGAAGGATGAGAAGATACGGGAAGAAGCAAAGGCTTTGATGAGAGCAGGTAAAGGTATGGTTGAATCCACACCCGTGACACCTGCTCCAGTACAGCAGGCTCCTGTATCTACGGTACAACCTCAGACAGTGATCCAGCCTGTAGAGGCTGAGCCAGTGGATGATGGCATCCCAGATATTGATCTGGGTGAAGAGATAGAAATCACATACGCATAAACAACGGGGCTTCGGCCCCATCAACCCTCTTGGAGGTATCATGTCAGCAAAGGTCATCGACTCAAAGGTTATTGGTAATGCCGAAGAACTGGTTCGGGTAACAGAGCTAGCAGGATCCATTAGAAACCGTCATCAAATTATTGCTATAGAGACTGAAAAGATTGGTGCAGAGAAGGATGAGATAGGTAAGATCAGTCAGGATATCTTCTTAGCCGATCTAGAGAAGGACACTCCAATACTTCATGGTAACCATGAGTATCACACTTCTTCACAGGATTTAGTAACTGTGAACTTCAGGATGCAGGCTAATACTATAGGGGAGATACAGGGACATCCGGCTCAACTTGTCCTGAAGAAGGTCTTCGGTGATGATGCTTATAATAAGCTATTCACTGAGAGTGTTATAAATACCTTGGCTGCAACACCTTCGACTCTTATGGCACAGGCTCAGGATACTCCAGAGCTATTCACCATCAGGCTCAAGGATCTTGACCATGACCAATTGAAGACTCTCATCACTGAGCATCCCGATTGGCTTGAAGTGGGCGTAAAGAACTTAGTAGATTATCAGAAGTTCTATCCGTCACATGTATCCTCTATCACGAACGTAAAGGTCACAGGGAAGTTTATTGATAAGGGGGCTAAGATTGACGGGGCGATACTCAGCAAGGTGAAAGGGTTCCTTAAGAGCCTTATTAAAACTTCAATGAGCACCGCGGTTATCTGTGGTAACACTAGCAAAACAAAATAGGAGGAAGTATGCTTAACTTTATGATGGGAACAGTAGTGATGACCCTCATCCAAACCAGCTGGCCCAAGGGGCTGGCAGGTTTTCATGAGACCGGTGGGGATATGCTCCTAATCCCAGCCGGAGCTGGGGAGGTTGTCCTCTATAACCCTGAGAACAATGAGGATGCTAAGCAGAAGATACTAACCAGAATTCAACAGTTGGGCTTCAATGCCCGCTTCGTAGATAGTATTGGCCCGTCACCTACTTCAGAGGAAGAAGTTCAAGAGATCGCGGATAGACTACTTGGCACACTCAGTGATACAATGCAGGGATTAGACCCTGAGGGTTCAGAGCCTCTCTCAATCTCCATCAACCGAATCGCAGCGACGATCACAGTGCTCTCCAACGATCCAAAAAAGATTGCTAAGAAGTTAGCTAAGGCTCTAAGTGATCTTGATGAAATTCCTAGAGTCTGCATCATTAAGGGTGAAAGCGTGGAGTGGCTTGAAGGAGAGTACACCTTCCTGCCTCAAGTAAAGATTGTAGCTGACCGACCACAGCGTGAAAAGATTATCAGCCAAGATGATATCCTTAATCTCAAGATAGCTCTTGAGACTGGTGACATTGACGAGATCATCAGGAACATGTAGCAAGCTGGGAAGAGCAAAGCCTACTACGCTCCTCCCCCCCTCTCACTCACACTCCATACACGGAGGCTCTACCATGGAAGTCCAATCTCTATCAGTCCACGTACCCACTAACAAGTGCCCTAATTCCTGTAAATTCTGTGTGTCCCAGATGCATCCCAGCACCTACCCTAATCTTATCGGGCAGGACTATGCTAATCAGGCTCTACACGAAAGAGACTATATGCGCCGCCTCGAATTCGCTCGTGACAATGGCTGTAACACTCTGATTCTTACCGGAGACGGGAGCCTCTAAGCAATAGACGCTTCCTAGATCTGTTTGCTAAGCTTAACTGGGCTCTCAAATCTTCCTTTCGGTGGATAGAGGTTCAGACAAGTGGAGTCTTCCTCGACGACAATATGCTATCATTTCTCTCAGGTACGGTAGGGGTGTCCACTATAAGCCTCTCCCTGTCCTCTCTGACATCGAACATCAACAGCAAGCTCAACCAGACTCCTGAGAATCTACAGTTTGATATAGCCGACCTTTGTGAGCGCATAAAGAGCGCAGGGTTTAACCTCCGTCTCTCCCTGAACATGAACTGCAAATTCCACAGGCATACCCACTATGGGATGTTCATGGCATTGAAGTCCCGAGGAGCGGATCAGGTCACCTTTCGGAAGCTCTACACTAGTAGCATATTAGCAGAGTGTATCCAAGATAAATGGATAGAAGCTCATGAGTATAAAGGGTTTGATTCACTCAATGCCTATATCAAAAAGAATGGTCGTCCTCTGGAACGCCTGCCATTTGGGGCGATGCGGTACAGCGTCCACGGTATAAGCACAGTGGTTGATGACGATTGCATGAGTACGGAAGTGAAAGACACAATGAAGTACCTTATTCTTCGCCCCAACTGCAAGCTCTACACTAAGTGGGACGACAACGGTTCGCTACTCTTTTAAGGAGGCTTTATGGCTCGACCACAACGTCTTGAATACAATGAGGCAACACAGACTCTAAGGTTGATGCCTCAGAATTATATGGTGGCGGACTTCAGTCGGTATCGGTGGATACTTGATCCTGACGGGTCTATACCCCTTAAGCTTCTCGTTGAGCTGACAAAGTTCTTCAGTAAGCACAAACATAAGTTCACTAAGGACTCATGGAAACTGATAAGGGTAAACTTAAGGGAGGCACTAACATGAAGCAAGATATCCATACACAGATCAACTGGCTATCTCGTAAGCAGATCCGCACGATATTAGAGGGGTATGGGTTTGCCGTGTACGACGCTGAATCAACGGACGACCTGAGGGACGCTCTAAGAGATAACATTCAAGACGGGACAATACCCAAGGAAGCTCTATGCCAAAGCTAAATCCAGTACAAAAGAAACGCTGTGTGATCCTTCAGGAGATGGCTGACCTGTATTGGAAAAAGCACCCTCATATGACAAGAGAAGAGGCATATGATACTTTTGCTGCTGAACTAAATAATGATCCTAGTACGCTCCGGGTCATTAATGCACTTGCCGCTTCTACCGCATATGAGGAGGCTCTATGAGACCAGAAGAATCTATGACGGAGCCTGAAGCTCTCATGACTTATGACCGGCCTAATCCTTTCGTCTGGAAATTTAGTCTAATATGGGTAGGAGGAGTAGCCCTCCTCCTGTGGGTATTTGGTTCACTACTCTTTTAAGGGGACTCTTATGAACGCTGTCATGAAGCTCGGATCTTTTGTATGCCCTAAAAAGGATACAGAAAAAAGATTCCCAGCTATTGTAGTATATGAACACGGGGATATTAAGGGTATGAAATGTTATACCCTTAAATGTTTAGACTCATCCGGTTATATCCTATTCAGAAAAGAAGAAGACTTACAAGAGATAACAATAGATGATGCTATAAAAGTCTGGTGTAAAAAACAGCCTATACAGGATAAGACCCAAGATATGATGAACTTTAATAATTAGTATTACACATTAAAAGGAGACTCTTATGAACGCTGTCATGAAACAAGAGGCTATGCTTGTAGCAGGAGGCCTCTTCGGTTGGAATGCTCCTAACGCTATCGGGTATCTCTTCTGTGAAAGGAAAGACGGGAAGGGGATTGCTACAGGGATGTTCTGCGATAGGGTTGAGGAGATAGACTCCGAACTATGGGATTGGTTCTTATTGCTTAAGAACCTAGGGAGGGGACAGTTCTTCAACATCACCAAGCCGAAGTCCTTTACACGACTAAATAACCTTTTAGGAGGCACTAATGCAAGATCCAACTGAAGCCATTCGTCGAGATATGGTAGAAGCTATCAATGTATATCCCGGTTCCCGTGAGGCTCTTGAAAAAGAGTATGGACAAGTTTGGGACACGGCTGAACTGTCTCAAGACTATGAGGTGACTGGGTTCATGGCTCCTTTCGTATGTGTGGTACGAAAATCGGATAGAGTTGAAGGCACTCTTACTTTTCAGCATGCACCCCGGTATTACTTCGGGTTCCTTAAATCTTAGGAGACTATAATGAATGACACTCTGGCTCGCTCCGTTCGAGACGGATTCCGGCGGGATATTGGGAACGCCTTATATGCTC
>Ga0163203_1000365_pt1 | contig 12203 bp, 13 predicted proteins | sample PL_2010_330m_FD_113534 | JGI IMG/M metagenome (GOLD analysis project Ga0163203, IMG submission 113534) | Freshwater microbial communities from Powell Lake, British Columbia, Canada to study Microbial Dark Matter (Phase II) - PL_2010_330m | ecosystem: Environmental > Aquatic > Freshwater > Lake ... | reverse complement strand
GCCGGACTTCGTCGGGCACCCCGACGAGGTCAAGAAGATTTTGATGAAGACCTGCACCGACCTTGGTCGAGATAGGTATTTCCAGGGGGCGGGCTTGATTGACGTCTTGAGAATGATTGAGACGGTTTGATAAGGGGGCTTAGCATGCTCTTGAACGTTGCCTTTCTGGACGTCTTTCACGGGGATTGTGCCGTTGTCACCTTTAGCCAAGGGGGGAGGAAAGCCTGCATCGTGGTTGATGGGGGTGAAAAGCGTGATGCAGCCAAAAGGCTGGCTGCCTATCTTAAGCATGAGAAGGTTGAGGTCATAGACCTGCTGGTGGCAACACACATTGACTCAGACCATGTGAACGGGCTGGTGCACCTCCTCAAATCGGAAAGCGCCAAGCCCGGGAGCTGGAATAAGGGAAAGGAAAGGTGCATCAGGTATTATTGGGGGCCGAAGCCGGACCCGGACTGGGCTCCTCCGCCAAGAAAAAGCACCTCAATATCACCCTCGGCGGCCCCCGAGTTGCAGGTCATGGACTTTATAATTCAGAGCGTTGCCCAGAACCAGGAGCTGAGTGAGCTTGTGCAAAAACACATCATTGATGCCGATAACGTCCGCTACCCCTCCCTCCAGGAGATGCCCCCTCTTGATATTTTTAACGGTGTCAGGCTTGAAGTCATGGCTCCGGACGTCCAGATTCTGGATAGCGCCATACAGGCGATGGCTTTGAGCGTGAGCAATCTTCCCTACAAGCGGACACTGCCCAGAAAGGCTCCTGCCAGAGGCAGGGGGCGCCTGACACTGGAAGGCCTGCGCCGCATATTAGCGATGAACGCCGAGCAGATGGCAGAAATCGCCAAGCGCAACGCCAACAACCAGAGTATCGTCTTTAAGCTAACGCCAGCAGAAAATGCCTCCGGGGGGTGGAGCTTTCTCTTCACCGGAGACGCCGAGGAGGAAAGCTGGGAGATGATGAGGCATATGCCGCGGGCGAAGAAGAAGCTATCGGCCAGGGTGCTAAAGGTGCCTCACCACGGCAGCGTTAACGGAATTGATGAAGCGGCTTTTAAGATTATTAACCCCGAATACAGCATTATTTCGGTGGGGCAGAAGCACGGCTTACCGGACGCCCCGACGCTGAATTTAATCAAGAGGGGCAGGAAGAGTAAGCTTTTCTGCACCGAGCGCAACAACAAGGAAGACCATCCTGGGGCGTGTATAAAAAAGAGGGATTGTCTCAGACGGACGCCTTCGGATTTCAGGAGCATACGCTTTGTTATTGATACCGATAGCGGGGAAGAAAATATTGACATGTTTCTAATCAATACCAGGCTGGGTAAAATTGAGGTTACCGGTGGCGAGATTTGGTGCCCTGAGAAAAAATGGAAAGCATAGTTATTCTGCTCCTGGCGCTGGCTATTGATCTGGGTTTGGGGGAGTTCCCCCGCCCCCTGCACCCCGTGGTCTGGATGGGGAAGCTCACCTCACTGGGGCTGAAGATTTCTCCTCGCCGAAAGCGGTGGGCTCAGTTTATATACGGGGTGGCGGTGGTGGTCTTGGTCTTAGCCATCTTTGTTCTGCCGGTTTACTTCCTCCTCTCCTATCTCCATGGACTGAACACGATAGCCTATGTTCTGGTTGCCGCCTTTTTGCTTAAGTCAACCTTTTCCATAAAAGAGCTGCGCCGCTCGGCTTTAAGGGTTAAGCAGCTCCTTGAGGGCGGCAGGCTGGGCAGGGCGAGGGTTGCGGTGAAGGCTCTGGTCAGCCGGGACACCAAGGGGCTTGATGAGCCCCATCTGGTATCGGCGACGATAGAATCGGTGGCGGAGAATACCAGCGATAGCGTTATCTCCCCCCTTTTCTTTTTTCTCCTTTTCGGCGTGCCCGGGGCTATAGGCTACCGGGTGGTGAATACCATTGACGCCATGATTGGCTATCACGGTAAATACGAATATCTGGGGAAGTTTGCGGCAAGGCTGGATGATGTGTTAAATTTCATCCCGGCGCGGCTTTCGGGGCTGGTGCTGGTGGCGGCTGCCTACCTGTGGGGGATGGGTGGCAAGAAGGCGTGGCGGGTTATGCTCCGTGACCATGCCAAGACCGAGAGCATCAACGCCGGCTGGCCGATGAGCGCCGCTGCCGGTGCCCTCAGGACCCGGCTGGAAAAGATAGGGCACTACCGTCTGGGTAATGCCAATAACCCCCTATCACCTCGCCTAATACCCCAGGTGGTGAGGCTGATGGGAATGTCCGTCCTGCTCTGGGGCGGGTTTTGCCTGGTTGTGGAGGTGATAAAGTTTGTCTTTAACGCCCAGGTTTGAGGCGCAGAATACGAAGTCTTCTCCTCATGGCGGCATAGATTACGCCGAGCTTGAGGCGCTGGGCATTGCCCCTGAGGAGGTCATTGACTTCAGTGCCAATCTGAACCCCTTCGGTTCGCCGCCGGGGATAAAAAAAGCTGTGGACAAGGCGGATATCAGTGGCTACCCTGACTCCAGGGCTGGTGAGCTGAGGCGTTTGCTGGCGGATAAACTGGGGTTGGGTGAAGAGAACGTCATCGTTGGCAGCGGCTCCGTTGAGCTAATACGCCTGGCGGCTCTCGCCTACCTCGGGCGGGGAGACTCGGCCCTTGTCATTGAGCCTACCTTCGGCGAATATGAGGTTGCCTGCCAGATTTCGGGGGCATCTATTATCAAGCAGCGCCGTGCCCAGAAAAGCTTCCAGCTAGATATAGAGGAGACGGTTAGTTTAATCCGCCGGCACCGCCCCAAGGGCATCTTTATTGACAATCCCAATAACCCCACCGGGCAGTATCTTTCGCTTGAGGAGTTTGAGAGGCTGCTTGATGCCGCCAGGAATTCCCTGGTGGTGCTGGATGAGGCTTACATCACCTTTGTTGATAATGTGTGGTCTTCTCTTGATATGATTAAGGGAAATAGGCTGCTCGTCCTGCGCTCCATGACCAAGGACTACGCCCTGGCCGGGCTTCGCCTCGGCTACGGGGTGGCGGGGGAGGAAATTATTGCCACCATGCGCCGTATCTGCCCCCCGTGGAACGTTAACGCTGTCGCCCAGCAGGCGGGGATTGCGGCGGTGGCGGCGGAGGGCTATCTGGAGGAGTGCCAGATTAAGCTTAAGCAGGCTAAGGGCTATCTTGTTACCGAGCTAAGCCGCCTGGGACTATCCCCCGTCCCCTCGGCGGCGAATTTCCTGCTGCTTGAGGTGGGCAATGCCCCCGGGTTTCGCCGCGAGCTGCTTCAAAGGCGATTCCTGGTGCGTGATTGCACCTCATTCGGTCTGCCTGGCTATGTCCGTATCTCCCCCCGCACCATGCCTGAGTGCCGGAGGTTGGTCAGGGCTATTGAAGAAATGAGGGGTGCGGGGCGTTAAGCTTGACTTTTAAATCTTCCATTCTTTATAATATTCCGTTGATTGACATTGCCCGAGTAGCGCAACGGTAGCGCAACCGACTTGTAATCGGTAGGTTAGTGGGTTCGAGTCCCCTCTCGGGCTGGGATTTGGTGGTGGGGAGGGGTGCCGGAGTGGTTAATCGGAGCAGACTGTAAATCTGCCGCCTGAAATGGCTACGCAGGTTCGAATCCTGCCCCCTCCACTCTATATGTAGCCTAAAAATAATTTAGAATGGGAGCCCACATAGCTCAGTAGGTAGAGCACGTTCTTGGTAAGAACGGGGTCACCAGTTCGAATCTGGTTGTGGGCTCTGAGCCAAGGGAGGTTAAAAATGGCAAAAAAGAAGTTTGAGCGGGTTAAGCCTCATTGCAATGTGGGCACTATCGGTCACGTTGACCATGGGAAAACAACCTTGACCTCGGCGATAACCATGGTGCTGTCCAAGGCAGGTCTCACCGAATACCGTGAGTTTGGCTCCATTGATAATGCGCCTGAGGAAAAGGCACGGGGACTGACCATCGCCATTGCCCATATTGAGTATGAGACCGAAAAGCGCCATTATGCCCATGTTGACTGTCCTGGGCATGCTGACTACATCAAGAACATGATAACCGGCGCTGCCCAGATGGACGGGGCTGTCCTGGTGGTTAGTGCCCCTGATGGTCCCATGCCTCAGACCAGGGAGCATGTCCTGCTGGCTCGCCAGGTGGAGGTGCCTTCTATCGTGGTTGCCCTTAACAAGATAGACCTTATGGAGGACAAGGAGCTTCTCGAGCTGGTGGAGATGGAGGTAAGGGAACTGCTTAGTAAGTACCAATTCCCCGGTGATAAAACCCCCATTATCAAGATAAGTGCCACTAAGGTTCTTGAGTGTGGCTGTGGCAAGAGGGAGTGCCAGTGGTGTGGCGCCGTCTGGGAATTACTTGATGCCATAGATAGCTATATCCCCATCCCCCCCCGACCCAAAGACCAGCCCTTCTTGATGCCGGTAGAGGATGTCTTTAGCATCAAGGGGCGGGGCACCGTGCCCACAGGAAGGGTGGAGAGGGGAATGGTTAAAGCCGGCGATGAGGTTGAGATAGTTGGCTTGAAGGAGACCCGAAAGACGGTGGCTACCAGCCTTGAGATGTTCCATAAGATGCTGGATTATGCCGAGCCGGGGGATGCCGTTGGTATTCTGCTCCGCGGCGTAGAGCGAGAGGATATAGAGCGGGGCATGGTACTGGCCGCGCCCGGGTCAATTAAGCCCCATACCTACGCTGATGCTGAGGTATATGTCTTGAGTAAGGAGGAGGGGGGCAGGCATACCCCGTTCTTTAATGGGTATAAGCCCCAATTCTATATCAGGACTACTGATGTTACCGGCACAATTGAGCTGCCGGAAGGGGTGGAGATGGTTATGCCCGGCGACAACATAAAGATGAAAATAAAGCTTATCTACCCCGTAGCCATGGAGAAGGGTCTTCGTTTTGCTATCAGAGAGGGAGGTAGAACGGTAGGCGCTGGCACCGTTACCAGTATCATTGAGTAGAAATGGCAAAAAAGGGTGAAGCGCGAATTATTATCCACCTTGCCTGCACCGACTGCAAGGAGAGGACATATACGACGACTAAGAACAAGAGGAATGATTCCCAGCGTTTAGAGCTTAGAAAATATTGCCCCCGTTGTCGCACTTATACCCTTCATCGGGAGATAAAATAGTGGCGGGCAATTAAGGGATAGGCGGGACTTCTCTAATGACTTATCATGGTGTTCCTACCAAGCGTTCCAGGTTTAAAATCGTTGGTGATATTATAGCCGAGCTGAAGAAGGTAACTTGGCTCACCAAGCGGGAAGCGGCTTATTTGACCTTCCTGGTATTGGTTGTTGCCGTTATCGTGGGCATAATTTTGGGGTCTGCTGACTTAGGTTTTTATAATATAGTGCAGAACTTCTTTCTGGGTCAATGAAGGCTTGCTTTCCTAATCTTATGCTTAATATGAAGTAGAGGGAGAGTCTGCGTTTTTAAGAGTCTTGGTTGAATGAGGTTATCGGTGGCAGAGAATCAAAAAAGCTGGTTTGTGGTTCATACCTACTCCGGGTATGAGGAGCGGGTTAAGAAGAACCTTGAGCAGCGCATCAAGCTTATGGACGGGGGGGATGAAATCGCCGAGGTGATTATACCCACCGAGGTTGAGATTGAGGTTAGGGAAGGGCAGAGGCGTAATGTGGATAAGAAGATACTGCCCGGTTACATCCTGGTCCAGATGAAGATGACCGACCTGAGCTGGAATATAGTGCGTAATACACCTGGCGTTACCGGTTTTGTCGGTAGCGGAAATAAGCCGATGCCCCTCCAGCAGGAGGAGGTCGATAAAATCTTGAAACAGATGGCAGCCGAAGCGCCCAAGGTTAAGGTCGGTTTCCGTAAGGGGCAGAGCGTGAGGGTGACCAATGGTCCCTTTATTGATTTTGTCGGGGTGGTGGATGATATAAACACAGCCAAGGGCAAGGTCAAGGTGCTCCTGTCCCTTTTCGGGCGGGAGACGCCGGTTGAGCTTGATTTCTTGCAGGTGGAGAAACTCTAGTGGCGAAAAAGGTTAAGGCGGTAATTAAATTACAGATTGAGGCGGGGAAGGCAAACCCGGCGCCACCGGTAGGACCTGCCCTGGGACAGCACGGGCTTAACATTATGGCTTTTTGCAAGCAGTATAATGAGCGCACCGCCAAGCAGGCTGGCTCTATTATTCCGGTTGAGATAACCGTCTATGAAGACCGCTCATTTACCTTTGTTACCAAGACCCCGCCCGTTAGCGATTTACTAAAGAAAGCGCTGGGCTTGGAAAAGGGCTCTGGTACTACCGGTCGTGAGAGTGTAGGTAAGATATCCCAGGCTCAGCTTCGTGAAATCGCTCAGATTAAGCTTAAGGACTTGAATGCCACCAGCATTGAAGCCGCAGAGCGAATTGTCGAAGGCGCCGCCCGAAGTATGGGGATTGAGGTGGAATAGAGTGACAAAACACGGCAAGAAATATCTTGAGGCAGTAAAGGTTTTAGACCAGACAAAGTTCTATCAACCCCAGGAGGCTATTGAACTGGCTAAGAAGATGGCTTATACCAAGTTTGATGAGACGGTTGAGCTTCACCTCCGCATGGGTGTTGACCCCCGTGATGCCACCCAGCAGGTCCGTGGTGTTGCCCTCCTGCCCCACGGGTTGGGCAAGAAGGTACGCATCATAGTTTTTGCCGAGGGGGAGGTGGCGAGGGTGGCTGAAGCCGCCGGAGCCGATGCTGTTGGTAGCGATGAGTTGATTAAGAAGGTTGAGGGGGGGTGGTTGGACTTTGATATCGCTATCGCTACCCCGGATATGATGGGCAAGGTAAGCCGGCTGGGCAAGGTTCTGGGCAAGAGGGGGTTGATGCCTAACCCCAAGTCGGGTACGGTGGTAGCTGCTGATGACATATCCCGGGCAATAGACGAAGCCCAGAAGGGGAGGGTTGAATTTAAGCTGGACAGGACTGCCATCATCCATGTCCCTCTGGGAAAGGTTAGTTTTGACGAGGACAAGCTGATGAGCAACCTGACGGCGATAGTGGAGGCGGTGGTGAGGGCTAAGCCCAGTGGTGCCAAGGGCCAGTATGTTATAAGTGCCACCTTGACCACGAGCATGGGGGTGGGTCTGAAGCTTGACCTTACCCCAACCTTATCTTTAACCAGCGGTTGACATAAAGAAAGGGGATATTTATGGGAGAGGTTGCTATTGTCGGTGCCGGTCAGACGGCATTTACACGCCAGTGCGGGGTAAATATCAGGGAGCTATCCTTTGAAGCCTTTAAGGAGGCGATGGAGGGTCTGGATATTACCGCCGAGGATATAGACGCCTCCATTATTTGTTCGGCGCCGGAATATGATAAACAGCGTTCACCGGCTGGCTTGATATCGGAGTATCTGGGGCTGACCCCCAAGCCAGCCTTCTATGTTGAGACGGTATGTTCCTCCAGCACCACCGGCTTGAGAGTAGCCTGGTCAATGATAACGGCCGGGCTTCACAAGGCGGTAGCGGTGATAGGTTTCCAGAAGATGTCTGAGCTCTCCTCCCGCGAGGCTGCCGAGAGGATGGGGAGGGGAGGGGACATAATCTGGGAGTCGCCCTTCGGCTTGACCATGCCCGCCGGTTATGCCCTCTATGCCCGCGCTCATATGGCTAAGTACGGTACTACCGAGGAGCACCTGGCTAAGGTGAGGGTTAAGAATTCGCACTACGGGGCGACTAATCCCAAAGCCACCTATCGCAAGGAGCTTGGGCTGGAGGATATTTTGAACTCGGAGGTGATAACCAGCCCTCTGAAGAAGTTTGATTGCTGCGCCAATGCTGACGGCGCTTCCTGTATCATAGTCGCCAGCGGGGATGTCGCCAAGGGGGCGTGTAAAGTCCCAATCTGGATTATCGGTCTGGGGGCGGCAACGGATACCATGAGCATGGCGGGGAGGGAGTCTCTTACCGGACTGAGGTGCGCTCAGGAGGCAGCCAAACAGGCATATAAAATGGCTGGTATCGGACCCCAGGATATTGATGTGGCTGAGGTTCACGATTGTTTTACCGTATCCGAGATTCTGGCTTATGAAGACCTCGGCTTCGCCAAGCCCGGGGAAGGAGTGGGGTTGATTGAAGATAAGCAGACCTATGTTGATGGCAAGATACCGGTAAATGTTGACGGCGGTCTTTTGTCTAAAGGTCATCCTATAGGTGCTACCGGTGGCTCACAGATTAGAACCATTGTCCGCCAGCTAAGGGAAGAGGCTACCGAGGCTCAGGTGAAGGGGCCGGAGGTAGGTCTGGCTCATAATATCGGTGGCATCGGGCAGTACGGAAATGTAACCATTCTCAGGAGGTAGCCAGTGGGCTTTGAGAATTTTGGTACGGTTAGCTTTACAACTGAGGCAAAGACGGCGGAATTTATAAACTACCTTGAGTCGGGTAAGGTAATGGCAACCAGGTGTAAGAAGTGTGGCACTGCTTACTTCCCGCCGAGGTTGGATTGCCCCGATTGCTTATCAAGCGAGGTGGAGTGGTTTGAGGTTGGGGGGAAGGGTGAGCTGAGAAGTTATACAAAGGTGAATTATGGGCCGTCCGGTTTTGAGGCAGACGCACCCTACACCCTGGCTCTGGGCGAGTTTGACGGTATTCAGATTCTCGCCCGTTTGAGCCGGGATATTGAGGAGAAGGATATCAAGGTTGGCATGAGCTTAACCGTTAGTCCGGTAAAATTGCCCGAAAACAGGCTTGCCTACGAGTTCAAGCGAGCCTAGAAGGAGAGATAGGCATGGTTGGTATCACGTCATATGGTGCTTATGTACCTCTGTTCAGGTTGAGCCGGGAGGTGCTGGCTAAAGGCGCCCGGGGGGAGAAGGCTATCGGCAACTTTGACGAGGATAGCGTAACCATGGCGGTGGCGGCGGCTAGCGATTGCTTAAAGGGCATAGACTGCGGGACAGTAGAAGGTTTGTACCTTGCCACCACCACCTCCCCGTATAAAGAGAAGCTTGCGGCGCCTATCGTGGCCATGGCGGCTGACCTCAGGGAGGACATTTTTACCGCTGATTTCGCCCATTCCCTGCGGGCGGGGACTTCCGCCCTCAGGGCGGCTGTGGATGCAGTTAAGGCCGGCTCGGCCAAGAAGGTGATGGTAGCCGCTGCTGACTGTCGCCTGGGAACGCCGGGCTCGGCCTTTGAGCAGAATTTCGGTGATGGCGCCGGCGCCCTGCTTATCGGCGACAGCGATGTTGCCGCCAGCATTGAAGACAGCTACTCGGTTTATAACGAGATATTTGATGTATGGCGGGCTGACGGAGATACCTTCGTTCGCTCCTGGGAGGACAGGTTTACCTCCACCCATGGTTATATGGAGGTGGTTGCTGGAGCCGTCTCGGGGCTGATGAAGAAGTCCGGCTCCAGTCCGGGCGATTTCGCCAAGGTTGTCCTCTATACCCCCGATGCCAGGCGGGTAGCGGGTTTAGCCGGGAAGCTGGGCTTCGACGTTAAGACGCAGCTTCAAGACCCGCTTTTTGCCGCCATGGGTAACACCGGGGCTGCCTTTCCCTTGATGTTGCTGGTAGCCGCCCTTGAGGAGGCTAAGGCTGGCGACCGTATTCTTTTTGCCAGCTACGGCAATGGCAGCGATGCCTTTATCCTGCAGGTAACCGAGCAGATAGACAAAATTAGAGACCGGCGAGGCATGAAAGGGCACCTGGCGTCAAAGAAGTTAGTCACTGACTATAAGACATATCTCACCTGGCACGAGATTTTGCCCAGGGAGGAAGCTAAGGAGAGTGTCAGGTTCTTTTCGGCTCCGGCGGCGTGGCGGGAGCGCGAGACTAACCTTAGGTTGCAGGGGGTTAAGTGCAAGGTCTGCGGGACAGTCCAGTTCCCTCCGCAGAGGGTATGCACTAAGTGCCATACCAAAGACCAGTTTGAGCCCTATCGGCTGTCTGGTAAGAAGGCTAAGATAGTTAGCTTCGCCATGGACTATGTGACCCCCGCCCCCGATTTGCCCACGGTTACCACCACCATTGATTTTGACGGTGGCGGCAGAATGGAGTGCTACATGACCGACGGCGAGCCGGAGCAGGTTAAGGTGGGTCTGCCGCTGGAGATGAGCTTTAGAAGGATAATTGATAGGGACGGCGCTCGCATTTACTTCTGGAAATCTATGCCGATAAGGGCTTAATTAATAGAATAAGCGAGGAGGGGTGTTTATGGAGAGTATTAAGGATAAAGTAGCGATAGTAGGTATGGGTTGTACCCAGTTTGGGGAGCTTTGGGATAAGGACTATAAGGACTTGATGGTAGATGCCTGCTATGAGGCTTTTGAGGATGCTGGCATTGAGCCCAAGGATATTCAGGCGGCATGGTATGGCAGTCGTGAGAGCGGTTTTACCGGCTCCCACCTGGCTAATGCCCTGAAGCTGGAGTATATTCCTGTCACCAGGGTGGAGAACTTCTGTGCCGGCGGCACTGATACCTTCAGGAATGCCTGTTATGGTGTAGCCGCTGGGATTTGTGATATCGCCCTGGCCTGCGGCGTTGAGAAGACCAAAGACCATTTCGGCGGATTTAACATGGATATTACCGACCCCTTTGACCGCAGTATGGTGGAGTGGGAGTTGCCGCCGGTAAGCCAGTTTGCTCAACTAGCCAATGGCTACTTTAATAAATATAAATTGAGCTATGAACAGGGCAAGAATATTCTGGCTAAGATAGCGGTCAAGAACCACCATAATGGGACGTTGAGCCCCAAGGCTCATTTCCACAGGGAGATAACCCTGGAGCAGGCAATAAATGCGCCCATGATTTCCTATCCCCTCGGCTTATTTGATGCCTGTGGTGTCAGCGATGGTGGGGCAGCCGCCATTGTAACTACACCTGAGATAGCGAAGAAGATGAGAAAGGACTACATCCTGGTGAAGGCGCTGGCACTGGATAATGGCGGTGGCCAGGGTAAGCTTCGCTCGGATTATGATTTCAGTTATATTCCGGAGACGGTTGAAGCCGGTAAGCTTGCCTATAAAGAAGCGGGGATTAAGACCCCCCGCCAGGAGATAGATATGGCCGTGGTGCACGATTGTTTCACCATCACCGAGCTTTTAATCTATGAAGACCTGGGATTTAGTCCCAGGGGCAAGGGGCCGGAGGATGTTGAAGCCGGCACCTACGAGCTAACCGGGGAGCTGCCGGTCAATACCGATGGCGGGCTCAAGTGCTTCGGGCATCCCCTATCCGCCAGCGGGCTGAGGATGATTTACGAAGTCTATAAGCAATTGCAGGGTAAGGCCGGTGCCAGGCAGGTGAAGAAGGCTGACGTTGGGCTAACCCATAACGTGGGGGGTGTTTGCGGCTACTTTAACTGTGCCGTGGCTATATTCGGGAAGCCTTGATTTTTAGTCCTTCCTGTGCTATATTGGGTAAGTCTTGATTTCTGGTTTTTCCTGAGACAGCAGGTGCTAATTCAGCTTAATAATGCCTGCCGAGGAAAAGGGCTTGAATGTTAAGTCCTTGTGCGGCAGGCGCAAGGACTTATTTTTTAAGGGGGTGATGAGAGATGCCCACGGAAAAGAAGGCGAAGGTTATTGATAACCTGGAGCAGGTTTTCTCCCGGTGCAGTATCGGTATTCTAACCGATTACCGGGGCTTGTCGGCTGCTGAGATGACTGAGCTGCGCCGCCGGCTGAGGGAGGCGGGTGTTGAGTATAAGGTGGTGAAGAATACCCTGGCCCGGATTGCCGCCCGGAAGGTGGGCAGGGAGGAACTGACAGGTTTCTTTGACGGCCCGGTGGCTGTTGCTTTTGGCTATGGTGACATACTCGAGCCAGCCAAGGTCTTAGCCGGCTATATTCAGGCTACCAAGTCGGTTATGAGTATAAAGGGGGGCTTTTTACCGGAGAAGCTGCTCACTTCAGATGATATTGCTACCCTGTCTGCCATACCATCAACCGAGGTATTGATAGCCAGGGTTTTGGCTGCGGTGCAAGGACCTATTGTGGCACTGGCCAGCTATCTTAGCGCCCCTATGCAGGGGATGGTGGGGGTGCTCCAGGCAAGGATTCAACAATTGGAGGGAGAATAAGATGTCAGAAGAGGAAGTTAAGCAAGAGGCGGAAGCGGAAGTTAAGCAAGAGGCGGAAGCGGAAGTTAAGCAAGAACCTGAAGCCAAAGCAGAGGAGCCCGAAGCTGAAGCCAAAGCAGAGGAGCCCGAAGCTGAAGCCAAAGCAGAGGAGCCCGAAGCTGAAGCCAAAGCAGAGGAGCCCGAAGCTGAAGCCAAAGCAG
>Ga0163203_1000364_pt1 | contig 12221 bp, 13 predicted proteins | sample PL_2010_330m_FD_113534 | JGI IMG/M metagenome (GOLD analysis project Ga0163203, IMG submission 113534) | Freshwater microbial communities from Powell Lake, British Columbia, Canada to study Microbial Dark Matter (Phase II) - PL_2010_330m | ecosystem: Environmental > Aquatic > Freshwater > Lake ... | reverse complement strand
GCTCCCCGCTCTTGGTCTTGAAGAGCTTGCCGCTGACGCCGATAATATCGCCGATGTCCAAGTCCTGAAATAGCTTGAGGTTCTCTTCGCTGAGGCGGTCTTTGTAGAAGCATAGCTGGATTTTTCCAGAGCCGTCGCGCAGGTCAAGGAATGAAATTTTGCCCATGGGGCGGTTAGCCATGATACGCCCGGCGATGTTAACTACTGCCTCGGCCTGGCTCGTCTCTTTTTGCTTGAGTAGTTCCAGGGCTTGCTCGGTGGTGTGGCTACGGTGATAGCCGTAGGGGTAGGGGTTGATGCCACGCTCGCGAAGCCGTTCAAGCTTTTGTCGGCGCTGCTCTGCTATACGGTCTAATCTGGATGCCATCGCTTTGCTCTCTTAAGGTGTCCAGCCAGACGGCTGACTTTATCTCCCTTTCCAGTAAGTATTTGAGGTAGTTCCTTATCACCATCTCCATCTGATGGGAAAGCTCCGGGTCTATTTTAAGTCCGCTGACAACGGAATAGTCGTTATTTTGTAGTAATAGTAGCACTTTTTGGGCGTTTGCCGAAAGGGGGTAACCGGGCTGGTCTTGCTGGCAGCAGGCGGGGCAAAGTATGCCGCCAGCGCCGGGGCAGAATGAGTTGGTGGTTTCCTTTAACATGGAGCGGCAGGAGACGCACTGCTCAAGCTGGGGGCGGTAGCCGGTCTCGTTCAGGAGATGCAGTTCAAAGTGGCGCAGGACGAGCTCGTTATCACCGCCAAGCTGCAGGCGTTGCAGCGTCTGGAGCAGTAGCTGGAACAGGGGGTGGTTTTCCAGCTCATCGGCGCCAAACTGGTTGACCAGCTCGGTGGCATAGAGGGCGTAGGAGGTGAGCTTAAGGTCGCTCTTTAGAGGCAGAAAGCTGTTTATGGTCTGGGTGCCGGTTACGGTATCAATGTTTTTGCCCCGTGCCAGCGAAATCAGGCTGTGGGTGAGCAGTTCCAGGTGCCCCGACATCTTGCTCCTGGGGCGCCTCACCCCCTTAGCCACCGCCTGAATCTTGCCCAGGTGGGGGGTGAAGAGGGTGAGTATTCTATCCGCCTCCCCCAGCTTGACCTTTTTTATAACTATGGCTTCAGTCTGGTAGGTTCTTGGCTTGGTCATTTTAACTACTCAAGCACCCTCGGGGTGCGATGGACGCTGGTCAGGTAGCGAATGACGCCGCGTAGCGCCTTCCAGTCAAGCGCTATGTGAATCAGCGTTATCGCTATCATCGCCACGCCGAACCATAGGTGTATTTCATTCCAGTCGTGTTTGGTCAGCCCCAGAAATAGTACTTGCCAGCCGGCTCGAGGTCCAGCGGGAGCCGCCCATAGTATAAACCCGCTTATGGCGGTCAGACACCAGCCGGCAATCAGCATTATGGCGACCACGGCGCGGGCACGGACTTTAGATTTAGTTGGCTTGTCTTTCATTTTAAGCCCCCGTCTGGTAATTTCGCGGCTTGGACATTTTAATTACTTTTGTTTAGTTTGTTTGTGCACTGATTTAACAAATTCGCTTAAATGCACCCAGCTTATGGCTTTGCCGCTGGGCAGAAAGTACTTAATTTGCTCAGTATCCTCTCCATGCTCAGTTACGGTTTCGATTTGCGCTGGTAGTAATTCTTGCTCGATGTTCTGAACAATCATGCCTATCACAGAACCTCCGCGCTCCACTACCACAGGGGCACCGCTGGCGCCTTTCAGTGCTGGGAAAGATAATTCCAAGCACTGGGTTGGTATTGACTCGGGATAAGTACTTTTATAGTAACGCATTACGTTTCCCTTTCGAAAGCAGGGCTCAAAGGTTAGGGCTACTTTTCCATCCTCCATTTGTTCAGGATGTGTACGGCTAAACTCGGCAGTGATAACGTTCCAATTTACTGGGTAGTCTTTGGTTGCAAGGTCTAGAGGTTGAATGTCGCTAGCTTCTTGTACACGTCCTGAGGCAATATCAAATTGGTGAGAAAATTCGAGGTCAGAAATTGGGCATGGAACAGGTTGACTATTTTGTAAGTCAAATGTTATTGCGTTATAGGTATGTTCTTTGGTGCTGTCTTTGCCTGGAAATATGTGTTTTGCAGTGAGAAATGTCCCATCGTTGTCAATAAAGAAGGCTGTGCCCAGAAAAAGGTAACTAGGCATTGACGCTTTATATCTAACGCTTGCTATTGCAAAGATTGCCTTTAATGGCTTGAATGGAAGTGGCATATTTGTCTTTCTGCCCTCCCTTTAGTTTTGCTCAACCTCACCCCCTTTGTCCCCCTCTCCACTCTTGGAGAGGGGGAGGGATTTTAGGGAGGGGGCTTCGCCCCCTCCCTCACCCATCCCCCTTCCCTTCATAAATACCCAAGGGAAGGGGGTAAGGGGGATAGGTTTCTATTCTTCTGAAAAGAACCCCGCCTTGGCCAGAATCTCGCCGGTTAGCGTTGTGCTTGGGACATCCCCCCTGGCTACAGTTATTGCCACTTTATCACCGACAGCGCTGGCAATCCTCGCTACCGCTTGGTGTGTAAAGCCGGGGCAAAGGAAGAGAACCTGAACCCCTTCTTTTTGGACTAAATCCTTGCACACCTCAACTGCCTGGTCAAAATTCATCTCCTCAATGACTACCATAGTTATTTCCGTCTTAGAGGTCTTGACTGAAGCTCGGTGCCGCTTGGGGTCGCCATCAGGCGCCATAATCACGAATGCTGATTTAACAATCATAATACTAGCTCCTTTACTTGCTAAAACTCCTGCCTCTCCTCAGTACCAATTTAGGTGACATTTTTAGAGCCATTTTTTCCTCCTGAAATAGGCCAGCATTGAGCCGGCGGCTAGAACCATGATAATCAGGACGATAGGGTAACCCCAGCGCCAGTTGAGTTCCGGCATGAAGACAAAATTCATGCCATAAACGCCAGCGACGAAGGTTAGCGGGATAAATATTGAGGCAAATATCGTTAGCACCTTCATTACCTCGTTCATTCTGTTGCTTACACTGGAGAGGTAAATATCAAGCATGCCCGAAACGATATCCCGGTGACTCTCGACACTATCAATGACCTGAATTGTATGGTCGTAAACGTCTCTGAGGTATATCCTCGTCGGTTTATGAATAAGTGGCGTTTCAGCCTTCTCCAGCCCGCTGGCTATCTCTCTCAGCGGCCAGGTTGCCTTGCGCAACAGTATCGTTTCCTCTTTCAGCTTGTGAATAGATTGCAATGTCTCTGTGGCGGGCGTTTTTACCAGGTCTTTTTCGACATCCTCTATTACTTCTCCAAGTTTCTCCAGTATGGCAAAGTAGTTATCGACAATACAATCGATTATGGCGTAGGTAAGGTAGTCGGCGCCCGTCTTCCTGATGCGCCCCTTGCCTTTACTGATTCTTTCTCTCACCGGATTGAGGGTATCCCTCTCGCTCTCGTGGAAGGAAATAACAAAATTGGGACCAAGCACCAAGCTTGCCTGCTCTGAACTTATTTCGTCCTTCTCTTTGTCGTAATCGGGGATTTTGAGGACGATAAAGATATAGTTTCCCATGTCCTCCATCTTGGTACGCTGTTCTGTATTAACGATGTCCTCTAGTATGAGCGGGTGCAGGTCAAAGTGCGTGCCGAGTTTCTCGATAAACTCTACATCATGAATGCCGTCAATGTTTATCCAGGTGACCGTTGGTGTGTCTTTAAAGGGGAAGCATTCCTCAACCGTTTTTACTTCCCTCTCCTGGAACTGCGTCTCATCATAGTCAATGAGGGTAATCTTTACCTTCTTGACCTTCCTTTCCCCTATATGGACGAGGGTTCCTGGGGGAAGCCCCGCTTTTTTTGATACCCTCTTGAGCTTAAACATATGACCACCTCGTTTGAGCCAGTGAGCCTGAGGACGGTTAAAACTCCTGCCTGCCCTCAATGGCTCGGGTCAGGGTAACATCGTCGGCGTATTCAAGCTCGGTGCCGAAGGGCAGTCCCCGGGCAAGGCGAGTAACCTTAATACCGAGGGGGGAAATTTGCTTACTCAGGTACATGGCGGTGGTCTCCCCCTCAAGGGTGGGGTTGGTGGCAAGGATAACCTCGCTTACCTCACCGCCCTCCAGCCGCTTCATAAGCTCCTTGGCTCTTATATCGTCAGTCCCCACCCCCTCGGTGGGTGAGATAGCCCCGTGGAGCACGTGATACAGCCCGTTATAGCTCTTGATATGTTCCAGAGCCAGAATGTCCTGCGGCTGCTCCACGATACAAATCTTGCTTCGGTCCCGGTTGCTGTTGCCGCAGATGGGGCAGGGGTCGGAATCGGTAATGTTAAAACAAATAGAGCAGAGCATGGTCTTCTGCTTTACCGAAAGTATAGCCTCAGCCAGAAGCTTGGCTTGGTCCTCGGGGGTTCGGAGCAGGTAGTAGGCGAGGCGCTGGGCGCTCTTTGGTCCGATGCCGGGCAGTTTATTCAGCTCCTGAATAAGCCTGGATACTGCTCCGGCGGTGGGTATTTCTTGGTTCAATGCTAGCTCTCCTAAAGTCAGGTCAGCCCTGGTATTTTGAGACCGCCGGTTAGTTTACCCAGACGCTCGGCGGCAAGCTCCTTGGATTTAGACATGGCTTCATTTACCGCAGCCAGTACCAAATCCTCAAGCAGTTCCGCATCGTTGGGGTTTATTGCCTCAGGCGATATTTTTATCGATTGCACTTCCTGTTGACCGTTGATGGTGACCTTGACCGCACCTCCGCCTGAGGATACCTCAATGGTGGCTTGAGCTAACTCCTGTTGTGCCTTGGCTAGCTTTGCCTGAAGCTCTTGGGCTTGGCGCATGATGAACTTATTCACTTCTCCTCCACGCTGGTAACCTGGGCACCCATCTTTAGTGCCGCCTTAAGCAGGTGGTTATTCTCTGGCTCATGGATGCAGCGCACACGGCAGGGGTGACCCAGAAAGTTACTTATAGTTTTCTGGGCAACCTGCTGGTTTTCTACTGATTCCATCTTCTCCTTGTGGATGGGGTATCTGAAGGCTAAGACCACGGTGTCGTCTTCAATTGCCACCGGTTTAACCCCGGCGCTTCTGAGGATGGCAATAGCCGGCGTCCTTTTGACCTCCTCCGGCGCCTGCTCAATAACCTGCCTCCAGCTTTGCTTTAAGCGCTCAATTTCGTTATTGAGTGAGGCTGGTACTGCCTTGGGCTCGGTGGCGGGCGCTGGCTTGGCCGCTTGAGGCTTGGGTGGGGTGACCTCTTTTACCGGTGGGGGAGGTTCATATTGCACTTGTGGCTGCACTGGGGGCTGTACTGGGGGCCGCACCTGTGGGGCTGGGCTCTCCCCTTCCCCTACTTCCTCTATCTTCTCTATTAGGGGCTGGGCGCAGTCAACCACTGCCAGCTCCAGGGGCAGGGTTGAGTAGTTATCAAAACCAAGCTCAAGCTGACTGAAGAGCTTTATTGCCCTTGATATCTGAGCCAGGGAAGTCTTAGATGCCAGCTCCTTCAGTTCAACAACATCCTCGGTGGTGAGGTCTACCGCTTCCTCGGAGCCGGTCTTTACCAGCAGTAGCTCTCTGAGGTATTCTATCAACTCCCGGTTAAACTGGCGCAGGTCCAGCCCGTCGCTATTGACGCTGTTTATCGTTGTCACCCCGGCGGAGGTGTCATTGTTTACGATGTGCTTTGCCACCTCCTTAGCCCTCTGGTCTCCGGTGATACCAAGGATTTCCTGAATCTGGCGGAGCTCAATCTCATTGTTGTAGTAGGTGGTTAGTTGCTCCAGCAGGTTTTCGGCATCCCTCAGGCTGCCGGTAGCGCTTCTGGCGATAAGCCTTAGCCCTTCCGCCTCTATCTTGATGCCCTCGGTTTGGCAGATATGCTTAAGCTTTGATACCACGTCTGCCTGGGAAATACGCCTGAAGTCAAAGCGCTGGCACCGGGACAGGATGGTCGCCGGGACTTTATGAATCTCGGTGGTAGCCAGGATAAAGATAACGTATGGCGGCGGTTCCTCAAGGGTCTTGAGCAGGGCATTTGCCGCTTCCTTGGTGAGCATGTGGACCTCATCCACGATATAGACCTTGTGGCGGGCCTGGTTGGGGGCGTAGTTGACCTTCTCGCGGAGGTCTCTGATTTCATCAATGCCGCGGTTGCTGGCGGCATCAATTTCTATTACATCCAGAGCCCTGCCCTCGGTTATTGCCTGGCACATCTCGCAGCGATTGCAAGGTTTATTCTTGCCGCGGCCGGTGCAGTTTACCGCCTTAGCCAGGATGCGCCCGGTGCTGGTCTTGCCCGTTCCCCGCGGGCCGTAGAAGAGGTAGGCGTGAGAGACACGCCCCGTAGTGAGGGCATTGCTCAGTGTCTTGGTTACTTGCTCCTGACCAACTACCTCAGCTAGGGTTTGGGGACGCCACTTACGATAAAAAACTTGGGCTGCCATCTTCGCTCTTATTATACCCTATATTATCCGATTTCCTAAAGGGGTTTTTGAGCAAATAAGGCTGAATTTATGATTATTAAATAAAAAAGCCAGCTTCGCTAGTTGGCTAGCGAAGCTGGCAAATAGGCTTGGATACTAACTTTATAGTAGTGAGGGGATGTCCTTGGCTAAATCGTCTACTTCTTTTAGTTTACCCTCAAACTCGCCCCGTCTCTCTTTGAGACCGTGGATAACATCGGTTGCTCTCTCAAAGTATCCCCTTATCTTGTCAAGAGCGTTGAACTCAGACAGGACTACGGTTACATCAATCATGCTCTTTTCCCGGGGATAGTCGCCGTTTCTTATTACTGCCTGCGGACTCATTCCCCTGATGTAGTCTGCTAGCTCCTTAAGCAGGTCCATGTTCATTTCCCTTGGTGGCCCTGAGACAAGGTATAGGGCTCGGCCGGCATCGGCAGGGTTACATTTAAGCGAGAGCTCGCTTATGGCTTCATCCATGGCTTGAATCCCGCGATGGGTTTCAATGCTCTTACTTCTGAAATCCTTGGAGAAGAAGTGGAACCACCTGAAGACGGGTACTTGTGCTTTGCCATAGCCTATCGTTGTCCAGCCAGCCAGGCTCTGAATAATGTCTCCGGCATCAAGCATCTTTGCCCCGACGTGCTTGGATCTTTTCTCCTCGCCGGCGCAAAGCATGTTATAGAATTGTTCAACTATTAATGAATTTATCCTGTCCAGGTTGTTTTTGAGCGAGAAGTCCTTCCTCACATACCTTTGGTTGTCAACGAGAAAGACGGCATCAGCCACTTTATAGAGAGACTTAAGGCAGGTGGCGGCGTTATAGATGGTTCTTTCCTCGGTGTGCTCTTCGTGGCCGAAGGGGAGGACAGCCAGGGCATAAGCTGGCTTGTCTCCGTAGCGGTCTCGTATCATCTGGGTGACTATTGGCAGTGCCCCCGAGCCGGTACCGCCGGCAACACCGGCGATTATTAAGAAGGCATCGGTCTCAAAGAAGCGTTTGGCGGTTCTTATTGCATCTACAATCTTGTCAGAGTCCTCTTTGGCTACCTCAGCCCCCAGCTCGTTTATCTTGCCAACGCCATGACCGCCAGTGCGGCGACCTCCGATGAGGATTCTATGCTGGTAGTCAGGGCTTATGTGTTGAAGCCCGCTTAAATCAGCGGCATCGGTGTTTACGGCAAAGGCACCGGTAACTATCTCAATCCCTCGTTTACTGCGTGCCATCCTGTTTAGTCGCAGAAACTCATCGGCAATCCTACCACCGCATTGCCCTAGACCCACAACTACTAATTTCATTTATCCACCTCATATTGACAATATTACTGTTATTTTAAGCATAGTTTGTTAGTAATGTCAACTCATATAGCCCGAAGGCTATTTTAAGTAGACTCAGATAGGAATGTCAATGCCTACTATCGTACTATTATCCCTTTTGGGCAATAAAGGCGGCAAGGTCAGCCAGGCGGCAGCTATAGCCCCACTCATTATCATACCAGGCTAACACCTTGACCATGTTGCCGGCAATAACCATAGTGCTTGGGGCGTCAAAGATGGAGCTGGCGGGGTTGCCCTTGAAATCCATGCTGACCAGCTCCTCCTGGCAATACTCCAGGATTCCGGCTAAAGGTCCCTTAGCTGCCTCCTGGAAGGCGCGATTTACTTGCTCCACGCTTACCTCTTTCTCAAGGTCGGCGACTAGGTCAACAACGGAGACGGTGGCTACGGGGACCCTCATTGCCATTCCGTGGAGCCTGCCTTTGAGCTCGGGGATGACCTGGGCTACCGCCCTGGCGGCGCCGGTGGTGGTGGGGATAAGATTCACGGCGGCGGCTCGTGCCCGGCGCAGGTCGCGGTGAAACATGTCCAGTAGCCTCTGGTCGTTGGTGTAGGCATGAATGGTGGTCATCAGCCCCTTGCTCACGCCGAAGCTCTGGTGCAGTACCTTGACCACGGGGGCAATGCAGTTGGTGGTGCAGGAGGCGTTGGATATAACCCTGTGCTTATCTGGCTGGTACTGCTCTTCATTAACGCCGAGGACGATGGTTACATCCTCGTTGCGCGCCGGCGCAGAGATAATCACCTTCTTGGCGCCACCCTCAAGGTGAGCCGCCGCCTTGGTGGCATCGGTAAAGAGGCCGGTTGATTCTATCACTATGTCTACGCCGTAGTCACGCCACGATATTTTTGCCGGGTCGCGCTCGGCGAGCACCTTCACCTCTTTACCGTCAACAATAATGCCGTCATCGGTGGCTTTTACCTCACCGGGGTATTGCCCATAGGTGCTATCCCATTTTAAGAGGTGGGCGTTGGTCTTGGCATCGGTCAGGTCATTGATGACTGCTACCTCCAGTTCGCCCTTGTGGTATTGGTTAAGTGCCCTGAAGGCTAGTCTGCCTACCCGTCCGAAGCCGTTAATGCCAATTTTGGTTGTCATTTTATACCTCCTAGAGCGATTTTTGCCCTCCGCCGACTGCGCTGGAGCATGTCTAAGAAGGCTTCGACCCTTGTCTTTATATGGTTATTCAGGAAGAAGTCATCGTTTCCTTCCAGGGTTAGAATGGGCAGTTTTATGCCGTCCCTGAAGATGATGTCGCCGATGCCCCGGTGGCAGAATGCCTGGACATAATGTATGACCCCGTCAAGGCGGCGACGGCTTATCTCGGCGGTGATGTCCTTCAGCCGCTCGTATATGGAGTAGGGGTAGGTATAGTTTGAGTACTGCTCGGCGAGGGAGTTTCCCGGCTGGGGCATGGCGAACTGGCGCTGGATTTCATTGAATACCACCCTGCCCCCATTAGTTTCAATGTAGGAATAGAGGTCGCGCCCGTATACCGAGGGCACGCCGATATAGCCCAGCCTGAGCTCTTCCCTGGGGTAGGGCGGGCGCTCCTGGCACTGCTCTATTAATTCTTGTAGCTCCTGCTGATATTTATTGTGGTCTTGATTAAAGTCAGAGGTTGATACCAGCCAGAGGTGGTTCTCCCCACCCCTGACCAACCCCTCTTTCCAGGTAAGCTCGTCAAGCTTAAGCGCCAGCTGGCGGGGGGGCTTGAGCTTGGCTTTGAGCTTCTCGGCGGCATCAAGGCTCGTGCCCAGGGCTTCAGCCAGTGTCTCCAGGGCGTGCTGCATTTTCTGGGTATCCGGCTTGTCGGGGTAGGCGAAGGGTATGACCTTTAGCCCTTTTAGCCTGAGCACCTCCATAAGCATAATGGTATTGGAGCAGTCGCCGGTGGTAACGCAGAGGACGCTGTCAATCCCGTAGTCCAAGCATACCCCGTAGATTCCCTTAATCCAGCTGCAGCAGTTCAGGGGGAAGCCAGCCCGCTCGGCGATATTTATCAGCCTTTCCGGGCTGGGGTCATTGATAAAGACATTGTTCAGGTCAACCGGCTGGTAGCCAGCGGCGAGTAAGACCTCTATGGGGACGGTGGTGGTGATGCCGATTTTTTTCATCGCTTTCTATTTTTACCGGTATAGAGTAGCTCGCAGGGGAGGTATCTCTCCTTGCCCCACGCCTCCGCCAGGAGTTTGGCTCTGCCCTCGCCATCGCTGGCTGAGATTACGTGGTAGAGGGGGGGCTTGGAGAGGTAGCCGGGTTTAAAGTCGGCGATATGCCTGTAGCCCAGGGCTCTAAGCCCGTCTTTATATAGTTCCACCAGCTGCTGCCTGGCTTTGCTCAATCTTATTTTGCCCTCCAGCCTTTTCTCTCTAATCTCCTCCCATTTGCTGTTCCCGTAGAGCCTGGTTATTGATGCCCGGCACTCGGGGCGGTTTAAGTTTCGCAGCAGCGCCATCTCCAGGGGGAAGATTATAAGCAGCTCTATCTTATGACCCCTCCAGTCCTTGCTGTGGGTAGCCAGCTTCTTGATTGTTGACCAGCGCAGCCTGCGGTATCCCTGGGGGTCAATGAGGGCGAGGGAGGATGCCGAGCGGGGAATGAGGTCAAATACCTGCCGCAGGACTTTATCATTAACCGGGTTGCCGCTTATTATGCTGGCGCTTTCATAGGGGGCGGTCAGCTTCTTCAGGCTCCTGGCATCACCGCTATCGCCGACGATAAATATGCACCTGTCGAATTTTGCTTTGGCTTTCAGTGCCCGGAGCGCCGAGTCTTCAATAACGCAGTCGGTGCCGACGCAGACGCAGTTGCCGCATCCAGCATATAACTCAAGGTAGTGGCACTTGTTCTTGCCCATCATGCTGGTATAGGCTTCAATATAATCGGCGAAGCACTCAAGCTTGTGGCATACCCACTTTCTAATTGGTTTTGGCTGGTTCATTTACTCCTTAAGCTGTAAAACACGCCGGTCCCGGCAAATGAGGCATTCCCCCCCAGTTCAGCTTCTATGCGGAGGAGACGGTTGTACTTGGCGGTGCGCTCTGAGCGGCAGGGGGCACCGGCTTTAATGAGGCCGGTATTTAAGCCCACCGCTAGGTCGGCGATGGCGGTGTCCTCGGTCTCGCCGGAGCGGTGGCTTACTATCGCCGTCCACTTTGCCTGATGTGCCATCTTGACGGTGGCGATGGTCTCGGTGAGGGTGCCAATCTGGTTGGGCTTGATGAGGATTGAGTTGGACGCTTTAAGGCTTATACCCCGGCTCAGGCGCTCCACATTGGTAACGTAGAGGTCGTCGCCAACGAGATTGACGCTGTTTCCCAGCCTCTCCGTAAGTAGCTGCCAGCCTTCCCAGTCGTCCTCAGCCATGCCGTCCTCAATGCTGATGATAGGGTAGGCTGACGCCCAGTTGACATAATAATCAACCATCTCCCTGCTATTAAGGGAGACGCCCTCCCTTGCCAGGATATACTTGCCATCTTTATAAAACTCGCTGGCTGCCGGGTCCAGGGCGATAAAGCAGTCCTTCCCCGCTTTGTAGCCGGCTTTTTCAATGGCGGCGAGTACCGCCTCTATCGCCGGCTTATTTGAGGGTAGGGAGGGGGCAAATCCCCCCTCATCACCGATGTTGGTATCCAGCCCCTTGTCCTTTAGCCACTGCTTCAGCGAGTGATAGACCTCGGTGCCCATTTGCAGGGCATGCCTGAAGCTGCTGGCTCCCGCCGGCACCACCATAAACTCCTGAAAATCTGTTGAGTTGGCGGCGTGCTTGCCGCCATTTAAAATATTGAGCATGGGGACGGGGAGGCTATAGCTGGCGACCCCACCCAGATAGCGGTATAGGGGCATATAAAGGTGATTAGCCGCAGCCTGAGCCACCGCCAGCGATGTCCCCAGAATGGCGTTAGCCCCGAGGTGTGATTTATCGGGGGTGCCGTCAAGTTCTATCAGCTTGTGGTCGATGGCTTCCTGGTCTTCTGCTGACATGCCGATTATGGCTTGGGCAATATCCTTATTAACGTTGGCTACCGCCCTGAGCACCCCCCGCCCATTAAAGCGTGAGCTATCACCGTCGCGCAGCTCTACCGCTTCATGCTTGCCGGTGCTGGCTCCGGAGGGCACCGCCGCCCCCCCGGTGGCCCCGTCAGACAGCCAGACCCTGACTTCAAGCGTCGGGTTGCCTCTGGAGTCCAGAATTTCACTGGCTTTAATGCTCTTAATAGTTGGCATTCTATTTCTCAACTTGGCCCGGTGATGGGCTGGTGGCCAGATTAAGGGCTTTGTCCACCGCCTCAGCCGGATTTTGGGCCAGAATAATGGAGCTGTCCGTTTTGCCCTCCCTGGATAGCGACCAGGTATTCAGGCCGATAACCGGGATGTTGCTCTGCAGGGCGTGGCTTATCTCGGAGAGGGTGCCGTAGTTGCCGCCGATGGCGATAACTGCCTGGGCTGATTTGACCACGAT
>Ga0163203_1000362_pt1 | contig 12257 bp, 8 predicted proteins | sample PL_2010_330m_FD_113534 | JGI IMG/M metagenome (GOLD analysis project Ga0163203, IMG submission 113534) | Freshwater microbial communities from Powell Lake, British Columbia, Canada to study Microbial Dark Matter (Phase II) - PL_2010_330m | ecosystem: Environmental > Aquatic > Freshwater > Lake ... | reverse complement strand
TTCGATTTTCTTGAAGAAAACTTTAGGTCCGAGGTTACGCATCTAATAACTGTCGCGGGAGGAACTTCGCCGCGGGGAATATCAAAAAGTATAAAAGGCGACAATTATTATGAGAATCGCGACAAAGTGCTGGATTATGGCAAAATTGTAGAATATGCAAAAAAACAGGATCTTAAGCCTTTTTTTATTGAGAGAAGTGAAAATAAAAAGTTTTTTAATTCGATGAAAATCGGGGCGGATACGTTTATGGCTTTTCCGCTTTTTGTCGGAGATAAACTTTCCGCGCTTTTAGCCACTGAAGGCGCGTCAAAAAACAATTTCAGCAGGTTTGGTATTCTTATACCTCAAATCGCGCTGGAACTCAGAAAAGTGGAACTGTATGAACAGGTTCAAAAGCTGTCAATTATTGATGGTCTTACGGAGGTGTATCTTAGGAGATATCTCATGACACGTCTGGAAGAGGAAGTTGAAAGAGCAGGAAGACTCAATCTAAGATTTTCAGTAGCCATGATAGATGTGGACAATTTCAAAGTTTGTAACGATACCTACGGTCATCTGGCGGGAGACATGGTTTTAAGAAAGATATCGGAACGATTAAAATGTTCCGTAAGAGAAGTTGATATGGTTGCCAGATACGGAGGCGAGGAATTTTGTGTGGTTCTTCCGGAAACAACAAAATCTCTCGCGTTAAGTGTTGCCGAACGTTTACGTCGAGCCGTAGGTTCAAATGAGATTGACGCGAACGGGAAAAGAATAAAAACGACAATTAGCATCGGTATCGCGACGTATCCTAAAGATGGTAAGGATGTGACGAGTCTATTGGATAAAGCCGATACGGCGCTTTACAAGGCGAAACGTAAAGGACGGAATCTTGTTTTCGGGGTGTGAGCCGGTTGGACGGTTAGCCGGTTAGTTGGTCAAGAATTTAAGATTCAAAATTTATTACATTGTGTTATACTAAAACCAAGTTTAGTTTATACTTTTTTCATACAAAAAAACGGAAGCAGTTACGCTTGAGAATTAGCAAATTTTTATTGGTATTTTTGTGCGTTTTATATGCCGCTTTTTCTTTGAGCTCTACCGTTTCTTTCGCGGATGACGATGGTCTTTCCAAGGTGATGAAGCATGGTGAGCGCATTATCGTTGATGGAGATAAGGTTGAGTATTTTGAAAAAAGCGGCAGAATTGTTGCAAGCGGCAATGTTGTAGTTACATACGGCGACGTAAAAGTTACTTGTGCCGAAATAGAAGTTAACACAATTACGCGAAAAGCTTTTTGTACGGGCGAAGTCATAGTGGTTGACCCTAAAGGCACTCTCTCGGGTGAACGCGTGAGGTATGATTTTGCCAATAAAAGAGGGCAGGTTCTTAGCGGCGAGATTAACGCGTATCCGTGGTTTGGTGAAGCTGAGAAAACCACCAGAGTCGGCGATAATGAATATGTTTTTCATGACGGATATATCACCACATGCGATCTTGATAAGCCGCATTACAGGATAAAAGCGAAAAAGGTTCGCGTGTTTCCGGATGATAAGATCATTGCCACGAACGTTGTTTTTTATATAGATGAAGTTCCTGTTCTATTTTTCCCCTACTATTATCATCCGATCATACAAAGCCGATCAAAAGTTCAGTTTATGCCGGGACAAAGCACCGAATGGGGTAATTTTGTGCTTTCATCCTGGAGAAAATACATAATCGGTGAAAGCCGGGCTGATATTTCTGTTGATTACAGAAGCAAAAAAGGTTTCGGTGAGGGCGCTAATTTTTACTATCGGATGGAAGACTTGAAAGCGAAAGGTTGGGGCGAAGGTTTTTTTCGTATGTATTTTGTTCAGCAGAATGGTAAATGGACGTATGACCCGACCCCGTTTCGCGATGAATGGCCCGACCAAAAAAAACGTGAGGAAGGCAAAAAGGTTAAATATGTCGAAAGGAAAATGTTTCAATGGAAACACCGCGTAGAATTTGATCCATCTGTGGTTGGGATGATGGAATTCAATAAATATAGTGATGAATATTTTTTGAAAGACTATTTTTACAATGAATCTACAGAAACTTCACCCTCTCCTCAAAACTACATTTCTCTTACAAGCGCGCAGGAAAACTATTTGTTGGAAATTAGCGCGAATTGCCGGTTTCATAAGTTTGAGACAATAACTCAACGTATGCCGGAGATAAAATTTGACATTCCTCAGCAAAAAATGGGTCCGCTTCCTTTATACTACAGTTCTAACTCTTCAATGACAATGTTCGATAAACAATACGCGAACAAAGCAAGCCCGTGCGAAATTGTGAACAGGTTTGACTCAAAACATGAGCTTTCCTGGCCGATAAATTTAAAACTGTTTGAGGTGACGCCTTACGGTTGGTTTCAGGAAACAGTATATAGCCGAACAAAACAGAGTCAAGAGCTTACTTGCCGAAACGCGGTCGGCGGAGGTATTAACGCGTCGACGCGGGTTTACAGGATATTTGATGTCGATACGAATTTTTTAGGTCTGAATATTAACAAGCTTAGACATATTGTTGCTCCAAGCGTAAGTTATGATCATATTGAACAGCCCAATATATACTCAAGTGAATTAATGCAGTTGGATGAACTTGATTCGATGACAAGATCGAATAAAGTAACATTTTCCATTGAGAACAAGGTACAAACTAAAAGACCTGTTAGCGGGGCTTTGACTTCGGTAGATTTGGCAAGACTCATGATCAGTTCCGAATATAACTACCACTTTCAAAAAAATAAGTGGGAAGCGGTTAAGTCTGGTCCTTACCGGAAACACGGCAGATTTAGTGATTTTACTTTTGATTTGGAGCTTGACCCATACAATTGGCTGTTTCTTGACGGTAGTGTGGTGGTTGACCGCAAAAATTTGGCAGTCACGAAAGGCATGATTGAGGCTTCTGCCCAGCCGTTTGAGTCTTTTGGTATGGCGATGGGATACAGATATGAAAAACAACAGCCGAATCCAAGAAACGCTTTTACGTTTGATGTAAACATAATTCCGAATTCTAAATGGAAGATCGGAATATACGAAAGATTTGATGTTCAGACCCGGATAATAGAGGAACAGCAGTTCACTATCACAAGAGACCTTCATTGCTGGGAACTTGAAGTAAGCTATGACGTGGAAGGAAGCCGCTTTTTTAAAGACGAGTATACGTTATGGTTTGCTTTTAAGATAAAAGCCTTTCCGGATCTTCCGATCGGTCTGGATCGCTCGTTCAGCAGGCGTAAGCCCGGTCAGATGCGTCCGGGGCAAGAAGGGTTATAATATACTCATCTTTCGTAAAAACCACCAGTTTTGCAGGTTATACCAATTACCAAAAAGAAGCAGAGATCCCGGCTCAAGGCCGGGATGGCAAATTAGGGGTCCGGGATGGCAAATTAGGGGTCCGGGATGGCAATATTTGTATGTTTTTTTTTTACGTTTAGCCGCACGCCTTGCTATCCCGGGCTTGACTACCACCTTGCTATCCCTGGGCTTGACCCGGGATCTGTTATGTCGTGCAAAATAGTCTAATACCAGTTACACTTATTAATTACCCACAAATGTTGTTTGGAAACAAATCTTCAGGTAACGGACAGGCACAGGGGTCTGTCCCTACACAATTATCATTCTCTGGCATCTATAAAATTGAAATGGACAGTTTTTGCGGTATGCCTTGCGGGGGGGATATCGATGTGATATAATTACAATTCTTTTAATGGGCGATTCGCCGTTTTCTTTAATTTGTGAGGGTTTGGGATACGAGGTTGCGGAGGAATTTTTGTAAAGAGGAGCTTGGATTATTATGCGTTTAACGATAATAGGGGCAGGATATGTTGGATTGGTGACCGGTACGTGTTTTGCTGAATTGGGAAACGAAGTTATCTGCGCGGATAATGACACGCGTAAAATTGCTCAGCTTAATGATGGAGAGATGCCTATATACGAACCGGGTCTCGCGGAACTGGTTAAAAAAAATTGCCAAGACGGACGGTTGGCGTTTACCTCGGACATCGAAACCGGGATTAAGGATTCCGAAGTTATATTTATATGCGTCGGAACGCCTTCAAGGGATGACGGAAGCGCTGATTTGAGTCATGTTGAAAAGGTTTCTCGTGTTATCGCCGAGCATATGGATTCATATAAACTTGTTGTCGAGAAGAGTACGGTGCCGGTTGAAACAAGCGATTGGATCAAAAAAACGATAAAAACGTTTAAAAAAAACGGATGTGAGTTTGATGTGGCGTCCAATCCTGAATTTTTGAGGGAAGGTTCAGCTGTAGAAGACTTTATGAATCCGGACAGGATAGTGATCGGAGTTGGCTCAAAAAAAGCGGAAGACTTGTTAAAAGAGCTTTACAGCCCCATTGAAACAAAAATAGTTGTAACTGATATTAACGGTGCCGAGATCATTAAGCACGCTTCCAATTCCTTTCTCGCGACAAAAATTTCCTTTATCAATGCCGTGAGTTTTCTGTGTGAAAAAACCGGCGCGGATATAAATGCCGTTGCCGAAGGTATCGGACTAGATTCGCGTATAAACAAACATTTTTTGAGGGCCGGCGCCGGCTTTGGCGGTTCATGCTTTCCAAAAGATTTGAAAGCGTTTATCCATATCTCGGAAAAATTGGGATATTCTTTTAATCTTTTGAAGGAAGTTGAAAAAATTAATGAAGAGCAGAAGGATCGAATTGTTCGTAAAGTTAAGGATTTGTTATGGAATCTTCCGGAGAAAATCGTTGCCGTTTGGGGCTTGGCGTTTAAGCCGGATACCGATGACATAAGGTCTGCTCCCGCGATAGATATTATAAAACGTTTGGTGAAAGAAAAAGCAAACGTGAGAGTGTTTGATCCCAAAGCAATGGAAAAGGCGAAAAAAGAGCTTGGTTCGAGCGTAACATATTGCGAAAATATTTATGATGCCGCCAGTTCTGCCGATTGTGTGATATTGATGACGGAATGGAACGAATTTAAAGAAATAGATTGGCAGAGAGTAAAGCGTGTTATGAAGCATCCGGCCGTTCTTGACGGCCGAAATATTTATGACGGAGAAAAACTTCGCCGGTTAGGTTTTAAATACTCCGGAATGGGGCGCAAATAGATGAAAAGAAAAAAAACAAGCGTTTATCTTGAGCTTAAGGAAAAAATAAAAAACAAAAAAGCTATTGTCACAGTTGTGGGGCTGGGTTATGTCGGTCTTCCTATCGCAATTGAATTTGTAAAAAAAGGGTTTACGGTAAACGGATTTGACGTAAACGCGCGTCGGGTCAAGAAACTAAATAGCGGAGTTTCCTATATAAATGATATCTCCTCCGGCGAGATCTCCAAAATAAAAAAAAGCGGAAGATTTTACGCGACAAAAAACGAAAAAGTGTTATCCGCTTCCGACGTAATTATCATATGCGTCCCGACGCCTTTAAGAAAAGTGAAAGAACCGGATATCTCTTTCGTTTTGGCGGCGGCTGAGACTTTAAGGAGGCATCTTCGTTCGGGACAGATTGTTATTCTGGAAAGTACAACGTATCCCGGAACAACGAGAGAAGTGATACTTCCGTCTCTGGCAAAAAGCGGCCTTAAGCCTGACGAAGATTTTTATCTCGCGTTTTCTCCCGAAAGAATTGATCCGGGTAATTCAAAATACGATTTTACAAATATTCCGAAAGTTATCGGAGCTTTTACGAAACGTGGCACGGAGCTTGGAAAACTGGTTTATTCAAACGTTGTAAAAAAAGTTGTTGGAGTAGAAAATCCGGAAGTGGCGGAAGTGACGAAACTATTGGAAAACACGTTTCGTATCGTAAACATAGGGCTTATAAACGAATTCGCGATTCTTTGCCATAAGTTGGGAATAGACGTATGGGAAGTTATTGAGGCCGCGAAAACGAAACCGTTCGGATTTATGCCGTTTTATCCGGGACCGGGCATTGGTGGACATTGCATACCGGCGGATCCGATGTATTTATCGTGGAAAGCGCGTAAGGTCGGATTTGAAACCAAAATGATCGATCTGGCGGCAAAAGTTAATCGTGATGTTCCGGCGCATATTATCGAGAGAGTGAAGGAGATACTTGGGCACCGCGGGAAAAAGCTTAAAGGGACCAAAATTTTCGTGTTGGGAGTTACGTACAAAAAGGATGTGAATGATCTTAGAGAGTCTCCCGCTCTTGACATTATCGCGGCTCTTAAAAAAAAGAATGTCGATTTGAAATATTATGATCCGTATATTCCGTATCTTGATATCGGCGGGATTAAAGAAAAAGTAACGCGTCTTACGAAAACCATGCTTAAAAAACAGGATTTGGTTTTGATAATAACAGATCATACGGGTGTTGACTATAAAATGGTCTCACGTGAAAGCGGTTTAATATTCGATACGCGTGACGTGATGAAAAAAAATAAAATAGAAAGCAAACACATAATAAGATTGTAGGGGCACATTGCATGTGCCCGTTAGGGTGCCTGCTTGAAAAGTGACGTAAGATACAGGCATACCTCTCCCCTACAACACATTTAAGGAAAAATAAGTGGCGGACAAATATTTAGTTACCGGTGGTGCCGGATTTATCGGATCAAATATCGCGGAAGAACTTCTCTCGCGCGGTGAGCAAGTTCGCATACTTGACGACTTAAGTACGGGTTCTGAAGAAAATATCTCATCCTTTAAGAATGACGTTGATTTTATTAAGGGCGATATCCGAAATAGTATAGACGTGAAACGCGCGGTAAAAGATATTGATTTTGTTATTCATCAAGCGGCTCTGGGAAGTGTGACGCGGAGTTTGGAAGAACCGATGGAGACTAATGATGTTAATGTGAGCGGGACGTTAAATGTGCTGACGAACGCTCGAAGGGCCGGGGTTAAACGGCTTGTTTTCGCGTCGAGTAGTTCCGTTTATGGGAAGTGTAAAGTTTTTCCCCAAGAGGAGTCGTTTAAACCTTGTCCTATATCTCCTTACGCGGTGAGTAAACTTGCCGGTGAGTGTTATTGCGGGGTATTCGCGGAAACTATGGGTCTTGAAACCGTAATTTTAAGATATTTTAACGTTTTCGGACCGAGACAAAATCCGAGATCAAAATATTCCGCGGTAATTCCGATTTTTATTCGAAATTTATTGAATGACCGCCCATGTACCATTAATGGTGATGGCGCGCAGTCACGCGATTTTACGTTCGTTTCAAATGTTGTAAACGCGAATATCTCCGCTTGTACCGCTTCCGACGCGGCGGGGAGAGTTATTAATGTCGCTCGCGGAGAAAATCATTCGGTTCAAGATGTAGCAGAGGGAATAAAGAAAATTCTTAACAAAAATATTGATTCAGTATACGGTCCCGATCGAGCCGGAGATATAAAAAAATCAGTCGCGAGTATTAAAGTGCTTAAAGAAGTTTTGAAGATTGAAACAGATGTAGCGTTTGATGAAGGGTTAGAAAAAACGGTAAATTGGTTTTTGAGATACGAATCATAATTCAGAAAAGTGGTTGGTTGTTATGAAAATATTAATTACAGGAGGTGCCGGGTTCATCGGGTCGCATCTGATAGAGGCTCTCTTGGGCGCGGGACATTATGTAATTTGCGTAGATAATTTCATAACGGGCACGGAAGAAAATATCGCCCCTTTTAAGAAAAACCCAAATTTTGAACTTGTGGTAAGAGATGTGTCAAAAGAAGTGCGGACGAAAGAAAGGATCGATTATGTTCTTTGTTTCGCCTCTCCCGCCAGCCCCGTAGATTATATGAATCATCCGATAGAAACCTTAAAGGCGGGCGCGTTTGGCACATATAATACGTTGGAACTTGCATTAAAGCACAAAGCGTCTTTTTTACTGGCTTCGACATCTGAGGTTTACGGAGATCCTGAAGTAAATCCACAGCCGGAAACATATTGGGGAAACGTAAATTCCATAGGGCCCAGAAGTGTGTATGATGAAGCAAAACGTTTCGCCGAAGCGATGGCATTCGCTTACCGTAGGAAACACTCACTTGACGCGAAAGTGGTGAGGATATTCAACACTTTCGGGGAAAGAATGCGTTCGGCTGACGGTCGAGCCATTCCCAATTTTGTTAATCAGGCGCTTAAGGGAAACGCGCTTACGGTTTATGGGGATGGATCGCAGACGAGGAGTTTTTGTTACGTTAAGGATATGGTAAAAGGAATACTAAAATTGATGAAGTTTGACGGCGCGGGACCAATTAATATCGGAAATCCTGCAGAGATGACGGTTCTCAGCCTCGCGAAAAAAATAAAGAAAATAACGAAAAGCGTCAGCCCGATAGTTTTTAAGGATCTTCCTGTGAACGACCCGAAACAAAGGCGCCCCGATATCACGAAAGCAAAAAATGAACTCGCATGGCACCCGGAAATTGATTTGGACGAAGGATTAAAAAGAACGATAGAATGGTTCAGGAAAAATAACAAATAAAGTCCCCAAACCTCAATCGCACCTCGTAGGTGCAACCGGTTGCACCTACGAGGTGCGATTGAGGTGAGCTCAAGGGGCGGAAAAAGATAAGGAAATTAAAATGGAGATACCACTTTTAGATTTGAAAGCTCAATATGAGTCGATAAAAAACAAAGTTGATGAGGCGATTATGCGGGTTGTTGAAAGCCAATATTTTGTTTTGTCGGAAGAAGTTGCTTCTTTGGAAAAAGAAGTAAGCGCGTATTGCGGCGCGGGTCGGGCGGCGGGAGTTGCTTCCGGTACGGACGCTTTAATTCTCGCGATGAAGGCTTTGGGGATAAAAGAAGGAGATTTGGTTATTACAACACCCTTTACTTTTTTCGCGACGGGTGAAGCGATTTCCGTTTTAGGAGCGCGTCCTGTGTTCGCGGATATAGATCCCAAAACGTATAACCTTGATCCCGCCAAAACCGAACAGGTTATTAAAGACATGGATATAGAGACCAGATTGAAGGTTAAGGCCATTCTTCCCGTACATCTTTACGGACAGTGCGCGGATATTGATGCTTTTATTGCTATTGCAAAGGAATATGACATTAAAATTATTGAGGACTGCGCTCAGGCGATAGGCGCGACTTACAAAGGAAAAAAAACGGGAACTTTTGGTTCTGCCGGAGCGTTCAGTTTTTTTCCGAGCAAAAATTTAGGCGCTTTCGGTGACGGTGGTATGGTTCTCTCAAACGACGAGAAGGTGATAGAAAGAATAAAGGAACTGCGCGTACATGGAAGCCGCCAAATGTATATACATGAAGAAATCGGATATAATTCGCGCCTTGACAGTCTTCAGGCGGCGATTCTTCGGATTAAATTGAATGAACTTGACGCGTGGCTTGATAGAAGAATTGTTATAGCGGCTAAATATGACGCGGCATTTGGCGGACTTAATTTTGTTACTCCGTATGTGGCGGAAAAGAACAAGCACACGTATCACCAGTATACTATAGCTTATGAGGAAAGGGACGCTCTCTTAAGGCATCTCGGTAAAAAGGGGATCTCTTCCAGGGTGTATTATCCGGTGCCGCTTCACCTTCAGCCGTGTTATAAAAATCTTGGATACTCAATAGGAAGTTTTCCTTCCGCGGAAAAAGCGGCGGAAGAAGTTCTTTCACTTCCGATTTATTCCGAACTTACCGATGAAAAAATTGAATATATAATTCAAAATGTAACCGATTTTGTTAAATCCTAAAGGCGAACTTGAGCATGAAGAATTTCCCCGCGAAAATAGTAATTATGCGGACCGATCGCATAGGAGAAGTTCTTTTGTCGACAGTGCTCATTGACGGGATGAAAAAACTGTATCCCGCCGCGGAAATTTCTTTTGTTACGTCTATGTATTCCAAAGACATTCTCTCGGGGCGGAGGGACCTCTCTGAAATAATAATTGCCGATACGCGGAAAAACTCAGGTTGGATTTTGAAGGCGGTAAAACTCGCGATCGTTTTAAGGGAAAGACGTTTTGATTATTCGATAGTCTTGAATGCCAATAAAATTCTCCACTTAGCCACTTTTCTCGCCGGGATTCCCGTTAGAGTTGGATATAGCCGCAAATGGAGTGTGTTTTTAAACAAAACGATAGAAGATGAGAGAGAAAAAGGGCAAAAACATGAGGTGGAGTCTGCCATGGATTTTGCCCGATTGCTCGGCTTGAAAAAGTATGAACAGCCTTCACCTCGATTGATTTGTGAAGACGCCGCGGTAGAGAAAGTAAAAAAACTTCTTTTGAAAGAGGGAATGGACTTATCCCGGAAGTTGATTGTTATACATCCCTCCAGCAGTAATCCCGCCAAAATGTGGGAAAAGACGAGATACGCGGAGCTTATAAAAAAGTTAAAGTCTTATTCGGAATGTGAAATTATTATTGTTGGAACACGAGAAGAACACCTCCTCGCGGAAGAAATTATACGCGCGAGTGATAAAAATGTTTTTAATTTTTGCGGTGAATTGAATTTAAAGGAACTTGCGGCGTTATTACAACACGCGGATTTATTTGTCGGTAACGATTCCGGTCCCATGCATATGGCCGCGGCGATGGACGTGCCGGTTATCGCGATATTTGGCCGGAATATCCCGGGCGTTGGCCCCAAAAGATGGGGCCCTTACGGCAAAAAACATAAAGTGTTCCATAAAGACCCGCTCTGCGTGAAGTGTTACGACAGAGAGTGTCCATATGGCTATAAATGTTTGACTGCAGTGACGGTAGAAGAAGTATTTAACGCGGCCAAACAATATTTCGTAGGGGCGGACCCAAGTGTCCGCCCGTAAATGATTGATTGGTATTTATCGGTTCGTAGGGGCGGACCCAAGTGTCCGCCCGTAAATGATTGATTGGTATTTATCGGTTCGTAGGGGCGGACCCAAGTGTCCGCCCGTAAATGATTGATTGGTATTTATTGGTTCGTAGGGGCGGACCCAAGTGTCCGCCCGTAATTATAACATTATGAAAAAAATCTTAATCGCGAACATATTCGGTATCGGAGACGTTCTGAACACTACGCCTCTTATTTCTAATCTCAAAAAAACGCACGAAAACGTGTCGATAGATTATTTGTGTAATGGACGTGTGTGTGAAATTGCCGAGGATATCCCCGGAATTGATTCAATTTTTGTATATGAGAAAGATGATTTTGTAAAGTTGTGGAAAGAATCAAAAAAGAGATGGTTTACAGCCTTATTCGGATTGTTCCGCGATATAAAAAAACAGAAATATGACGCGGTTTTTGACTTTACATTATCCCGGGAATTTGGACTTTTTTTCGCGCTTGCCGGTATACGTTCGAGAATAGGATTTGACTATAAAAGGCGGGGTATTTTTTTAACAAAGAAGATTCCGCTTGCGGCATTTGAAAAACGGCACATTATCGAATATGATCTGGATCTCCTTAAACTTTTCGGTATTCCGCCTAAAGAGAAAGAAATGCGTCTTGAAGCCGACTCGGAAAGTCTTACGCAAATTTCCGATTACCTCAAAAAAACAGGCATTGATCCCGAACGCTTGGTTACGATTGTTCCAGGGGGCGGGGCAAGCTGGGGAAAACAGGCAAATCGTAGGCGTTGGGACACTGAAAACTTCTCGAGTGTGGCGGATTCTCTTGCAGAAAAAGGTTTTCAAATTGCCGTTATTGGAGACAATGCGGAAAAGGAACTTTGCAACAAGGTGGCTGCTGGAATGAAACACGCGCCAAACGCCGTTAGAAATGATCTGTCTATAAAACAATACGTCGCATTTTTGAAGAAGTCTCAGCTTGTGATATGTAACGACGGCGGCCCGCTTCACATTACGGTCGCGCTTGGAACAAAAGGCGTGTTTGTTTTTGGTCCTGTGGATGAGAAGGTTTACGGTCCATATCCGGTAACCGACAAACATAAAGTGATTTTAGCTTGTGACGTTGAGTGCAGGCCGTGTTATCATAAGTTTAAACTGCCCGAATGCGCGTATAACAAAAAGTGCCTTACCAAAATAAGTCCGGAGCAGGTTTTATCCGTTTCTTTAAAACTTTTAAAGAGGGATTAAATGGAACAAAAGAGAGCGATTGCAAAATATGTTTTTATTGATAGAGACGGTGTGATAAATGCCGATCCGGGGGCGCGGACAAAACATGGGTATGTCGTTGAGTGGGAAGATTTTCATTTTTTACCCGCCTCACGCGAAGCACTTAAAATACTGGCGGATAACGGCTATAAAAGCGTAATCGTTACAAATCAACAGTGTGTGGGCAAAGGACACATTTCCGAAGGAGCGCTCGGCGAATTGTTCTTGAAAATGATTGAAGAAATAAATGGTTTTGGTGGAGAAGTCAGTAA
>Ga0163203_1000361_pt1 | contig 12260 bp, 11 predicted proteins | sample PL_2010_330m_FD_113534 | JGI IMG/M metagenome (GOLD analysis project Ga0163203, IMG submission 113534) | Freshwater microbial communities from Powell Lake, British Columbia, Canada to study Microbial Dark Matter (Phase II) - PL_2010_330m | ecosystem: Environmental > Aquatic > Freshwater > Lake ... | reverse complement strand
GGAAGATCTATTCCGGCAGTAAAATAAGAGGCCGCATATCACTCTTGTCTAAGTCGGGTTGGCTGATGAGGCTCAGGAAAGGGATCTATGCAGTAGTCACTGATATAGGTTCTTTATCGGCAAATGATATTTCGGCATATACGATGTGTCAGGCGCTGAATAAGAAGTCATATGTTTCTTTTGAGAATGCACTTCAATATCATGGTATGTTTGATCAGATGCTTTCTACCATAAGTGCCGTTACCTGCAACAGAGCGCGAAAATATAAGATCGGAGAGATGGATGTAAAGTTCTTTAAAATTCAGAAAAAACTGTATTTTGGTTTTACTGAAGAAAGATCCGATATAGGACTGGTAAATATCGCCCAAAAAGAAAAGGCCATGCTGGACATGTTGTATTTTCGCTCAAACCGGTATTACGCGGGGCTTGTATGGGAGAAGCTGGAAGAGTACAGGAATACTATAGATTTTGATCTTTTAAAGCGTTACGCGATGAAATTCAGCCTGGACGTAATAAGACAGACGGGATTTTTTTTAGATAAGCTTGATATCGAAACGGGGGATCTGTTGAATGCTTTGAGAGGAAAAACGAGTTACAGCCGCATGACAAACGGATCCAAAAAATTTAACGCCAAATGGAGGTTGTATTTTGATGATAGCGTTATTAAATAGATCAGATCTGAATATCCTTAACACGAGAACCCTCAAGTACAGGCTGGCCGACGCCGAAAAGGATTATTTTCTGGCGATCGTCTCAAAGATAATTTATGAGTCGCCGCTGCGGAATAAGCTGATATTTAAAGGAGGTACGGCTATATATCACTGCTATCTTCCACAGACAAGATTTTCGGAAGATCTGGATTTTACGTCGATAGATAAACATATCACCCTTGAAGAAGTTAAGGCTGTTTTTGAGCCGCATGATTTTCTGGAAGTGAAAGACGAATATATGTCGAAAGCAACAATGAAGATCAGCCGTCTTATGTATAGAGGCCCGCTGGGGCTTCCTAATTCGGTGAAAGTAGAGATCGATTATGCTCAAAATGTTGTTTTGCCCGCGAAGACACTTTTATATAAAAATGCATGGAATATTAATGCTCATGTGGAGGTAATGGATATCAAGGAAATATGCGCTGAAAAGATCCGTGCCGCGAGTGACCGCGCCAGATATCGGGATTTCTATGATCTGTTTATGCTGTTCGAAACGGTAAAATTAAATATTGAAGAGCTGGCCGTACTTATAAGACAAAAAGAGATAAGAAAGCCTATTACCCAGGATTCCATCCGGAATAACTGGAAGATCGCAAGGCAGGAAAGAGAGAACGAGCTTTCCAGGATTTATTACGCGCGGGATTTGAGCGAGGCCGACATCTCGGAGCTTATCGAAAAATTAGTCGTTAATTGTTAGTCGTTAGACCGTGGACCGTGGACCGTGGACCTGTGCTCTTACTCAATACCCAATACTCAATACTCAATACGAATTCAGCATAGCGCATGGCGCAGAGCGCATGGTGGGAACGTTAACGTCATTGCGAGGAGCGAAGCGACGAAGCAATCTCAATACCCAATACCCAATACTCAATACCCAATACCCAATACCCAATACCCAATACTCAATACTCAATACGAATTCAGCATAGCGCATGGCGCATGGGTTCCAGACCGTCGACCGCGGACCGTGGACTGTGGACTGTGGACCGTGGACCGTGGACCGTGGACCGTGGACCTGTGCTCTTACTCAATACGCAATACGCACGACGCAATACGAATTCATCTCTTCTTCCTAAGATGTCCCGGCAATATCTTCAGCGACTCCCTGTATTTCGCGACAGTACGCCTTTTAATGTTGACACCCATATTGTCTAATCCTGAAGTGATAGCAGAATCGCTCAGCGGGCGGGCCTTGTTCTCATTCTTTACAAGTTTAAGTATCATATCCTTTATATAGGTCTTAGAAGTGTGTTCGCCGGTATGTGTTTTAACGCCGTGGCTCAAAAGGTTCCTTAAGGGGATAACCTTGTCGTTCAGCTGTATATACTTATTCGAAACGGTCCTGCTGATGGTAGAAGGGTGCATATCAAGGGCTTCCGAGAGCTCTTTCATGGTCAGTATCCTGAAATGCGATTTATCCTTTTCTATGTGGTCCTGCTGCACCTTAAGCATATGATATGCCACTCGGCACATGGTATCCTCGCGGCGTTTAATATTATCCAATAATTGATTAGCCGCTTTCGTGTTCTTTTTAAGGAACTCTTTCGCTTCGGGATCCTTAACTATATCAAGCTCGCTAGCGTAGGGATTGTAGAGCCTGAGGCTCGGTACGGATCCGCGGTTTATCTCGAGCCGGATGCTCTTATCCGTCACATTAGCTATCAGATCAGGTATCACCGGTTGAGTATCCCGTGCCATTACGGTCGATCCGGGCCGCGGATTAAGTGATTTTATCACATTTACGGCTTCCAGTATCCGGTCTTTCTCCGTTTTTAGCGCTCTTGAGATGCTTAATGTGTCATTTATCGCCATATAACTTAAAAACTCGCTTACTATTCTGTATTCCAGGGTATCTTTCTTGTGTTGTCTTTCAAGCTGCAAAAGGAGACATTCCCTGATATCACGCGCGCCTATACCCGGCGGATCCAATGTCTGTATAACATCGACTATTCTCTCGATATCTTCCGCGCTTGCATAAAGATCTTCTGCCGCTTCTTCGGAACCTACCTTAATATAACCATCCTGGTTAATTTCATAGACAAGATACTCGGCTATCTCCATATCTTTTGCGTTAAGGCCAAGCGTTTGTATCTGAAAAAGAAGGCTTTGCTGCGGAGTGATCTCCTGTTCAAGATCTAACTCGTCACGAAGTTCTTTTAGCGCCGGACTTTTTCTGGGGACGTTTAAAGCGGTCTTGTATGTCTTTTCTTCAGTCTTTTTTTCTAATAGGGGGTTAGTAGAGAGAACCGTATCGATATATTCGTTCAGATCAGTCACCGACATACTTAACAGCTGAATAGAATGCCGCATCTGCATCGTAAGCGCAAACTTCTGAAGAAGCTTAATATCTTGTCTTTGTCTTTGATTCATTGTTTATGTAGTTTAGAAGAACACAGGTTGATAGTCGACAGTCGACGGTCGACCGTGGACCGTGGACCGTGGACCTCAAGCAATCTCAATCCCAAACCGAATTTCCCCCATTATACCCGTTAAGGCTTAAAAAATCAACCTAATTTTGTTTACATTCTGTCATCCCGAGCGAGGCCGCCAAGGCCGAGTCGAGGGATCTAATTAAGTATTGAGTATTGAGCATTGAGTATTGAGAAAATGCCTGATATTGAATGATAAACGTTTGAGATAGGGGAATTTAGTAAAAAAGTGGTAGATAGATCGTGACTCAATACCCAATACTCAATACTCAATACTCAATACTCAATACCAATTCCCAATCTGTGTCCGAAATCCAACACTCCATCCTCGACACTGTACACAAAAAATCCCCCGATCTTAACCCAAACCACCACCCCCAAATATTTTTCACAATCACAACACCTTTATCCACAACAACTTACACCTCAAATTTTCTAACAATAGCCAGCCATGACAAACATGGCATGAATATTGCTATACATGTCAGTATATGCCGGTCATGGTTTGTCATAGTTTGTGTTGAGCATAGATTTAATGAAACTTGTAACGGAGGGAGAAAGAAATGGATGACAGATTAACGATTACCGATGTTGCGAAGTCTTTGAGTGTAACACCACGCACGTTAATGAGGTGGGAAAAGACGGGTAAGATCAAAAAGTCCAAAAGGGATTGGAGGGGGTGGAGATTCTACACCCGGGAAGATATGGAGAGGATCAGAAAATTCTACGAAGGAACATATGAGTACGAAACTTTGAATGCGGTTAATACCGGCGCCCTGTTAAGGGATACGGCAATAATGCTTATCGCGGCAATGGGAATATCATTTTTTTCCGCAACGACCCTGAGCGCTCAAGAAGCCTCTTCGAATTTCACTCCCCTTAAGGCGGCAGAAACGTCCGGAGCGAATTTCGATCCTGATTCCATGAGAGCCGCAAGAGCGAATGCCAGGTCGCAGGGTATACACGAAACCCCGCAGACGGTAGACATAGTCCTTAGCGAACTCCCGGCGGTCAATTCGCCTCGTGATGTCGTTTCAGACTCCCTTAAATATACACTCGGCCCCGACGATGTGATCTCTATCGAGGTTCGCAGGCATCCGGAATTTAACGGCCAGTACATCGTAAATTCAGAAGGAAAGATCGGCTATAAGTATGTGGGTGATGTCGATGTGAACGGACTCACGAAAAAAGAACTTAAAGAACGTGTAACAGAGATCCTCGCAGAATTCATAATAAGCCCCGAAGTGGATGTGCAGATAGTGGCTTATTTAAGCAAGGTTTTTTATGTCGTGGGCGATGTTAACCGCCCGGGTAAGTTTTACATGAAAGGTGACACGATACCGGTACGCGAAGCTCTTATACAGGCGGGCCTGCCCAATCAGGCCGCGTCGCTCGGGAACTGCCGCTTAATGACCCCGGATGGTAAAGGCAACGTCAAAACCCACAAGATCGATATAAATCGCCTGCTGTACGAGGGCGATCTTAAACATAATCTTGTCATGAGGCCCGGCGATGTTCTTTATGTTCCGCCTACTTTCCTGGCGAAGATAATACGTATCATTTCACCGGTAACGAATCTGATCGGCCAGACTGCCGGGTCGGTAGCGCAGGGTGCTGCCGCCGCGGCCGTGGCATTATAAGGAATTAAATAAATAACGGCGTTTTACAAGGAGAATAAAATGGACGCGAAAACAAATACACAAAAACAACCGCTTGATTACCTGAAACTTGTTTTTCACAGGAAATGGCTCATTATAATCCCCACTATCATAGGGCTTATCGGGGGCATCGTAGCGGGCAATATGCTTCCTAAAGAATACGAATCTTCTACGCTTATACTCGTCGAAGAAGGCAGGGTAATTAATCCTCTTATCCAGGGGCTGGCTGTTTCTACCAGTGTCGCCCAGCGTCTGGCTGTTCTGCGTGAACAGATCCTGGGTTGGGACAGGTTAAATCAGCTTATAGAAAAGCTTAACCTTGCGAAGGATGTAAAGGACCAAAAGGGATACGAAGGCCTTATCAAGAGGTTAAGGAAACATATAATGGTATCTCATCGTACACAGAACATCATACGCATTTCATATGACGGAAAGAACCCTGCTGAGTCGATGAACATAGTTAGGACCATCACCGATATTTTTATAGCCGAGAACCTCAAGCAGCAGTCGAGGGAGACAGATAACGCCATCAGCTTTATAAACGACCAGCTGTCGCTTTATGAAAAACGACTGAAACAATCGGAAATAGCCGTGATGGAAGAACAGCTTAGAAAACTTCTTATCGATTCCACCGAAAGACACCCGATGGTAATAGAATTAAGGACCAAGATCGACGCCGCGAAATTGGATATGGAACAAGGCAACTATACGATCGGATCGGCCGACGCGGTGAATAATAGCGGAGAATTAAAAGAGCTCAAGGAAGAACTGATGGGTATGCGCGAAGAGCTTGCCGTTTCAAGTCTCGACGCCGATAACGGCGGGGAGAACCGTACGAAGATATCTAACGCCACTAACGATAAGCTGTATAAACTTCTCCTGCTCGAAAGAGTCGATAAAGTAGCTTCTATTGACGATAGCGGAGTGAACAAGCAATTATATAATGAACTCTTAAAACGGCTTGAGACCGCCAAGATCACCCAGCAGCTTGAAGCTTCAAAAGACGGTACGCGTTATACGATCCTTGACCCGGCGCGTTTGCCGCTGACTCCGTCAAAACCCAACAAATTAGTTGTATTAATGATGGGTATCTTTATGGGAGGCGGCCTTGGGCTCGGCCTGGTATTCGCGGTCGAGATGCTGGACCGTTCTTTTCTGGGAGTAGATGAAGCCAGAGACTTTCTGGGCATCAAAATTTTAGGGGCCATACCCGCGATAGTTACCGAAAGTGACATCAAGGCCCGTAAAATGCGCAGAATAAGGATCGCAAGTTTTTCTGTACTTACCAGCATTATCCTGCTGGTCGCGGTCATCTATAACGTTCTTTTAGGGGGATAAAAAATGTACGAAAAATTTTATGGATTTAAAGAAAGGCCTTTTAATTTGACGCCTGATTCCAGGTTCTTCTTTCATAGCTCAAAGCATGAAGAAGCGCTGAATCGTCTTCTATTGGCCATAAGCGAGAGGAACGGGTTCGCCGTTATTACCGGCGAGATCGGCTCGGGTAAGACCACAGTTTGCAGAACTCTTCTTAGTAAACTCGATCAGGAGACAAAAGTGGCGCTTGTCCTTAACACGCATCTTAATAAAAAAGAACTTCTTACGACTATACTTGAGGACCTCGAGATCGAGTACGCTTCGAAGTCGAAAACCCATCTTTTGAGAGCGTTGAATGAGTACCTTATATCGCAGGCATCACTTGGCATTAATGTGGTTCTTATCATCGATGAAGCGCAGAACCTCACGCCTTCGGTGCTCGAAGAGGTAAGGATGCTTTCTAACCTGGAAACCGAGTCCGAAAAGCTCATACAGATCATACTGGTCGGTCAGCCCGAACTCAGGAAGAAGCTTATGCATCCCAAACTCGAACAATTCAGCCAGAGAGTTGTCTTTTATTATCACCTGGAAGCGCTGGACCGGGATGAAACTGAAGAGTATATAAAACACCGGTTAAAGACGTCGGGATGTAAAGATCCCGGTCTTTTCTCCGATGAAGCCATGGAAGAAATATACAAGTACTCAGGCGGTATACCGCGGCTAATTAACCTTATCGCACACAATTCGCTAATAACAGGCCTCGTATGCGACGCCGAAAGCATCACCGGCAATATAGTCCGCGAAACCTCCGGCGAATTGATGCATAACAGATTCAATGGTAATAGCTTAGCAAATTCGATTAATGAAATTGAACTCGCAAATTGTCATTGCGAGAAGGCAGAAGGTTAAAGAATTGTCATCCCGGAATTTCCGAAGGAAAAAGAACTGTCATCCCGGAATTTCCGAAGGAAAAAGAACTGTCATCCCGGAATTTCCGAAGGAAAAAGAACTGTCATCCCGGAATTTCCGAAGGAAAAAGAACTGTCATCCCGGAATTTCCGAAGGAAATATCCGGGATCACATAAACGCAATACGCGATACTAAAAAAAGGTGTGAGTTTAAAAAAGGGGTGAGTTAAATTGAAACTCAATACCCAATACCCAATACTCAATACCCAATACTCAATACCGAATTAGGAGGAATTAAAATGGGTCGAATAACCGAAGCACTTAAAAAAGTAACAGACGAACGGATAGAAAGGGTCAAAAAAAGGCCTAAGATCCAGTATGTAGTAAAAAGGATCGAAGGCGCGACGATAGAAGAGCACGTTGTTGCTTTTCACGACCCGATGTCGCCTGTATCCGAGCAATATAACATATTGCGTACAAGCATCCATCAGCTCAAGACCACAAAAAATCATAAGACTTTCATGCTTACGAGTTCAATAGACTCAGAAGGCAAGACTCTCACTTCGATTAACCTGGCTGTAGCGATGGCGCGTGACATAAACAACAAGTCGGTACTTCTGATCGACGCCGATATGAGAAAAGGCAAGGTCGCGAAATACCTGGGCATACCGAACCACCCGGGACTTTCCGACTTTTTGTTAGGAAAAGCCGAGATCAATGAGATCGTCATGAACCCTGGTATCGATAACCTTGCGGTCGTAACCGCGGGAAAAACTCCGAGAAACCCTTCGGAACTTTTGAACTCGAGAAAGATGAAAGATCTTCTGGCCGCTTTCAGGTCGCAATACGACTACATCCTGATAGATACGCCTCCGGTAATATCGCTAACGGACGCTTGTATCCTTGGGCCTATCGTGGACGCGGCAATCCTTGTGGTGGAAGCCGGCAGAACACAGCGCGATATGGCAAAAAATTCCGAAAAAAACCTGATCCAGGCCGGGGTAAATGTAGTGGGCTTCGTGATGACAAAAATAGAACATCACCTGCCCGGTTATTTATCGAAGTACATGAAGCAGTACGACAGCTATTACGCGTACCACGCGTATGCAAATTGAGATGGGATGTAGACGTAATAGGACATTGGGCAATTAGTCGATAGCCGATAGCCGATAGTCGATAGTCGATAGGATAGACCATAGGCCATCGGCAATAGGCCATAGACCATCGGCCATTGGCCATCGGCCATAGACCAATTAGCTGAAAGGCTGAATAATAGGAGGCAATTAGCCATGAAACTAATCGAATTCATAACACTAGCAGTACTCATAACCGCGCCATTCGCACTAACCGGATGCAAGCTCTCCGGCGGCGGGTCAGGTTCTTCAGGCTCGAGTTATGGGGACTCAGGTTCTTCATCCTCAAGTTACAGCAGCTCCGGCCTGGACGGAAGTTCAGGCGGCGGAGGTCTCTTAGGAGCTCCATCCGGAGGCAACTTCATGAACCCCGAACCGGCAACTATCGCTCTACTCGGCAGCGGACTATTGGGGTACGGGCTATTGAAAACGAGGAAGAAGAAAAAGAAATAAAAGTTTATAGCCGGTAGTTGTGAACCATTGGCCATAGACCATCGGCAATAGGCCAACTAGCCGATAGCCGATAGCCGATAGTCGATGGTGAGGAGTTAATAATGGCTTTTAAATTTGAAAATCTAAAAATATGGAAAGAGTCGGTAAAATTCGCAAGTGAAATGTATACATTGACGAAAAGATTTCCCAAAAGTGAGCAATATAATTTGACTAGTCAATTGAATAGAGCAGCCGTATCGATCAGCTTGAATATAGCAGAAGGAGAAGGACGGAGATCAGATGGTGATCTAAAAAGGTTTATTCAAATAGCGATAGGATCACTGAATGAAGTTGTAACTATTTTATTCATTGCCAAAGATCAGAAGTATATCAACGAATCAGAATGTGATACTTTTTATAAGAGGTGTGAGCATATTTCAAAGATGCTGCATTCTTTTAGGAATTATTTAAAGGGAGAAATTAAGCTATAGACCATCGGCCATCGGCCATCGGTCTTTGACCATAGGCCATCGGCTCTTAGTCATAGACTATCGGCCATAGGTTATTGACCATCGGCCATTGGCCATCGGCTATAGACCAATTAGAAACTTATGATGAACATTACACGCAACACTGAACTCTGGCTCCCGAATTACCTAAAACACTGCCTAACACGCAAGGCAGCAGTGCCGTCGAATAGTCCAATTGATATATTTATCTCAATTTGCGACCACTACGAACCCCTATGGAACCACGCGGACAAAGACACCGGCCTGAAGAGGGTGCAGGAATGGTGCGCAGGGTATCCGAAGATTGCCGCAAGACACAAAGGCGCGAACGGAACACTGCCGAAATATACGTTTTTCTATCCGAGCGAAGAGTATTACCCTGAAGCCATGGATATGCTGGCTGATCTTGCTCATAATGGCTATGGTGAGGTGGAGGTACATTTGCATCATGATAACGATACGTCTGAAAACCTTAGAAAAACGCTTATAGAATTTAAAGAGATCCTGTCCGAAAAACATGGCCTTCTGTCTAAGGACAGGGAGACAGGCGAGATAAAATACGGTTTCGTGCATGGCAACTGGGCGCTTTGCAATTCTAGGCCCGACAGCCGTATGTGCGGCGTGAACGATGAACTTGATATCCTTAAAAGTACAGGATGTTATGCCGATTTCACCATGCCCTCGGCACCCGACATAACTCAGACATCCAAGATAAACAGCATATATTATGCCGAAATAGGAACAAACGCGCCAAAAGCGCATAACAGGGGCACGGATGCCGAATATGGTAAAAATGACAACGAAGGCCTCCTGATGGTGCAGGGGCCGTTAACATTGAACTGGAAGAACAGGAAATATGGCGTAGCTCCGAGGATAGAGAACTCAGAACTCAGCTATAAAAACCCGATCACGCCCCAAAGGGTGAAGTTGTGGATCAATGCGAACATTCATGTGAAAAACAGTCCGGATCACATATTCATCAAACTGCATACACATGGTTGTCAGGAAAAGAATTCTGAATACCTATTGAACGGCGGCCTGGCCGACCTCTTTTTTTATTTTAACAATAACTACAACGACGGTACGAATTACCGCACCCACTTCGTAACCGCAAGAGAGATGGTTAATGTGGTGAAGGCGCTTGAGGACGGTGTTGTAGATAACGTGAAGAAGATGAGGGAGTATAGGTTAGTAAGAAACAAGGAGTGGTCAATGGTCGATAGCCAATAGCCGATAGTTGTGGACCATCGGCAATAGGCCATAGACCATTAACCATCGGCAATAGGCCATAGACTATAGACCAATTAGGAATACTATGATAAGTACGATAAAAGACAGAATACTTCTCGCAAAAGAATCGCTTAAGGCCAAACTACACCCACGCGATACATCCGAACAAGCTCAAAAAGCTTACGCGATCGTTAACCACCTTGGTTTGAATAGCCGGAACTGCCGCGTTATCACCAAACCCGGCACAACACTTATCATAACCGACACCATGGTAGTTCGTTTGCCGCATGGCGATGCGAATGAATCCCGCTGCCGCACCAACAAAGACATGCTGATAAAATTGGCGAATACCACTATAGCACCACTCGTCCCGCTCTTCTTGGAGGAAGGCGAATACAAGGGCCAGGTCTATTTTTCGGAATCCAAACTTCCCGGCGTGGGCCTGGATATCCCCATAAGCAAAATGAATGATATGGTGAGTAAGGCAGCGGATCTTATTACCAATTTCCATAAGGAAACAGCCCGTGAGATCATAATTGACGAATCAAACTTCGATAACCTTTTCGGTAAATATTTCACCGTATTGAAGAAGAACACCTCCGGGGTGGCATCGGACGAGAACACCTACGGGGTGGCACCGAAGGTGAAGGAAGAGAACACCTACGGGGTGGCACCGAAGGTGACTCCCCGTAGGTGGAATCACGGTCTAACGCCTGAATTTACTGAAAAACTCAGCATCATCGAACAATCCATCAAACAACAACTGCTGAATAAACCGTTTACAACCGTCTGGACCCACGGCGACTATAAAATCGAAAACATCCTGTTTAATACTCGAAATTGGCAAATCACCGGCCTCATCGACTGGGATCTCTCAGAAGAAGCAGCCCTGCCTCTTTTGGACATATTCTATCTCTTAATGTACAAACAATACACCTTGACCCAAAAAAGCGTCGCAAACGTATTCGAAGAAAGATTCCTAAAAATGGATCTCTATCCCGGCGAAGAGAAGATCATTAACGGGTATTTATCCGAGCTCGGCCTTTTCGAAGAGTTAATTAAACCGCTGCTTATTATGTTCTACTTGCATCACATCACAGTCCGATACGGTCTGGATAATATAGACATTAAAGACGTTTGCAGGGTTGTTGATTTAATTGCTACGCAATACGCAATACGCCACGCGCGATACGCGATACCCTCCTGTCATTGCGAGCGAAATTCCCCGTCATTGCGAGGAAGCGGCGAAGCCGCTGACGAAGCAATCTCTAAAGTTGTCATTCCGCCTGTCCGCCGTAGCCTTGGCGAAGGCGGGAGCGAGGGCGAAGCCCGAGTCGAGGAATCTAAAAATACGCAATACGCAATACACAATACGCAATACGCGACAACAAAGGACCCCCAATGAGCGCAAAAGCCCGAAAACTAGTAAAAGGCTCCGCATTAAGAATGATAGAATTCTTTGCCACTGCATTCATTGCTCTCGCGATGACTCCGTTCATTATACGTTCTTTGGGTGACAATATGTACGGCCTGTGGATCTTTATTGGCACTTTTTTGGGATATTACGGCTTAATGGATTTTGGCATGAACTCTGCGATACAACGGTTTCTTTCGCGGGCCATAGGATCAGGAGATGAATACGAAGCCAATAAAGTAATAAACACGGCACTTGTCATTTTTACGGGAATCGGATTAATTGCCTTGTTTTTCTCATTTCTCATTGCGTTGCTCGTACCTTTGCTCATAAAAAACATCACTGAAGTTGTTCTTTTTAGAAAAATTATACTTATTCTTGGTTTGAATTTCGCGATAGGTTTTCCGCTTCGTGTATTTTCGGGTATTTTGTCTGCCAATATACGCTACGACTTAAGCACAGGCATAGAACTTATTAAGTTAGTTTTAAGGACTGTTTTGATAATAGTTTTGCTTAAAGC
>Ga0163203_1000360_pt1 | contig 12280 bp, 8 predicted proteins | sample PL_2010_330m_FD_113534 | JGI IMG/M metagenome (GOLD analysis project Ga0163203, IMG submission 113534) | Freshwater microbial communities from Powell Lake, British Columbia, Canada to study Microbial Dark Matter (Phase II) - PL_2010_330m | ecosystem: Environmental > Aquatic > Freshwater > Lake ... | reverse complement strand
GGATTACACTTGGGCCGCGTGGTCGTAATGTGATTATTGATAAGAAGTTTGGGTCTCCTGATATTACTAACGATGGGGTGACCATCGCTCAGGAACAAGAGTACAAAGACGTGTTTGAGAATATGGGAGCCCAACTTGTAAAAGAAGTTGCTTCCAAGACGAACGATATTGCGGGGGACGGTACCACTACTGCGACCATCCTTGCACATGCGATGATTGAAGAAGGGTTTAAGAATGTCGCTGCTGGGGCCAATCCCATGGAACTCAAGCGAGGATTGGAGAAAGCCTCAGAGAAAGTTGTTGCGTCACTGAAAGCGCAGAGTCATGCTCTCAAAACTAAGGAAGAGACAGCACAGGTAGCAACAATTTCAGCCAATGATGAGTCAATTGGGAAGATCATTGCCGATGCCATGGAAGCGGTGGGAGAAGATGGCGTGATTACTGTAGAGGACTCAGATACGATTGAAACCTATTATGAGGTTGTTGAAGGAATGCAGTTTGATCGTGAATACATCTCTCCTTACTTCGTAACGGATCCCAAGAAGATGCAAGCGTTTTTGGAGAAGCCCTATATCCTGGTAACGGATCAGGAATTGAAGAACGCGGCTGACCTTGTTTCTGTGCTAGAGAAAGTAGCTCAGACAGGGAAGCCACTTCTGGTTATTGCCAAGGATGTTACCGGAGAAGCATTGACAACCCTTGTACTAAACAAGCTAAAGGGGACACTAACAAGTTGTGCAGTAAAAGCTCCCGGGTTTGGAGATCGACGCAAGGCAATGCTCGAGGATCTTGCGATTCTAACCGGTGGTACCGTGATTGCAGAGGATGCTGGGATGCAGATCAAGGATGCAACACTTGACATGCTTGGTCAGGCTGGACATGTAAAGATTGATAGTGATAACACTACCATTGTTGATGGTAAAGGATCGTCGGATGCTATCAAGGGACGGATTGAGCAGATAGAGGCTCAAATGGCGACGACTGATTCTGACTATGATCGAGAAAAGCTGGAAGAGCGGAAGGCAAAACTTGCCGGCGGAGTAGCAGTGATCAAGGTTGGGGCTCCCACTGAGACAGAGCTTTCCGAGAAGAAACATCGAATGGAGGATGCTCTCGAGGCTACCAAGGCAGCCGTTGACGAGGGGATTCTTCCTGGGGGTGGTGTGGCGCTGGTGAATGCAAATGCCTCACTTGATGCGCTCAAGCTGGACGGTGACGAAGCAGTTGGGTTGAACATTCTCCGCCACGCTCTGGAAGCGCCATTGCGGCAGCTAGTCAGCAATGCCGGGCTGGAGGGAGCGATCGTCGTAGAACATGTTAAGCATGAGAAGGCGGGAGTTGGCCTCGATGTTCTCACCGAGAGCTACCGCAACATGTTTGACGCAGGGATTGTCGATCCGACTAAGGTTACCCGCTCAGCACTGCAAAATGCTGTATCTATCGCAGGAATGCTTCTTACTACCGGTGCTTTGGTTGCAGAAAGCAAGGAAAAAGGGCAAATCCCGGCCATGCCTGGGGGTATGGGAGGTATGGGAGATATGCCCTACTAGAGCAACCTAACCTAAGACTTGTCCTTCCCCCTTTGTGTGAGTATGATCGCACGAAGGGGGGTTTTTTGAACCACACATTGAGACTAGGACTAGCGCTGGGTGGAGGTGGCGCGCGTGGTTTCGCTCACTTGGGGGTTCTTATTGCCTTAGAGGAAAACCAGATCCCTGTAGACGTAATTACAGGGACAAGTATAGGGGCAGTAATCGGAGCGGCGAGAGCCCTTAGGATAAACTTGAAGAAGTTAGAGCGGCTTCTTTCTTGTCTTGACCTAAATGAGTTGCTACAGGTCTCTAGTAGTACTACACGGGAGATGCAGCGAGCGATAGGCCGCGGAATGGTAGAATACGTACGAGGGACAAGCTTACGAGAGGAGAAGACTACTCCAGAGAGGCTTGCTCGCATACGGGAACTTTTCTCCCTTCTGACTGCCAACAAGAGTTTTTCTGATATCAGTATTCCCTTTGCCGCTGTCGCAGCGGATTTGGAGACTGGGGAGAGGGTGGTACTAAACCAAGGAAAGCTTAGTGAAGCGGTTGCTGCGAGTGCAGCCATTCCGGGAGTCTTCCACCCGGTTCGTTACAAGAAACGCTTTCTGATCGATGGAGGCGTAATTGACAAGATTCCAGCTAGCCTGGCGATTGAAATGGGTGCTGAGAGTGTACTTGCGATCGATACTGGAGCTTCATTGGCGTCCTCGATTAACACTAGTTTTGACATCTTTTTGCAGACATATGGGATTACCTCTCACGAGCTGACCAGCTTACAACTCGATGCAGTGCGAAAGCAGGTTAATGGCCGCTTTCTTCTTCTCAGGCCGGATGTTAGTTGGATCAAGCTGCTTGATTTCGAGCAGTCCTCTGAAGCAATTCAGGCTGGAAAGGAGGAGGCCATCGCTCATATGTCTGAGATTAAGGAATTATGCGGAGCACGCGATCGTTCCGTTGGTGTTCATTGATATAGTGGAATAAGTTGAGCCAGGACGGTCGCCCTATGTGTCTCAGATTTGAGGGACCCCTCATAACGAGAAAGCACTTTCATAGACGGCCGTCCTTGTGTTGTAAGACAAGCAAGCTCTAGTGGAAGGGTTAACAGTAGCTAGCTACCTGGGTTTGCCTCAGTATCAAGAGCTGCTGCATTCTTTGTCCCAGGGGTTCCGTTTATCCAATTGCCCGCAGCATCGCACCCGCAGTGAGTGATTCCGTCGTTAGTTTGCCAATTTGATAAACTATCCGCTTTGGTTGGGTCAACCCGCTCCATAGAAGCGTAAATGGGCTCGTCTTGTGAGGCGTTGCCAGCAATCCATTCTTCCTGGAAGGCATTTGCCGTATCTACTTCCTCACCATCCTGATTGAGCAAGTAGAGGGTGGCGCCACTATTGGGTAAGCTTCCCTTGTATATCAGATCTGCTGGAATGTCCAAGATTGTCTCGTCGTCAGTTCGTTCAAGTAGAAAGAAACCGTGGGGAGCTATTGTAGTACGGCGGGTTTCGAGCGTTGCTTCTCCCACAGTATCGAAGCGGATCACCCATTTGCCAAAGGTAAGTGTCCACCCGCTTAGATCTACCGGCTCCTCTGATGGGTTGTATAATTCGATCCATTCGTCAGAAGAACTTGCTTCTGTTCCTGCCCATGCTATTTCATTTATGATCACCGTTTGTGACAACGCAACAGACGTTGTCGCCAAAATAAGACTAGCCATTGTAACCACTATGGCTATCAGATTCTTCGTACACATCATATCCTCCTTTGTAAACTACTGTCTGTGTTCCGGTGTGCTTGTCTTATCCTATAAGTAAGGATACTCTAAAAGGTGTGTGATGTCAAGTATTCCAAGTATTGTAGGAGCAGATAAACGCTGGATTCTTAGGAGATGGAAAGCTCTTTTGTGGAGATTATGTGAATCGATCTGGTCCCCCAGTGCGCTGCGTGCGATTTGGTGAAGCAGTTGTATTCTGGAGTGATGCATTGTCATGCTCGGCAAAACACCTTACACTATTGCCTAAACAGGAACAGATAAGGATACTCAAACAAGATATCATACAGGGCTATTAAGGAGACATGAACACGTTATTGATCTTTGGGATCTTGATCGTTGTTGGATTTGTCTTTGGCGAACTAGCTAAGAAGCTTAGGCTCCCTCGGGTGACGGGGTACATCATTGCTGGGATTTTCTTGAACCCTCAGGTGTCACATCTTATCCCAGTGGACTTTGTGCAATCGACGAGCACGGTGACAAATATCGCCCTTGCCATCATGACATTTGAAGTAGGAGGTACCTTAGCCTTAGAGCCCTTACGAGAGCTCGGAAAAGGAATCGCGTTTATGGCATTGGGCGAGGCTGAACTGGCCACGCTATTTGTTGTAATGGGTACGCTGGTCACCCTGCCATTCTTGATTCACATTGAGGGAGGGAGCTTCATTTCCACATACCTTCCGTTAGCACTTCTATTAGGCGCGCTTGCGTCACCAACTGACCCATCGGCTACCCTTGCAGTTATTCACCAGTACAGGGCAAAGGGCCCGGTATCGTTCAGCATTATGGGGGTTGCCGCGGTGGATGACGCGCTTGGTGTGATCAACTTCAGTATTGCTGCAGCCCTAGCAGCAATCTTTGCCGGTAATGCAGTTCTTTGTGCATCATCATTTGTTGCACCGATTATTGGTATCGTTGGGGCGATTGTGCTCGGAGTGTTCTGCGGTGTGATTTACTATTCTGCTTCTCGCTTCTTACGGGAAGAATCAGAAGGACTATCTATTGTTGCAGTAATTGCCGTTCTCTCTTCATGCTACGGGGTTGCTACTTTGCTTGGATTAGACCAGCTTCTGGCAACGATGACAGTAGGAGTTACTGTTGTTAATCTAGGGCGCACGCGAGATCGAATCTTCCACGCTACGGAGAACTACATTGAGCCCCTCGTATTTGTTCTTTTCTTTGCCATTAGTGGAATGCTGCTTGATTTCCAGATATTCTTTAAGTTTCTCCCTTTGGTTCTGTTCTTCATTCTCTTTCGCTCATTCGGGAAGTTTACTGGTGCCTATGCTGGTGCTTCGCTTGCACACTCTCCTCAGAAAGTGCGTCGCTATACTTGCCTGGGTCTAATCCCGCAAGGAGGAATTGTCATCGGGCTTGCCCTTATTGCGCGGCAGATTCCGGGGCTGGCTACGCTAAGCGACATCTTGCTGAGTGTGATCATCGGCGCAACGGTTATTCACGAACTGATCGGTCCACTCACCTCAAAAATCGCTTTGCAGAAGGCGGGTGAGCTCCCGGGAGAAAGGAGACACGATGAAACGCGTCGCTAAGCAGTATGGCCTGTGGAAAAGCTCGATTACTCCATATGTCCTTTCCCGGGGGATTCGAATAGCTGATCTTGGATGGGACTCAGATGGGGAGACGCTTGTCTGGCTTGAGGAGCGGGCTGGGCATGGAGTGCTTGTGGCGAAGCATCGGAGGAAGGCAGCACGTGATTTGACCTGTGAGTTGTCCGTACGTGCGCGAGTGGGTTATGGTGGTGGTGATTTCACTGTCTCACATGGGATGATCTACTTCGTTGCTGATGGGCGTATCTATCGCCAGTCCCTCTCAGCGGGAGCGGTACAACCTGTTACTCCGGCATTTGGTCAAGCTGCTTCACCATGTGTCTCGCCAGATGGGCGCTGGATGTTGTATGTGCACAGTGATGGGGTAGAGGATGTGCTTGCCATTGTTGATGTTGAGGGGAAGCACTGGCCACAGAAGCTAGTTGACGGAGATGACTTCTACATGCAGCCATGCTGGCATCCCTCTGGTGAGAAGATCGCATGGATCTCATGGAGGCATCCACAAATGCCCTGGGAGGGAACAACCGTTCACCTTGCTACACTGGATATGAGAGAGGCAGAACTTCCTAGCGCAAAGGAAACAAAGATAATTGCGGGAGGACAGAGTACTTCCATCTTTCAACCGGAGTTTTCTCCTGATGGTCACTACCTTGCGTACATCTCTGATGAAAGTGGTTTTGGCAGTCTGTATTTGTATGACTTGTCCACGAGGAGACCTCGCCAACTAACCAGAGGTAAAGAAGAGCTTGCGATACCTGCTTGGGTACAAGGGATGCGAACCTATGGATTTAGCTATACATCTCGTGAGATTATCTGTCGGGTCAATTCGGGAGGGATCAATCGATTGGAGCGAGTCGATATTGAAACAGGGACAGCAGAGCCACTTGGGCAATTCTCCGATTACACCCTGTTGACCCAGCCCGTTCCTTCCCCAACGGAAAACGCTGTCGCTGTAATTGCGCAATCTGCTGTGATTCCAGCTCGTGTAGCTACGTGTACGCTTGCCGTCCAGGAACAGCCACGTATTCATCGGTATTGCACGGCAGCGACTATTCCGAATGGTGAGTTATCCACACCGGAATCTGTTAGCTGGTTTGCCCAGGACGGAGGAGAGGTTCACGGTTTCTACTATCAACCGCGCAATGAGGCCTTTGTGGGAATTGGTCTTCCCCCGGTGATTATCATGGTACATGGTGGACCAAGCTCACAGTATACAGCTGGATATCATGGCGGTACACAGTTTTTTTCATCTCGTGGTTACAGCGTCCTTGAAGTGAACTACCGCGGGAGTACTGGCTATGGAAGAAGGTATCTGGAAGCACTGAATGGAAAGTGGGGAATCATTGATGTAGAGGATGTGATCTCTGGAGCAGCATTTCTGGTTGAGACCGATCGTGCCGATAGCGGCAGGCTGGCGATCATGGGCGGAAGCGCTGGAGGGTACACGGTCCTTCGTGTTCTTACTGAGTACCCAGGTAGGTTTAAGGCAGCCGTTTGCTTGTACGGGGTTTCTGATCTGTTTACCCTTGCCCAGGATACCCATAAGTTCGAGGCTCATTACCTCGATTCGTTGCTTGGTCCCCTCCCAGAGGCGAGCGAGGTTTATCGTGTTCGTTCTCCAATATTCTCTGCGCAGAAGATTATTGATCCAATTGTTATTTTCCAGGGAGAGGAAGACAAGGTTGTCCCTAGGGATCAGTCAGAAAGGCTGGTTGCCTCTCTTAAGAATCGTGGTGTTCCCTATGAGTACTACCTCTATGCTGGGGAGGGACACGGATTCCGGAAATCAGAGACAATTGAAAGTCTGTACGGGAGAATAGAGCAGTTTTTAATCCAACATCTGCTTTTTGCTTAGATATTAGCATGCTGGTATCATTGATTAGGGATATTTCCTATGCGACATGGTCAAGCTTTTTCTTTTGAATAAGTGGTTGTGCGCTGGTTGTGCAAGGTGAATGAGTTATGGTTTCTCAGCATCCTCACTATCTTGGTCATCGAGAAAGGCTTCGTGAAAGGTTTCTTAAGACAGGTTTTGCCGGATTTGCCGATCATGAAGTTGTTGAGCTGCTCCTCACCCTGGCGATTCCAAGAAGGGATGTAAAGCGACCGGCAAAAGAGCTTCTTCGAAGCTTTGGTAATCTCCGTGGAATACTTGATGCTCCTCTTGATGAACTTCGTGAGACATGTGGCATTGGTGAAGTTGCCCCTGTCGCACTACGCATCATCCGTGAGGCAGCGAGCCTCTATCTCCAACAAAAGGGAGAGGGGAGCCAGCCGATGTCTGACCCAGGTTTTTTGCATGATTTCTGGCGAGTGCGTCTTGGTGGTCTACGAAACGAGGTCTTTGAGGTAGCCTATTTGGGTACAGGTGCTTGCCTGTTACGAAATGGGATTGAAAGGCTGGCACAAGGAACGATTGACCGCGCAGCCGTTTATCCACGCAGGGTAATGGAGGCGGCTCTTTACCGGGGTGCAGCCGCTCTCGTCTTCGCACACAACCATCCAAATGGCGACGTGAGACCATCTGTGCAGGACAAAGTGATTACGAAGGCGTTGATTCTTGCTGCAATGACTCTCAACATCGAAGTCATTGACCACCTCATAGTCTGTTCGGATAAGGTGTTCAGCTTCCGCAACGAAGGCCTGCTATGATGGGCATTGCACGCTCTATTCTGCGCGAATTTCCTTCTGTTAATGATCCTCAGAAAGAGGCCATAAGACATACCGAAGGGCCAATGCTTGTTATCGCTGGCCCTGGATCGGGAAAGACTCTCGTGTTGATCCTTCGCACGCTGAACCTGCTTCTATAGAACCTTGCTGAACCTTCAGAGATCCTTCTCTGTACTTTTACGGAGAAAGCAGCATTCGAACTACGCGACCGTGTTTCTCTCACTGCCAGGAAGTTGGGTTATGGAGGGAATCTTGCCGAGCTGTTAGTAGGAACAATTCATAGCATCGCCAATGAGTTTCTCCTTCGCTATCGACAATTTACCCCTCTAGGCAACAACCACGAGGTGCTTGACGATCTTACCCAGCTTCTGTTCATCTACGAGTACTTCGAAGAGATCATCGGTGCGCAGGAGGATGGACACTACCTTGAGCGCTGGACGACCCGTTGGACCGCGGTCAAGGGTGCAAGGGACTACTTCAACAAGATTACTGAAGAGCTCGTCGATCCGAGACAGGTAAAGGCTTCCACGGATCGATTCATCAGTAGGCTGGGACACGCATACCTCTCCTATCGGGATATGCTGTTCAAGAAGAATCGCATTGACTTTCCTCATCAGCAGAAGCTCTTCCTCGAACTCCTTGACCATCCTGAGGTAGGACCGGTGATTCGTGGACAGCTCCGCTACGTTATGGTTGATGAGTACCAGGATTCCAACTACATTCAGGAACGAATCTACCTGCGTCTCGCGGGAAGAGACAAGAATATCTGTGTCGTTGGTGACGAGGATCAGGCGTTGTACCGGTTCCGTGGGGCTACGGTGCGAAACATCCTTGAGTTTCCGCAACACTTCACTCAGTGCTATATCGCCCCTCCACTTTCCACTAACTATCGTTCTCATCGTGACATCATCATCGCGTACAACAAGTTCATGAGCGCATGGGATTGGAGCAGCCCCGATAATGGACCCTCATTTCGGTTCAACAAGAGCATCGAACCGGATCCTGACGGGACTTTTCCAAAATATCCCGCGGTCTTTGCCATCTGGGGAGAAAACCAGAAGGATGAAGGGCGACGGTTCGCAGACTTTGTCTCCTTCCTAAAGCGTGAGCGGGTGATTGAGGATGAAAGCCAGGTCGCGCTGCTGTTACACAGCGTGCGACAGAAGCATAGCGGACATTACTTGAAAGCCTTGGAAGAGAAAGGGATTCCCGCGTTCTGCCCGCGTGCGCGAACCTACTTCGAAAACGATGAAGTACGGTTGATGGTGGGAAGTTTTGCGATCCTGCTTGGATACTATGGTACAGGGCGCGGTGAACTTCCTACCCGAAGCGTTCAACAGTTAGCTGAGCATGTGGACGGATGTATTGAAGAACTTGCAAGCCGATGTGCAGATCCCCATCCTCTTGCCAAGAAGATTCAATCGTTTAGAAGTGAGATTGAATCCCTGCGGGAAGATGAGACCTTAGATCGGCGGTTGGCGGACTACCTCTATCAGTTCTTGGCCTGCGAGCCATTCTCATCATTTGTCAACAACGAGAACCAGGCGCGTAACCTAGCGATCTTCTCGCAACTTCTCAACGTCTTTCAGACCTACTACCATTACACGGTTATCACCGCGCGGAATCGGGAGGCGCTACGATTCCAGTTCTTTGGTAGCTTCCTTCGCCTGCTGTACGAGGGCGGGATCAACGAATATGAAGATCCGAACCGCCCATTGCCGAAGGGTTATGTGCAGGTGATGACCATCCATCAGGCAAAAGGGCTTGAGTTCCCAGTGGTAGTGGTCGGTTCGTTGGATAAGTCCCTTCCCTCCTTGAAGCAGATCGACCGCGTACTTAGTCCGTTCTACCATCGCCCACCATTTGAGCCAGAGAATCGAATCACGGGGTTCGATCGGATGCGTTTGCACTATGTTGCCTTCTCCAGGGCACAGAAGATCCTGGGATTGACAACCACCGCCCTACCGAAGGAGCACTTTTATTCGATTTGGCAGAATCTTCCCCAGTGGCCCTACGTGGAACAAGACCTGCTCAAAGCGCTATTTTTCAAACTGCGTGAACGAATGAGAGTAAAGAAGACATTTAGCTTTACCAGGGATGTAAAGGCCTATGAGACCTGCCCACGACAGTACCAGTTCTTCCGCTCGTATGAGTTCACGCCGGCCCGGTCGGCTGAGTACTTCTTCGGAGCGTTGGTGCATCAGACTATCGAAGATATTCACCGGCGCGTCCTTGCTGGAAACGCCGAAGACATTGATGAATCCCAGATCAAGGCGTTCTTTGGCTTCAACTACCACTGTCTCGCAAACCGCGGCCTACGTCCAATTGGGCCTAAACAGCAAGAAGCCGCGCTTTTGCAAGTCATCAACTACTATTACCAGAACAAGGATAGCTTCAGTGAGATTGTAGAAACTGAGGTTGACGTGTCCCTGGAGAAGGAGAACTACATCCTTACCGGAAAGGTTGACTTGCTTCTGGGAGGGGATGCTAAGCTTAAGTTACTCGACTTTAAGTCCCAGCCACGACCGTCCGGGGATACGAAACGGCTCGACACGTACTACAAGCAATTGTGCATCTATGCCCATATCCTGGACGAGCGCTACGGCAAACGTCCCGAACAATTGATGCTATACTGGACCGGTGAGCCAAGAAGGGAAGACGCGCTCATGGTCTTCCCGTACAAGCCTGAGGATGTAGCTGAAGCGGGTGCGCACTTCGATCGTGTGGTGGCGAAGATCTTGGCAGAAGACTTCTCGCTTACCAGACCACCGGAACCCAAAGTTTGCCGGGAATGCGATCTACGCGCATACTGTAAGGGAGAAGGCAAAGCTAGGCTCACATAAAGTGGGAGCGATTTGGAGAGGTGCGTAGTGTGCCGCGTTCAGCAAATCTGCCAAGGACAGTAATACAAAGGTGATATCGATCCATGTTGCTGCTTAAGTGTGCGTAAGCTCGTACGACGAAACACCTCGTAGAGGGAGACCATTATGGGTAAGAAAATCCCATCCCGCGACGATATCCTAAAGTTGCTCGATCTGCTCAACGAGCATGTAGCTGACGATCTAGAGTCCGATGTCTTAGAGTTCAAACCTTGGGAAGAGGTCAAGAAGAATATGATCGTGGCCGTTGAGTACGCGGTCTGTTTCGCCAATGCCCATGGCGGCTTAATCGTTTTTGGCGTGAAGGACCGAACCCGCGGCAGGGAAGAAGCAATCACGGGGTGTGAGCGTTACGATCTGGACAAATGGCGACGGGGGATTTATCAGAGCACAAATCCCTCGCTCACCATTGACATCGAAGAATTGTGTGTTCCTGAAGGCATTCTACTACTCGTTAGGGTGCCCAAGGCCCCGCCCGGGGAAGCCTGTGGTACAACAAAGGGGCTGTTCAAGGTTCGCGTAGGCAAGAATTGTATGCCCATGGGACCAGAAGAGTATCAACGGCGACAGGTGGCTGCTGGCAGTCTGGATTGGAGCGCGCAGTTTGCGGAAGGGCTCGATCTGTCTGATTTAGACCGCACAGAGATCGATCGCATTCGTAAATTGATCCAGGCGAACAAGCCTGAGTCAGAATTGGGCCATCTTGATGATGAGGGGCTCGTTGGCGCTCTGGGTATTGTGAAAAACGAACGGGTCACAAACGCTGGTGCCCTTTGCGCTGCCAGCGAAAAGGCGCTCCAAACTAATTTTCCCCAGCATGAGGTCATCTATCTTTACCAGGAGACCGACACCGAGATCAAGGCCCGCCTGAACTTGAAACGGCCAATCTTTGCCATTTTGGCCCAATTAACTGAGATAATCAACGCGCGTAATCCGATCCAAACGCTCAAACAAGGCCTTTTCCACGTTCAAATTCCAAGTTACCCTGAGGTAGTCTTCCGGGAGGCGATCCTAAATGCTCTCTGTCATCGTAACTATCTGCAAATTCCCTCGGTCTATGTTCGGCATACACCGCGAGAGATGGTTGTCTCTAATCCTGGTGGGTTCCCGGAAGGAATCACGCCGGAGAATATCCTGACTGCAGAGCCAAAACAGAGGAACCGCCTTCTAGCAGAGATCTTTGAGAAGGTGGGGCTTGTTGACCGGGCGGGAACAGGACGCAGGCGGATCTTCATCCCTAGCCTGTCCTTTGGCAAGAAGCCGCCGCTCTATGAGGCCGATGAATGCACCGTAAAGCTAACCATCTTCGATGGGTCCTTCGATGAACGAATGGCCGCATTTGTGGCAAACCGGCAGCGCGAGGGGTATGACCTGTCCCTTGAAGCTCTTCTTCTGCTAGCAAGCCTTAAGGAGCATCCTGATATAGATACCAGAACTGGAGCCAGGCTTCTACAGCGATCGGGAACACATGCACGAGATATATTAGATAGCTTTTGCATGGGATCTTCGCCCTTGTTAGAAAGGAGGGGCAAGAAACGTGGTGTGACCTACCATTTGATGCCAAGTATTGCAAAGGAATTGATCGGGGCTACGACGTACGTGCGTTTGGGCGGTGTTGACTCAATGTGGTACAAGGAGCTGATCCGAGAATACGTCCTACAGACCGGTTCGATCGCAAATCGAGAGTGCAGGGAAGTGTTGGGACTAGGTAACTCTCGTTCCGCCCAAGTGAGGGCAACGAATATTCTAAAGGCATGTGAGTTTCTTGAGGCTTTCGGCAATAGTGCAAAAACGACACGTTACCGTCTTAGGGGAGAAGGATAATTGAGTAAATACTCAATGATTGAGTATGGAGTACTC
>Ga0163203_1000359_pt1 | contig 12296 bp, 10 predicted proteins | sample PL_2010_330m_FD_113534 | JGI IMG/M metagenome (GOLD analysis project Ga0163203, IMG submission 113534) | Freshwater microbial communities from Powell Lake, British Columbia, Canada to study Microbial Dark Matter (Phase II) - PL_2010_330m | ecosystem: Environmental > Aquatic > Freshwater > Lake ... | reverse complement strand
GGATTAAAGCGGAAGGGCAAGAGGGTTGTTTTTACAAACGGGTGTTTCGATATCATCCACTACGGGCACATAAAATATCTTAAAAAATGCAGGAAACTCGGGGATGCGCTGATTGTCGGGCTGAACAGCGACTCCTCCGTGAAGAAAATTAAAGGAAAAAACCGCCCCGTAACGGGGGAAAAAGAAAGAGCCGCGATACTGGCCTCCATGGAATTCATCGACTATATTACCATTTTCAGCGAAAGAACGCCTGCTAAACTCATAGCCAAAGTTACCCCTCATGTCCTCGCCAAAGGCGGCGACTGGGCAAAGAGCGAAATCGCGGGCGGCGCTTATGTGAAAAAAAACGGGGGGGAGATCGCGACGATCCCGTTTGTCAGGGGTTACTCAACAACGCGGATTTTGAAACGCCTCGGCAGGAAATGAAAAAGTTCTTTCGGCTCATCGACGCCAACCTCAACCGCTCCCGGGAGGGCTTAAGGGTTGTCGAAGACATCTCGCGGTTCATACTAAACGACAAAAAACTTACCCGCTCTTTCAAGTCACTAAGACACGGCCTCAGTGCAGAGAGGAAAAAAATAGACCTCGAAAGGCTTCCGCTTCTTGAATCCCGGAACGTCAAAAGGGATGTCGGTAAAAAAAGTACCTTAAGGGAAAAAAGCAGGAAGAATATACGAGACGTCTTTCGCGCGAATACCGAACGCGTCAAGGAGTCGCTGCGCGTGCTCGAGGAGATAACCAAGCTTTTTGATAAAAAAATGTCCCAGCGTTTTAAAAGGATGCGTTTCAGATTATATGAGTTCGAGAAAAAATCCCGCCGCAAACTGGATGTTATACTGCATTCTTGACGGCGAAATGGTAAAACAGGAAAAACTGGTAAATACGGCCCGTTTTTTATTTAAAAGCGGCTCGGGCGCCGTGCAGCTGCGGTGTAAAAATGCCCCTTCGTATAAAGTTCTCCGCGCCGCGAAAAAAATCCGCGCGCTGGCGAAGAAATACGGAAAAACGCTCCTGATTAATGACAGGCCCGATGTCGCGCTCGCAAGCGGCGCCGACGGCGTCCACCGGGGAGCGGCCGACATGACGGTTAAAGCGATGCGCCGCCTGCTGGGGCCGTCGAGTGTAGTCGGGGAGACGGTCCACTCTTTAACGCGCGCAAGGGCTGCCTCGGGCAAAAAAATCGATTACGTGGGCGCAGGGCCCGTTTTTGCCACACCGTTTAAAAGAGGCCTGCGGCCGAAAGGAATAAATTTTGTAAGACAGGTGAAAAAGCTCGTTTCGGTGCCCGTCTTCGCCATCGGCGGGATAAAACTGCGGAATGCAAGAAACGTTCTCCGAAGCGGCGCAGACGGCGTCTGCGTTACCCGCGCGGCGAAGGACGCGAAAGAAATAATCAAGTTAATATCATGACTTTTATCGAAAAAATCGCCCGTCACGAAGGCGTGAGGCCGGATAAATTAAGAAAAGATTTAAAGCGCGGCACCGCTGTCATATTGAAAAGCAAAAAGCGCTCCCCCCGCAGACCCTGCGCTATAGGTGAAGGCCTGCGGACCAAGGTAAACGCCAATATCGGCGCTTCGGAGGATTTTTCGAACGTAAATTTCGAATTGAAGAAACTTGAGGCCGCGGAATCGCTCGGCGCGGACACGATCATGGATCTTTCGATAAGCCGGGACCTCCGTCGGGTGAGGTCGAAAATACTCGAGAAAGCAAAAATACCCCTGGGCACCGTACCCGTTTACGAAATCGCTATCCTCGGGGCGAAAAAATACGGCAGCCTTGAAAAGATACCCGAAAGTTTTTTTATAAAAACGATAGAGGCGCAGGCAAAAGAAGGAGTGGACTTTTTCACGATTCACGCCGGCGTAACGCAAAATACCGTAACCTCTGTAAAAGGGGCCGGGCGCGTCATGGGTATCGTCTCAAGAGGCGGGGCGATCCTTGTTGAGTGGATGCTTAAAACCGCGCGAGAAAACCCGTTATACGGTTTATTCGATGAAATTCTGGACATAGCAAAGGCCTACGGCGTCTGTTTAAGCTTGGGCGACGGCATGCGCCCCGGCGCGGTCATCGATGCGACGGACGCCGCCCAGATTGACGAGCTTCTGGTGCTCGGCTACCTTCAAAAAATCGCGTTAAAAAAGGGCGTTCAAACCATGATCGAGGGGCCGGGGCATGTCCCATTAAATCAGATAAAAGCAAATGTCGAGCTCGAAAAATCCATCTGTAACGGCGCCCCCTTTTACGTCCTGGGTCCTATCGTAATCGATATCGCCCCCGGCTATGACCATATAACAGGCGCCATCGGCGGGGCGCTGGCGGCAAGCTACGGCGCTGATTTTTTATGTTACGTAACGGGCGCCGAGCACCTGCGGCTTCCCACGATAGAGGATGTAAGAGAGGGGGTAATCGCCTCGAAAATTGCCGCTCACGCGGCGGACATCGCGAAAAACTTACCGGGCGCTATCGAAAAAGACATCGCGATATCCAAAGCACGCGCCGAGCGAAACTGGAAAAAGCAGTTTAAGCTCGCCATAGACCCTGGCCGGTGCAAGGCATACAGGAAAAGCTCCAAACCCGCCGTAAAAGACGTCTGCACCATGTGCAGCGACTACTGCGCGATCAAGATAAGCGAACGATGCCTTAAGGGAAAAAGGCGAAAATGACAAAGGCAAGGTTTTGTATTTTTGGAATTTGAATTTATTTTGGATTTTGCGCTTCGTCATTTGCCATTAATAAATGCGGCTATAACACAATGGCAGTGTGCTAGCTTCCCAAGCTAGTTACGCGGGTTCGATTCCCGCTAGCCGCTCTCTACAGGCAATCATCTCATGTCATCCTGAGCACCCCGTAGGGGTGCGAGGGATCTTATCGCCTGAGATTCTTCCCTCCGGGTCTACGACCCGTAGGGTCGGAGACGGCGCCCTTTCAGGTCGCCTCAGAATGACAACGGGAAGGCGAGCGCGAAAAAAAATATGTTCCTTTCCCTTTTCTGTTGCAATATGTCATACATTTGATATAATATCCCCCTGTAAATGATCATGAAACACCTAGTGGTTTTATTATCTCTTTTATGTCTCGGGGGGTGTGCCGCTGTAGTGCGCGAACCGGACGATTTAAGCAGGGTATCAACGCCGGGCATATACCACGAGGTGAAAAGGGGGGAAAGCCTCTGGAAAATATCGAAAATCTATGGCGTCAAGCTTAAAGAAATCGTCGGGGCAAACCGTCTTCCGGACGCAAGTAAAATAGGGGTCGGCCAGCTTATTTTTATCCCCGAGGCAGGCGAAGACAGGGCCACGAGGGCAAGCTTCGCCAGGGCCCTAAAAATCGAGGGTTTTATCTGGCCCGTAAAAGGGAAAGTGGTTTCATATTTCGGCTCAACAAAGAATATGGCCAAAAACAAGGGCATAGACATTCAGGCCGCGGAAGGCGCTGCCGTAGCCGCCTCGCGCAGCGGGAAGGTAGCCTTCGCGAGCGATCACATGGAGGGCTACGGAAAAACGGTTATAATCGACCACCTCGACGGATTTGAAACGGTCTACGCGCATAACGCGGAAAACATGGTAACCGTTGAACGGAATATATGTCAGGGCGAGATAATCGCGAAAGCGGGGAAGACCGGAAGGCCGGACAGGCCGGGCCTTCATTTTGAAATACGAAAAAATCATAAACCGCAGAATCCGTTTTACTATTTACCATGAGGTTATCACGATGCTAAGCGAACCGGCGGTAGGGAAAGCGTTCTTCGGCAGGGAATCGGTGATGCGCACCCTCGAGAAGAGGGTAAACGCCCTAAAAGGCGGTTACCGCCAAAATGTGGCGCTCACCGGACAGATGCTGGCGGGAAAATCATCTATTCTTTACCAGCTTCTCTATAACCTCAAAGACACATCACTTATCCCTCTTTACATAGAGGTCACAGAGGAGCCTTTCTCGTATTTTGCCGACAGGTTCATAGCGACACTGCTTTACAGTTATCTTTCTTCGTGTTCGCGCCAGGCGCCGAAAGACCTTCCGAACCTTATAAACGAAGCCGAGGTGCTTATCCCGCATACAATATTCGCTGTAAAAAAAATAAAGGCCGAACTAAAGAAAAAAAATTACGGAAATGCCTACGCCGATCTTCTCAATCTCACATCTCTATTGAAAAAAGAATCGGGCAAATCCTGCGTCGTCATCCTGGACGAGTTCCATAAGCTGGAATTCTTTAAAATAAAAAAGCCGTACCTGCATTTCGGGAAAATTATGATGATCCAGAAAGACACAATGTATATAGTCTCCAGCTCCCAGAAAAGCACGATAAAGAAGATACTTTCCGAGAAACTCGCACTTCTATACGGTAATTTCGAAGTTATAGAGGTGTCCGGCTTCGACCGCAAGACAGCCGAGGCTTTCCTCGCGGAGAAACTGGGCAATATCAGTCTTGAGAGGGATTCGGCGGATTACCTTATAGATTTTACCGACGGCAACCCCTTCTATCTGGACGTCTTCGCGAAGAAAATAGCGGAAACCGCGAATTCCGCAAAACTTTTTTCGGCCGGCGAAGACGCCATAGTCGAGGCGTTTACGGCGTCGTTGTACAACACCAGCGGTACCATCAGCCAGTACTTCGCGAATAACATAATGCGCCTCCTCGAAAAAGACTTAAGAGAACCTCACATGGAAGTCCTGATCGCGCTTGCTGTGGGACACAACAAGCTTTGCGATATCGCAAAGTATTTGGGCAGGAAGAGCCGCGGAGGCTTCAGCGCAAAACTCGCCCGCCTTATCGAACTTGATATGGTTTACAAAAACGGCGTATTCTACGGAATACAGGACGGGGTGTTCGGGTTCTGGCTCAGAGCCGTATATCACAAGAGGAAAACGTCGCTGGTTGACGACGTCGTAAACAGGACCTGCGATTTCAAGGAAGCGGTCAAAAACGACATCGGTGATTACCGATGTGAAAACCAAAAGGATGTCCCGGAGCGCATCAAGGAACTTTTTTTGCTTTTTAACGGTGAAACAGTGGAGATCGAAAAAAAACACAGGAAGCTGCCGCGGTTCGTAAAAATAGAATCACAAAAATATTCAAACTGCACGGACCTCGTAAGCCATCAGGAGCCCAACAGGTACTGGATATGTGAGGTCCGGCGGGGCAGGGTAGATGAGTCGGATATTTTCGACTTTATCGACCGGTATAATCCAATGCGGGAAAGAATCACGAAAAAAATATGTGTGGCGCCGGAGGGGATAGACGAAAACGCCCTGCTCCTGGCCAAGGAGAAAAATATATGGGTATGGGATCTGAACAACATAAACAGCCTGCTGAGACTTTATAAGCGGCACAACCTTATACAGAGATGATAAGAATAGGCGTTATATCCGATACACACATCCCAAAAGCGGCGCTTCTTGTGCCGGAGGCGGTGCGCAAGGAATTCCGGAACGTCGATATGATATTGCACGCCGGGGACCTTGTCGAGCTTGCCGTCATCACGGAGTTGGAGAAATTGGCGCCGACACACGCTGTCTGCGGCAATATGGATATGCCCGAGGTGAAAGAACGACTGCCGATTAAGGACACGATCAGGGTGGGCGGATTCAAAATCGGGCTCATTCACGGTTATGGCCCGCCGGTAAGGATCATCAAGGCGGTGTCCGGTGAATTCAGCAGGGTAGACGTTATCGTATTCGGCCACTCGCATTCACCGGCAAACCAAATGGTCAAAAAAACGCTTTTTTTCAACCCGGGAAGCCCTACGGATAAGATCTTCGCGGCGCATAACAGTTTCGGCATTTTGGAGGTCGACGACGAAATTAAAGCGAGGATCATAAGGCTCTGATGTGAAGGTCCCGGGCGCCAAATAGGTTGCTTTGATGTTAACCCGAAAAGAAATCGAAAAACAGGAATACCGGATACTGGCGCCCTACGCGGCGAAATCGGCCCGGACGCGGGGCCGCCTGCACGGTGAGAAAGAGCACGCCTACAGATCCGCCTATCAGAGGGACAGGGACAGGATAATTTACTCAACAGCCTTCCGCCGGCTGGAATACAAAACGCAGGTATTTGTCAACCATGAAGGCGACCATTACAGGACACGCCTTACGCATACGCTTGAAGTCGCGCAAATAGCCAAAACCATCGCGAGGGCGCTCAGGCTGAATACCGAACTTGTGGAAGCCATAGCCCTGGCGCATGACCTCGGTCACACACCTTTCGGGCATTCCGGCGAGGATTCGCTCGCGGAACTCATGGCCGGGCATGGCGGTTTCGACCACAATTCGCAGGGTTTGAGGGTTGTTGACATTCTTGAAAAAATATACCCCGAGTTCCCGGGCCTCAACCTGAGTTACGAGGTAAGGGAGGGCATTATAAAGCACTCGACCCCGTTTGACAAACCGCGGCGGTGCATCCCGTTTGAAAGCAAGGGTTCGCCCTCTCTTGAAGTGCAGGTTGTGGATGTGGCTGACGAGATAGCGTACGACAACCACGACCTTGACGACGGAATAGCAAGCGGCCTTATACCCGGAGAAAAGCTTGAAAGCATACCTCTGTGGCGAAAGGTCTTCTGCGCCGTAAAAAAGAAATATCCCAAAATCAGCAGGAAAATCAAGGAAACGCACACCATAGGAACCCTTATCGATATGCAGGTAACCGACCTCATAAAAAACACGGAAAAAAGAATCAGGAAGTTTAAAATTAAATCAATACCGGAGGTGCGCAAGTTCCCTGAAAGGATCGTGTGCTTCGGCCGGGAAATGGGCATCCTTCGAAAGCCGCTGCGGGAATTTCTTGTCAATAACCTGTACAACCATTACAGGGTCGTGCGCATGTCCAAGAAGGCGTACAGATTTATCGAGGACCTGTTCAATACGTATATAGAAAACCCCACACAGCTTCCGTCACAACAAGCGGCACTGCTTAAAAAGGACAATAAATACAGGGTTGTCTGCGACTACATAGCGGGAATGACCGACAGGTACGCGCTTGAGGAGTACAAAAAGTTTTTTGACCCATATAAAAAGGTGTAGCGCGTAATGAAAAGGAAAATAAAAACGCTCGATAAGGAAAAAAGGCTTATGGCCCGCATCGCCGCGACTTTTGATCTCAAGAAAGTAAAGAACGCTTTCTCCAGGTACCTTGGCTCGTTTTCTCTGTGGCTTATCACAGGGGAAGTGTGCGAGAGGGAAAAAATAAAACCTGAATTGTGTAAAACCGCAAAATCCGGCGCGCCCAAGGAAAGGGCGTGCCTCGACGGCATCGAAGGCGTGGTAAAAAAGGCGGGCAGGTCCAAAAAGATAGAGTCGTTCGAGTGCCCTTTTAGGCGGCACGGTTTCTGCTACCCGCTTGTTTATGATGGTGAAGCGTTCGGCTACATAGTCGCCTGCCAGATGCGCAACCGCCCCGACAAGGAAACGCTGGAACTGTTCTCTTACCTTATCGAAACCGGCGTCCGGGGCATAAGAAAAGAGCTGGAGCTTGAGGAGCTTTATGAAACGATAAAGCCCAGGGCCGTCGCTTTATCGACCGTCCACACGGTCCACAGGCTAATCACGTCCTCACTCTATCTCGACGAACTGCTTTCGAGGATCGCGCGGCTTTCGATGCAGATTATACGGGCGAACAGGTGCTCAATTAAATTGATTGACAGCAAGAAAAAAACACTTTTGCCGAAAGCAACCGTCGATCTAAGGACGGAAAAAACGAAACTCAAAAAGGTTAAAATAGGCAGGTGGGCGCCCGGCAAAGCCGTCAAGTACGGAAAATCCATAAGAGGGGACAAGTACCTCGCGACACCGCTCATAGACGAGGACATCATAGGCGTCATAACACTTTACGATAAAATAGAGAGTCAGCCATTCAATCATTCCGACGTAGAAATAATGAGAACTCTCGCCGAACAAGCGGCCATCGCCATAAAAAACGCGCAGCTCTACAAGGAACAGGAAAAGCTGACGATGGGCAGTATAAAGGCCCTGGCGCAGATTATCGAAAGCAAGGGCACGGGGATATACGTCCCCAAATCGAGTTTTTTGAGAATCGTTCAGCTGATAGGCCAGGAGTTCAAGATGAGAGAACACGAGCTTAAAACCCTGCAATACGCCACCCTGCTGCATGACGCCGGCGAGCTTATGGTTCCCGAAAAGGTCTTAAAAAAGAAGGGTAAGCTCACGAACGAGGAATACAGGCTGATAAAGGAGCACCCTTTAAAGGGCGCGAAAATAATTAAGTCGCTGAAATCGCTTAAGTCGATCGCCCCTATCATCATGTACCACCATGAATGCTACGACGGAACGGGATATCCGAAAGGCCTAAAGGGAAGCGATATCCCCCTCGGCGCGCGAATCCTGGCGGTTGTCGGTGCCTTCGAAGCCATGATTACCAAGAGGCCCTACAGGGTTCCGCTTTCCATAGGCAGGGCAATTGAGGAAATCAGGAAAAACTCCGGGAAACAGTTTGACGCGAAAGTGGTCGAGGCTTTCCTGAAAGTAGCCGGTAGAAAAGATATCGTGAGTCTCATTAGGAAAGAACTTTATGGCGCTCGGTAAGTTACTAAAAAATAAGCTTTGCAGGGATATCGCGAGGTTCTTCCATGAGAACCAGTCAAGCATCGACACCCCCAGGGGTATAGCCATGTGGGTAAAAGAGGAACGCCCGGCAGTTAAAAAAGCCCTTGATAAGCTTGTCGCCGCAGGGATGCTTCTCGACCACAGGGTTTCCTCCACCACGGGCTACAGTTACACCAGAGATAAAAAACTTATACGCGAGGTAGGTAAACAATTAAAAAACAAAAATTGATCGTCTATGTTGTCTCCGGGGCGCTTTTCATCGCCGCGGCCGTGCTTTTTACTATGGCCGGCGATATTTTTCTTTCATTTATCGGAAATGAAATACACATAGGCATTTCTTACAAAAATCACTCGGGCTTCATGTCCTGTTTTGTTACGAGGCGCATAAAGCTCGAGATGCCTGTTTTTGTAATCAAGGATTTTGACCTGGCACTGGGGGCCGAAAAGGCGCTCATCAAACCTGACTTCAGCGAGGTCCTGGATAAAAAAACGATTATCCTGAAGTGCAGTATCAAAAACGCCGCGTTTCTGCGCGCCGAGGAGAAATTTAAAGACACTGATGATCTGCTCGGGCTTTTCGGCGGTAAGATGCCGCCGCTATTGGACAGGCTGATTAACGTTCTTTTCAGCGACATAGACGGAGATCTTCGCATATTCGGCAAAACACTGGAATTCCGGTCCGTCAGGGCCGAGAGCAGGGATATAAAACTATTGGCTTCCGGATCCGTAACGGAGTCGGGAGATACAAAGCTTGATCTGGAAATATTCTTTTCCTCCGAAATCGTCGGCGCATTTCCCGAAGAGTTGAAGGCAATGCTGACGGCTGAAGCGACGGGCTTGCCCGACGCCTCAGCGGACGCTTCAGCGGCGGGCTGGTTCAGTTACCGTATAAAACTTGAGAGCGGCGAGAGCAAGCCGTTCCTTAAGCTCGAAACGGACACCCTCAAGCTGGAATTCAAGCAGATCGAGGGACACTAAATGGTTCTTAACAAAGAGCAAAAAGAAGCGGTCCTGGCGCTCAACGGGCCCGTTCTAATCGTGGCGGGGCCCGGAACGGGAAAAACGCAGCTTCTTTCGGCAAGGGCGTCGAATATCGTAAAGAAGGGGAAGGCCCTGCCCGAAAACATACTCATTATCACTTTCACGAATGCCGCCGCCAGGGCGATGCGCGAGCGCCTCGCGGCAATAATGGGCCCTGACGGGTATAGCGTAGAGGTGGAAACCTTTCACAGTTTCGCGAATTCCATAGTGCTCGAGTCCGAAGCGGCCCTCAATTACGTGAAGAACAAAATTGATATGACCGAGGTGGAAAAAATAAGGGCGCTGGAATACATACTCGATAACGTAAGCGGCACCGAGCCGTTAAAGCCGTTCGGCGCCCCCTATGTGCATCTTAGAGAAATTCAATCCAGGATAAGCGAGCTGAAAAACGAGGGCGTCACCCCAAAAGAGTTCAAGGGGTATCTCGGGGGCATTTCGCCCGACGGTATAAACGTGGAAGAAAAGCACATAAAGCGGTTCCGTGCGCTCTCCCTGATTTACGAGAAATACGAGGCGCTTAAGGACGCTGAAAGCGCGCTCCTTTTCGACAATAGGGGCCGCAAGGATTACGACGACATGATACTCATAGCCATCGAGGCGCTCGGCAAAGAAAAGTCTCTCCGGGACACTTTCAGCAGGCAGTACAAATACATAATGGTGGACGAATATCAGGATACAAACGGTGCGCAGCTCGCGCTTCTGTTTCATATACTGAGCGGTACCTCGCCGAACCTCTGCTGCGTGGGGGACGATGATCAGGCCATATACCGCTTCCAGGGGGCAACGCTTTCCAACTTCCGCATTTTGCGAAAAAAGTTCCCGTCTCTTAAAACCATTGTCCTCGAGACGAATTACCGCTCAACCGAAGAGATCGTGGGCCTGTCATCAAAGATCATATCCCAGCTTCCGGAGGACGAGCGAATAGCTGTAAAAAAACTAAAGGCGGCCGTCGATTACAAAGATAAAAAAATCGAATTTTTCGAATTTCTCACCGAAGAAGAAGAGCTCTCTTTCGTCATAGGCGAAATAAAACGCCTTGCCAAGAAAATAAAGGGCGAGAAGCCCTTCAATAATATCGCCATTCTCGTTAGAAGGCGCTCACAGAGGCAGAAGGTCATAGAGGCGCTCCTCAAAGCGGACATACCCTACGCTGCCGACGGAAGCGAGGACATGCGCCAGGAAAAGCGCGTCCGGCAGATGTTGGACGCGCTTGAGGTGGCGGATGTGAGCATTGAGGGCAACGAGAAAAAATCCCTGGCCCTTTACAAGATACTTTCCGCGGACTATTCCTGCGCGGACCATTCCGATATCCTCAAATTCATAGAGTTTGTAAACCGCCGCAAAGCCGCCGGCCGGCGCGATAGCGCAGAAGCATACAAGGCATTCAATCTGTTCGGGGAATTTCAAAGATGGTTTCCGGCCGAACACGCGAGCGAGCCGTCGAAGGAGGATTCGCGCCGTTTAAAAATAACCGCCGAACTGGCCCTCGAGAACCCGCACGCGCTTCACGGGGCGGCATGGGCGATAAAAAGGCTTCTTGTTGACGCCAAAACAAGGCCGGCCCATGATCTGCTCCTTGGTTATATCGCCGATACGGGCCTTTACCGCTTTCTGCTCAAAAAATATGAAAAGAACAGAACGCTCAAAATAAGGGACCTGAGGGCGCTTGTGGCCTTCATAAATAAAATGAAAGAATCGGCCCTGGCCAGGCCTTCGCTCAGGCTCGACGACTTTATCGCGGAACTCGACTTAAGGGAGGCCCACGGCATGCCTATCGAGGGAGAACTTGCCACGCTCAGCCAGGACGGTGTCCGCATTTATACCGCGCATAGCGCAAAGGGCCTTGAGTTTTACGCCGTGATCGTGCCTTTCTGTCTTGAGCAGCGGAGCTGGCCGGTCCGCAGTAAACCGGAAGTCGTGCCGCTTCCCCCCGGGATTTACAGAAGCGAAGAGAAGATAAGGGAAAAAGGGAGCCTCAAGCTTTTAAAGTTTTTCGACGAACTTCGTTTATTCTACGTCACTTCGACGCGCGCCAAAGCGGCTCTCATTTACACGGCAACGCCGGGCGAGAAGGTTATCGTAAGCCGTTTCCTGAGCCACCTGGGACTTGCGCCAAAATCGGGCTCCCCCAAAGAAGAAGATCAATTCCTTATCGAATTCCTTAAAGGGTCGACCGAAAGGGACCCCTTCAAGGATACCTCCGGGGTTCTTCGCGATATGGCCAGAAATACTAACCTCACGCCTACAAAATTGAATAACTACATGGAATGCAGGCGAAAGTTCATGTACAATTCCATACTCGGGCTGCCCGGCAAAAAAACATCTCATCTGGTCTTCGGCAACTGCGCCCACAAGGCGCTCGAGGAGACATACCGCCATTTTATGCAAAACGGGAAATTCCCCGCTTTTAAATTCTACAGGGAAGGCTTCCTGCGCGAGCTTGAATTTCAGGGGGTCAGCGATACAATAAAAAAGCTGTGCGCCGAACGCCTGGAAACGCTGCGCGGCTGGTACGCGAGGGAATCGAAAAATCCCGTAATGCCCTCCGCGCTTGAGACGGGCCTATCGGTTCATTTTCCGGATGGGCTCCTCTTTAAAGGCAAATTCGATAAGATTGAAACGGAAAAAAACGGCACGGTCAAAGTGGTGGATTATAAAACCGGCTCTCCCGATAAACATGTGCGCGCGATACATAATTG
>Ga0163203_1000358_pt1 | contig 12300 bp, 22 predicted proteins | sample PL_2010_330m_FD_113534 | JGI IMG/M metagenome (GOLD analysis project Ga0163203, IMG submission 113534) | Freshwater microbial communities from Powell Lake, British Columbia, Canada to study Microbial Dark Matter (Phase II) - PL_2010_330m | ecosystem: Environmental > Aquatic > Freshwater > Lake ... | reverse complement strand
CTCAGGGACTCCAAGATCCACACAAGCCCGTAATTCTTCAATGACTTTACTAGCCGATTCGTTAGTAAAATTCTCGTGTAGTTTAATAATCATAACCTGCTCCTCTAAACAAAAACAAACAACTATTGGGACCACCCCACCCCACAGAATAGGTAGACTGCCTGTAAAAGCTAAGTCCACATAAATGAGGGCTAATACTGTAAAGAAATGCAAAACTACGAGCAAGTACCCCATAACTTTACCCCTCCTTAGTTTAAGGGTACCACAAAATATTTGTAAAGTCAAGCTTGACAAGAGGTTTATTTTAGGGTATACTTAAGGTATAGCAAAGGAGGTAGAAGATGGGGGATGTAACGCCAATAACTAAAAATACTTTAGACAAATACTTAAAAGCTGTGGCTAGGCAGAAGGGGGTGGCGGCTGCAGACATAGATTTAATGGGGTGCGAGTTTTTTGATACTAGTATTGTAAAGATGGTGTCCCTAATAACAGCATCCGAGGATAGGGTTAGGGCGCATGAGATTCTATTATCCCTTCTATGTCGGATGCTTGGGAAAGTTATGGTGTCCTCGGATATCCATGAGGTTCCTATTGAGTTTGATAGAGTTTTGGCTATGGCCGACTCTGAGTATATTAAGGCACTACGTGAGTGGCTTGATGATGATTATAACAGTTTGGAGGATTAGATATGAAAGCTTATTTCACACAAGTTAAGGATCTGTACACAACAGGGAACGTTCGCCTATCATTCAAAGGGCTTACAGCTTTTGGAGATACAAAAGAGCGTTGCATTGAGCTTATGGAAGAGGCTATAGCCTTTGACCTCTGGAATAACAACAGACGCCCTGAGAAGGTTGAGATTAGATGGGACGGTGGGGATAGTGTAGAGGTGTTATTTAGTAATCCAAACTCAGCTGTTTATCTAGGGGGTTAACGTGATTGAAGTTGATTTAAGCCAAATTATTGTAGGAACCTGTGTGAAAGTAGGAGCCAGAATATTCAGGGTTGACAGTGTGGTGCGGGATGTAGACAGTCAATACACTGTAACTATGGAGCAGGTTGGTTATAACGGCCTTGCCTCAAAGAAAGCTGTTGGGCTTTACCAGCGGTTTGGGGCTCTAATATCCTCCCTATCTGGCGACTGTGAGAATATTGTAGGGTATGCGGTGGAACCGGAGGAAGATAAGAAAAGTACAGGGGATCGATTCCCACACCTAAAAATCTTGCGGGGGTATTAGTATGAGAGACACATCAAGCCCCTTCATACCCTCCGCCCATATATCTGCCGAGGAGGCCCAAAGCACTACAGACTATGGGCAGGGTTATCTAGCAACGTCGAAGGCCCAACTAAAGAAACAAATAGCGGAGCAAGCCAAAAAGGGTATATGGGAAGTTACAAAGCAAATGTGCTGTTTAGGTACTTGTGCTATCTTAAAGAGGGAGTTGGAGGAATTGGGATACACAGTTAAGATTTCTCGCTATCGCCCTTCGCTTTACGCTTTGACCGTTTTTTGGTTCCCAAGCGCCTCAATTTTAGAGATTTATTCGCGGTTCGAAACAAACGAGGATGGTGAGTAAGCATCTCTCTAGTAAAATTATCATTCCTTTTTATTATATCTTTAGCCACCTTAAGCTTGTGTGAAGGAGGAACTTCATCAAATTCCTCTTTAGTTGTAACCTCCCCTTCTACCACATCATCTTCTACAGCCACCACTTCCTCATTTATATCCTCCTCCTGCACTTTATTAAGCTTAAGTTCTGACCATATCTTATCCAACCCGGCGGCATCATCCTCGTCTTTAGTATCCCCGTATAAAAATCTTTCCAATACGTCCATTTTATCTTGACTCCTGTTGCGTTCCATGATATACTGTAATTAGGTTTAGAAAGGAGGTTCCTATGAGTGAGGAAGAGGTTAAACTAACAACAGGGAATGAGAAGGTATCGGTATACCAACTCAAAACCCCAACAAAGGAGGTTATAGCTACCACTGCTATTCCCGCCGAGATGGGTAAGATTACACAACAACATCTAGAAAATTATGAGTTTCTAGTATGGGAGAATAGTAAGACAGGGAAGTCAGTGTCAGTGTATAGGAGAAAGTTATGAAAGAGCACAACATTAAGCATTTATTTGCTACCTTAAGGATCCTTAAGGACCAGAATCCAAAGGGCTTTAGGTGCTTGGACTTGATGAGTATACTAGGTACAGTGGTAGCCGAGGCGAGAGAAGAGGATATCTTTTTAGTACATGATTTGTTTAATCAATTGGTGAGGGGAGGACAGTATGGAGCCGGGTAGGTTTTATTTCGACATTGAGGAGACTCAAGTGTTTATGGTGGTAGGGCGTATGAAATTGTCTAGCCGCATGAAGGTGCGGTATCAGGATGGGGTGATCTCTAGTAAATCTTTGGTGGAGCTTTCTAATAGAGAAGCCACTCTAATGGGGAATAACTTCGAGGAGTCTCTAGCTAAATATCCTGAGCTTGAGTATGAAATGCGACTTTGTTTATTAGATGATTTAGATTAGGGGAATTTTATGAAATTATCGATTGTTGATAAAGATGGCAATCCTGCAGATGTATCGTATGCTACGAAGCACAGTGCAGGGTTTGATATTAAAGCGGATCTGAGTGCACTTCCTGTTGGCCATCAATGTGTTAGACTACAGCTTGATGGAGGGCCTAAAAAGATTCCTACCGGATTGTTTTTAAAGGTAGAGGGGGAGGTTGAGAACGGAATGGTCCCAGCATTACTTGTTACACCTCGTTCAGGGATGTCTCTTTGGGGCTGGTCTATTTCAAACTCCCCTGGTCTTATTGACGCTGACTACAAAGGCGAAATTATGATTATTATGAGTCGTAGTAAGTCTGGTGTTGGGGGAGCTAAGGTAAAAATAGACCATGGGGATAAAATTGCTCAAGGTGTGTTTATTATGGTTCCTAGATTCGACATCCCTGCAGAAGATGTGGACCGTGGCGCGGGGGGATTTGGGTCTACAGATAAGAAGATTGTGACTCCACCAATCAAAAAGAAGTAGGAGGTGATTAATGAGTAAAAAGATATTGAACGACTATGTCTGTGAATGCGGTTACGAAGTTGAGGTATTTGCCACAAGGGATACTGAGGTGGTATGTCCTCAGTGTGGTAAGGCCATGAAGGTAGTAATAACAGCGGCGCACATAGCACAACACGGCCCTAGGGGCATGAAAAGGTTTACGCGAGGTCTTGGTGGAGGAAGGCCGGATTAGAATTTTGAAACTTTACGCTTAGTATGCCTAGTATTTAACCTATTACGTGCTGCCTGCCGCTCAGCCTCTTTTATAGCCTCTTGCTTCAACTTCCTCTGTAGGTGTCCACTGTACTCTGGGCTGTCAATAGTGGGCTCAAACACCGGGTCTTTGGACATATAATGCCGAGAGGCTCTCCAAGCGTATAGTGCTGCATCCGCCTCATGGTCCATCTTAGCATTACCAATTTTTGTCCCTGGTACCCTAGAGCCGTCCGCCCTATACTCCCACGTTAGGTTATCCCATTGGTGAAGTAAGTCAGGGCACATAGGAGCTACTACTTGCAGCCGGCCAGTTCTTAAATCATCATTCATAAATGAGATGTTAGCCTGCTTATTCACCTTCTCCGCTGGGTCCATACGGATGCCATAACGCCTACGGATCTCCTGAGCAACTTTATGCCCGGACTCCGTAGGGTCGAATACTATTTTTTTAAACTTATATGAGTCATTTAGGATTTTAATATGCTCCATGGAGTCTGAGAAGCCCCTAAGAATTTCATTCCCATCCTCGTCGAATCTCTTAGGAAGGATGTGCGATTCTACGATATAGGCCGTCTTACTACCCCCCGAGTAGGCTACAATGGCGAAAGCGTCATCATCTTTAAATCCAGTATCATATGCAAGAATATACTCCCAATCGTGGTCATTATCTATGCTATCCACTCGGCACTCATTTGGACAATTATACACAAGTGCATCATTATCTTGAGCCCATTCTCCCATATACTCCCGCCGAAAAGAAGGATTAGCACTTGTGACGCCTCGGTCTACTAAGATCTCTTCGATGAGTTTTTCATACGTCACGGTTCCATCTACAAAAGATGGAAACATTATATTTTCTTTTAACGTCCAATGAAACCTACCCCACTTTTGAAATCCTTTTGCCCCTGTACAGGCATTATAGAAGAAGCCTTTACAGGTTGGATTTGGTGTCCCGGTTACCATCATTTTTCCTTGGTAGTCACCTAAGGCGGGCTCAAGAATATCTTGAATAAGCTCCCGCATAAACTCCTTAAAGGATTGAGCCTCATCTAGAACTATTAATTGGGCTTTAATTCCACGGTACTTTTCAATCTCCGTGGTGTCCTTTGCCCCGCCAATAAGTATTTTAGACCCATTCCAAAACGTTGCGATCATTTCATGGTGGTTTGGTTTTACCTCAAGTGAGTGCTCCTGAATCATTTTTATTAGATCCGACCAAATAATGTTACGCGCTGACGTCTTGGATAGGGTGATGTATAGGTTAAGCCTCCCAGGATGTCGTATTGCAGAGTCTATAAGGCAGGCTGCAAGAGTATGGCTCTTACCAGCTCGGCGAGAACAACAGGCTACCTTCTTTCTAGAGGGGTCTAAAGCAAAATCCAATTGGGATTCGAACAGAACATTCCGTATATCAAAAAGAAGCTCCGGCTTGTCTACTGCCTTTTGTTTCAAAGCTTCTTTAAGAACGTCTAAATCACGTTTAGAGAGTATATCTTTTTTCCTAGCCATATTAATCCCCGTAGATTGAAAAACCACCCGTGGGTGGCTTATTTTACAAGACTTCTAGTTACACCGGGCACATCAAACCCCTTATATTTCTCATCAAACTTAAACCGTTTCATATCCGCCTTAAGATCTTGAATGTATTCGTGGTTTTCCAATGCCTTAACCCCCCCTGAATTATATAGCTTCTTGGCGGCACCTTGGCCTGCATAATACCCCACCAAGGAGAATAGATCCTGAGTGTCTTTATCCTCAATTCCTATTTTCTTAGCATAATTCTTCTTTTCTAAGAGTATCGCCTTAGCTAGGTATGCGTCAAGGGAGGGGTTGAGGGCTATAAGTTTTGCGGTATCTAAGCCCCCCGCCACAGATGTCCCGTTAGCTTGGATGCTAATAAGCTCTGGGAATTTCTTTGCTAGGTCCGAATCAGGTTTTACTCGCCTTGAGACCTCGTAAGCTGACATAGGCATTACACCAAAAGAAGAGACCGCCCTCATGCCACCGTGCTCTGCATGCCCTGAACGAATCATTGAATGCACTCTATATTTACCTAGATTGGACTCCCTACCTGCGATCATTGCCATTAAGGGTTTGTCTTTATTAGAGAAGGGGGCTAAAACTTCCTCCTCAGAAAGCCTTAGGTTCTCTTTCTCTTTGTCGAAGTCTTTAAAGGTTTCAATGCGCCCTATAGCTATAGCAGAAGGCTCCTTAACATATAGCTTACTACTAACCTCCTCATCAGAGACCAACGATAGATTTTCCATATTGGGGGATGGTTTATCAGTATTAACGAGACCATAAGACTTCATTTCTGCCTCGGTTAAATAGCCTTGCAACGCGGCCAAGTCATACGAAACTGCAGACTCAGGGCCAGGAACTAGCATACTAGATATAAGGCCGTCCAAGTCTATTTCTGCGTCGGCAGGGTTTACTGGGGCGCCTCCACCTCCTAGACCGATTAGGGGGTTTGGTACCTCTCCTGCCGGCATGTTTGCAGGACTTGGGGGTGGTGGAGTCTCCCCTGCCGGCATAGCTTGTGCAGGCGCGAGAGGGACTCCATTAATTGGGGTTGTTGGCGCTATAGGTTGAGCAACAACTTGCGGTTGCCCCACCCCCAAATTAATGAAGGGGTTATTCTCATCTTTTGGTTGAGAGAAAAGGTCATAAGTTCCAGCCATTGCTAAAATTCCTCCGATTATGAAATACTGCAGCATGGGTATACTCCTAATTGAGGGCGTGTAATGAAGTTTTTCTTGACAGCTTCCACGAAACATGATAGGATAATTCTAAGGAGGTGATTATGGGAATTGTATCCATTTCAGGGTTTAAGACGAAAAAGGCCGAGGACGCTAAACGTAAAGCAACTGACGCGTACTTGAGGTACGTCGGTCAACTATCTAAAACTTTAGATATTCCTATTGAAAAGTTTGTGGAGTCCTTGCAGGAGTTTGGACCTTCTTGGCGTCAGAATGCGTGCGAGGAAGTTATAGCAACACTTATAAAGAAAGCGGGGTATCTTGCAGGGGCTAATGGTGTTTATATTAATGAGCAGCAACTACTCCAAAAATTTAACCACTATAAAGAAAGGGGGAGAGTAAATGGCAGAAAATGAGAAAGAGGGGAAAGTCTGGATTCCGGGAGGGAATTCCGGGGTTATCTTAAAGGGAATTCCGTATTCTAATAAAGGCGGGTCGTGTATACGCAAGATTATGCTTAGAAATGCCGGGGTTAAGGAGCCCATTGATTTTAAGTCAAAAATCACGTTCGGGGTGGGCAACGCAATTGAGAGTTTGTATGCGGAGTACCTAAAAGAACAGGGGCACCAAGTTGAGGTCTCTGTTAGATGTTCCTCTGATATTACAGATACTCAGATATACCTTGACGAGACAGATATGGTTGTAGATGGGGTTCCTTGTGAGATTAAGAGTGTAGTCAGCACTAACAAGCTCAAGGAAGTTATGGTTGATGATGGGGCACCGGTCTGGGATAACGTTATTCAAGCTGCACACCATATGATTCAATTTAAAGCCTTTAAGGGGAAGTTAATCTACATCTGTGGGTGTTGGCACTCGTTCGAGAAGTCTAAGGTAAAGTATAAGTTCAAGTCTGGGGATATAAAAGAATTCATACTCACCTTTGATAAAGCTACAGGGGAGCTACAGGTTAACGGTAAACCCTACTATGTTAAGGCTAAAGACCTACTACAATGGCGTAAATGGGCCGGAGCCTTTGTGGAAGCTAAGGATTTAGATGCCGCGCTTCCAACCCATCCAGGCCTCCTTATGGGGGAGAAGAGGCCACCTGACTTTCAAGACTCTGTGTGTCGTTGGTGCTATTGGTCACCAGCATGCCAGCATGCTAGTAATTACGAAGATTTTATAGCCTTGGCTAAGGACTTGGTTAACATAATGAAAGGACAAAAATGAAGGCTTATATGAAATTACACTGCTGTTCGTATTGGTTTGGGGACACCGAATATTCTGATATGGGGGAGCTCATTCTATTAAGCGGGCAGCCTATGACCGCCTTAGTATGGGCCACTCTGCAGGAATACGATCCACAAGCCTTTCAAAGCCTTAATAGTAAGGCGGAGGGAGTTCTAAATTATGAGTAAGGTTCTATTTTTAATGTCCGGCGGGTATGGTGAAGGAAAAACATACTTTGCCCATCAACTTGTAGGTGTAAGCAATACAGTATCCTTAGCGTCACCTATCCGCAGTGACTTATTTAAGATATTCTTAAACACTGTGTTTCATGAGAAAGGACAAGACGTAAAGGACTCACTGTTCTCGGTAGGGGAGGTGAAGAAGGCGCTTAAGCGTTCAAAAGTGTCTAACATATCAAAACCAGTATGGGATAATTTTTATGAGCTTCTTGATAAAGAAGACTTGACAAATCTCACAGTCCGTGCTATGCTGAAGTTCTGGGGTGAGGCAGGAAGGGCCTACCGAAAAGATTATTGGGTTAACCGCACCATAAAATTACTTGAGGGCCTTAATTCTGACCTAATAGCGGTAGACGATGTTAGGTTTATAAATGAGAAGGAGAAGTTATGTAAGTGGGCGGGGAAGAATGGGATGAAAGTCCAACACTATTTTGTTGGGTGTCCTGACGAGGGTTATGAGAACACGGACTTGTGTCTAGGTTCAGACTATAAAATTCATTGGAGGTAGACGTATGGCTATTGATTTTAAGAAGTTACGAGAAAGCGCGGCTAAGAATATTAGCACACTTGAGTCAATTTGTAAAGCTGATGTTGAGAAAAGCCGAAGGGGTGGGGAAAGAGCCCCGGGGCTACCCGAAGGGTTCCACGAGGATGTTACTATAAAGAGCTTTGAGATTAAAGGGGATTCTAAATTTGCCCCTGGGTTTAAAGATATTACAGTAATATTCGAGAAGGAAGGGAAGGAGAAGATGGAGTTTGGTAAACTACCTGTAAACTCTGTGTATACTCCAACGAAGTCGGGTACTATGAGCACCCACAACTCAGAGTTTATCCTAAGCTTCTTCCGTGCCATCCTATCCCCACAGACAACGCTCTCAGGTGCCCTACTAGCAAGTAAGACCTTACTAGAAAACCCTGAGCTACTCCCTGAGTGTATTGTGGGTAGTAAGCTAAATATCCAGATTGGGTACGGTAAGTTTGGAAGTTCTTTCCACGCCCTCTTTATGGATGACCCTAATGGGTCAGATAAGAAGGTAGTAGGTATTGGGGCTAGACGCTGGGATAAGGAGTCAAAGACAGAGTTCGTAGAGTATCTTAAGGACGCCTTCGGATCCCCTCTAGCATTCCAATCTTTTGACCAGGCTCATGCACATGGGGTAGGAGTGCAATATTATGAGAAATATTCAAAAGTGTGTAGAATGAGCCGGTCAAAAGCACAAGCCATTGACAAAGACCTTCAGGAGTTTATGACTGAAATTCTAAACACTAAGGATATCCTTGAAGAGGATGTACCGACTGTGCCGGAGGCAGATGTCCCTTTTAGCGAGCCTGTTGTTGGAGAGCCGACATCAGCAGGCCTGGATGAGGTGGATGTAGACTCTACGGACGACGTGGAAATGCTTCAACTTACCCAAGATGACGACGATGACTTAAGCATATTTGGAGATTAGGGTATGGAATTGTTCGTAGAGGTCTGCACATTTGTCCACCTACGGGTTGCCAATCTTAAGCCAGTAGAAGAGCTATCAAACTGCTCGGGGTTTAGGAGTGTCTACATGTTCTGTAAAGAGGATGCAGAGGCTATACGATATAACGGACACTCCCGAGGATTTAACTACTACGACTTATACTCAGACTGCTTATTCGTTGATATTGATGTTAAGACTAAGGAAGAGAACAATAGAGCCTTACAGGATATTAAGAAGTTAAAGGATATGGGTATAAGGTTTGAGGTATGGAACTCTGGAAACAGATCCTACCACCTACACATCCCTCACGCCCTGATGAACTCTAGGCACCTTCCATATACCCATCAATGTGTAGTAGAGAAGCTAGGTATAGCGTGCGACCTTAGTATCTACAGAGGAAACAGCCTCTACCGGTTACCCCGCACACGTCACGCAAAGACTGGAAAATATAAGGAGCTTATTAAGTCCTACCCAGGAAAATTAATAAAGTTTCCTATATTCCAAACCCCTGAGAAAACCTCTAGGGGGGGTGAGGGAGCCTCGGATATAAATGCTGAGTTAGTATTCTACACCTTGCGCGAAGCTTGCCTAGAAGAACCTGACCAACACTATATGAAGCTGTTCTCCCTGTCTTGCCTCCTATTTGATATGGGGTTGAGTTACGAGGCTATTTCAGACATGCTTAGAATGGTTAACAACTTTTGGAAGGACTCAACCCAAGATTCTGAAGTTGAGCGGGCGGTTGAAGGGGGGTATAAGCGTGTCAAAGGAGTATAGATGGCAAGGGCTTGTGATAGCAGGGATACGAAAGATATGGTTACAGAGCCCTATGCGGCGTATTGCACTTTCTGAGGCGGCCGTTCGTGGTGTTAAGCTTAAGAAGGATGGAACGCCAGCTAAAATTAAAACTATTGAGGGTTATCGATGTGCTGTCTGCAAGAAGACTTTTACGAAAAAAGAGGTCACGGTACATCATATTGTAGACGTCCGTAGAAGGGGGTGGGATTGGAATTGGCTTGCAGAGAAGATGTTCTGCGATTCAGATGAATTGCAGGTATTGTGTAAAGAGTGCCATAAGAAAGTACATAAGGAGATGAAATGTTAGAAAACGTAGCGACTAGAGATTGGGAATACGAGTTTAAGAGAGGGGAGAGACTTAAGGAAACTTCAAGCTCCATACCACTACTCGAACATCTACAGTTGATTGAGAAGATGCAAGGTATTATTGATGAAAAAGATGCGATAATTCAAACACTAACAGATAAAGGCTGAAACCATGAAACTAATTTCATTGGACTTAGAGACTACTGGACTGTGCCATGAATGCTGTGATATTATAGAGATTGCTGCAATCTTCTTTGATACAGATGTCAATACCCTAGAAGACCTCGCAAATATGGTAGAATATGGTAGAGAAGGCCATGGTGACAGTAGAGGTGTGACATACTTCCATGCAGTCATTGATGATGCAGGAGACCCTTTTGATTGGGAGCCTGGGGCTTATAATATGCACCGTGATTGGTATGGTGACTACCCCCACAAAGAGGATTATGAGAGCGTTATGGATAGATTCATAGAGTTTGTTGGATCCGTGCGGGGAGACCGTAGGATATCTTTAGCAGGCGCAAACGTGACAGCATTTGATGGGAAGTTCCTACCACCAGAATGTAATGAGCATTTCCGAACTAGGGCTTTGGATATAGGGTCTTTGTATTTTAATGGTACGATTCCCTCACTATCCACACTTAAGACAGACTACTTACTTGAGGGCTCTGTGACTCATAGGGCTTTGCAAGATGCTTATGATGTCGCTAGGCTTACTATAATGAAGTGTATATAAGGGGTCGGTATGTTTGAGCAATTTGATGGATCTGGTAGGGCCCCACGGCAAGCTCAAAAAGACTTCCTAACGTGGTTAGAGGCTAATTGGGAGGGGGCCGAAGTATTCTCCCTCCAAGCCCCCACAGGAAGTGGAAAATCCTTTATAGCAAAATCAATTCAAAATCAATTTAAAGGTGCTATAATAATAACCTGTAACAACGAGTTAGCTAAACAATATTCCCAAACTTACCGGATGAATGTTTTTGCAGGGAAGGCACATTATATCAGCTTAGCATCTTACGGTCAATCCTATTATGACGCGGTATCAGACACACCTACGGTGGTTAATCCAATCTCATTTCTTAAACTCCGAGAGCACTCAAAGTATACGCAACCCTCTGTGATTATAATGGACGAGGCTGACCAGTTTCTTGGCTTGTATTACGAAGTAGTGTCCAAGAAAATAGAGCTTAAACCTAATGAGAAAGCTAGGACACTACCAGAGGCGTTGAAGCTCCTGAGAGACCGGGTTACCGCACTAAACTTAAAGCTAGAAGACCTAAAGCCGGGGTCTAAGAAGAAGGCGGGGATTGATGTAAAAATAGCTCAATACAAATCTTTAATCCAAATTGTCGGTGGAGAAGAACAGAGCTACGCGCCTGTTGTAGAGTGGAATGAGGAGAAGTTGGTTTATGAGCTTAGGATTATCCCAATAAAGTTCCCGTTGAAGTGGCTCACGGATATGTTCAAAGGATCTAAAATAATTTTAATGAGCGCTACTATTTTTGACACAGACGTCCGTGAAATGTTTGGGGAGCGTCTTCACCTTGCTTATGAGATGCCCTCCCCTATACCCGTAGAGCACAGGAAGATTATCTTTAGAATGGTCGACACGGAGGCTTTGAGATACCCTACAAACTTCGATGTTATTGCTGCTCATTTAGATGCAGTATTAGAGGAGTTCAAGGAACGGCCAGCACTAATCCATACAACTTACAGGGAAGCCCAAGAATTATCAAAAAGAATGTTGACAAAGGTGTCAATTCATGATAAGATAAATAAGAAGGAAGTTTTGGAAAATTGGAAACGGGATGGAGGTGTTTTGATGGGGTGTGGGATGTCTACAGGACTCGACCTAAAAGATGACCTATGTAGGCTTAACATAGTGCTTAAAGGAAACTTTCCATCTACTGCAGACTTATGGGTAGAGAAAAGACTTGCTAGCGGGTATGCAGGACAACATTGGTATGAGGTGGAAACCTTACGCCATTTTATTCAAGCCTCAGGAAGGGGTGTTAGGCATGAAACTGATAGTTGTATTAATGTGTTCTGTGATGATAGGTTATATAGCCTAGTTAACAGGCATTGGACTCACACGCTTCCTGGGTATATCCGAGAGGCAGTTTTAGAGGGGACATTATGCTAAGGCCTAGTAATAAGGAGTTGGAGGCCCTCCTATCCCAAGCTGGTTCGTATGCTAAGCTGGGGGAAGTTTTAGGGGTATCCAAAGCCACAGCCTATAGGTGGTGCAAGGACGGGGAAGTTGGACCTCCAGTTGAGGAAGTGTTG
>Ga0163203_1000355_pt1 | contig 12339 bp, 6 predicted proteins | sample PL_2010_330m_FD_113534 | JGI IMG/M metagenome (GOLD analysis project Ga0163203, IMG submission 113534) | Freshwater microbial communities from Powell Lake, British Columbia, Canada to study Microbial Dark Matter (Phase II) - PL_2010_330m | ecosystem: Environmental > Aquatic > Freshwater > Lake ... | reverse complement strand
GGCCAGCATCGTGGTGTCTCATCAACTCTTGGATCAGGCCTTGAACTTTATTATAATGAGGTTAGTCATTACGGCCTTATCTACTCCCGGACTTACGACGGCCACAACACATACCGGAAACTCATGCTAACAGGCGATTCTATAGATCTCCAGTATGGGACGCGCGACAACGAGACCACTGTGTTATCTATAAGCAATGACGGTGCCGTCAATAAAGTCCGTATAATCGGGAATCTCAACGTAACGGGTGACATAACCAAATCGAATTGCTATTTTGACATACCGCACCCCGACCCTGATAAACCGGGTTGGCGCCTGCGCCACGCTATGGTCGAATCTCCCACAAGAGGCGATAACCTATATAGATACAAAGTCCAAATCGAGCGTGACGGCGGCGAAGCGGAGATTGCGCTCCCGCCATACTGGAAGCACCTCAATGAAAATCCGCAGGTGTGGGTTACCGCGGCCAACCAGTTCGCCGAGGCTTATGGTTATGTAGACGAATCTTTGGGTAAATTGGTTGTCAGGGGCGAGAAAAAGGGGGAATACAACGTTCTCCTCGTAGGAACCCGCAAAGATAAAATCGCGAAGGATTCATTCGACACCCTGGGGGTAGAATATCAGGCTAAGCCGAAGAAAGAATGACAAATAAGCTTTAAGTCTGGGAGCCAAATTGTTCAAAAAAAGGGACGGGGCATTTTTTGAACTGCGGCCCGTACCCTCTGCCGGCCCATAAGCCCATAAGGGACACCCCGGGGTTGATAATTGGGACACTCGGGAGATTGGAATAAGCCCTGTCCCAAAACAAATAAGAAGAAGATGCCGAATCAAAAAAGAAGAAAAGATGTAAGGAACCTCGCGATTGTAGCGCACGTTGATCATGGTAAAACCACCCTTATAGACGCCCTTCTCAAATATACAGGCGCCCATGAGTTTAAAAAGGGTGAGGTTGCCATAATGGACTCAAATCCCCTTGAGAAAGAAAGGGGTATTACCATTCTCTCTAAAAACGCTTCTCTCCAATACAAAGGGGTGCAAATCAATCTTGTTGATACGCCCGGGCACGCTGATTTTGGCAGTGAGGTAGAACGCATTCTTAAGATGGTTGACGGCGTGCTTCTTCTTGTTGACGCTTTTGAAGGGCCCATGCCGCAGACTAAATTTGTTTTGAAAAAGTCACTCGAGTTGCATTTAAAACCAATACTTGTGATAAATAAGCTTGATCGTCCCCATGCCCGCCCGGATGAAGTGGCGGACGCGACATTTGATCTTTTTTGCGAGCTTTGCGCAACTGACGAACAGCTTGATTTCCCGATTGTTTACGCTTCGGGAAAGGATGGTTACGCCACGCTTGATCTTGACGATCCGAGAGACTCTATGAAGCCTCTTTTAGAAACTATCCTTCACAGGGTATTGCCGCCGATAGCCAACCCGGAGCTCCCTTTTCAGATGCTGGTTACAATGCTTGATTATGACTCTTATGTCGGGCGAATCGCCATAGGGCGGGTTTTTCATGGGACTGTACGCGTTGGGGATCCTGTGGCGCTTGTAAAACGTGATGGAACTGTTGCCATTGGCAAGGCAACTAAGATCATGAAGTATCGCGGACTAATCCGTATTGAAGCAAGTGAGGCCATAGCCGGAGATATTATATCGATCTCCGGGATAGAGGACGTAGAAGTGGGAGAGACGCTTACGTGTATTGATGCGCCAAAAGGACTGCCCGCTATCAAAATAGATGAGCCCACAATCTCCATGAACTTTTCCCATAATACGGGCCCTCTTTCAGGCAGGGATGGAGGTAGATTTCTAACATCACGGCATATACGGGAGCGTCTTATGCATGAGGCCATGATCAATGTCGGCATTAAGGTCGAGGAGGTTCGGGGAACTGAGCGGTTAAAGGTTTCAGGCCGCGGCGAACTGCATCTTGCTATTCTTATTGAAACAATGCGCCGCGAGGGGTATGAGATGGAAGTCTCCAGGCCGCAGGTTATTTTGAAGAAAATGGGTAATCAAACGCTCGAGCCCGTTGAAGAGGTGATAGTAGAGGTGGAAGATGAGTATCGCGGCGCTGTTATGCAGGCGCTTGGAGAGCGCAAGGCTCAAATGCATAACCTAAAGACAACATCTTCCGGCACCAGACGCATGGAATTTGTTATTGCCTCAAGGGCATTAATCGGGTTTAGAAGCGAGTTCCTTATGATGACCCGGGGCGGCGGCATCATGTACCAAAATTTCCTTGAATATCAGACCTATAAAGGAGATATGCCCACACGTCAAAGCGGAGTCCTCATTTCACATGGACGCGGTGACGCGGTGGCGTACGCGCTTTATAATTTACAGCCGCGCGGTGAGATTTTTGTTAAACCCGGAGAAAAGCTATACGAGGGGATGATCGTCGGCGTAAACAACAAAGGCGCCGATCTTACCGTAAACGCCTTGCGTGAAAAGAAATTAACCAATATGCGCGCTTCAGGAAGCGATGAAGCGATCGCGCTTATACCGCCGCGGCAAATGACACTTGAATTCGCTCTTGAGTTTATTAAGGATGATGAATTGGTTGAGATAACCCCCAAGCATATAAGGCTCCGGAAATTGCATTTAGCGGAAGTAGATCGCAAGCGCTCGGGCCGCGGCGCGCAATCAAAATAATAGTTGTGATCCCGGACAATTAGAATAGGCTCAATATGAGATTCAAAGTAAGCGGATACAAAGAGGGAGCCCTAAAGGCGAAGATGGCTTCATTGGGAATAAAAGAAGCTGATTTGGATGAAAAATTCATACGCTCAAGTAAGGCGGGCGGACAAAAGGTGAACAAAACGTCCTCGTGCGTTTATATCAAACACAGGCCTACAGGCATCGAAGTCAAGTGTCAGCAGGAACGCTCTCAAGCCTTGAACCGGTTTTTTGCAAGAAGAATACTCACTGATAAAATCGAATCATTACTGCTGGGCAGGAAAGCAGAACAGCAAAAGAAGATAGAAAAGATAAGGCGCCAGAAACGAAAGCGTTCCAGGAGAGCCAAAGAAAAAATGCTCAGGTGTAAAAAGATGCGTTCCGAAAAGAAAAAACTGCGCAAAATCCCCGCCGTGGAGTATTAAAAAAACAGGCAGGGAGTCCCTTCAGGGATGAGGATTTGACTCATTGTCCTGTGTGAAGTGACAGCGCCCCCGGTTAATCTGTTAAAATCCGGTTTATGGTTTTGACTTATACTGCCGTTAAATGTATAATACTACGCTGGAGGATAGATAATATGGGTCGGACAGAAAGGCGACATAGTGGAAAAACAGTTTAAACACAATGGTTCTTCGCCCCCGCCGCAAGCTGAGCCGGATACAGCGGCCATGCTTAAGAGAATCCAACAGCAGTTGGTTTTTTTGGAGAAGAAAATAGATACCTTAATCAGCCGGCCTTCGGAAAGGCCCTCTAAGGGGCAGCATTTTTCAAAACTTTTCCGGCCTTACGGCCGCCCTTACCAGCACGGTAAAAGAAAACACTATAATAGTTCCAGAGAAAATAGTTCCAGAGGAAATAGTTCCAGAGAAAGTAATTCCAGAGGAAATAGTTCCAGAGAAGGGGGCTTTGATCGGGGACGCCGTTTTGATAGAGGCCCCGGCGGCGGAAATCGAAGGTTTGATCAGGGAAAAAGGCCATTTTTCCAGCGGCGGAAAAAACACGCTTAAATATCCGGACGAGGGTTAAAGGTAATTTGCTGTCCCCTTATCGTTTTGTTCCAAGGCGCAAAAATTTGGTTAATCCGTAGTTTCAAAATTTTTACAAGAATTAGAAAGGAGGTAACATGGGATATCAACAAGGTGGCAGCGGATTCGACAGGGGTCCGCGGGAGATGCATAAGACGACTTGCGCAGAATGTAAGAAAGAATGCGAAGTCCCTTTCAAGCCGAGAGGCGACCGTCCGGTATATTGTCGGGAATGTTTTTCGAAGCGTAAAAACGAAGGCCGTTAAAAGTAAGCAGGTAAGGTGTTTATTCAAATGCCCTCTTTTTGAGAGAGGGCATTTTTCCCCGAATAACGTGTTTTCCGGAGAGTAGGATCCGAATTATGGGATGTCCCCCGCGGGATGGCCCAAAATAAAAGGAGGGCGTATTGGCAAGAGATAATTATTCATTTCGAAAACGGCAGAAAGAATTGGCAAAGAAAAAGAAGAAAGAAGCAAAAAGACAACGCAAATTGGATAGAAAAAACATACAGCCCGAAGAAGGCGAAGCGCAAATTGCGAAGGAAAATTCCGAACAAAATCCGGACGAGAATACCGCGCTTATCTAATATCATACCTCAAAATAAGAAACGAACATATGGTTAAAACAAAAATTATATGCACACTGGGGCCTTCAAGTGAAAATACCACCGTGCTTCGAAAAATGATGCTGGCGGGAATGGATGTAGCCCGGCTCAATTTTTCACACGCGAATCATGAAGAGCACCAGTGCCGCATAAACTTAATAAGAAAATTAAATAAAAAATACAGGCGCCATATAAAGATTCTGCAAGACCTCGATGGCTACCGGATAAGGATAGGAACATTCAGGGATAGGGGGGGTAGGTCCATAGAGTTAAAAAAAAGACAAACAGTATATTTAAGCAATCAAAAAATGGCCAATGACAGGACGGCCATACCGTTTGATTATGAAGGCCCCCTCCGAGATATAAAAAAAGGAGCTTTCATATACATAGATGATGGCTATATCGCGCTAAGGGTAAAATCCACATCAAGAAAATATATACAAGCGGAAGTAGTTACACCCGGAATTTTGAAGGAAAACAAAGGCGTTAACATCCCCGGTATTAAACTCAGCTTCAAGGATCTAACCGAAAAAGACAGGAAAGATCTGCGGTTCGGCCTGAAGAGCAAAATGGATTTTATCGCGCAGTCATTTGTGAGGAATAAAAAGGACGTCCTTAACGTAAAAGAATTTATAAATTATAGCGGCGTAAAACCCAGGATTATCGCGAAAATCGAAAACCGGGAAGGCATCAAAAATATTGATGAAATACTTACAGTCGCGGACGGCATCATGATAGCGCGCGGTGATATGGGGGTATCCTTACCCATATACGAGGTTCCCATGATGCAGAAAATGATTATAAAGAAGTGCATTAAGCGAAGAAAGATGGTGATCACCGCTACTCAAATGCTTGAAAGTATGACCGAGCATAAAAGGCCGACACGCGCTGAAGTGAGCGACACGGCAAACGCCATCCTTGATGGCTCCGGCTATTTGATGCTTTCCGGAGAAACCGCAATAGGCGCGTATCCTGCCCTGACGGTAAAAATGATGAATGATATTATAAAATTTACGGAATACACCCTGAAGAGACGGCCCAATATTTAAGGGCAATCCTCGCGCCGATCTTAAGCTTGTCCCGCCTTCTTCTTCGCATTTAACCCCTTGCAATAAGATGCGTTTTGGCTTGACACTTTTCAGATAAGTGCTTGCAGAGGGCTTTTGTTTAGGGTATAATTTACTTTATGAAAATAATCATAGATGCGCTGTCGATCGGTGAGCTTAAGCAGATGGCTGCCGATAGGTTTGGCGACATGGTAAAGGCAGTCGTTGATGTTGAACGGGAAGCAATCGCGATCGATGCCGAACTTCATTCTGATTTAGAGGCATTGTTTCTTGAAGATGGTTCAAAACAGAAAAACCTTTGGGGAATCAATCTTTATCCGGAAATGCAGGGCGACGATTTTGTCGAGTTTGATTCCTTGATTAATATGCGCCCGTCCCAAGGCAATAGAAGCCGGGGCGTGGAAAATTTACAGATACGCCGGAAGATCATTTCGATTGCCGCAAAGAGGATCGTCCGATGAATCCTCAGCACAAAGATCTTGCCTCCGGCCGATGGAGCCGAATGTCCCTTATTGAACAGATGGCCAATATCGGGGGCGAAGTAGAACGCGCCTTGAATTGGCGGGCCAGGAACAATCCCGCCTATAGCCGCCGGGCCGTCGAGCGCGCTTTGGAGCTCATAGACTTAACCGTAGAAAAAATTAAGAATTTTGCGCGTCTCAAAGAACTTACCCGTGTTAGAGAGGCTATCGTGGATTATTTTTTTGGGGAAAATCAATTTGCCTCTTCGGATATGTTATGGAAGAAATATTTTCATAACTTCACCTATGCAGCGCGCAGAAATCACTAAGTAACCGCCCTCTCTCCGGAGTAAATCAACCATTTCCAGTCTCAAGACGTTCTACACAATATACCCCTGTTAGTATTTTCAATAGTTACCTTCCTGTGACACTCGCCCCACTATCTTATGCTATATTAGCTGCTATGCTTCACAAAAAGAAAGTTAATATAAGGATCATATCAGCCATCCTGGTTTGCGCCTTTTTTATCTCCGACATAGCTTGGGCACTGCCTGCCGACCGCAATAAGGATTATTCCCTCGCCCGATGGACCGCCACCCGTGATCCCGGGGTAGCGGTTCAGATGCGAGCGAAAATGTGGAGAGAAAGCGGACGCGTATTCATCGCGCGCCCCGGCGACATGTACGACAGGATGCTCAAAAATAATACAGCCCTCGCCTCACGCCTCCGCGAAAATTTGTATCTTATAACCCCCGAAGTTTACGCCGATAACCGAGCCCTTGTCGCGGCGATTACCTATCTCGAAGGGCATCCGCTGGAAATGTTTTATCAAGCCGGCCTTTCCACTACTCCGGCGGGTGGGGCCGCCGCCGCAGGCGAAGGCACCACGCAAAACCTACCGCATGAAGGCCCGCTCGGAGGGAATGAAATAATAAGGTTGATTAAAAGATTCAATGATATTTATCATACCATAGGAAAATTGCTATTTAGAATACGCGGTTGCGTTGAAAATGTTCACGGCAGCCATCATATAAAACTAAAAGATGGAGAATCTAGATTGTTAGAAAATATTGAGACGACTATAGTCAAAATGCAAGAAGCGTCTGAATGTCTCCAGAGAGATGGTACAGTTATTGATAAAAAGAAAAATATGGATTCTTTTATTGAGGCATCTCGAGAATTGATAAAAGCTCTTACGTCCGAAACTATTATGTTTTTGAAAAGTTTTGACGAAAAACTGACCAGAGCAAATCCGTCAATCTCAGAGGAAGAGGTGGCAAGGCTAAGTCGGTCATTTGAAAGCGTGCTCAAATCCTGCAAATCAATTTTAGTTAACGAGTTTGGCTTGAAACCACAGGAAAAAGCTGCCATTGATATAAATGAGATGCTGGATGCCGCGGCATTAATTGAAAGTGTGCCTCGCGTTGAACATGTGAGAAATTATGAATCTTCACAGTTCTACGTTTCGGGAATAGAGGTCGATATTTATACTGTATTAATAAACATATACAGAAATGCGCGCGAATCATTGCTCCCTCAGGGGGGCGAGGTAAAGACTCAAACTTCTAGCAAAGACGGAGTCGTTGAGATTAAGATAGCTGATTCCGGCCCGGGCATGCCGTCAAATATGGTGGAGGTATTTAACGCGGGCAGACCGGTTGGTTCGACAAAAGGCGAGGGCCGCGGCATGGGCCTGGATATAGTCCGCGAGTTGGTCAGGAAGAACGGAGGCACGATCACGGTCGCGTCAGAACCCGGCAAGGGCACGACATTCACGATTTGTTTGCCGATTGCGCCGCCCGCGCCGGCCGAGCTACGGCCGCCGTTTGACGACAGCCTGCGAGGCGGAGGCATGGACTGGCGGACAGAGCCGCCGGAAGGCGGTCTGAAGCCAAAGATTCCTGCGGACGCAGGACCGAGCACAGCGGATTTTTCTACCATGATTCAACGTTTAGGGAGTGAAGACCTGTACGTCGTAAGTGCCAGCACGATGACGCTGGTAATGAATAAAGACAAAGGCGCAATCCCGTTCCTGGTTGCGGCATTGGGCGACAGAAACCCGCGATTAAGAAGAAACGCTATCTTTACATTGGGAGAGATCGGCCTAGCCGCCAAAGATACTATCCCATGTTTATTCAAATGTTTAGAGGACAAAGAAGAAAACGTGCGAATTGCGGCGATTACAGCAATTAGTAAGATGGGAAAATATGCCAGTGTAGCCACCGCGAAATTAATCGCCGACCTAAATGATCCGAGTCCGGTGATCCGTTTGTCAGCGGCTCATGCAGCCGGCAAAGTGGTAGCGGAGCCGAGAATAGCCGTGCGGCCCATGGACGCCGCATTTGACGCAAATGAGGAATGGCCCTCTGTAAGATCGGCTATTCTTAGCGCCTTGAGGCAAATTTGCAAGAGCCCTGAGGACAGAGCCGCAGCCCTTCCTACCATGATCAAAGGATTGAGGGACAAAAGAGAGTTGGTTCGAAATGCCGCGGTCAACGGGTTAGGTGTAGATATAGTAAAAGCCGCCAAAGTCTTACAGACAGAGCTCAGGCCCGAGGCCGGAATAGTCGACGACATGTTGACCAGGGAACCGGTCTTCGCGCAATTGTCTCCCGGCGGGCAGCAATTGGCGAAGCTGCGGCTCTACCGCGAACTGATAGAAAACCAGGAGGAAACCCGGAAGATAACCCCGGCCGGAGACATCTTAAAAGAGATAGCGGATAACGAAAGATTTCTGGCGTATTTAGACCCGCCTTTTATGGAGGGCCTCGAGATGCACACGCAGGTCCGGCTAGCGGATTCTGATTTTATCTGGTCTCTGGCGTTTTCGGCCTTTTCTATCGACGTGCCCGCCAACATTGACGATAAGGGCGGCTTTAAGATCAAGCCGGTCATAGAACGCGGCAAGCTGGAAATGCAGACCCTGCCTTCGTCGCCCGATGTCCAGTGGAAAATCTGCCGGGAGCTGGAACGCATAGCCGCTCTGGAAAACAAAGGAACTTTTGCGCAGACAGTGGAAGGGGAAAGGAAAACGGGCTTTGTCTTATGGGAGGGCCATATTTCGCTATCCGGAAGTATCGCGACGCGGCAGCTAGGTTTATCGATTTTGGCGGTTTGCGCGGCAAATACCCGCGCCTCCGCAGAGAGCTTAAACGAATTGACCGATAATCCTTCCGAAGAGACGCTAAAGGCCATAATAGAGAATCTTAAGCCGGACGAGCCGGACGATGACGATAGGTTGGCGGATATGGTTATTTCACGAAGGTCCATGTTAGGCGGCAGGAGGACAGAATTCCGCAGTGGTGCAGACTACGGCGTCAGCGATAATAAGGCGATATCGGAAGTTTTCGCCGGGCAGCGTCGGAAAGATTTCTATCTGCGTTATTGGTTAGGCCTTGCCGTGGGTAGGTACGAAAATTACGCTTACGGCAGTCGGGGGCTTAAAACCAGATTAGATATCTCGCTTGCGTTGCTCGGCTCGGATTTCGTTACACATCTTGACGCGCTTATGCCGCATGCGAGGAATGGATCTGGCGTTTCTTGGCTGACAACAAAGAGCCATTTCTTTGAGATATACCGGGACAGGGCGTTAGCCGAGGCCGCTCTCACAGCGGGAGAAAGGTATGCCCGCATCGCCGAACTATTGACAAAGAACGACGAAAACGAGATTGAGAAGCGTCTCAAAGGGCTCTTTCGCGAAAACCCGGACGAAGACCTGCTGTTTGAAGTATTATGGCTAGCCCTTGCCGGGAACCAAAATGCGATTTCCGCCCTGAGGGCCCACATGAAACATCGTCCGATAAAAAGCGCCCTGTTGATAGATACATGCGGCCGGTTGGAACAGTTGGCTTTGGCAAGACATGTCCGGCGGTTGGCGTTGGAGGTGCTGAAAGCGGCAGACGAAGGCGGGAAGTCCGTTGCCGGCGGAGGCGGCGGGATCGCCGCGCCCCAGAGGATAAACCCGGTGAATATCGCTCTCGGCGACGAACCGACTGGTATCGGGTTACCACGTGCGCTGACTGGGCGTATTAGGCGCGGTATGCTCTTTGCTTCGGCGGGCGAGAGTGACGAAGGTAAAAGCGCAGGCGATCAATCGCCGCAACCTGGCGAGTTCGCTTCCGCGGCCGGCGCGGGCGAGGACATGGCGGCGGATAAATTACTGTCGCTTTTAAAACTTAAAGATATATTGACCACCGAAGGAGTTGAGCTTGTCCGGGAGGAGGAAAGATTAGGCGGGACAGTTCGCAGGGTAATGATACCGGCCTGCCGGTACCTTTCAAAGATTCCGGCAAGCGGCTTGGACCTCCTTAAGTTCGCGTTATGCAACCCCGCGATCCTGGATATAATCGAACTTGACCTTTTGTATAACAAAGAAGGGAATCTCATAGCCGTATTTCCGGTGATTTCCGAAAACAGTAAAGCCGTAAAACCGGTGCTTAAATATCTCAATTTATCTTACTATTATTTTGCCGTTCCCGAGATAGGCAGTCCGGACACGAAAGCCCGATGGGCTGAATTTCTTGAACGGTTAAAAACCGACAACGCCCTTATCATGTCTTATAAACAGGCAAAAAAAAGTGACGCGAGAGACATAATAAATACCTCAACGTCGCCCTATCTGTACGTAGAGATTGATGAAGCCGGAACCCTGCAGTGCTGGCCGCTCCTTGATGTCGGCGAAAAGATCCTTAGTTTAAATTTGAAACACCTTCCGGATGAACGCGCGCCGGGCAAGCGCCAATACATAATACCCCTACTTCCCACGGTATATTCTCCCGAAAATCTGCCGGCTACAGACGGGGACTATTATAAGAATGTATATAGCAGTGTAAACAATGGCGAAAGCGTTTTGGTGGTCGGCCCCGGCACAGGCATCGACGCGTTGATAGCGTATTTAAAGACAGGAGGCAAAATACACGCGATAGGCGTAAATCCTTTTGAGGTAGCGAATCTTGAAGTGACCGCGAAGATCGCGGGATTTGAAGTAGAAGCGATCGTGGGGGATAACGTCATTTCCGAAGGCGGCGAGCCGAGATTCCGCGGCACGCGCTTTGACAAGATTGTCTGGAATATGCCGGATGCCGGGTTTCCAGGGCCGGAGGAAACCTTAAGGCCTGTCCCGAAGGTATTAAACGACCTCAAGAACTTCTGGGACGGTGACCTTGAGGGAGCGGCTCTCAGGCGGCTGGCCGGAGGGTTGCCTGTGGTTTTGTCGCCGAATGGCGCCGCGATTCTCTGGAACCGCGAGCACATAGTTGAGCCGGCCGCCGGCGAGAGAAAGAATCTTGTTGAGGAAATATTGAAGTGCGGCGGCAAAATGAATGTCAAGATGATTTATGGATATGGGCCCTACCGTGTGTATATCGTTACCTTTCCGAGAGTGGCCGCGCCGGCGCAAAAACCTCCTGCGAACCCCCGGCGTTCGGAAGGCGGACAGCCGGACTTTTCTTTTGTTGACGGTGTTATTGAAAGACTGCGTCAATCCGGAGGCGCCTTATTGGGAAAACACGATATTACGGCGGCAGAATTGCTTGCTATTGCGCCGCGGCCTGTAATATCAAGAAAGCCAGAAAGATTATCAGAAATTATTACAAAAACTCGAAACCTCATGCAAATAAAGAAATTATGGGAAGAAGATCGGGATAAAGCTAAACTAAGAGCCTTTGAGTGCCTCCCCTCAACATTACTAGATGCGGCGACTTTCCCGGACGACTTGTGGCATGACGTGATAGATGCGCTTCTTGAGTTTACCGACGTAAGGCCGCCGGACGGTGAGGCAGAGGTATCCGAAAGAGATTATGAACTTTACTGGCACTGGGCAGTGGCCTGTTCAATAAACGGCGGCAAAGAAGCTTTAGAATGGCTTGGCGGGATCCTTCTAAAGAGAGTCGGCAACGAAGTTTTTAAAGACACCAATCGACCCGTTAATAATAATCATTGGTCAGCGGCATTTCAAGAGATACTGCTCGAGGCGATACTTTTGGCGAGGACATATGATGATTACGATGTAAGGTTTAAGAAGGAGATCTTACGCGCCGCGCAAAATCTGAAATCCCCCCATGCCAGCCGCCTGGCAAAAGTAATGCTGGATAAGAAGCTGGCATCGCCTAATAGGCACGGCATAACGGATCACAAGATACTGCTTTTATATAGAAACGAACGCATCCGTCGCAAAGAAGTAGGAACCCCGCGTTGGGATTATACGCAGGCCGTAAATGTTGATAAAGAATCTTTATTACCTGATGATGCCGCCGCGTCGGAGGACGTTAAAAAACGAAAGGCGCGAGGAGAAGGCGAAACTCGCAAAAAATCCATAAGAGACGCCATAATTTTCCTCTCGAAACTCGAATCCATGCTGAAAGATAATGACTGGGATGTCTGCCACGCAGCCGTCGAAGCCTTCGGAAGAATCTATAAAGACCTTGACGCAAAAGACAAAAGGCGTATCCTCTCAACACTCGAATTCACGCTGAAAGATAATGACTGGGATGTCCGCCCTGAAG
>Ga0163203_1000353_pt1 | contig 12355 bp, 14 predicted proteins | sample PL_2010_330m_FD_113534 | JGI IMG/M metagenome (GOLD analysis project Ga0163203, IMG submission 113534) | Freshwater microbial communities from Powell Lake, British Columbia, Canada to study Microbial Dark Matter (Phase II) - PL_2010_330m | ecosystem: Environmental > Aquatic > Freshwater > Lake ... | reverse complement strand
GCAGTGCGAAGTTCTGCATGTTGCGCGCCCCGATCTGGAGGACATCGGCGTAGGTGCTCACCAGCGGGACTAGCTCCGGATCCATCACCTCGGTGACGACTGGAAGCCCGACCTCCGCCCGTACCTGGCCCAGGATGCGCAGCCCTTCCACCCCCAACCCCTGGAAGCTGTACGGTGACGTGCGCGGTTTGAACGCCCCTCCTCGTAAGATGGTCCCTCCTGCCTCCTTCACTACCCGCGCCGCTTCCAACATCTGTTCCCTGCTCTCCACCGCGCACGGTCCGGCCATCACCACCAGCTTGTTGCCACCAATGACCGACCCATTGACTGAGACCAGCGTGTCCTGGGGATGGAACTCCCGGCTGGCCCGCTTGAACGGCTTTAAGATGGGGACCGTGCGTTCCACCCCGTCCATCTGTTCCAGTTTCTCCCGATCGATCGGGCGGCCGTTGCCGATGATCCCGATGATTGTCCACTCCTCCCCTTGCGACAGGTGCGCCTGGCACCCCATCTCCTCGATGCGGGCGGTGACGTTCGCCACCTGGGCAGTCGTTGCTCCTCGTTTCATCACGATCATCATCGAGATACCTCCTGATTCATCGCTCGATCCACGGTTGCTGCGCTTTCCTGTTCGACCGGAGTTGTCGCCGCCGGGTATGATCCGAGCAGCTTGACGAACGATGAGCGGTGCAGCAGTCCGAGGATCGCTGCCTCGCACTCCGAGTCCTTGTAGTGGCCGACGAAATCCAGGTAGAACATGTACTGCCACGGTCGGTTGAGCCGCGGGCGCGACTCCAGTTTGGTGAGGTTGATCTCCCGTCGGCTTAGCTCCCCGATGCACGAGTACAAGGCCCCTGGTTGATGGGGAGTGGTGAACACGAGTGAGGTCTTGGAACGCTGCGCCCGCGGTGCCTCCTCCAGTGACAGGACGAAGAACCGGGTGTAGTTGAACGGGAAGTCTTCGATGTTGCGAGCAAGGATCTCTAACCCGTACAGCTCCCCGGCTAACCGGCTGGCGATGACCGCCACCTCTCTCTCCGGGGATTGCGCCAGGTCGCGGGCGCTCGCTGCTGTATCGATCGCTGTCTGGGGAATGAGACCCTGACTGGTGATGTAGCGCTGGCACTGAGCCAATGCCTGCGGGTGCGAGCGCACCGTCTTCACCTCGGAAAGGGAGGTACCAGGAGGGCCAAGCAACATGTGCTCTACGCGCAGGATCACCTCTCCGTAGATGCGCAGGTCGTGCTCCATCAACAGCTCGTACGACTGGTTCACTGTCCCGGCGATGGAGTTCTCCATGGGGAGCATCGCGTACTTCGCTTCGCCCGCCTCCGCCGCAGTGAACATCTCCGCGAAGCTAGCGCTGGGAACGCTTGTCACTTGTGGGCCGAAGAACTGGTGGATCGCCTCTTCCGAATAGGCACCAGCGATTCCCTGAAACATTACCTTAGTCATCATCCCCTCCTTCCGATAGGTCGGGGCGCAGGCGGCGCGCCTGGCCCAAGTAGACGTCACGCACCTGATCCGCGCGTCGCTCGCTGTTCCACAGGATGAGCACCCGTACACAGCGGGATAGCCCCCCGACGACGGACATCTCCTGCACGCAGAGAAGCGGGGTATTTACCCACCCTAACTCGCGCGCGGCGTGAGCTGGGTGAGCAACGTCAAGATCTGGGGTGGCGGTAAAGATTACGCTTGCCACGTCATCGATCGATAGATCATTCTTCGCTACGACCTCTTCCAGTAACTCGCGGGTGGCAGCAATGATCGATTCCCGGGTATTGTGAGATACGCTCGTTGCCCCTCGTACTCCCAAGCACCTCATTCTGGCGATCCTCCTTCTTTTACGGTCGCAGTTTTCGCTGGTTCAAAAAAAAGACCACAGACAATGCCTGTAGTCGTCATGCCGGCTCTCCTGTAGTTTGCTACCTAATTAACTAGGCACGCATAGGAAAGCCAGTCTCAAAGTAGTAATACCAATAAAAGCTAAGGGAGCACTCGACAAACTCTCTGTTCACACTACCCCTAGCCTCTATCATGATGCTCCTATCATAGGACATTCTCCCTCACTTGTCAACACGCAGGCAGGCAGGCCCCCATCTTCTACAGCTACAAATCTAGTGAATCGCGGGTCTCATACCTCATTTCCTTCTCTTCCGCCCAGCAGAAAAGGGGGACAGGCTACTTTTTTGCTTGCCTACTCTCGAGAGAAAAAGTTGCCTGTCCCCCTTGAAGTCAATGTATCACATCGGGATCCTGCCCCAGAAGGCTTCTGCAACGGTCCACTTCTTCAGCTAGGGGCGATCTTCGAGTCAATAGATCAGAGTCCCGAGACTGATCATCCATTGGGTGATGTGATGTGCGAGTCACCGGACCATGACTCGAGCAATCGTGGCCATACGAGCAGTCTAGTATAGATGATCCGATAAGAGGGATCATGAAGTGGGTTCCAAGCGCGTTTCTCTGGCGAATGAGGTATGTGTCCCCCCGATTCCCTTCTCGTAGTGAAGCAGACTCATAGCTTGGTTTCCAAAAGCACATGTCACATATTCAAGTCCGTGCACTCACAGACAGGCGAACTGACTGGAGTCAAAAACAGAAAACGAGCGACCGCGTGTAGCCGATCGCCCGTGATGTTGTTGCTGTATGTAGTCTGCTTACCCTGCGCGGCAGACGCCCGTTTCGTTGCCGAAACCCTGACCATAGCGGTGCGCAGAACCATATCTGGTGCCATCACCAAGACGCTGGCCGTTCCCGTTCATGGCGCCATATCCAGTGCCATCCATCGGTGCTTCCCAGTCATCATCTTCACAGTTGATGATGCCATCACCATCTGCATCGTACTGATTCAGGTAGAGGCATGTCCTATCCGTCTGTCCTGGTGCTTGTGCTATGCTTCCCGCGCCAAACCGGTTACCGGCAAAGGCTGCTAGCCCGATCACCAGAATACTCACTGCCAGAACACTGATAATCACTGTCTTCATCTTGTTCATCATGTCCTCCTTATCGACTTGAGATTGATAGAATAGTAACTCGCGCGTATGGAGCGTGGGTGAAGAACTCTTGCGGAAGCTATGTGGATGCCGACAGACAAGTGAATGCACTAGAAGGCTACTCTATTATTCCTAGCATGTATCTATCTCCACCATTGGCCTGCGCGGTGTACCTGCGATGGCGCAGCAGACTCCGCTGGATGCGTGATCTGGTAGCGATAATCATAGTATGGAGTATGGAAATTTCGAAGAGCAAGCTAGGGTACGAGCTAGACAGCTGAGCTAAAGACAGTTAGCCTAAAATGCCTCTTGACTGCTCCGCTCGGGATGGCTATACTTAGGCTATACAGAAGAAGGGGGTCACATGCATACGAAGATTCAAAAATGGGGTAATAGTCAGGGACTACGTCTTGCCAAGACCGTGCTGGAAGATGCTCACCTTGGAGTTGGGGACGAGGTGGACGTTGCGGTACAAGACGGCATTATCGTCGTCGCACCAACAAAGAGAATCCGTGGATGCTACCGCATCGAGGATCTCGTAGCACAAATTCCCGCAGACTACCACGCCAGCGAAGTCGATTGGGGGAAACCAGTCGGTAAGGAGACATGGTAGATCCCCTCTATATCCCCAAACAAGGTGAGATCATCACCATCACTTTCGATCCCCAGTCCGGTCACGAGCAGAAAGGCCGTCGACCTGCTCTAGTTGTGAGCAAGGACTTGTTCAACCGTAGCACTGGTTTAGCTATTGTGTGTCCCTTAACGAAAACAGAACGCGAGTTTCCATTCCACGTTCCTGTTCCAGAAAACAGTAGCCTGACGGGGTTCATCATGGTTGAGCAGGTCAAGTCAGTCGACTTCCGCACTCATCGAGCGAAGCGCATCGAACGGGTCTCAGATGAACTGCTGTCAAATGTGCTTTCGATACTAGATGCTTGCATCTACTAAGCGTTTAACAAGGTACTCCATAGTGGCAGGTGAGCTTGATCGTTAGCCCGCGTTTTACATGGAGAGGTAGAAGGACATGATTCAACAACTCCGCGTCCAACTCTCTGACATCTGCGAATAGTAGCATGATCGGTTCTTCTGTTTGAGCTTAGCAGTCTTCGCGAATTAAGATGCATTTCCTCACCAACAAAAGTACTCCAAACCGTATCGTTGTCTGACCTAAGAACAGCAGCCTTCATTACCCGCTCTTGGGCCTAGAATATGATATCCAGGCTGATCCCACCACCAAGCTCACCATTCCACGAATCGATCTCGACCAGTAGGCGCACATGATCGGACAGATCCAGATGCAGACCACCACCAACATGATGGACAATGCTCAGAGGATCAGCACCAAGAAGGAGCATTGGTCGATAGACGAAGAAGACTGGCAGAAAGGGAAGATTGCTGTCTAGCCATACGGACCCTGCGACTCCCCATCCAAGGACACCGGGTTGATAGCTGGCGCCGATTCCCAGGGCAAACGATATGGATTGAGGATCCTGAATGAGCCCAATCTTTAGGTCTCCTGCAATACCAAGGAAGGTTGGCTCTCCGGTTGACCAAATCTTCATTCCGCTCTGTACACCGATATCCAGGTTATCTGTTAGGCCAATCGTTATCCTACCTTGGGGAGTAAAGAGCCAGTCGTATTCCCCTGGTATCGCAACGTTTATCACTCCACAGCCAACTGTTAGCGCCGCGTTTCCCTTGCCTACTGTGCGTGCTGTTTGGAAGGCATTAAAGTAACATCCACTCAACAGCACGACTACCAATAGCAGACCGACAATCGCTATTGATTGCAGCCAATGCCGTGCAATCATTGTTCCCCCTTGATACCCGTTTTTCTTACTCTGCCAGATCTTCGCTCGTTTTGCAAATCGGTCGCTTCCTTTGCAGCGAACATCGGGCCAAAAGATGGCGAAGAAAACTCGGCCGAGTAGAACATCTGCTTGACAGAGACCTCTGGTCTTTCCGCGATCGGGCTAGCGGTGGAAGTGTTCGAGTAAGTTGCAACAAGTTAGCTACCCTGCTTCCCGAAGTGCCCCAAGGACGCGGCGAAGACTCATGCGCTGCCCGTACATCAGTAGGCCCGCTCGGAAGACCCGCGCCGAACCCCACAGCAACACGATGCCTCCAAGAAGGGTCACAATCAAACTAGCAATGATCTCCACAAGCGGGACGTCCATGGCACCTATGCGGAGCATCATCGTAATTGGGGCAGTGAATGGAATAAAGGACAGGATTTGTGCCAGCGGCCCATCCGGGTTGCCAGCAATGAACATGAATAACCACATCGGAACCAAGACCGCCGGCATAAGAAGGAGCATGGAGATCTGCGAGCCCTGGCGGTAGGAGGTGGTCGCCGCTCCGATCCCGGCATTGACCACCCCAAAGACGAAGTAGCCTGCCAGGAAGAAGGCGGCCACCCAGACCAATAGAACGGGATCGATCGTCAATTGGCCAAGGTTAGGGAAATTCTCCATGATGCGAGGGCCGATGAATACCATTGAACCGGCCCAGATTGTAACCTGCAGCAAGCCAGCAAGCCCCAGCGCGACCACTTTGCCGGCCATCAACCCTAGAGGCGAGATAGAAGTCAGGACGACCTCGATCATGCGGCTGTCTTTCTCCTCGGAGACGCTCTGCAGCAGGTATCCACTTCCGCTCATGACAGCTATCATTAACAGGATAGAGAAGATGTAGGATACGGATATCAGCTCTACTTCTTTGAGGCCTTCCTCTGTAGAGCCACCCTCATCCACGACGATGGATTCAAACCAGGCAGGCCATAGGAATCGTGCCTTCACCTCGGGTCGTAAGGCATCCTCAACAAGCGCCGCTCGCAGCCATGACTGGATTTGCCTGGTGTCCCCCTCACTGGACAGGACCGCGCTAACCGAAGAGCCGGTGTGCAGCCACTGCACTCGGCCGGTCTTTAGGTAGTCTCGGGAAATAACGAACAAAGATGTGATCTCATTGGCCAGTAAGGCAGCGACTCCGGCCTCTCGTTCGGGAAATACGCGATAGTCTGGTTCCACGGCTTCTTCCGTCAACAGCTCGCCAGATAAGTCGATAACCCCTATTCGCCCGGCCTCGATCCTATCTTCCTTGTTGTCGGATGTAGGGCCGCGTACCAGCGGTACCACGATAAGCAGCACCAAGAAGATGACCGGCACTGCCAGCGTCACGACTCGGTACCAGATTCGGTGCGTGGCGCGCCGGAACTCCTCACCAAAAACCGTCCTGATCTCGGTCCAAATACTTTCCATAGATCACCTCAAACGGTCAAGAGTCTCAGACCAATCATTTTATTCAGCCAGAGGGTTGGGGCCGGGTATCCATTCTATCCTGCCTCCCGTAGTGCCCTTATCACACGGCGGAGATTCATACGCTGCCCGTACATCAACAGACTCGCCCGGAACACTCGCGCGGAGACCCAGAGCAAGCCCAGTCCGGTCAGAACAATCACTGCCAGGCTCGCCAGACTCTCTAGAGCTGAAGCACCATCAACGGCCAACCGTATCATCATGGCCGACGGAGCTGTAAACGGGATAAAAGACAAGACCCGTGCTAAACTCCCGTCGGGGTTGGACAGAATTAGGCCCAGCACATAAATGGCTGCAAGCAACGGAAAGATCACGAGAAACGCGAGCTGGTTCGCTTCCTGTACCTTTGTGGCTACCGCCCCGATCCCGGCCATGATGACCGCGCTTACAAAGTAGCCCGCGAGGAAGAACGCCAGTGCCCATACCAAAAGATCCAGATCTATGGGGAATTCGAAGGCGCTGGAGATGATGTCAGCGATCCTGGGTCCTATGACAACGACAGACCCCACCCATACCGTAATCATGATCAGCTGCGCCGTACCAATGGCTAGCACCTTGCCAGCCATCAACGACAGCGGCTTGACCGAGGTCAACAGCACGTCGATCATGCGGCTCTCTTTCTCCTCGGCGATGGCCTCGCCAAGGCTAGCCGCCCCTATCATGATAGAGAACACGAGCAATAAGGTAGAGACTAGCGACACAACAATAGTCCCAACTTCGGTGTCGGCGTCTTCCTCTACGGGTATGCCGTCCTCGCCGATGCGCACACTCTCGACAGTTGCCCCCACCACAGCCCTTGCCAGAAGCTCGGGCATCATCTCTTCAATAGCCAGTGTAGTACGGAGGTATGCTCTAAGCACCGCCGAGCTAGTGTCACTGGGTCCTGGATCGAAACCGCTGAACGCGCCGCCTTTGCCGTGAAGCCACTCCACCCGCCCAGTCTTCAGGTAGTCTTCTGGGATTACGAAGACTTCTTTGACGGTTCCCTTAGTCAGCGCCTCGATTCCCTCCTGACGGGTGTTGAACGGCAGAAACCGGAACCTTTGAAAGTCATCAGGGGCAGAGGCCCAGTCGTTAAGTAGGGCTACGATACCGATCGGTTTGGGCTCCTCCCTGCCAGGGGAAACGGCGCGGACAGTGAGAATCACTCCCATGACCACCAGGAGTATCGTCGGAACAGCCAGCGTGAGAATGATGTAGCCCTTGCCACGCGTGAACCGTCGTAGTTCCTCCGCGAATATCAACCGCATCTCATTTAGCGTTTCTAGCACGGCTCACCTCTTCGATGAAAATCTGGTTGAGAGATGGCATGCCAATCTCGTATCGCTCAACCGGAATGCTTGCGTCCAAGTAGGCACGGAGGACCTCATCGGGCTTTATGCCTTCGCCCATCAGGTACTCGAAAGAGCCATTCCGAAACTTGGTGTCCACTACACCAAGCATACTTTCGGGCTGGCGATCTGCCGTGACGCGAACGCTACGTATGCCTCTGGCTCGCTTCAACTCGGCAAGGCGCCCATAGAGGAGGGTCTGGCCATCGTTGATCAGGAGCACGCGCTCGCAGAGCTCCTCTACGTCTGGCATCTGGTGGGTACTGAATACGATGGCTGCCCCGCGTTCCTTCTGCTCACGGAGAATCTCTTTCATAAGCTGTACGTTGAGAGGGTCCAACCCGGCAAAGGGCTCGTCTAGGATAATGAGGTCCGGCTTGTGAAGCAGCGCCCCAGCAAACTGGACCAGTTGTGTCATCCCTCGCGACAGCGCCTGCACCTTCTTGTTTCGGTACTCGTACAGGCCGACGCGCTGAAGCATCTCCTGGGCGTGTGCTCTGGCCGTAGCGGCGTCCATCCGCTTCAGTCGGCCAAGGTTAGACAAGGATATCTATAACCTTCGACTTCTGGTAAAGTCCTCGCTCCTCTGGCAGATACCCCACTCTAGTGAGGGCTTCCCGTGTCGGCATTCCGCCAAGCAGGCTCACGCTACCCGACTCTGGTCGTATGATGTCCAGAGCCATCCGGATTGTCGTCGTCTTGCCAGAACCGTTGGGTCCCAGAAGGCCAAAGGTCTCCCCGCGCTCTACTGCTAGTGAGACGTCGTCAACCACGGTACAGCTATCGTAGACCTTTGTGACATCCTTGATCTCAAGGGCCACGTTCATGATTCTCCTCCTGTTTGTGGGATTTCAGCTAACGGCTGAAGTTTATGAACTTGATCGGTGATTGCAGTCGCGCCATTCGGAAGACATCCGCCTCGCAATCGAGCTCTTCCGAACATACGGACCAAAAGCGATCACGGCTCGCGATGTCCTTCGCGCAAGGGGCGCGGCTCGCCTAGATCCCAACAATCTCGTCCAGCACCACAAGTTACAAATGAAGTAGCCACTATAGCTTATCGGTGGCTACGGTCGACAAGAAAGGTATGTGGATGCTCAACACGCAGGATAATCTACGCCGAGATCTCGTGAGGTAGTAATGAGCTTAAAATAAGGTCAAGGTTATGTCTATTTTACCTTAAGCTTAGATCCTACCTTTATGACCTTGAGTTTCTTGGCGACGACATCTTTTAGGGTCTTTCCTGCTTTGAACGTAGGGACAACCTTTGCCGGTACGTTAAACCTTTGTCCTGTTTGGGGGTTGATCCTTCTACTTGCTTTGCGTGCCCTTACCTCGAACTTCCCAAACCCGGTGAGAAAGACCTGCTCGTTCTTAGCCAGGTTCTCTGTAACTACATCGATCACAACACCAAGCACCTTACGTGCATCCTTCTTTGTAAGCCCAGCCCTAGAAGCAATTGCGTCAACAAACCCTTGTTTGTTCATTTGTCCCCCCTTGAACAACAGATAAGCAACAGTATATGGGAAAGGGAGAGGGAATTACAAATAATCTTCTTCTCTCCGTCCTCTACCGTAATATTACGGTGGTCAGGTGTCTCAGTCATATTGACACAGAGGGTGTAAGAGAGCGTGTAAGGATCTACTTGATCGATTGGATGTTTTGCGTGACCATTGATAAACAAGAGATTGCAGACGTCATGAAAGGAGATATGCGTTTGAGAATAATCGTCACCGGTGGGGCTGGATTTATTGGTTCACATATCGTTGATACCTACATTGGCGCGGGGCATGACGTGCTTGTCTTGGATGACCTCTCTACCGGGAAAATGGCAAATCTAAACACAAAGGCAAGCTTTGAGCAGGTTGATATCCGAGATCGAGACAAGATTGCTTCTCTCTTCAAACGCTTTAGCCCTCAGATCGTCAACCATCACGCGGCTCAAATCGACATCCGCCGCTCAATCGCTGCTCCGATATTCGATACGGAAGTAAACGTCTTGGGAACAGTAAACCTGCTACATCAATCAGTCAACCGCAATGTAAAGGGATTTATATTTGCATCCTCTGGGGGAGCAATCTATGGAGAAACTTCCACGCCAGCAGCGGAAGGAAACCCCAAAGCGCCAATTAGTCCATATGGAGCAGCAAAAGCAGCAATAGAATACTATCTATTTGCGTACATGCATACATTCAAGCTGGAAACACTGGCTCTACGTTACGGAAACGTCTATGGCCCGCGACAGGATCCAAGGGGAGAGGCTGGCGTGATTTCTATCTTTGCTGAGAAACTTCTGGCAAACGAGACTCCCACTATCTTTGGGACTGGTAAACAGCTAAGAGACTACATATTCGTGAAAGAGGTTGCCCGGGCAAATCTCCTTGCCACTGATTACCTGTTGTCTGGGCTTCCTATGGGCCTCACTCCCGACGAACGCGCCCTTAACATCGCTACCGGCCATTCACTTTCAGTAAATGATCTTTTCACACACCTGGCTGAGATTACCGACTTTAACAAGGGCCCCTTTTATGGCAAGGCCCGACCTGGAGAACTTATGGAGAGTAGACTCGATGTAACTCGGGCAGACAAGAAGCTTGGCTTTACCGCGGAGACCTCACTCGTGAGAGGACTAGCCGAAGTGGTAGCGTGGCTGCGCAAGAAATGAAGATCCTCCTATTCTTTGGGACACGTCCGGAGACGATCAAGCTTGCACCGGTTCTGCGTGAACTACAAGCCTGCCCGCGAATCAAGCCCATTGTGTGCGTCAGCACACAACATCGAGAATTACTTGAGCAAGCGCTGCAGGTATTCTCGATTGTACCTGATTACAACCTTGGAATAATGACACCTGGTCAAAGCTTGTTCCGTATCACGCGTCTAATGCTCGCCGGACTTGAACCAATCCTAGAAGAAGAGCATCCCGACCTAGTGCTCGTCCAAGGAGATACGACTACAGCATTCGTAGGGGCCATTGCTTCGTACTATTGCAAGATCCCGGTGGCTCATGTAGAAGCTGGCTTGCGCACTTTTGATCCCTATGCTCCTTTCCCAGAAGAGATGAACCGCTGCCTCATTGATCAACTCGCAGCGCTTCACTTCGCCCCCACGCCAACAGCAAGAGAAAATCTGCTTGCGGCTGGAATCTCAGAAGACACTGTTTTTGTTACCGGAAATACAGAAATTGATGCCCTTCAGTTCGTTCGCGCTCATATTCCTCCACGATCTCGTTTCGCCTTCCCAGGCAAGGTCATCTTGGTGACAGCACACCGTCGAGAAAGTTTTTCTGGCGGGATTGCCCGCATTTGCCATGCCCTGGAACAGCTCGCGCAACGAAACAAAGATATCAGCATTGTTTATCCCGTTCACCCAAACCCAAATGTCCGTGAAGTGGCAGAGACAGAGCTGAGCAAACAACAAAGAATCAATCTTATTCCTCCGCTTGATTACGCCTCTTTTGTGCACTTGATGGCAGACTCAGCGCTTGTACTAACGGATTCCGGAGGAATTCAAGAGGCGGCAGCCGCACTTCACATCCCCACTCTAGTACTAAGAGATAAAACCGAGCGAACAGAAGGATTGCACAGCGGAGGAGCACAACTTGTAGGTACTGATCCAAAACGCATCGTCGCTGCCGCGGAACACCTATTACACAATCCACAGGCATATGAAAAAATGGCAAAAGCCAGCAATCCCTATGGTAATGGAGATGCTGCTGTACAGATTAGGCAAGTAATAGAAGCAAGGTTTCTATGAATAAGGGTTACGCCGATCTCCATTTGCATACCACCGCATCTGACGGCACACAAGAGATCTCTGAGCTCGTGAAGCGGGCAGCTACATATGGTCTATCTACCATAGCAATTACTGATCACGACACGATTTCTCCACTGTTGACAAGCCCCGTAACGATAATGAGGGAGCTTGAGGTGATAACCGGAGTGGAACTAAAGGTAGATTATGATGGCATACCCGGAGAATTGCTTGGCTATTTTATCAACCCCGGAATCCCACCGATAAAGCACCTGTTTCTATCGATGGAACAGGCACGCAAGAAGCGAATGAAGAAGATCATTGATCGCTGCCGTAACTATCTTGGAGTTGACATCACATTTGAGGAAGTACGCAGATTGGCAAAGGGAAGCATTGGACGTCCTCACCTGGCACAACTCCTTGTCGACAAGCACGCTGCATCTTCGTTGCATGACGCATTCAGCCAGTTCATTGCAGATGGAAAGCCATGCTATGTTCGTCTTGACAGGCCAGGGTTTCGCGAAGCAGCAAACGCGATACATGCAGCAGGGGGGGTAAGCTCTATACCACATCCTTGTCTCATGTCGGTGCAGAACTGGGAGCAGTTCCTCATGAAGGTCCATGTACAAGGAGTAGATGGAATCGAGGTATTCTATCCTTACAAGAATACAACCGGCAAACTTCGAGCCTCACCCGACACACTCATGTCTCTAGCCAAGAAACAAGGCTTCCTCCTAACCGGTGGCTCAGACGACCACGGTCCGGATTCAGTTAAAGAAACACTTGGCACGATAAAACTTCCTTATCACTATGTATCTGCGATCAAGAAAGCTTGTGCTTCCGTCCATGATTGATGACCCTACGCACGCTGTTTTGCGCTCTAGGCAATAATCCCAGCAAGTCAGATAGAGTGAGCCGATCTGTGCTCTGAGGTTGACAAGAAAAGGAACAGTTGTTAGTCTGT
>Ga0163203_1000352_pt1 | contig 12359 bp, 9 predicted proteins | sample PL_2010_330m_FD_113534 | JGI IMG/M metagenome (GOLD analysis project Ga0163203, IMG submission 113534) | Freshwater microbial communities from Powell Lake, British Columbia, Canada to study Microbial Dark Matter (Phase II) - PL_2010_330m | ecosystem: Environmental > Aquatic > Freshwater > Lake ... | reverse complement strand
CTGTATTCCCGGGCAAGGAACTCCCGGCTCACCCCGACGTTGATGAAGTCCCAGGGCAGGCGGTCCTCCGGTTGACGTTCCGCAAGATACGCTTTCGGGTCAACCCCGAGCGCCGTGCAGCTTTCGACCCAGAGCGGGAAGCGGAAGAACTCAGTCCATTCCTGGAACACGCCGCCCTCACGGTAGACCCTTTCGATGACCGGGCCCAGCTGCTCGTCCCCGCGCGCGAGCAGGGCCTCGACGTACGAACACTCGGGGTTCGCCCACTTCGCCTTCACGTTCCGGCGCGTTATCGCCGACCGCACCTGGTCAATCTTCGCCTGGGTCTCGGCTATGTCGCCAAAACCGGCCCATTGGAGCGGCGTGTGGGGCTTGGGTACGAACGGGCTCAAGTTGAACCGGACCGGCCGGCCCTTACAGAGCCGGCCGATTTCGGACACGAACCGTCCGATCTCCGCGACGTCGGCATCGGTCTCGCCCGGGATGCCGACCATGAAGTAGAGCTTCACGCCGTTCCAGCCGGCATCGAGCGCGTTGCGTACCGATTCGAGGATGCGCAGCTCCGAGATGCTCTTGTTCACGAACCCGCGCAGCTTCTCCGAAGCGGTTTCCGGGGCAAAGGTCAGGCCGGCCTTCTTCACCTCTTGCAGGCTCAGGGCCAGCTCGCTCGAGAAGTCCTCGCCCCGGGTCGAGGGTAGGGAGATTGAGACGCGTCGGTCCTTCAAGCGCGAGTTGAGCTTGTCAATCAGTCCGGGCAGGTCCGGGTAGTCGAGCGCCGAGAGCGAGAGCAGCGAAACTTCCTCCCAGCCCGAAGCACGGATGCCGCGCTCGGCCAGCCGCACGACCGAGTCTTGTGAACGGAGCCGGACCGGCCGGTTCATCATGCCGGCCTGGCAGAACCGGCAGCCTCGCGTGCAGCCGCGGGCCATCTCGACGGTCAAGCGGTCGTGGGTGATCTCGCAGATCGGCACAAGCGGCGGGAAAGGAAAATCCTCCTCCTTGAGCTCGGATACGACCCGGCGGCGGACGGTCGCGCCGGGCGGCGTGAAACCGGGTACGTACAGGCCTTCGAGCCGGCTGAGCTGTGAGAGCAACTCGCCCCGGTCCTGGCCGTCCCAGTTCCCGACGACGTCAGTTATCTCGCGCACCGGATCCTCGCCGTCGCCGATAACGAATACGTCAATGAAGTCGGCCATGGGTAGAGGATTCACAGTGCACGGCCCGCCGGCGACGGTCAGCGGATGAGACGCGTTGCGCTCGGTACGTCGCAGCGGGATTCGGCAGAGGTCAAGCAGGTAGAGGACATTGGTGTAGGAGAGTTCGCTCTGAAGCGAAAGACCGAGTATGTCGAACTCGGACACCGGCCGCTGCGATTCGAGCGCGTACAGAGGCAGGCCGCGTTCGCTGAGCGCCTTGCCGAAGTCGGGCCACGGCGCGTAGCACCGTTCGCACGCCGCGTTGTCCAGTCGGTTGATTATCGAATAGAGGATGCGGAGCCCGTAGTTGGACATGCCCAGTTCATAGGCCTCGGGCATGGCCAGGACCCAGCTCACCCGGGCCGGGTCAGGGTCACGCAGCAGTGCGTTGTACTCGCCGCCGGTATAACGTATCGGCTTGGTGACGAGGGGTAGAACCTCGCGGATTCGTTCATCCATCAGGTTGTGCGCAGGTATGTTAGCCTGATACCGGGCGAAGTCAAGGAAACGGGCGCACAGGCAGGCGGTCGCACTGTCGGACAGGGGCCGCTGAGGCCGATGGTGCACGCAACACGGTGCGCGTCCGCAAGGTCGCAATCACTCGGTAGAGGTGGGACTCCGGTCGCCCGGAAGGGCGAAGCTAACCGCCGGCGCGGACGTGGAAGATGTCGCCGTCGTTCACAATCTCATCCCTGCCGGCGAGCCGGACAAGGTTCTGGGCGTTCGCCAGCTTCATGCAACGGACGGTCATGAAGGTCGTGTGCGGGATGACTTCGGCGCGGATAAAGGTCTCGGCAAGACGGGTGTGAATCGCCGCGGCAGCGTCGCGGGCGCAGGTGTCCCGCTTGATAGTCCAAGCCTTCACTTCGTCCTCGCCCACGGTTAGGAACGAAATCAGCCCGACGTGTTCGTACACGACCCGCGACAGTCGCTGGATACCGCTTTCCGAGAAGCCGTACTCGCGCAGGAACAGCTCGCGGTCGGCCTCGTCGAACTGGCTGATTTCCGATTCTATCTGCCCGGAGAGTTCGATATAGGCAAAGCCGTTTGCGGCGCACTGCTCCCTGATATGAGCTTGGTCCGGGTAGGACTTCCGGCTGAGTTGGTACTCGTCGGTGTTGACCGCGACGATTATCGGCTTGGCTGTGAACAAGCCGAGCGTGCCGAGAGCCTTCATCTCTGCCGGCGTCAGTTCCTGGCGGCTGACAAGTCGCTCGTTCTCCAGCCTCTCGCGCACCGCGGTCAGCAGCTTCTGTTCCTTCTGCTCGTCATCGCTCAGGCGATGCCGTTTCTTCTCGGTCTCGGCAATCCGCTCGAGCCGGTTCTCAACCACCGCGAGGTCGCGAAGGAGCAGTTCGGTGCGAATGGTATCGAACTGGCGGGGCGGGGTCTCGCAGTTGGCCGCCCAGGCGACCGCAGCATTGTCGAAGGCGCGGACCACGCAGAGCAGCGCGTCGGAGTTCTGGATGAACTGCATCACCCGGGTCTTCTCGCTCCGGGTCGCTTCGATGTCGAAGCCGGGCATGTCGGTGAAAGTCAGGCTGGCCTGCGTGATCTTCTTCGGGTTGAAGACCAGCGCGAGCTCGTCTACGCGCGGGTCGTGGACCAGCGCCGTACCGGTCACGCCGTCTTTGCGCCGCGTGGCCGGGTCGAGCTGCATGCCGGTCAGCAGCGAGAAGAGCGTCGTCTTACCGCTTGCTGACAAGCCGAATACGCCAATCACCATCGAAGAGGTCCTCGCTTTCGTTTCTCTTGATTGTCTAGGGGAACCGGCGCGGCCGCCCGAGCAGTCCCACGCGGACCACTGCCTGCCGGGTGAGGGCCGCGTCGCAGACAGAGCGTGGGAAGTATAGCCGGGAAACGAGCGGCGTCAAGCGAAGCGAGGACAGGGGTCTAGGATTCGAGGATTCTAGGATCCCAGTGCAAGGAAGGGTTCGCGGGTTGGCCTCGGCGGCCCCTTCGGACAGCGCAGGGTCCAGAGGTTCGGGCAGAATTTGCGTTCATCTGTGTCCATCTGTGGTTGCTCGTGTCCGGTCCGACCTCCTTGTGTCTTGGTGTCTTTGTGGTGGTTTGCCGGGCGATTCCTTGACCGGAGAGCATTCCCGGCTAGACTGGCCGGATGCAGCGTACCCTAGCGGCAGACGTCGCCAAACACATCGGTGAGGACGTCAAGCTCGTCGGCTGGCTTTTCCAGGTTCGCGAACTGGGCTCGATTTCTTTCGTCGTCGTCCGGGACCGGACCGGCACCGCTCAGGCGGTCATCCTCGACCCCACCCAGCACGACCTTTCGCACCTGAAGCGCGAGAGCCTGGTCGAGGTGACCGGCACGGTGAAGGCCGAGCCGCAGGCGAAGCGCGGGGCCGAGCTGCTATTCAAAGAAGTGAAGGTGCTGGCCGAGCCGGTGGCAGAGCTGCCGTTCGAGGTGAACCGCTCCAAGAAGAAGCTCAACCTGAAGATTGACTCGGTGCTCGACCATCGGGCGTTCGGCCTGCGCAACCCGGAGATTGCCGCGCCGTTCAAGGTGCAGGCCGAAATCGTGCGGACGTTCGGGGACTACCTGCGTGGGCTGGGTTTCACCGAGATTCACACCTCCAAGATCGTCTCGGCCGGGACCGAGGGCGGGACCGCGCTCTTTCCCATCAAGTACTTTGAGCAGACGGCGTACCTCGCCCAGAGCCCGCAGTTCTACAAGCAGATGCTGGTCGGCGCCGGGTTCGAGCGGGTATTCGAAATCGGCTTCGTCTATCGGGCCGAGGACCACGCGACTTCGCGCCACATCAATGAGTACCTGTCACTTGACTTCGAGATGGGTTTCATTGACGCATACACCGACGTGATTGACGTCGAGCGAGGCTTTCTGAAGCAGATGGTCGAGAACATCGGCAAGACATGCGCGGACGATATGGCGCTGCTCAAGGCCGAGCTGCCCAAGACCGACGACATTCCAGAAATCCGTCTCAAGGACGCGCTCGCGATTCTTGTCAAAGACTACAGGCGGGACACTAGGGGCATCGTCGACCTGGACCCGGAGGGCGAGCGGCAGATATGCGACTACGCCTTGAAGACACGCGGCAGCGAGTTCGTGTTCATCAGCCGCTACCCGCGCAAGGCGCGGCCGTTCTACACGATGCCGGACCCGGAGGACGAGGAGTCCACCCTCGGGTTCGACTGCCTGTTTCGGGGACTTGAGGTGACGACCGGAAGCCAGCGCATCCACGACTACAACATGCTCGTCGAGAGCATCAAGCGCATCGGCGGGAACCCGGACAACTTCGAGTTCTACCTCGAGATATTCAGGTATGCGATGCCGCCGCACGGCGGGCTCGCAATCGGTGCGGAACGGCTGACCCAGCAGATTCTGAATCTCGGCAACGTGCGTGAGGCGAGCTTCTTCCCGCGCGACCGGTTCCGGCTGACGCCGTAGGGCAGAGTCGGATTCAACCACCAAGACACCAAGGCACAAAGTCGGATCCGGTTCGACTCCCAGCTACTCACTGCTAACTCCTGACTTGCCCGATATGGTTTGACTCTGCCGGTCGGGCGCTTGAGGACACACGCCACTTGACAACTCCCAAGGCAAGGGTTAGTATGGAGTGATGGTCATGAGCGACAGGCGTGCAGTATTCCCCGCCTCTCGGAGGTGCCGTGTGAAGCTTTCTGCGATCGCGCTGTACTCGGTCTTTGCCGTCGCTGTGCTTTTCGTCGCGTCCTGCAGCCGGACGGACCCGAACCTGCATCCCGACCATGTCGTGATGACGGTCTTGATGGGCGAGTGGGTCTATGCGCTGTCGCCGACGCCAGGCGGGGCCCGGCTGTACGTTTCCCGGGATGCCCATGGGGGCGAGGCGCAGATGATGATACTGCGGGCGCGGAACTACGCGGTTCTAGGTTCGTTCTCGTGCGGGATTCTGCCGCTGGACATGTTGTTCCTGCCCAACGGTCAGTACCTTTATGTCGCGGATGACCCGTTCCTCGAGAGCATGGGCAAAGTCTGGGTTGTGGACGTCGCGGAGAACCGCGTAGTCAAGGAGATTCCGACCGATGGTCGTGACCCAGACCTGCTGGCCGCTACGCCGGACAGCCGCTTCCTGTACGTGGGAAGCTGGGCGAGCGGCAAAGTACTGGTGGTCAGGACCGAGGACAACGTCGTGGTGGACACTATGGGTTTCCCTTATCCGGTTGCCGCCATCGCCGTGTCGCCTGACGGGTCGCGTCTGTACGTCAGCGCGTGGAAGATATACGTTCTGCAGGCTTCCGACCACGCGGTAGTCGATTCGATTGCAGTCGGCCCCTGTGCTGGCAAGCTGGCAATCCTGCCCGACGGGGCACGCCTGTACGCGAGTGCGGCCGGCGATTCCGGCTTGGTGTACGCAATCGACGTTTCGGGTAACACCGTGGCGGATTCCATTGTCATTGGCCGTGGGATCGAAGACATCTGCCTGTTGCCGGGCGGCAGGTTCCTGTACGCGCCGGGCTATTCCGACAGCTCGGTCTACGTGATTCGAACCAGCGACGATTCGGTCGTCGAACGCATACCCATCGGCTTCGCACCCACAGGTTTGATTGCGCACCCGGACGGCAGCCGGGTCTACGTGATCGGATACCGCCAGGACGAATTCGTGGTTCTCGGCATCTAGCACCCGCCTTGGTTTGACTCTGGGCGCGGGTCGTCTAGAATTGTATCTTGGTGAGAAATCCCCAAGAACAGGAGAGTATTGTAATGAAGATGATTGCAGGGCTGCTAGCCCTTTTCGTTCTTGCCGTGGCGATGCCGATGCCGGAGACCGGCTCGACTCCGCCCAATGCAGTTCCATTCGAGACAGTTCAGAATGTCGCCCTGACCCGGGCCGCGACCGAGTTCCCGGGCGCGAAGCTCGGCACCGCGGTTCCCTACGTCGATGAGAACGACAACACGGTCGCCTGGATGTTCCATTTCCGTACCGATGGCAAGGAGTTCCCGAGCTACGAACAGGTAGCGGCCGACGTGCAGGCCGAGCGGCAGGCCCTGACGGTGAACACCGACTTGTCGCGCTGGCGCTCGAAGTACAGCCACATCCTGGTTTCAGCGCGCCGTGACCGGGCCCCAGTCATCCGCTTCGGCTACGGTACTTCCGAGTACTACGCGATAGCGGCCAAGGCGCTGGCGCGCGCCCGGCAGTCGCTCGGACCCGATGCCCGGCTGTCGCGCATCTACTTCGTCAGCCCTTCAACCTATCTCGAGTACAGGAATCTGTCCGGCAAGAGCACGGTGATGAGCGAGCACTTCGAGCGGACCTGGGATTCGCGGGAGACGTTTGCCGGCTACGTGACGCAGGCTCGGGCAGAACTGCGCAAGCAGTACCCGGGCGAGGAGGAGGCGGCCGCCAAGTACGAGAACAGCCGGTGGGACCATGTGCTTGACCCCAAGCTGGGCAGGTTCAGCACAGCTTACGTGCCGGACTACGGGCTCGCGCCGTTCTACGACTGGAGCTACGGTTGCACGCCCACCGCGGGCGCGATGGTGATGGGCTACGTGGACCGGTTCCAGAAGTCGGGCCGGCTGGTAGACTGGTTCTACCAGCGCTATGACGGAGTCGAGGGCGAGAACGACAACCAGGTTCCGAACGTCCAGTACGAGTGCGCCATCGAGATGCACACCGACACACTGTCGGGCGGAACGAACATCTACAACGTTACCAACGGCCTCGCCCAGGTCGGGTACAGCAACGGATACACCCACTGGTCGGTGACGAACGCGGGCGGCAACTCCGGCAACGACTGGGCCTGGTCCACGATCACCGCGCAGATCAACGCGGGCCACGCCATGCTCTGGTCGGCAATCTGGGAGGTTCATTCACTCGCCTGCTTTGGCTACCGGACCGAAGACAAGTTCGTGTATGTCCACAACACGTGGTGGACCCCGGCCGAGTGGTGGGCGCACTCGGGCAGCGATGTCTCGCACGTCGCCGCGGTGTCACCGGACGCCGGGGACGAGCATAACATCCGTCTGACCTACCCGCTGGGCGATACCTTCTACAACTCAACCGGCCGCGGCGAGATACTCTACGTCGGCGATACCTGCCGCATCGCCTGGGAGAGCGGAACGCCCGGCACGAGCGTGGATATCGACATTTCGACCGACGGCGGACGTAGCTGGGAGACGGCGGCCGCGGACGTGCCCGACAGCGGCGCGTATCACTGGTATATTCCGCCGTCCATCCCAACCTGTGACTCGGTCAGGCTGCGGGTGAGACAGTACAGCGGCTCGACCCTGACTTCGGCCGACGGCACAATTGGCTGCTTCCACACGCTGCGCGAGCCGGTGCCGCCGCCGCAGATCGCCCCGCCCAACGGCCTGCCCATAATGGACCCGCCGGTCGTGCTCATAGTCGACTCGGTCAAGGCGGCCTGCGACAGCATCCACTTCAAGCTAATACAGGGTCTCGATACCCTACTGGAGCAGAACGGTACTTCGGCGCACTGCGCCCTGCCCGACACGATGTTTGCGTACAACAAGACGTACAAGTGGATTGTCCGGGGCCTTAATCAGTGGGGCTGGGGTCCGTGGAGCACGCCGTGGTCATTCCGCACCCTGTTCAGCGGCATCGAGGAAGTGAACCCGGCACTCGTCATGCCTGCGTTCTCCGTACCGGCGGTCAACCGGCTCGCGTCAGGCAGTGTTCAGTTCGACGTGCGCATGGCCGCGCCGGGCAGCAAGCTGATTGTCTACGACGCGCTCGGCAATGTCGTTCGCGAACTCGCGGTGGCGCAACCGAGCAGAATGACGTGGGACATGACCGATGCGACCGGCAGGAAGCTCGCGGCGGGGCTCTACTTCGCCCGCCTTGCCGGCGGCTCGAGCCAGCCCACCAGCAAGCTGGTCCTGCTCGACTAACGGTTCCTCAGACTACTGCCGCCCCGGCTTCACGCCGGGGCGGCAGCGCTTCTGACCCCGCAGCGAGGGTATGCCTCGGCATTTCTGTCGCCTTTCGGTGACAGCTTGTCACCGAAAGGATACACCTCCGGAGATCCCACCTCACCTAAGTCTCGTATTCTCAACCCGTGAATCTTTGGCATGAACGGTGCCCATGACGAGTCGTGATCGATGACAACTCTCGCTGCGATGTAGCCCAATCGGTCAAACGTGGTGCCCAACAACGGACAACAGCCAATCCCGGTGCATCACGGCTGTGCACGTGGCGCGGCAACGGCCGCAATGTCGCACGCAGCGAAGTGGGCTAGTGACAAGAGGTTGTTTCCTCACTTCGCCCGTGTGCCGCAGATGAGTGAATAGGGGTAGAAAACCAGGGCGGCTTACAAGTGCGTGCGTTCTCAATCAGATGCAGCTACATGTACTGCAAATGGCCGGTGGCACGGGATCTGCCGTATGGGCAGCGGGGAGGAAGCCGCCGTTGGGCTTGCTGTTGACTATCGGAGCCCGGCGGCTATTCTCACCGTGGTTTGTCAAGCATCTGTCTTGACGGGCCGGGTTGTGACCCAGGGAAGCCGCGACGGGGTTCGAGTCTGAATGTCCGAGGACGAATGACCGTGGCCGTGAAAGGCTCGTACGGAGGTTAAATGAATAGGGTTCCTACCGGTTATTCGAGACGGCTGATGGCGCAGAATGCGCCGCGTAAATGTAGGTTCATAACCAACTACCGGGCCGCGGGGCCGAGGTCACTCGTGCTTGGGCTGGCGCTGGGCTTTGTCGCGAGCATCGGGCAGGCCCAGCCAGCACCCGATACGGCGTTGCAGCACGGTTCACATTGGTCAACCTGGAACGATGTGTGTAGCTTGAGCGTAGACGGTACGTTCGGACGCTGGGCGGTGGGCGACAGTGGAAGGGTGCTCAGGATGGCAAACGGCGACAGCTCAGTGGGATACGTCATTGGCAGGGGTCAGTACGACCTCTGCGGTGTCTCCTTTGCCGATGCGAACCACGGCTGGATTGTGGGAAACAAGCGCGATGAACCCAACCGAGGAAGCGGCATCGTATTCTCGGCCAGGCGAGGCGGCAGCGAAGCCAAAGAGTGGGTCTGGTCGTGCCCCGTGGTCCGGCCCGGCGTCAAGGTGCCGTTTCTGAAGGTGGAGGCCATGGACATCAGGCACGTCTGGGTGACGTGCGGTGACGGGTACATGCTCTATACCAACGACGGAGGGGCGCGCTGGGCGGTGACTGCCAGGAGACCCGGGGCTCGTGAGTCGGGCACTGGTTGGAGTGACCATGAGAAGTGAGAGCCACACGGGACAAGCGACCCGGGCCTTCCTGACCGTCGCGCTACTGATAGCCCCCGGATACTCGCTGATTACAGAGGACATTGATGTCGTCTGGACGATCTCAGGTGACACAGCGCTTACTGCGTTCGGGGCGTCCCTCGCGAGTGGCGATGTGAACGGTGATGGCATCCCTGACATCCTTGTAGCGTCGGACTCGCTGGACTGGGAACAAAGTGGTTATCGAGGAATGGTCTACATCTACTACGGCAGTCACGTCGGCAGCGCCGTGCCGGACGTCATTCTCAGAAGTCCCATGCTGAAAGGCTCGAACACTCCCCGCCTGGCCTGCGGTGACCTGAATGGTGACGGCTATGCAGACATTGCCATGGGTGAAGACATGGCGGATGACGCCTACGGCATTTGCACAATATGGATGGGCGGCAACCCAATTGACACGATTCCTCACTGCGTCATCCACGGTCGGTACTGGTGGCTGGAAGCGCATTACGGCTGTGACGTTTCAATTGGCGACCTGAATGGCGACGGTTACAACGACCTTCTGGTGGGAGCTTACTACTCGGCTCAGCAACCTGGGCAGTTCGGCAGGGGAAGGGCCTACGCGTACTATGGTCGTCCTGATGGTGTCGATACGATACCAGACGTGACTTTGCTTGGCGGGCACGATGGCGAACGCGAAGGATTCGGCATGGGGGTGTCAGCCGAAGGCGACTTCGACCATGACGGCTTCCACGACCTCTACATCGGAGCGTGGGTGTACGGCTCTGATGCAAGGGGCCGGATGTACGTCTACTACGGCGGAAACCCGATGGACACGAGCTACGACATGGCCATGTCGGGAGAGGGGGCAGGCCAGAAGTTGGGATTCGACAAACCGGGCGCCCTCACCACGCAGAGCGGCTTTGACTATGCTGTCGAGGGTTGCGAACTCTGGTCGGATCCGGGAGGCAGCCAACGCGGCAAGGTCTACATCCACGTGGGAGGTAGGCCGATGGACAGCATTCCCGACATTTCGCTGATCGGACCGCAGGACTGCGACCTTGGCGTCTCGGCGCAGTCGGCCGGCGATGCAACCGGCGACGGAAACGACGACCTTGTCGCTGGAGCCCCCAGCGTACATCCACCCAGCACCGCGGGTGCGGCCTACTTGTGGGAAACGGGGGCTCACTTCGACACCGTGCCGGATGCGTGGATGTTTGGAGAGAGTGAGTGGCAGCTCGTGGGGTTCAGGACTTCCACAGCCGGGGACCTTGACGGCGACGGTCGGTCGGAGTTCATGGTCTCGAACTATCCTAGCGACGAGCCGACGTACGTCTGGGTCTGCAAGTACACCGGCAGTGGTGTCGAGGAAACGCCGAACGCCGGTGTGCGAACGACGAACCGCCGAGCAACCGTCGTACGCTACATCTTGTACTTGCCCCCGGCGTCGGGCGTTGGGCTTCAGACCTCTAGCGTACTGCTGGACATCAGCGGGCGCAAGGTGCTCGACCTGCAACCCGGCACGAACGACGTACGTGGGCTGGCTCCGGGCGTCTACTTCGTGCGAGAAGAGCCGCAAGCCGCAAGTCTCCAGTCACAAGCTATCCGCAAGGTCGTGGTGACGAGGTAGGGCAAGCAGATAGGTTGCAGTAGACAGTAGGCAGTAGACAGGCAGGGGCGGGCGAAAGCCCGCCCCTGCCGGATGCGGCTTCACTTCTTACGGCTTCGACGCTTGCTGGCAGGCCGGTCGCGAGTTGCGGGCGGCTCTCCTTCATCCCAGATGTCGGGAAGAAGCCGCGCACCGTGCACGACCGCGGCGATCTGGACTTGGTCTCCTCTGATGCGGTAGACGATACGGTAGTTCTGGAACAGCAGTTCTCGCAGGTCGCGCCGGTCGTACTCGGGCACGATTCGGCCCGATTCCGGGAACAGGGCCAGCATTTCCGCCGCTGCGAAGATGCGTTGGGCAAACAGCTTGGCGTAGTGCTCCGAATCCCGGCTGATGTACTCGCATACCTCAGCTAGGCTGGTCAGCGCGGACGGAGACCAGACTAGCTGAGCCACTTCTTGAGTCGGTCGCGGGCGACGGTCTGCGTGATGCCCTTGCCCTCGTCCAACTCCTTCAGGCCGGTTTCGACTTTGAGCCTGAAGTAGAGCTCGGCCATGATGTCCGCAATGCCGGCGTCGTCGGGGAGCCGCTCGATCATCTGAATGACTTCGTTCTTCACCTTGGGCACGTATAGCTCCTTTTGATGATTCTAGGATGCGCGGACCGCGAGTCAAGGCAGGGCCGTGCGCCGCACGTCTCCAGCTAGCAGGTTGCTTTGTGACAGATGCTGGAGGCCGGACGGAGCATACGGAGGGACTCCATTTCCATCGTCTCGACACGTCGGGCTTCCGGTCGTGGAGAAGCGGTAGTCACCAGATAAGCCGAAGGGAGTAAGGAGGAGAGAGTAAGAGAGCAGAGAAGGAACCGAGCAGGGGCGGGCTTTCGCCCGCCCCTGATTCTAGGGCGAAGTGCGACTATCCGTCAGCCTGCGGCTACGGCTCGGGCGCCGGGACGCTGAAGACCTCAGAGCGGACAGCCGCGAGGACCACCGGGTCGAGACCGCGAGCCTGCCACTTCTCCAGCAGCACCTGGGCTTCGCGCGCAAGCGTCGGGCCGGAGATTGACCGGCCGTGGGAGAGACGGAAGAGCTGCCGGGCATAGTCGAGGTAGAAGACGATGTACATCGTATCGATGCCTGAGGCACTCAGCACCTGCTTGGTATCGAGCTCCATCGAGCTAAGCGCCAACATCGATGCCTCGTAGCGTGCGGTCATGTCGGCAAAGATGCGGGCAGTAGTCTGCGCCGCGATGTCGGGCGAGAACTTCGCCTTCCAGCGCGAGATTCGGCGTGTTACGTCGGACATGATGTGACTCCTTTCCGGCCGTCGGGCCGGGGTTCCGGACCATTCCATCTACTGGAT
>Ga0163203_1000351_pt1 | contig 12372 bp, 9 predicted proteins | sample PL_2010_330m_FD_113534 | JGI IMG/M metagenome (GOLD analysis project Ga0163203, IMG submission 113534) | Freshwater microbial communities from Powell Lake, British Columbia, Canada to study Microbial Dark Matter (Phase II) - PL_2010_330m | ecosystem: Environmental > Aquatic > Freshwater > Lake ... | reverse complement strand
TCTCTAGGTAGACCCACAGCGACGATCATGTCAGTGAGTGCCTGAAAACGCAGCGTGGTCACATTAAGATCTTTACGTATCCATTCAACCATCTTTTTATGTTTTTCTGTTGTACGATCAACGTATTCGGAAACATCATCTATGTCGTGTCCTTCGAGAGCATGGATCGCTTTTCTTGTTGAAAGCTCGTGTATACTCCGCGTGGAGAGACAGAACTTACACGGGAACATAAGCGGCGGACATGCGGGACGAACATGGATCTCTTTGGCTCCGCCGTTCCATAGCTTATTTACAGTAAAATTCTTGAGCTGCGTTCCCCTGACGATAGAATCCTCACAAAGAACTATCCTGTTGCCTTCTATGATCTCTTTTATGGGGATAAGCTTCATCGTCGCGATAAGGTCCCTTGTCTCCTGCGAAGGCGGAGTGTAACTTCTGCCGTAACCGGGCGTATATTTCACAAGGGGACGCCTGAAAGGCTTTTTAGATTCTATGGCATACCCCAGAGCATGTGCTATGCCGGAATCGGGAATACCGGCGACAAGATCGACTCCTATGTCTCCGTCCTTTTTGGCAAGAAAACTTCCGCACCGTTCCCTGACCAATTCCGTATTTATTCCTTCATAATCGGATGACGGAAAACCCGTGTATATCCAGAGAAATGTGCATATCTGGTTCTCTTTTCTCCCGGGACGTTTTTTTACCATACCGTCTTCCGCGAGCAGGACTATCTCTCCCGGTTCGAGGTATTTTTTTATTTTGAAACCGTTATTTGGAAACGCGCTGGTTTCAGCGGTTACAGCCCATGCATCCTCTTTTTTTCCCACAATTAAAGGAGTATATCCGTACCTGTCCCTGGCGGCGTATATCCCGTCTTTGTTGAGTATTAAAAGCGAACATGACCCGTCGATCACGTCGAACATTTTTTCTATACCGTCGATCAGATCGTCTCCGCGGCTTATGAGCTTGGCCACAAGTTCTGTTACGTTCACCGACCCCTTTGACACCTCACTGAAAGATATACCCTTTTCAAGAAGATCCGAAACGAGCTCTTCCTTATTCTCGATAAGGCCGCTTGTTACTATGCAAAAGGGCCCGAATTTCGAATTAAGGTATATGGGCTGCTCGTTGCTGTCGGATATAACACCAATACCTTTTTTACCGATCATGCGGTGGCGATCTTCGAAAAATTTTGATTTGAATTGCCCCTGGCTGATATTGTGTATCTGACGCTCGAAATCTTCCCCGAGAACGGCCATGCCTCCGTATTCCGTTCCCAGATGAGAATGATAATCCGTTCCGTAAAACAAAGTTTCCGAACAATCACCCTTTGAAATGACCCCAAATATTCCGCTCATTTTTCCTCCATCGGCTTAGATGAATTGTGGGTTGCGTAAGTTTTGATAGCGCGTGGTATATGGTACTAGAAAATCGGCTTCGTTGACGAGGGCAGTATAGCATAACTGCTGTGGACTGGCAAATAGAAAAAAGTGGTAGAAAGTGTTAGAGTGAGGCGAGCGGCAAGAGGTAAAAAGTGATGCGTGATGGGAGAAGAGTGATGCGGGACGGGTGACACGCAATACGCGATACGCATAACGCAATACGAATTTAGCAGAGCGCAAGGCGCATGGTGAAAACTGATAGATCGAAATTCAGGGGGAACGAACCTTGGTCCGGTTGTTTTTGTTAGCGCAGACTATGGCCATAACCTTTCGAGATAGTCCGTCCCAATGTTTTCAACATATGGCTTATACAATTGCTGCAATCCCGGGGGCTTTCATCTATGCATATCTTCCCCGGATAGATCTGGTAATGTTTTCTGTATTTTTTCGGAGTTATGTTCGGCATGATAACGTTCGCACCGGTGCCGAAAGCTTTTTGCCTTCCTTCCGGGTGAATCGCGCCTAAAGCCGACGTGGCCGGAATATGAGCATTAAGGGTTACCAGGCGTGTTAACGCTGCCACCTTTAGGGAAGTGGTCAGATCGCCTCCACGAGTGTCTTTTAACGGAGTATCAGCGTGAGAAATAAAAGGTCCGTTCCCCACCATATCAAGCTGAAGTTCATCAAATAAAAGTATGTCGTCCGCTATGCTCTCCAAAGTCTGTCCCGGCAAACCTAACATGATGCCGGATCCAACCTGAAACCCGAGCTCCCTAAGCTGTTTCAAAATAATGAACCTTCTGCCGTAATCACCGTCCGGTTTGAGTTTTTTGTAAAGTTTTGGATCAGATGTTTCGAATCTAAGCAAATACCGGTCTGTGCCGGCATCCTTGAGGCGAGCGTATTCATCATAGGAGAGTTCCCCTAGAGACAAAGTCACGGCAAGATCTAACTCTCCTTTTATCCTTTCCACCAGGGAGCACATATCACTTATGGTATAAAAACGGTCTTCCCCGGACTGCAGGACAACCGTCTTATAGCCAAGTTCCGCCGCCGCTCGAGCTGATATGAAAATTTCTTCCAGGCTCATTCTATACCGCGCCACAAAGGAGTTGCTTTTCCTTAACCCACAATAAAGACAATCTTTTCCGCAATGGTTGGAAAACTCTATTATGCCTCGTATATGTACTTCGTTACCGGCATATTTTTTCCGAATACGATCCGCTTCCGTAAACAGACGATCAATAACAGCCTCATTCTGCGTCTGTAAAAAATAAACAATTTCCTCTTTCGTAAGCTTTTTCTTATCGTCAAAAGTAAATATCTCTTTTTCCTTGTTTAATCTTTCCATAAGCTTCCATAAGTCTCGAATATCTTTCTGGTAATTTTTCTTTTATTTCGCCTATTTCCTTTTCAATAACTTTTTCGCCGTATTTTTTTGTTTCTTCGCCGGCAAAATCGTCCAACCATTCCCTGAAAGTAAGTACGGCATTAAGCTTGCAGAACTCCCCTTCTTGCCCGGTCTTTAAAAGCTCCATTATGCATTTCCCGGTCCTCCCGCATCTGTATCCCGCCGTACAAAATGACGTTATGTATCCCTCTCCGGCAAGTGTGCCTATCATTTCGTCAAGCGTCCTGGTATCTCCCAGCATAAACTGCTGGCGCCTGTCATCCTGATCCGTGGAACGGTCGCTGTAAGCACCTATCCCTATTTTTGTAGAAGCGTCTATCTGGGTCACGCCGAGCGGTATGACCTCGTCCCTTAAAGCGGCCGATTCGCGCGCGGTAAGTATCATACCCGTATGGGGAACGGATAATCTTATTACGATCACAAGTTTCTTAAAATCCTCGTCGCTTACCTCATATGCAGGGGTTTTTGCGGCGGGTGCATTCGGAGCATATTCTAGGCGCGGAAAAGAAATAGTATGAGCGCCTATACCATACCTTTTCTCAAGTTCTCTTGTATGGTACAAAAGACCCATGACCTCGAATTTCCAGTCGTAAAGCCCGAAGAGCGCTCCGAGCCCGAAGTCATCGATACCCGCTTCGAACGCACGGTGCATACAGTATAATCTCCACGCATAATCATTTTTTATCGTCCCCGCCGGGTGGATCCTGCGGTAAGTATCGTGATGATATGTTTCCTGGAACACCTGGTAGGTGCCGATACCGGCTTCGTGGAGCCTTTTAAGGTTTTTTATCGAAAGCGGTGCCGCATTGACGTTCACTCTTCTTATCTGGCCTGTACCTTGTCGGGCCTTCACTTTAACAGAGTATATCTCCCGTATGCTGTCCACCATGTAATCTATATCGGTCCGGGGATGTTCCCCGTAAACCACTATAAGACGTTTATGCCCTATTTCACCGGCAAGCGTTTCGATCTCACGCCTTATTTCCCCCATATCCAACACGCGTCTATCGGCATCTTTATTTTCGCACCTGAAACCGCAATACAGGCAATTATTCACGCACAGGTTCCCGAGATATAAAGGCGCGAACGTCACTATCCGGTTATCGTAGACTTTCTTTTTCACATCAAGCGCCACACGCCGCATCTCTTCTAAGGTATCCGGGTCATCAACATTCAAAAGAGCCGCGGTCTCATCCGCGTCGAGTGTTTCAACGCTAAGAGATTTCTGCAGTATATCTTTCACCCTTGTCGGATCCGGCGCGCGGTTATCCCTGATCTTTTTCTCTATCTCATCATCCGGGATAAAATCTTTTCCGCCGCGAGTATATTTTTCTATCTCTCTTTTTACGATGCGTTTATCCTGCCACTCACAGATTTCTTTTGTTCTAAGATCCATAACTCCCCTGTTTTTCTTTAAACGCCGACAAAGCTTCAGGAAAAGGCGCAAGTACCCTTTCTATCACGCCTTGAGTGTAAGCTATACACATGCCGTAATTCGTTACCATAACACCTGCCCGGCGTGCCCTGTACATCCTCGCAAGCGTCTCGCGCCTTGTTAGCATGCATGAACCGCAATGTATGACAAGCTTATAGTCTTTCAGGTCCTCCGGATAATCCCTGCCCGCTGAAACGTCTATATCAAGAGCACCTCCTGCATATTTTTTAAGCCATGCCGGGATCTTTACTCGCCCTATGTCATCTTCGATCGGATGATGGCTGCAGGCTTCGGCTATCAATACCCTGTCTCCGGGCTTAAGCGTCCCGATCCAGCCGGCTGCGCGGGCATTCTCGACAATATCGCTTTTATATCTCGCGAACAATATGGAGAAAGTCGTGCATTTAACTTCCGGCGGCGTTTCCCTCACCATTCTGTCAACTACCTGAGAGTCACAAACGACGAGGTCCGGCTGCTTTTTAAGCCTCTTCAAAACGTCGCTATACCCGTTCTCTTTGACCACAACGGTGGAGCAATCACTATCAAGGGCGTCCCTTATGGCCTGGACCTGCGGAAGTATTATCCTCCCCTTGGGAGCTTCCTTATCTATCGGCACTATGAGGACCGCCATGCCCCCTTCCGGCAAAAGATCCCCTATCAGTTTCGGAGGATTAAGAAAATCATCGGGACAGATCTCCATGATATGGGCTTTCAGCCCAACTATATATTCATTCCGCCGTTTACCATCCACGCTAGAAATCACCATTATATATGAAGTTTTATTTTTTAGTTCTTCCAGGAATTTTTCCGACGGGTAATTTTCATCGGACCTGTTCACTGCCACGATGACAGGAATATCCCTAAGAGAAGCTTCATTCATTATACTGTTCTCGTATTTTCCCCATTTGCCGGCCTCAGTGAGAAGAATAAGTATATCGGAGCGGTCAAATATCTTTTTCGTTTTTCGGATCCTTTCGGAAGAAAGTTCCGAGGTATCATCTATCCCGGCCGTATCCAGAAAAACGACCGGCCCCACGGGCAAGAGTTCCATGGTCTTCTCCACAACGTCCGTAGTAGTACCCGGAACAGGCGAAGTTATGGCTACATCCTGCCCGGCGACCATATTCAGAAAACTCGACTTACCGACATTGGTCCGGCCGAAAATCCCTATCTGCAGTCTTAATGATTTAGGAGTATTCTTCATTTTTCCTTACTCAAAGCGGATCTCACGGTAACACCCTCGATCTTTCCCAACTGGCCCGTAAAAGCACCCAGTTCGTCCGTAGTCGCGTCTACAATAAGCGTTATTACAAAACAGTTCTTACTGGCATACGGCAGTCCCATGCGCGCGGCTATTATTTCACCGTTATCCGAGATGACATCGTTGACTTCGCGGGCTCTTTTTTTTCTATCTTCGACTATTATCCCTACAAAACCCAGACGTTTTTTCATGTGCCTCCTAAAAAAAATCCCGGCCTCACCTTTTGTATCCTGTGATAAGGCCGGGATATGTTAATGATCCCTCCAGCGAAAAACAACTTCTTCCGCCGGACATCGCGCCCTTGGCTTCAGAGCTTGCAGGCTCCTCCCCTCAGGATATTTTTACTTCTTATTACTTAGACAACTCTTCAAGTGTCTTGTCGACAAGTGTCACGTATGTCATGGCGCTTGAACCGCCGACAAGAACGGCTATCATACAGGCTTCCATCATCTCTTCCCTTGTCCATCCGGAATCGAGACAATGTTCGACAGCTCTGGGTATGCAAACCGGGCATTTCTCGGTAACACTGGCCACCAGAAGAAGAAGCCACTTGGTTTTCTCCGGCAATTTCCCGGAAGCGGTGATAGCTTTTTTTTCGTTAAGGAACGCCGCGTAAATATCCGGAATGGTCTTACGGATACTGGTCATGCGTTCATTGAACTCTTTTAAAGTTTCGCGCGGTTCATACAGCATAACTTACCTCCCGGGTTTCTGGCGACGACTGATATAAATTTTTATTTCTTTTTTTTCAGTTTAGGCTGTTTTCCTATCCATTTACCGCGTTTTAAATAAGTGGTGTGCAAAAGTTTATGGCTCAGATGCCCGCAAGGGCCGTCCGTCAAAAACTCTTTGTATATCTCTTTTATAATGGGGTTCTCGTGAGACTTTCTTATCGGCAACCCTTCATCTTCCGCATAAATGGCTCTCGCGCGGGCTTCCCGTATTTCGGGGCTTGTCGGTATCGGTTGGCCGCCGCCGCCGAGACATCCGCCGGGACACGCCATTATCTCGATAAAATGATAATCGTCAAGTTCGCCGCGACAGAGCATATCCATTATCTTTTTAGCATTCGCTGTGCCGTGCCCTACCATGACCTTCAGCGTAGCCCCCTCAAGGAATTTCCAGGCATCCACCGCTTTCTTTATAGGAAGTTCGGCGGTCCTTATGCCCTCCATACCCCTGACCGGCATTACACGCAGATGGTCGAACGGCACTTCTTCCCCGGTGACAAGTTCATACGCGGTCCTTATCGCGGCTTCCATAACTCCGCCGGTCGCGCCAAAAACAAGCGCGGCTCCTGATCCTGTACCAAGTGGACTGTCAAATTCCGAATCGGGAAGATTAGGCAGATCCAGACCGCATTCCTTTATCATTCCCGCGAGTTCCCGTGTAGTAAGCGCATAATCCACGTCCTTGAACCCGGAGGAGCACATCTCCGGCCTTTCACATTCGAACTTTTTAGCCGAACAAGGCATGAGAGAAACGCTGACTATATCTTTTGGGTCGATGTTGTTCATTTCGGCATACCATGTTTTTACAATGGCCCCGAACATTTGCTGCGGGCTTTTAGCGGTAGAAAGATGCCCGAGTTTTTCCGGATAAAAATGTTCGATATATTTGACCCAGCCGGGCGAACATGAAGTGAAAAGCGGAAGCTTGACATTCTTGTCCTTATCCACAAGCGCGCTCTTAAGCCGCATAAGAAGTTCGGTCCCTTCTTCCATTATGGTAAGATCAGCCGTAAAATTCGTATCGAATGCTTTAGCAAAACCCATTCTTTTTATGGCGGTATTAAGCTTTTTGGTCACACTCGTACCGGGAGCCAGACCGAATTCTTCGCCCATGGCCGCTCTCGGACTCGGAGCCGTCTGAATGACGACATGTTTTTTGGGGTCGTCTATCGCCGCCCAGACCTCTTCCGACGGATCTTTAGCTTTCAGAGCCCCGGTCGGACATCTGTTGATACACTGGCCGCAGTTTATGCATATAACATCGGCAAGAGGTTTGTCAAGATACGTGGATATTTTCGTATCATGTCCTCTGCCGGTCGCCTCAAGAACACCTACCTCCTGAAGATCTATGCATGTCCTCACACATCTCCGGCACAATATACATTTGTCCATATCCCTTATCAAGGAATAACTTGATTCGTCTTTCTTGTACCTGGGTTCCTCGATATGCCCGAACGTGTACCTGGTTATGCCGTACTCTTTTGCCAGAGCCTGAAGTTCACAATTATTGTTCCTTGCACAGGAATAACATTCCCCGTAATGCTCTCTAAGTAAAAGCTGTATTATGTGCCTTCTTGCCCGGCGCACTCTGGAAGCGTATGTTTTAACTCTTATCGGGCTGAATATAGGATAAGAACAGGACGCCTGGAGAGTTCTGTCGCCTTCGACCTCTACGACACAAACGCGGCATACCCCGGCAAGACAAAGATCGGCGTGATTGCAAAGCGTCGGTATCTTTATATTCACCTGTTTCGCAGCCTCGAGAATGGTCGTTCCCATGGGGACCTTGACCTCGATATCATCGATCACCACCTTAACCATAGCGCCTAAGGCGGCGGAATCAACTTTTTTTATCTCCTGTCCCCTCTGGCTCACGGGCGCCCGGGACGTACTTTGCGCAAAAGGTTCGTTAACCATTGAACTTCATCTCCTTTTTCGATTTATTCGATAATTTATACTCATTCGGGAAATTTTTTATTATTGACATGAATGCGGTGGAAGCCGCCTGCCCAAGACCACATTTAGAAGCGACCTGCATGGTTTCGGAAAGCGACATAAGGTCCTTCATGTACGATGCCGAACATTCGCCTTTTTTAACCGCCTTTACTCCTTCCAGAAAGACCGGAACACCCTGACGGCACGGGGTACACTGACCGCATGATTCTTCCTTAAAGAACCGCAGGAAGTTTTCCGCCGCGTCAAGCATCTTCCTTTTCGCACCAAAGATCATTATTGAACCTCCGGTAGAAAGATCTTCATACCCGAGTTTTTTATTAAAATCTTTTTTGGGCACGCAGCTGCCCGCGGCGCCGCCTACCTGCACCGCTTTAACGTTTTTGGCGCCCGTCAATTTAAGGATCTCCGCTATACTTGTCCCGAACGGCACCTCATATACTCCCGGCTTACCGCAATCACCCGATACGCTTATAAGTTTACTGCCGGAAGATTTCTCCGTGCCTGTTTTTTTGAACCAGTCGGCGCCCTTGGCCATAATATGCACCACACTCGCAAATGTTTCTACATTGTTCACGGTAGTGGGATACCCGGTGTAACCCGTATTAACGGGAAACGGGGGTTTATTACGAGGCTCACCGCGGTTACCTTCAAGAGATTCTATAAGCGCCGTTTCCTCGCCGCAAACATATGCGCCTGACCCCATGCGGATATTGATATCAAAATTAAAACCGTCCCTGCCCATTATATTCCTGCCGAGCATGCCGGCAGAACGGAATTTCGCCAGGGTTTTCTCTATGTGTGGCACCATGCATTTATATTCGCCTCTCAAGTACAAAAAACCCGTGTCGGACCCTACGGCGAAACCCGCTATTACCATGCCTTCCAGAACAAGCGGAAGATATTCCTCTAAAAGCACCTTATCTTTGAACGTACCCGGTTCACCCTCGTCAGCATTGCAAACAACAAATTTTTTATCAGAACTTGCCGTGGCCGTCAGGTTCCATTTAACGCCAACCGGAAATCCGGCTCCACCCCTACCTTTGAGATTAGAACCTCTCACGACATCAAGCACTTCGCTTCTTCCAAGCTCTACCGCTTTTTTTAAACCTTCATAGGGCCCTATAGGACTGAAAACTATCGGCCCGTCGCGTTTAATTTTATCGGAGGTATTTTTAACTTCCAGTTTCTTTCCGCTTTTAAAACATTTAACTATTTCCGAGACCGTCTTTGGTGTGACATTTCCTACCAGAAGATCATCAACCATGACTGCCGGAGCTTTGTCACACATACCTATACACCCGGTCATTTCGAGGGTTACCTTGCCGTCTTTTGTGGTCTCAGAGCATTTTATCTTCAGGGCTTTCTCGAAGGCATTTATGATCCGGTGAGAACCGGCCAACTCATTCGGCATGCAATTGCTCACGCGTATGATATGCTTCCCCTTTTTTTCGGCGTTCAGGAACGAATAAAATGTGACTACCGAATATACCTCTACGGGATGTATCCTGAGCCTGTCCGCGATCTCCTGCATATCTTTATCGGATATGTATCCCTTTTTTTCCTGCACCTTTTGAAGCATCGGCAGAAGTGCCGAACGTTTTTCGACGGGAACAATAATGGTCTGCCCGTTTTTCCCTTCTATCTTTTTAGCCATACCGTCACAACTCCTTTTTATTCTTTGCCCAGAACGGCCTCTACCTTGCTGATAAGTTCATCAGGCGTGACCGGTTTTTCAATAAAATCGATGCACGGAAGCACTTCGTCGCATTTGCCGTAATGGTACCCCGTAACCTGACCGACGCCGCTTAACATCACTATAGGCGCCTTAACACCGTCTTTTTTTATCTTGCGCGCCAGAGCTATACCGTCGTCGGGGGAATCCATCATTATGTCGAGAAGTATAAGATCCAACCCCCCTTTACGTATGATCTTTTCAGCCTCGGCGACATTCGAGGCCGCTTCCACTTCGTGCCCTTTGGATTCAAGCACCATTTTTACGGAATCTCTTATATCCTGGTCGTCATCAACTATGAGGATCTTGGACATTTCTTACCTCCGGGATTATTTTTATTCGAAATTGCTTCCTGTTTTGTTGTGAAATTTTGCACAATATTATGCACCACTATAGCATTTGCCTGTTAAATGTCAAATCAAAAATACATGCCTATAAAACCTTTAGACCTTTACTTTATTGCCGGCGTTCACGAAATATATCAGATTTTCCAGTTCAAGCTCGAGATTAACATTGTTTATTACCATTTCTACCGGACTCTTTAACCTTATGGGTGCAAAGTTTAAAACACCTTTTACGCCGGCGGAGATCATTATATCAAGTACCTCCTGAGCCGCAATCTCGGGAACTGCGATAATACCCATCTTTATCCCTTTATTTTTGATAAATGAGTCGAGTTCCTTCAGGGGAAAGACCGGGATGATCCCGGTCTTTCTGCACTTTGACGGATCTATGTCAAAACCGGCAACTATGCGTATACCTTCTTTTTCAAAGCCGCCGTAGTTTATAAGGGCCGTGCCGATATTCCCAAGGCCAACGACAATGACCTCCTGCACGCGATCCTTGCCCAATATATTCTGCAGTTTTTCGATAAGATCATCGAGATTATACCCACCCCGTTTATTGCCTGAAATACCGAAAAGTGAGAAATCTTTCCGGACCTGTGAAGAAGTAACCCCGACTGTTTCACCTAAAGTATCGGAAAAAATTTTTACTAACCCCATGGCCTTGAACCTGTAAAGTGCGTTCTTATATCGGGAAAGTCTAATTATGCAGTTCTTGCTGGTTATCATTATTTACCGCCGGTGAGCTGTATTATTTATCGTTACATTTTTCACAATAAAAAAGGGATTGTAGCATCTTCCCGCAATGTTGTCAATGTTTTTGTGATTTATTTCACAACTGATAGCTATCAGCCGACAGATATCGGCCATCAGTCGATAGTTTTAGAATTGTCATCCCGGACGAGCCGTAGGCGAGATCCGGGATCACGTTGAAATAGAAATATTTTTATTGGGTCCCGGGTACCCTGCACCAGGCGCGGTACAGGGTCCCGGGATGACATTTACGCAATACACAATACGCAATACGCGCATGAGTGAGGTTTTACGCAGGAAAAAACCGAACGTGCCCGGCAGGATCATATCAGATGAGTTTTTCGAGCTGATCGACTAACTTTCAACGATATCCTTGATGATCTCGCGGAGGGGTTTTGTTATCGACCATGAGGGGTAATCTTTTTTGAATTTTGTCATATCGGAATAATAGCATATGTGATCGCCAACACGGTTCTGATTAACATACGTATAATTGAGTTTTAAGTTGAAATCTTTTTCAAGGATATCTATTGTCTCCAATATGGAAACAGCGTTTTCTTTGCACCCGCCGATATTGTAAACTACCCCTTCCCCCGGATGTTTGTAAAACTCATGGAACGCTCCGACTACATCCAGTGCATGGATCTGATCCCGGACCTGTTTACCGTGATATCCGAATATAGTGTATGGGGTATTATCCACGGCACATTTAACTATGTATGCGAGGAAACCGTGCAAAATAGCGGCTGAATGCCTGGCTCCGGTCAAGCACCCTCCTCTAAAAATACCGACCTTAAGTCCGAAATACCTACCGTATTCCTGCGCCATAATATCCGCGGCGGCTTTTCCGGCCCCAAAAAGACTATGCAAAGAATTATCTATAGTCATCTCTTCGCTTACCCCGCCGATCGAAACACCTCTGGTGTTTTGTTCGGGCGTAAAATCGTAACGCTTATCGAGTTCAACAAGACCGGCCCTGTTAGGAGTATCGCCATAAACTTTATTGGTCGAGGTAAAAATAAATACACCTTCCGGAGAATAAAGCCGAAAACCTTCCAGGAGGGTCATTGTGGATGACACGTTTATATCAAAATCGGTGAAAGGCTCACGTGCTGCCCAATCGTGTGAAGGTTGGGCAGCAGAGTGGATGATAAGATCGAACGGGCCTCTTTCCTTGAATATATCCAGAACGGCCTTGCGGTCCCGGATATCGACCGGTAAATGGTCGAATTCTGGTCCGTATTTTTTTAAAATATTCAAATTCCCCGAGACATCACCATCCGGCCCGAAGAAATATTTCCGCATGTTGTTATCTATACCGATCACGGCCGCGCCCTGTTCAAGAAAAGATCTTGAAGCTTCGTACC
>Ga0163203_1000350_pt1 | contig 12373 bp, 8 predicted proteins | sample PL_2010_330m_FD_113534 | JGI IMG/M metagenome (GOLD analysis project Ga0163203, IMG submission 113534) | Freshwater microbial communities from Powell Lake, British Columbia, Canada to study Microbial Dark Matter (Phase II) - PL_2010_330m | ecosystem: Environmental > Aquatic > Freshwater > Lake ... | reverse complement strand
ATGTTAAAGCAATAGCCGTGCCTCTGGAACTATTCTTACACTTTATTTATGTACAAAATACACAAGATCATACTCAACGATCTGGTCTTGCGGAATAGTGACCAACCTATGCATGAGTTTATAGAGAGATGCACTATATGTGCCATAGATCATATCATTTTTGAACTCCACGAAATTAAGCTTTTCTTTCGTGGCGATGATCTTGATGATCTCACTATCAGTGATCTTTCCGGGCAGCAGTTCAACCGGCAAAGACAAACCGATATTTCTATCCTGCTCATTCGGCATTTCAAATGTATCACCCGCTCTCACAAAATTATCTTCTCTATATTTATTTGGAAAAAGCACATACACTGTATCGTTTGAGCAGATATTCAAAATGGTGAAGTAACAATCCTTTGAAGGTACACAAGAAATTTCAAGTGTCTCGTATTCATGGAAATGCTCTTTATTAAGCGATGCGTCAAGCGAAAAGTAGGGATCTTTCTCGCCCTTCTGCTGTCCGATTTTGACATGAACTGTTACCCTTGAAAAGATTGCGTTGCCAATCGTTATTATTTGTTCGCGGATAACTTTTTTGTCCAAAATTATTCCCTGCGTAGTCTGGTCTGTGATGTGTATATAATCATCTCGTGTTACGTTCTCTGCATCTTCTCCGATGATATAAATCTTTCTCCCTTTTACATCCACGCCAGTATAATATTCCAAGGCATTTTCACATGCTTTATTAATCGCTTCTTCTAGAGCTTCCTCCGGTGTGATATTTGTTATCCCGGCTTGTGCTGTTGACTCTATCCAATCATCACCGAGATTTTTTGTGCCGGGTTCGTAGATTTCATAGGTTAGTGCATTTATGCGTGTGCTTTCTGTAAACTGTTTGTTTTGTGCGCAGGAAGATATTAGTAAAACTGATATTAACAAAAATATTATTTTTTTCATACTGTACATCCTTCTTTTTTTATTTGCAAGATTGGAATCTCGCATTACGTAACTCAACATTCCGATGTTGAGCACACTGTTTGAACAAGATCGGAGTCTTGTTTTACGTAACTCAACATTCCGACCTGTCTGGGCGTAGCGTAGCTAAGACTGATGTTGAGAAACTGTTCTCTTTTATTTACCAATTTCTTTTCTTTCACCTCTTTACCAATTCCCAAATTGGTAAAGGTGAAGGAAGCCCTTGCTTCTGCCTTACCAAGCTGGGAACAGTGAAATAAATAGATTTCACGTCCTAAATGCTTGGTAAAGAGATGTCGAATACTTCCTTTTCTTATAAGAAAAAGAAATCTAAGATCAGGGAGCCCTCAAGAAACGAAAACCGTAAGCGCGGTTGTCCCTGAAGGCCGGATCATCGTAGGTACGACAAACAACACAGCAGCTGCGGTCATCGTAGTACCAACTACCACCGCGCAAAACACGGGACGCTCCGCTACTTGGTCCAGTTGGGTTGTTCATTGAACTCTTTGAATAATAATTCTTATCATACCAGTCATTGCACCACTCCCAGACATTGCCGGTCATATCATCTATACCAAGTTCATTGGGTTGCTTTGTGCCTACTATGTGTGTCTTACTCCCTGAATTATTATTATACCACGCAACATCACCAATAGTATTGCTGCCTGAATAGGTGTATCCTTTCGACTTATTACCTCCCCGTGCTGCATACTCCCATTCTGCTTCGGTGGGTAATCTATATCCATTTGCACTAAAAATGCACGTTATGTTTTTTCCACTACCGGAATAACACGGTGATAATCCTTCTTTACTGCTCTTTTTATTACAAAATTTTACTGCATCATACCAGCTCACTTTCTCAACGGGTAAATTATCTCCCTTGAAATAACTGTGATTATTTCCCATTATATCTTTCCACTCTTTTTGTGTTACCTCACATTTGCCGATATAAAAATCACTCACTGTTACTGAATGTACTGGATTTTCATCACTTTCTCCACTTGTGCTTCCCATCATGAAGGTGCCGCCCGGGACAAAAATAAATCCCTTTGGAATTGATTTCACCTCAATTGTAATATTCCATCCTTCTAAGTTTCGTCCTTCAAGCTGCGGCTCCCAGTATATGGTCTTATTTTTCCCTGGTGTTATGTTGCCAAAATCTCCAGCAACAACCGCAGGGGTAATCTTCTGCCCTGCTTTATTTTTTGCTTGTATAGAAACTGTATATTCATCTGTTCCATTTAAATCGTATGTAATTATGATTCTGCCGTTCTCAATTTTTTGTTTCACATTTGTAATCTGCTGGGCGGAGAGGGGAACTGCAATAAGCATTATGCAAATCAAAATTAATAATTTCTTCATAGTGTATTTCCTTATATTCATTTTAAACAAGATTGGAATCTTGTTTTACGTAACTCAACATTCCGATGTTGAGTATCTTTTACGCAAGATTGGAATCTTGCGTTACTTTTATTCATACTCCACAATAACCTTGTTTACATCACCAATAACCTGTGGGGTCTGCTCGAGGTTTTTTTGTCTTCTAGCTTGATAGGGCACATTATCATCAATGTAGATTTGCATCTCTTCAACGGTTAGCTTTTTATCATTATTTGCATCGGCATTCCCCTGCAAGCCCTTCATAAAATAATAGGAAAAGAGCGAATGCTTCTTCTCTCTGTACCAGGAGGAGACCTGTTCACCTGTTGCTGAGGTAAAAACTGTTGTATTTTTAATTGAAACAACTGGGTTCTTCACGTCTATAAAAACCGGTGAAATATCATTAATGAGCATACCTTTTTCAGAAGAACCGCTGAAGCAGGCATCAATAACAACCGTGAGAGAACTGTAATCTAATTTTGATAGGTTGTTATAAAACGTATCAAGTGAATAACCGTTTAATGCAACAAGAGAAGGATCGCAATCAACAGGCACAAAGTAGCCATGCTTGCTTTGAAGATCGGGCGCTCCGTGTCCGCTGTAATAGATAAATATGTCTGATTGCCCTGGTTTTATATAGTTGTGCAATTTTCCTTTATAATTGTCCTTTGTGCCAAAAATGCTTGTGAAATCTCCCTGTGTTGCATCATTTACACAAATGATATTTCCTTCTCGATAGCCAAAGGTATTTGTTAGATATTTCTTCATATAGGCAGCATCTCTATTGGCGAATTCAACAGCAGGCACAGTGCTTTTATTATAATTTCTATTTCCAATGACTACTGCAACCGCATATTTGTTTTCCTTTGCAGTTTGGGGTATATCCTGCTCAATATCAATGACCAATCCGGGTATATTGTATTCCTTTTCCTCTCCTTCTTTACCAGTAAATGCAAACTCTTGTGGAGACATCTCTTTTTGCTTTATCTTTAAATTCAAAGGAAATTCTCTGGTGTAATCTTCTGCAGAAACGACAACCGAGAGAGGTATCACGTCCATTATTTTCTTATTTGTATAAAATTCGAAACTAACGTCTTTGTAATCACCCTTATCTATTTTCTCCCATGTAAATCTTGTTTTTGAACCACCCGTAAAAAATACATCACTGCTCGTGTTCTTAATATTAAGCGTAACATCTTTACCAGCACCACCGGAGTTTGCAAGCCGAATCGTGACTTTAACGATCTCTTGTTGTTCTATGCTGTAGTTTCCGCTCGCATCTTCAATACCTTTTTCCACGAAGAACATAGGCGGCTCAAGTTGCTTGGTTTGAAAACTGCATGTAACCGGATCGGGAAAGAAACCATTACTTTCATCAAAGGTAATAGTATAGCGGCAATCCTGAGTTGGTGTGCTTTTGTTTGCATAGATATTGAATTCAATTTCATCAACTTCACCGGGTTTTATCTCGGAAACAAATCTTTGGTTTCTATGTTCCAGAAATGAATAATTCTCCGCTGGTTTTAAGTTCGCAGAAATACCGACTGCAGATCCTTTCCCGAAATTCTTTATTTTAATAGTGAGCGTTCCGTATTCATCACCTTCAAGGAACATATCATTATTATTATCTTTAAAATCAACAGATACAACTTTCAGGTCTGGTGGCTCAGTTGGTTTCGCTTTTACATAGACAGGATCAACTTCTTTAGTCTGTTTGCCGAAAGCAAACGACTGGTTGTTGTAATCGATCTGCCAATTATAGTAATCCCATATTTCATATATGTTTAGTTTCCGGATTCCTTTTGCAATTAGAAGGTTGGCATCATCTTTGAATTGCTTTGCAAGGGCAATTGGAATATAAATACTATAATTTTTCCCTTCTTTTGAAACATTGATTTTGAATTGTTGTTTATCCGCATCGAAGCTGTTAACTGTAAATGAACTAGTCACAGTCTCTTTTGATTCATTTAATAATTGCTGGATCTCCTGCTCAAGCTCCTGCTTTCTTTCATTGAATTTTCTTAGAGCAAAGTCAATTTTCTGTGCATATTCAGTTTTGATATCTTCTTTTTCTTTTGCAACGTTCTGCATTCTTTTATTATACATTTCAGTAGTTTCAAATTCACCCTTTTTTGTTGAAGATATTTCTGCAATTTTCTGATCGCGTTCGTTCTCAAGTGCTATGGATGAGAAAGATACATCTTTTAGTTTTTTGAGCATTCGTAACTTTTCAATATTATCCATTGCGTGAGCCGCGCTAAAGAGAAATAGTATGGTAGTAAAAATAATAAGGACCTTTTTCATTATGGTTCCTCCAAAAGATTTCTCTTCGATATTACTCATCGAAGTTATATGAGTTCAATATTTTAATGGATTTTGTTGTCAAGAGTTTTAGCATTACCGGTTCGCCAGCTGCCGTATGGTAATGAATGATTTCTGTTGTGGAGCTTGGAAATGAGTTTGGATTTTTCTCTTTATCAATTTCACTACACTTACCTCTTTACCAAGCCCCAGCTTGGTAAAGCAATAGCCTTGCTTCTGGATTGACATTACCAAGCTGGGGCTTGGTAATGAGCAGGTGGTGAGGGGCTTGGTAAAGATAGTTGTGGGCTTTGGGCTTGGTAAAGAGAGACGGGTATGATTTAGTGGCCTTGGTAATTGGGGACATTAAAACTCACACAGCTTGAATTCTATACCAACCTCCCAATCCTTGACAAAGCAGAGAGGGTTAAAAATTTGTCGTCATATTTACATTAATTTCTGGAGGATTTTTTAATGAATATCCCTTTATTATGGATCGTTGCTCCAAGTGGTGCCATCGTCTCTCTGATCTTTGCCTTTATTCTTTTCAGAAGCGTGAAGAAGGAAGATCCCGGTAATGAGCAGATGCAAAAAATCGCTAAGTATGTGCGTGAAGGAGCATTCGCTTATCTTAAACAGCAGTATAAAGGCGTGGGAATATTTTTCATTATTGCCTTTATAGTTTTTAACATCATGGCTTGGGTGCTGAAAGTCCTTCATCCGCTTATTCCATGGGCATTTTTAACCGGTGGATTTTTCAGCGGACTGGCTGGCTGGATCGGTATGAACACAGCTACACTCGCTTCTAACCGAACCGCTCAGGGCGCCCGGCAGAGTCTTAATAAAGGGCTGACCATTGCATTTCGTGCCGGTGGTGTGATGGGACTCGTAGTTGTGGGACTTGCACTTATAGATATCTCTACATGGTTCTTTGTGCTAAATGCTTTCAAAATGGACCTTCAAACCATAACTGTTATCATGTTGAGCTTTGGAATGGGTGCATCAACTCAGGCACTCTTTGCACGTCTTGGTGGAGGTATTTATACCAAAGCTGCTGATGTAGGAGCTGACCTTGTTGGTAAAGTAGAAGCTGGTATTCCTGAAGATGATCCAAGAAATCCTGCAACCATCGCAGATAACGTTGGTGATAACGTGGGCGATGTAGCCGGAATGGGTGCAGACCTTTATGAATCATACTGCGGCTCGATATTGGCTACAGCAGCGCTGGGAATGGCTGCGTTCACACAAATAGCAGCAAGAGCACCAGCTTTGCAGGATCTTGCGATCCGATTTGTTACAGCACCAATGATACTTGCCGGTATCGGTGCATTTCTCTCAATTATTGGTATTTTTATGGTTTCTACAAAAGAGGATGCCACCACAAAAGATCTCATGTTCGCACTGAATAAAGGTGTGTATGGCAGTTCAATTCTCATTGTAATTGTTGCGTTCTTCGTCACTCGTTGGATGCTTCCGCCGGAATATTCATTAGGCGTCTTTTTTGCATTGGTGATAGGATTGCTTGCGGGTATTTTGATTGGTGTGTTCACAGAACGTGCTACTTCTTATAGTTTTAAATCAACAAAGGGAATAGCAAAACAAGCGGAATACGGACCCGCAACGGTTATAATAGACGGACTTGCAGTTGGAATGAGATCTACATGTGCTCCTGTTATCATTATTGCCATCGCTATTCTTTCTGCCTTTGCGGTGAGTAAAGGTTTCCTTATTCCAGAAGTTGGATTGTATGGTATTGGTTTTGGTGCAGTAGGTATGCTTTCTACACTCGGTGTCACTCTTGCGATGGATGCCTTTGGTCCTATTGCAGACAATGCCGGTGGGAATGCTGAGATGTCCAAACTTCCCAAAGAAGTTCGTGAACGTACCGATGCGCTCGACTCTGTTGGAAATACAACGGCTGCAACAGGAAAAGGGTTTGCAATCGGTTCTGCTGCGCTTACTGCAATGGCGCTTCTGGCAGCTTACCTCGAAGAAGTTCGAACCGGCTTGAAGCTCGCAGGAGAAACAATGATCGCAGGTGTTGACCTGAGTACTGCCACTATTGCCAATTTTGTTGAACATTATAATATTACACTTATGAATCCCAAAACGCTTGTCGGCATCTTTATTGGAGCAATGGTTACCTTTGTCTTTGCAGCGATGACACTCAAAGCAGTTGGTCGTGCAGCGGGTGATATGGTTGCTGAAGTTCGCCGTCAGTTTAAAGAAATTCCCGGTATTCTGGAAGGTACAGCCGAACCGGAATATGCAAAATGCGTGCACATCTCAACTAAAGGAGCTCAGAAAGAAATGGTCTCCCCAGCGCTTCTCGGCATTATTACCCCTATTGTTGTGGGTCTAATTCTTGGTGTTGCCGGCGTGATGGGACTCCTCGTCGGTGGACTGACAACCGGTTTTACTCTTGCAGTTATGATGAACAACTCAGGTGGTGCTTGGGATAATGCAAAAAAATATGTCGAGATCGGACACTACGGTGGTAAGGGCTCAGAAATTCATAAGGCATGTGTAGTCGGTGATACTGTCGGAGATCCTTTCAAAGATACTGCAGGTCCTTCTATTAATATTCTTATTAAATTGATGAGTATGGTAAGTATTGTATTTGCAGGTTTGATCGTTGCTTTCTCACCTGCAATTCAGCAATTCCTCGGGATCATGTAAAAACATTAACCCCAAACATAAATAAAAGCATGAAGTCGATTTTGATTCCGTGCTTTTTTGATATTATTAAGATACTATTTAATATTTCTATTCAATTTTTGAATAAATTCCTTATCCGGATTCGAGCGCTTCCCGCTCCCAAAGCTGATCGCGTCAACAGGACAATTCTCTATGCAGGTAGCACATGAAAAGCAATCGGGAATTGTCTTTTTCTTTTTAATAATTGCTTCCATGACAGTTGAAGGACATTTCTTCACACAAGTTCCGCACGCTATACACTTGTCATAATCAACTTTAATGTGAGTAAGACTGATCTTTTCAGCAATCCAGCCGATAAATCCGAAGGGACAGAAGAAATGACACCATGGACGATACAGTATTAGTGATAAACTGAACACGATCGCTGCGAAAATAATGCCTATAATACCGAGTGCTGACGGTTTGAATATTTTAAAAAGGTCGACTGGTTCGATGATATCAAAAGCCCAAATCAGGGCAATTGCAGCAAAGATAATAAAAAATATAATCCTGATCGTATTGGTTATTATGAATGGAATTTTGATCTGCGCAACTACCGGCTTTCCATCCTTACCTTTATTGATCCTGAAGATGAGATCCTGCAATGTGCCAAGCTGGCAGCCCCACGAGCAAATAAATTTGTTTGCGAGAATGACCATCAGCAGCATTGCGAACAGTGCGATGATACGTGGCGGGAATATGACATGAAATGAACCAAAGAGTGCAAAATTATCTTTTATTGTTCCCATTGGTGAGGGATCAGCGCCCAAAATTATCCCAAAAATAAGCACAGCTATGAAGTAGAGCCACTTCCTGTTTGCGGTCTTGATCTTCTTCTTTCTCATCAAGACATATATGATTATCAGAAAAGCAAACCAAAAAGCAAACTTAAGGGCAATCTTTATCCAATTTTTAGAAGCATCTTCTGCCTGCAACGCTATAAATTTATTTATCCTGATCCTCGCTTCTTCATGCGTGAGTGAAAATTCTGAGAATTGCTTTTTCAAGTCTTCTTTTGTCTGAATATCAAATGCTTTCTTAAGCACAATATTCTCAATATCATTCGCTTTCCCGATTTCAGAAATAGTCATATTTTCATTGATGATGATTTCAACTGGCTTATCTATCTTCTCAGACTTTCCTGACCATAGTCGCACAGAAATAATTGAACCAAGCACAACAATAAGCATGATCAGAAAAAATCGCAAACCTAACTTTATTTTATCTTTCATATAATCTCTCCTGAGATTTGTCTCATTCTACATATTTTTTATAAAAATCTACAGTTCGCTGCATTGCTTCTTCGAAATGGGGCTCTCCTATATTATGATCCGATGAATTATAGATAAAGAGTTCAACGGGTTGCTCCGCATTTTCCATGTAGTGAGCTAAAGCAATAGAAAGCTCTACCGGAACAGAGGGATCATATCTCGCATGATGCAACTGAACCGGACCACTTATCTCATGAATATGAGCAATGGGGGAAATCGCTTTCCAGAACTCATTCTCTAATGAGAATTCTCCATACTTATCTTCCAACTCTTTCATCTTTTGGATGATATATCCGCCTTTTCTGACCCATGGCGTTTTATCCTGATACGTATAAAACATGTCTTTATACGTTCCGACCACACCACCCCATATAACTCCTGCTTTAATCCGTTTATCGATAACCATTGCCTGCTGTGTAAGGGTACCTCCCATCGAGTGCCCCCACATGAAAATATTTGTCGTATCTACGTATTCAAGCTTTTCAACAGAATTCAGAGCATTCAATACATCTGTGAGATAATCATTCGTAAAATAGGGAGGAGACGGGATTCCTTCTGATTTGCCGTTTCCCCGATAATCCGGCATGCACACCACGAATCCGTTCTTCGCAAAAAAATCAATATATCTGACATATTTTTTTGTGTTATCATAACCAGTCGGGGAAATGTACCCATGATTAAGAATTACAACCGGAAACATCTGCACTGAGTCGGCTCGTGCTGGAACTGCGAGTGCAGCATAGAGTGTATTGCCATCTGAATTGTAAGAGATGATATATTTTGCATAGGATTCACTTTTTAAGACCGTGTCAACAATCTCGATCCTGCTTCCGGGGAAATTCTTCGATCGCAGATATTCAATCGAAAGTGGATGCTCAACTTCACGCTTCTCTGCAACAATTTCATCCGAATGAACCTCTTTATGCCCTTGATCTTTCATGCATCCGAATAGTAACAGAAGGCATATCAGAAAGAATAGACATTTATTCATAGGATTAAAGCACACATTCGATCATAATGAAAAAGGTATAAGCAGAGAAACTCATGCATCCTCTTTAATGGTCTTTTCATGAAGCTCAATGTGTCTCTTTGCAAGCTGTTCGAGGACATATGTATAGCACTCCTCGCTATGCCCAATATATTCCGGAGGACAGATGCCATTTTGACTAAACTTTCCTGACATAAGCAATCTGGCAACAGCAGTACAGGTGTAACCGGTGGTACGAGCCATCGAGGTTGTGCCGGTTTCTTTATCATACAAATCGAGCAGATCATAGGTGAAAGTATAATTTGATGTGCCCTTTGCTCCATCTATGATAATCCGCATAAATGTTATATCTTCTTCGCCCTCATCGAACTGCCAGTTTTTGAAAAGGAGCTTGGATGTGAGGTCGATTGGTTTTATCCTTTTGCCATTCACTTCTATCTCTTTATAACTGAGAAAATCATTATCACGTAGCATCTCCATGATACTAGCATGTCCCGGATAGCGCAAGGTTTTTTCCTTCATGAAAGGAACCTGAATGGTCTTCAGCAGACTGCGTAGTCCATCGGTGTTGAAAGCTTCCAGGGTTCCCACTCCGGGCACATCTATGTGCTCAATATCAGAAAGTGCAGGTTTGATCACGACCTCGCCGAACTCGATGAAGCGTGCAGGTCTGATGTATTCCTCCAGCACATCAATCGGGGAAAATCCCGCCTTGTACTGAAAAGGCATTTTGCGCACTTTCGGCAAACCGCCTACATAGCATTCATAACGCGTAATATCATCCATTCGGGCATTTTGATAACCCAGTATTATATTGCATAGACCGGGAGCGACTCCGCAGTCTATCACTGCCGTCACATTTTGCTCTCTTGCGAACTCATCTAGCGGGAATGGATCTTCCGGAAAAAATGCAATATCAACGACTTCTGTACCTGTCTTAATTATCTTAAGCAGTGTTTCAAAACCCATAAAACCCGGTACTGCTGAGATCGTCAGTTGGACATCTTTCAGCAATCTCGAAAAATCTTTTTCCTTTGCAAGATCAAGATGATGCGTTTTAATATTTCCAATTCCATTGAATTGCGTGAGCTTTCCTGCATCATTATCATAAACAATTATTTCGTATTTTTTGTCTTTTGCCAGATCTTTCACTATCGCATGACCTACAAGTCCGGCCCCTAAAACTGCAATTTTTTTATTCATTGAACCTCCTTCTCTATTCAATAAGGTCATAGAGAAATTTTATTTCGTTTTTCCAGTTTTCTCTATCCGGCGTTTCCAGAATGAGAGGTATATTATCGAATCTTTCATCATTCATAATATAACTGAATCCGCCAATGCCGATGAAACCTTTGCCGATAGGTGCATGCCTGTCTATTCTGCTTCCGCACTCTTTCTTTGAATCGTTCAGATGAACACCTTTGAGATACTGAATACCAATTTCTTTCTCGAACAGGTTAATAGTTTCTTCATATTTTTTTTTCGTGCTGATATCAAATCCTGCTGCGAATATATGACAGGTATCAACGCACACGCCGATCCTGGATTTATTTTGTACTTTTTCAATAATATGTGCAAGTTCTTTGAAAGAAGCTCCAACGCTCGATCCCATTCCTGCTGTTGTTTCCAGTACAAGAGTCAGATTGTGGGTTTTCTCAATTGTTAAATTTAGAGACTCTGCGATGATGTCAATACAATTTTCACTGGTGATCCTATTCAGTGTGCTGCCGGGATGAAAGTTCAGGTAGTCCAATCCCAATAATTCACATCGTTCTACTTCATCAAGAAATGCAATACGGAATTTTTCAAGAGCATCTTTTTCAGGATGACCAAGATTTATCAGGTAGCTGTCATGAGGAAGAATATGCTTCGATAAAAATCCTAAATTTTCACAATTTTTCTTGAAAGCTGAAATATCCTTATCTTCGAGCGATTTTGCGTGCCATTGCCTTTGATTCTTTGTGAACATGGCAAAGGCATTTGCTCCAATTTCATGAGCATTGAGCGGAGCGTTCTGCACTCCTCCGCTTATGCTGACATGGACTCCAATATATTTCATAAATAAAAAGATGCACACAAATCATTCATTCATGTGCATCAAAACTTTTCATGTTATAGTTTATAATTTCTCTAAAACGTTTTTTTCAACTTTTTCAGCGAGTTCTATCGATTGTTTAAGGATATTTTCTGCCTGTTCAAGAATATTCTTTTTGAATTCTTCGTCTTTCACTCCGGGTAGATTGATACGCACATTAAGATACGCACCTTTCACACCGGTTAGTGCTGTAATCGCAGAAACTCCAGCATCGGATACTGCATTTTGATTTCCATATTTTGCAGCAGTCTCAGCCAGGACAATGACTTCCCAGCACAGCTTCATTGTATGCAATGGAACCAGAGTAGCATTTTTTATTGCCTTCTGGACTGCTTCTGATCTTACTTTCTTTTCGTTATCAGTCTTTTTGGGAAGCTTCAACGCAGCCATGTAATTATTAAACGCTTCGGTATCTTTATCGATCGCTTCAATAAGCTGTTTTTTCATCTGCTGTGCTTCCCACGCCATTGTGAGCATACGTGCTTCATTCTCTTTGTAGGCAGCTCTTTCTTCAGAATTTTTGAATTTATATTTTCCTGTAGTGAGATTACCGACCATCGAAGCCAAACCTGCAGCCAGACTTCCGCATAATGCTGCAACACTTCCTCCACCTGGTGCGGGAGAATCAGATGCAAGTTCATCAACAAAGTCTTTAACTGTAAGATTAACAAGGAGGTTATGTTT
>Ga0163203_1000349_pt1 | contig 12387 bp, 11 predicted proteins | sample PL_2010_330m_FD_113534 | JGI IMG/M metagenome (GOLD analysis project Ga0163203, IMG submission 113534) | Freshwater microbial communities from Powell Lake, British Columbia, Canada to study Microbial Dark Matter (Phase II) - PL_2010_330m | ecosystem: Environmental > Aquatic > Freshwater > Lake ... | reverse complement strand
CACTACACGTATTCGATTTTGATGGTAACTCTTTATGGAACCTATCAACCGGGGACACGTTTTATTATACGTCGCCGGCGATTTTAGATGGTAATATCTTCTTCGCGGGCAATCTTACCAAACATGCGCTCTTCTGTGTGAATATAACCACACGCGATATTTTGTGGCGGTTCAATACCAGCACGCAAATTAAGTCCACGCCAGCGATCTGGAATAACACGGTCTTCTTTGCATCAAAGGATAGGATGTACGCAGTGAATGCGCAGACAGGTGACGAGGTGTGGAGCAATCCCTTTAGCTGCGTGATGTCCTCTCCTGCAGTATCGAACGGAAAGGTGTACATCGGGTCAGATGATGGGAAATTATTCTGCTATGACGGGCTAACCGGGGTAGAACTGTGGAACTATCCGGTCGACGGCATAATACAATCTTCGCCTGTTGTTGCGCACGATACCGTTTATTTCGGAACAACGGTGTATGGGGCTGTAGGAGACGGAACGGTCTATGCGCTCAACACGACCGATGGATCGCTACGCTGGTCCTATGATGTAGATCAGTGCGTAATGTCCTCACCCGCAGTTGTAGATGGCATCGTATTCATTGGTGCAGATGATGGGAACGTGTATGCCTTTGGCGAAACTCCCGCAATCACCACCACCATAAGGATAGAAGGCAAGAACGAAACGATCTGGAATGGCGAAGTAACCTTCAGTAACTCGACGATCGTGGACATTGACAACGTCTCGCACTACCTTAATAAGCCAACGGCATTGGGCGCCGTGGATGCTGCATCGAAGCTCTGGAACTTCTCGTACGAAGTCGAAAACCAGACGAACAGGCTCTTTTTGGAATCTATACGTGATGAAGCTAACAATACCGAAACAGGGGATAGGTGGATGTACCGTGTCGATTATTATTCGCCAGTGGTCGGAGCGGCTGACTTCGTGCTGGGTGTGACAGAGCCGCCGTCAGCACCGCATAATGAGGTCTTGTGGTATTACGGCTCTGGGACAGACGATCCACTCAACATCACGCTCGAGAAGGCGAGTGTCGCTACGAACGAATCCTTTAACGCAACCGTGCGGTATTACAAGGATACAACGAGCGGCTGGGAACCGCTCGATAATGCCACGGTTCACGTTGGGGCAGTAAATTATACAACCGGCAGTGATGGAAATGCGACATTATCGTTATCGAACACCGGAACCTTTACGGTTTACGCGGAGAAAGAAGGATTTGTACGATCGCCGAAGAAGGAGGTGCGCGTTTTTGTACCGCGTATCAATGTCCGCATCGAAGGTAAAAACGAGACGATCTGGAGTGGAGAAGTGGCTTTCAGCAACTCGACGATCGTGGATACGGATAACATCTCACACTACTTCGATAAACCAACCGCATTGGGAGCACTTGATGCTGCATCGAAGCTCGGGAACTTCTCGTACGAAGTTGAGGATATGGGATGGGGACTCTTGGTGACATCGATAGGTGGCGAGGCTTACAATCCAATAACCTACGATCCTTACTGGGGGCTTCGGGTAGATTATATTTCTGCAGAGGTAGGTGCCGCTGATTTCGTGTTGGGGGTTACAGAGCCGCCATTACCACCGCATGAGGGAGTTTTATGGTCTTTAAGCTCTTTTACAGACGCTCCACTTACGATAACGCTGGATAAGACGACCGTAACTGCAGGCGTGCCCTTTAACGCAACGGTGCGCTATTACAACGATACGGCGAGCGGCTGGGGGCTGCTCGATAATGCCACGGTTCACGTGGGGACAGTAAATTATAAAACCGGCAGCGATGGAAATGCGACACTATTATTATCAAGTGCTGGGACCTATCCGGTGTACGCGGAGAAAGAAGGATTTATAAGATCGTCAAAGAAGGACGTGACCGTATCCTTACCCCGCATCACTGTCCGCATTGAAGGCAAGAACGAAACGATCTGGAACGGAGACGTGACTTTCAGCAACTCCACGATCGTGGATACGAACAATGACTCGCACTACCTTGACAAGCCAACGGCATTGGGAGCACTTGATGCGGCATCAACGCTCGGGAATTTCTCGTACGAAGTTGGGGGGAGCCTCTTCTTGAATTCGATAGCAGGCGAGGCAAATGATCCCGTGACCTGGGATGGCTGGATGTACCGTGTCGATTATTATTCGCCAATGGTTGGCGCTGCTGATTTCGTAATAAACGTAACAGAGCCGCCATCATCCCCACATGCTGAGGTTTTATGGTATTATGGTTCGTGGACGGCCGCGCCGCTCAGACTAACACTGGATAAAACGCACGTTAACGTGGATGAGCATTTTACTTCGACTGTGGAGTCGTTTAACGATACATCCGGCTTATGGGATCCCGTCGAGAATGCAACAGTTTACGTAGATTGTTCTAATTATACAACAGACCTCAATGGAAGCGCGATAATCGCACTGTCAAAAGCTGACTCTTATACCGCCTATGCAGAAAAAGAAGGCTATATCCGCTCAGGAAAGAAGTCTGTTACCGTGACCTCGGAGGACGATGGTGGAGATGGCGGTGACGATACCTCTTACTGGTGGCAAGGCAGTGTTACCTTACCGTCTGGAACGTTCAACAAGACTACGTTTGATACGAGTAAGGAATACACGATAAATTGGCAGACAGCATTAGGTGCGTTGCAGAAGGCTTCTGAAGTCGGTGGATTCGATTATACACTCGAAGAAACAACGTGGGGCCCCATGGTCTATGCTATCGCTGATAAGGAAAAATACGATGAAGGCGAAACGTCTGGCTGGATGTACCAGGTAAATGGCGAGAGTCCTATGGTGGGTGCGCACGACTATTCCGTAGGTGTCAGTGATGAAATAATCTGGTATTTCTCCAAGAGCATGGACACCACGCCATCTACCTCTTCAAGGGTGCTGAAGATACAAATCAAAGGTTCTGATGGGGATTCTGGTAGTGGTGATAGCAGCAGCACACCAACGCCAACCGCTGCACCACCTCAACTCGTAGAAGAGGTGAAAGAGATTGAACTCATCGAAGCAGGCGCAAATGCTTCCGTAACGTTTGACAAGGTGGATGTCACACAGATTACTCTTAACGCCAACAGCACCATTCGCAATGCAAGCATTATGATCCAACCGCTCGGAAAAACGGTGTTTATCGTAAACGTTTCTGGAATACCGTATTGCTACTTCAACATTACCACCACCAATCTAACAAATGCTGACATAGCACAGGCAACCGTCGAATTTAAAGTAAATAAGAGCTGGCTAAACGCGAGTAACATAGACGAAGCAACAATCACCTTAAGTAGATACAGCGATAATCACTGGAATGCCTTACCAACCGTTAAAATTGGAGAAGATAACACGTCGCTGTATTTCAAGGCGGTAACACCGGGTTTTTCAGTATTCGCAATATCGGGTGAGCGACCAGTACCGCCTTTGATTTCAGCACCTTCTGCAACCACACTTCCTGCGCCAGCGGCAACAACGAAAGACACATCCTCATCAGCATTAACGCCAACACCAGCATCAACGCCACCAGCATTGATACCACGGCTAAAAGAGATTGTAATATCCACAGTGGGCATCGCGGTACTGTTAATCGCGCTCGTCGCATATTTTACACGGAGAAGGGAAAGAGAATGAGATCGAGTAAGAAGAGGGGGAGGGTAGTGCTGAGTTTTAGCCTGCTTCTCTGTGTACTGCTGAGTTTTAGCCTGCCCCTATCGACAGTTCTCGCCACTTCGGACCCGCAGCAGTACCCGTCGTTGACTCAAAATGACGCCAGAATACAGCAGGCGTTGGGCTATCTTCGTACGTTGCAAAATGACGATGGAGGTTTCAGTAATCCGGGTGAGGGAAGTTCGCTGAGCAATACGCAATGGGTCGTCATGACACTCGTCGCGGCGGGCGAAGATCCACACGAATGGGTGAAGAACGGACAATCCCCGATAGACTACTTGAGCACGAATGCAAAGAGTCTAACAGGTTCAACGGACTACGAACGGATGATTCTCGCGGTGGTTGCCGCAGGCGAGGATCCAAGAGATTTTGCAGGACGAGATTTTGTAAAGGAACTGAAAAATAACTATCTGGAAGAAACTGGTCAGTTCAGCGATTTTACCTACACTACTATCTGGGGTATTTTAACACTCTCTTCTGCGGGCGAGGATGTTTCAAATTCGGTAGCATGGTTAAAAACACAGCAGAATGACGATGGTGGCTTTGCATGGGCGCAGGGAGAAAAGAGCGATTACGATGATACAGCAGCGGCAATAGAGGCGCTGATTGCTGCGGGAGAACGTCCAGATTCTAGCGTAATACGAGATGCCCTTGAGTTTTTAAAGACTGGCCAGAATGAAGATGGTGGCTTCAGATACTTTGGAACGGATCCTTCTAACGCCGCTTCTGATGCCTGGGTTATCCAAGCACTGGTAGCGTGCGGTCAAGACCCACGAGATGCAGACTGGACGGTAAATGGCGCTAATCCTGTAGATCATCTCTTAAGTCTTCAGCAGCAAGATGGCTCGTTCTATTACACGTCGTACACAAAATCAAATCCGGGCTATATGACAGTCTGTGCCATCGTGGCATTGCTCGGACAGCCGTATCCAGTAAAACCAATACCGCACGTGCAACCGGCACCTTCGGTCACACCAACGCCAACGGCAACGCCAGAAGTATCAAACACAAACAGCCCCTCATCAGCACCTACACCAACAGTACACTCACAGCAGCCACCAGCACCCACTGCAACGACAACACCATCAGCGCAAGCACAAAAAGCACCATCGGAATCTACCGATACCACGGCAGTCGCAGGATTTGAACTCTTATCTTGCGTCATCGGAGTGTTAGCAGTAGCATTTACCGTTCTTAGACGACGTAAAGCTCGATGACCACAATGAAACCGAAAAAGATCCTACCAGTACTGGCGTTACTGATCCTGCTGATTATCTCTACTTATCTGCTCTTTTGTGGTTACCTTCCTACGGACACAAATCAATCATCACAAAGCTTAGGTGCCGTATCACCACCAAGTGAGGCCACAACTGTGTGCGTTGCCACCAAAATAAGTGCCACGTTCTCAGGTGCAGCCGATCAAGCCTCAATCGAAGAGGCGTTTTCCATTGTACCACCTTTAAACGGCACGGTTTGTTGGGCTGGTACTACGATGACGTTCGTACCCCGCACAAACCTGGAGTACGACACTACTTACACCGTGACGACAAACGAAGGTTCATGGCGATTCAAAACGGCGAAGGGGGGGTTTCCGGTAACCATCGTTGACGATCTCGGCAGCACTATTACCATAACCAAGAAGCCGGAACGGATCATCTCTTTGGCTCCTTCTAACACCGAGATACTCTTTGCGCTGGGGTTAGACGAGAAGATAGTCGGCGTAACTGAGTATTGTAATTACCCCCCGGAGACTGAGTTAAAGGAGAAGATCGGTAGTTACAGCACGCCGCACATCGAGAAGATCGTTAACCACAACCCGGATCTCGTCTTAGCGGCTTATGGCAATCCAGGAGGAGCTATTGAAGCGCTGAAACGGTTTAATGTAACAGTTATTGGCTTAAACGCGAGGAATTTGGATGAAATCCTTTACGATCTGAGAATGGTGGGTGAACTAACTGGCACATCTGCGAATGCCTCGATCATAGTTGCAGATATGACGCAACGGATTGAGGCAACTGATGCGCGGATGAGTGCATTGAAGGATGCAGAAAAGCCTACGGTGCTTCATATAATCTGGCACGATCCCCTCTGGGTAGCGGGTAAAGGCACCTTTGAGGATGAGTTGATCAGCCGGTGTGGTGGTGTTAATATCGCCCCGGTCGAAGGGTATAAGACCCTCTCGTTGGAGAAGCTGCTAGAACTGAATCCAGACGTTATCATTACCCCGTCAGGAACGGGCATGGGCTGTACGCAGACAAATTTCACCTACGAGTATATAATCAACGAGCTCCGATTACGTGCTATTAACGCAGTGGGCACGCAGCGGGTGTACATAATCAATGCAGATATCGTGTGTCGTGCTGGTCCACGGATAGCGGAGGCCTTGGAAGAGATGGCAAAGATGCTCCATCCGGAACTGTATTAAACGTAAGCAGGTGGTTCGTGTGATAAAAAAGACGTATTTCAAAAAGTTCATTCACTGGAAACTGGTTATGCTTTACTTACTTGCACTTTTAAGTGTGACTGTTGTGCTCACCACGGCAATCGGGCCGGTTTACGTACCGCCGATGGAGATTGTCGCGTTGCTGGGTAGTAAACTACAGCTCTGCGAGCTATCCTCGACCCCACACGAGATCATCATTTTCCAGATACGGCTGCCGCGAATATTCCTTGGACTGTTGGTAGGGTTTTCGCTTGCGACTGCAGGCACGGCAATGCAGGGTTTATTTAAAAATCCCATGGCAGACCCGTACATCATAGGGATCGCGTCGGGCGCTGCGGTTGGCGCCGCGTTCTCGATCATGGTGCTTCCGCCGCTCCTTTCGATTTATACAACACCGTTAATGGCCTTTTTTGGTGCGCTCTTCACCATTTTCCTGGTTTACAACATCGCGAAGGTCGGCGGACGGATACCGGTAGACACGTTATTACTCACGGGAATTGCCGTGTCGTTATTCCTTGGCGCGGTGTTATCGTTCATGATGTCGGTGGCCGGGGAGTCGTTGCACAACATCTTCTTCTGGCTGATGGGCGGGTTATGGCTCGCTGACTGGACACAGGTGAAGATAACCGCTTTGCCCGTACTCGTTAGCTTCGGCCTAATTTATCTCTTCGCGAAGGATCTTAATGCGATGCTGCTGGGCGAGGAATCGGCGCAGACGCTGGGCATAAATGTAGAAACAGTGAAACGAATCCTTTTGGTGCTTTCAGCGTTCATTACCGCAGCTGCAGTTGCCTTTACCGGAACCATTGGATTCGTAGGGTTGATCATCCCGCACATTACGAGGATATTGGTAGGACCGGACCATCGAATTCTTCTGCCTGCGTCCGCATTGATGGGTGGGATCTTTCTGGTGTGGATGGACGCATTGGCGCGGGTGTTAGGCGAGTTGCCTGTAGGAGTGCTCACCGCGTTCTTCGGCGCGCCGTTCTTTATTTATCTGCTGAAGAAGCGGAAAAGCGGTTATTATGCGGCGTGAAAACAAAAATAAGTAATTTAGATGAGCCTGTTGTATTTATAGAGCTATAAACATGGACGAGCTTACTGAACCGCAACGCCCACCGCACGCTGGATCAATCGCCCTATCTCGTCAAACTCCTTTTCAATCGGCCCCTTCTTGCCAGGTATTTCAAGGATAATAGGTATGACGGTCTTTTTCTTCTCGTTTATCTCCCGTATCTTCTCTCTGGTTCGTGCCTCGGCTGCGAATCGCTCGTTTATAAGGATAATCGCAACTTCCTCGCGTGCCACGGTGTCCAACACACGGGCGATATCCTCTTCTTCCTCTAAGCCGTACTCATACACCTCTTTTACACCTGCGAGCCTGAAGCCAGCAGCCGTATCAGGATCTCCAATTACCGCAACCGCGATCATTTTCCTGTGAATAGCGTTTTCACTATCTCCTCTCGTAAACTGGTGGAAAGTCGTGTCATGCGCTGCTCAAACGTATTATTCACCTCGATCTTGCCGTCTTTTCGCCGTACAATGACGCCGCCTGCTGAATTTACCCGTTCGTCCGAGAGCGATAACTGCACCTCCACACCACTGTCGTGGCTTATCTCGGTAGTTACGTTTGTCAGCATTGCCGGGTCTACGTACGAAGCAGCCGCGTCTTCTTCGCTGAGTAGTACTTCCACGTCCTCGCCCGCGCTACTTCCCGTGGCAATGCTCAGTGCGCTCTCCTTAATCAAGCCCGCCAGGATCTCGGGATACGAGGTGCCTTTGAAACCTTCGCTTTTAACGCCCTTCATTCGCCCTAAAGCGGCCTCTAACGCCTTTTCTATCATCTCCTCTTCTGCCGTCCACCGGAGCTTCCGCGCATTTTGTCGTGCTGCTCGAATAATGCGATCCTTCTCCTCAGCACCTTTTCGCTCCTCAGCGTCGACAAACAGCTTCTTTTGACGTTCTAGTTCCGCCCTTGCTTCTTCGACCTTCTTATTCGCGTTCTCCTTTGCCTCGCTAATTATTCGCTCGCGTTCTTCGCTTGCTTCATCCTTTATCCGCTCCACCATCTCTTTCGCGCCCATGACGATCACCTCACGCCTAAAATTCGTTCTAACACGACATTAACGGTGCTGTCGAGATTCGATTCAGTAGCAGCCTTCAGGGCATTCGCTTCTTCCTCAGCCGTCTTCACGATCGCGGCCTCTTCCTGCTTGCCTTCCTGAACATACTTGGCAGAAATTTCAGAGGCTGAACTCTGTTCATCTTCACGTGCCTGCTCCTTGAGCCGCTTTATTTCTCCCTCCGCATCGTTCTGGATGTTCGCAACGCTCGCTTGGGCCTCGTCGAGTAACTTTCTCCCTTCCTCTTCCCCCTCTCTTATTATCTTAAGCGCTTCTACTGCCATTGTATTCTTCCATAACCGGTTGTCTTTATTATAGATAGCTTGTTTTAAATTTTTCTATTTAGCGTCAATGTCAGAATGGTGGAGGAATCTCGCAGCTATACTGATGCCTTTCATAAGTCTGAAGAAAGAAAGAGGGTGAGTACAGGATGAAAGTGGTAGCCATAGTAGGGAAGAAAAAATCAGGTAAAACAACGCTTATTGCGCAGTTGATTGCGAGTCTGAAGCAATACGGGGACGTTGGCTGCATAAAACATGCGCACGAGTTGGATTTGGATCTGCCAATTGCACGAGATACCGATCGCTTCTTCACCGCGGGAGCTGAGGTTGTTATCGGCGCTTCACCGGAGAAGACAATAGAGATTTACGGGGGAACGAATTTGACGGATTTGATAGCGAAGATGGATAAGGCAGGCGTTGATTTTGTGCTCGTTGAGGGCTTTAAGAGCAGCGACTTGCCGAAGATCGCACTGAACAACTTTCCACCTGACGAAGTCAGTAATGTACTCACGCGCGTAGATTTCAGAGAAGATTCGACGATGCAGGAGGGAATAGTCAACGAGTTGGTCCCGCTCATTCTTGCGTTAGACGATTACGAGACCCTTCTCTAAAAAGATAACTTTACCAACCAACCAAAGTAACTATTATTTTTTCTTAGCGCAGGTTAGATTAACAAGAGAGGTGGTAGTGGTTATGAATGCGAAGATAAGCTTTTCCTCGGTCGATGCGACCAAACAACCTCTGGACTGGATCTATCGATTAGAGGCTGCAGGTTTTCAGGGCTGGGAGATAGTGGACGAAGGACTGCAAAAAGTGGAAGGCGAATTGAAAGAGCGGGTGCGAGAGCTGCACGAAACAACGAATCTTATTTTCTCTTTGCACACGCCACTCTCTGATATCAATATCGCGAGTGTCAACGAGCGTATGTGGGGAGCGAGCCTGCAACAGGTAAAGGAGAGCATAGAGAGTACGTACGAGTTCATTGACGACATCTGCGTTGTACATCCGGGCTTTTTCTCACCATTGTCCGTGCAGATGCCGGAAACGGCGATTCAAAAGGCGATTGAGAGTCTAACTGCGCTCTGTGAGTTTGCTGCGGACCGAGGATTGCGTATAGCGGTGGAAAACTTAACTTCAGCGAATATGCTGATGGGTCGGTATCCTGACGAACTCGTTCAGCTCGTGCGTGGTGCGAATATGGACAATCTTGGGGTGTGCCTTGACGTCGGGCATGCGAATACAACGAAGAAATTGGACGAGTTCTTGAGCATTACGGCGCAGGCAGAGGATGTGGAAATAATACACATGCACGCGAGCGATAATTTCGGAGAACAGGATCTTCATTTGCCGTTGGGCGAAGGCAACTTGGATTGGAAGAAGGTATTAGACGGTATCAACAATAACGGCTATGCAGGGCTTGTCGTGCTCGAACTGTACTCCTTAGAGGGTGGAGTAAAGAGTTTGGAGTTTATCGATGAACTTTCTTCATAAAGATAATACGAACGAGAGTCAGGAAGCACAGGTTACGATGAATGTTGTTCACGGCCCTACTTGCTATAAGAACCTAACGTTAGTCGGCATGATGAGTATCCGGTAGGGAAGGCTCACCGATCATTCATTCGTCACTGTAGAATATCCAAAGAGCCGTAAACGCAAGCTACCCACGGCGACCGAAAAAATTTAAAGATAACAAAAAGAGTTATTAGAGAAAGGTGTAATATAATAAGAGAAGGGAAGACCAAAATGCAGATTGTGATAAGTGATTCAAAAGCAGGGAAAGCGTACAAAGTTGAAGGTAAGGATGCGGAAGCGAATGCGTTGTTCATTGGGAAACGCATCGGTGACGTTATAGATGCAGACATACTCGGCTTAGGCGGCTATGCACTGGAGATAACCGGTGGCTCGGATAAGCAAGGTATGCCCATGCGTAAAGATGTCTCGGGAACGGCGCGGAAACGGATATTAATCACAAATCCACCTGGCTACCAGCAAAAAGAGCAAGGTAAACGGCGAAGAAAATCCGTTCGCGGTAACGAAATCTCAACAGAGATATCGCAGATCAATGTGCTGATAAAGGAATACGGAAAGAAGCCACTTGATGAGCTCTTGGTAAAAGCTGAAGAATGACAGTTGCAGTATTGTCATTGATCTATAATGCGACTTCTGTTTGAGTAACCCTTATTTATTATCCTGTGAGTTGAGTACGATGGAAGTAGAGTAATTATACTAGAGGCTGCTACATTACGAAAAAACGTTCAAAATAAATCATTAATAAATTACTTCACACCAACTAATAGTGAATGAAACAAAACATTCCTCTCCTTTCCATATAATTGCGTTGCTCCTCCATGATGAAACCTTAGTTCTGGCGAAAGGACATTTGCATCACGGGCTAGTCTACAACAGACCTCCAATACACCTTTATGGCACTGGGTCGTATTTTTAATTACGTTTTCGTCCAAATTTGTATCATATATTTTGATATTATATGCTGGGTGTTGATATTGTTTACCGGAGATTTTAAGTTCTGATTCAGTTAAAGTCATTTGAATTACTTCTTCACTAATTGATAAAATATGGCTAATCATATCTTTTATATTCTTAATCCTTGCGGATACCCCGGTTTCCATTTTTTGAATACTATGAACGCTGGGATTTTGAATAATAGTTTCAATTTTAGCGTCTACATTTTCACCATCAATTTTAATATTTTCATTAGTAAATTCAAAAACTAAATTTTGATTTTTATTCGAAATAGTCTTATTTTTAAACAACATCACATTCCTTTTAACCTCTTTAGACTCGAACAGATACGAATAGTTCCATCTATCATTTTCACGCATCTCAAAGAAATCGTGTGCGACTATATCTGGATAGAAACCAATAATAATAGTTGATTGGTTATTTGCACCTATAAATTTTATAGAATTTTGGTCTGCCTCACAAAATATTCTTTCTTTGAAGTCATTTGTCAATTTGCTAACGATATATAAAGGCATTCCGTTTTGAAACTGTAATAGTCCTGTCATTGACTAACCTCACTATCAAGCCTATTGTATAACTGTTCACCAGTATTATAGTCGATTAGTACCCGGGAGTCTAAAATATCTTGGTATTTCGATGTTATGATCTTATATCCATTACCAGCTAATGATTGGGGATTTTGTAAAACGCCTACAACTTTCAAACTATACCCTGTTTTTGTTAATTTTTCAATATTCTGTATATATGCATTCATATCAACGGTCATAAGCCACTTGGGTTTTTTGGATCCATTTAGAACAAAAATTTCCTTGTTATATTTCCAATTTTGGAATTGAATTTTAAAAGACGGAGTAACCCTATTTTCTATTTCTCCGCTTATTATAGTTGGATCGCCATAATAATCTTTACGAGTTGCCAGATTTGCCAGATTGGGATATATGTGATAGGGTCTCCCTTGAGGGCCGCCCCATATTACAACTCTTTTTCTCTCATCAAGTTCACGAGCGTAAGCTCTTATCGTACTTTTACTGAGTTCTCTACCGAAGTCCTCTTTCATAAACTCATAAGCTTGGATGGTGTTCAACCCTTTATATTTCCAAACAATATGATCTAAAGCATTTAGACGCCCTTCTTTGGTATTCAAATTTATACGTCGTTGTTCTGATTCTGACTTCTCAATTCTTTCAAATCCTTCGTTAGCTAAATCTTTAAACTCAAGGAGTCCGATTTCAATTACTTTTTCATAGCATGTTCTGGAAGGGTTAAGAGCACCAGATTCTTCAAAAGAACGTCCGGCGGAAAGAAAGTATTCTGAACTTTCAACTTTATTGTTATATTCATCGAGCAGGAGCCTCCCTAATAATATGCTATCAGAT
>Ga0163203_1000347_pt1 | contig 12424 bp, 11 predicted proteins | sample PL_2010_330m_FD_113534 | JGI IMG/M metagenome (GOLD analysis project Ga0163203, IMG submission 113534) | Freshwater microbial communities from Powell Lake, British Columbia, Canada to study Microbial Dark Matter (Phase II) - PL_2010_330m | ecosystem: Environmental > Aquatic > Freshwater > Lake ... | reverse complement strand
TTTTTGCCAGAGGAGCTGTCGTTAAAATAAAAAACCCGGTTTAATAGCCGGGTTTTTTATTTACGTTGTATTGCCATAAAAATCTTGCAAAAACACCATCACAGTAGTAAAATATTGTTAAAAGAACCCTGGCTAGAGCGCTGGGGTTATTTTGTCGCTATAGGAGAAGGGTATGAATTCTATAATTCGTTTTGGAAAGGTAATATGTGTTGGTTTAGCAGCAGGCGTAATGGTATTTTTTTTGAAGGAAAAATGGCAGATACCGGATTATATAATAGTTTTTGTTTTTGTAATATATATTATAGAATCTATTGAGATGATTAAGAAAAGAAAATTTATGGCTAAAGGTGAAAAGCCTATGTGCTATAGAATAAGATTAACCGTTATGCCTAAATGGGAGAAGATACTTTCAATACCGCTTAATGAAAAGGATGAGACATACCGTATAATAAACAGGATTCACACAGACCCGTAATCCAGGCTAGGACAATGGTCTATATTTGGTAAAGAGTTTTCATATATTATTTTTGTTAATGAATTATCAGGCCTTAATCAGATCTGGTCTCACACTAAAAATGATTTCGTTGATGATATGGAAGAGGTTGGTAGAGTAGGCGGGCATGCGGAAACATTAGAAAATAAGTATGGTATAAAAAAGGAAAATTTAGGTAAAACTATAATAATAAGCCCTTGGTGTGTTGCATATGGCCATAATTTTGGCATGGATATGATGCCGGAAAAGGAAAAAATACTATCGGAGATACCATACGAACTTATTATAAAACACCTTAAAAGGCTTTATACAGCTTGGGGGGATGCTATGAAGGGGATATTGCAATTTCCCCAGGAACTGCAGGATGCCTTCAAACAGTATGGGGTTAAATATGAAACATGGGATAATGAAGATTATGGCACAGGTATAGGATTTACAGGCAAGCCCATAGAAAAGAACTGGATTAAGTATACAAAAAAAATTGGTTTTGAAATTTCCCATGATAAAATGAAAAGCCATGTATTCAGTACAAAGCATTACCGTATAAGTATAAACGTAAAATTTTATAATGGAAATGATTTTGCTAAACACCAAAGATAGACATTATACAGATATTTTAAGGCCAACGCCATAGTGTAAAATAACGCGCCTTTTTAAAAAAATACAAAAAAACCATTTTTTTCTTTACAATGGATGATTTTTTTTATATATTATAAGTGATTGATGTTTTTATAAAGCTCGGTGGGATGGTGTGGGAAAGTGTATTAATCTATATAGTATGGGTGATTTCCCCTGTTCTCGCCGACATAAGGTATGTCGGTTTTTGTTTTAAGTAGGTTATTTTTTTTGAGTTAAAGTTGATAGCATTTGCTATAAAGTTCTATAAACTACAACCTTAGAGGTTAGAGGAAGAGAAGATAATGGACGATTTAATGGTAGCCCCAAGCAATATCGTTGAAAGATTTAATATTTCGTACCAAACATTAAACAACTACACTAATATAGGGCTCTTGGTAGTTCGTGGGAAAAAAGGTAATGTCAGATTTTATAATTTAAATGAAGTGAAACAGCGGCTTGACAATATAGACAAGCTTAAAAACAAAGGCTATACCCTAAGGCTTATAAGCAATATGCTTTAATACCTTGCTGAAGAACGCGGCTTTCCTGCGGGAAGCCGCAGGAGGAATTGATGAATTATTATACGATTCTAGGATTGGATAAAGAACCTTTTTCGACGAGCCCTGAGCCAGATTTTTTCTACCAGTCACTTGGCCACAGGACAACGCTTACTAATATGCTTATTGAAATACAGTTAAGGCGCGGTTTGAGTGTTGTGTTGGGCGATATCGGAACAGGAAAGACAACATTGAGCAGAAAGTTGTTCCAGCAGGTATCTTCAAGGGAATATCTTGATTTCTATATGATACTAGACCCAAGTTATGAGACAGAGGAATTGTTCTTGATTTCATTGATAAAGACTTTTGGCATAGAAATAAACATGTTTCACAGTAATATAATCGAATATAAAACAGCCATCAAGGATTTTCTCTTTCAGAAAGGCGTAAACGAAAACAGGATAATAATACTTCTTATTGACGAGGCCCAGAAACTAAACCCCCTGTCTCTGGAAGTGCTTCGCATGCTGTTAAATTATGAGACAAACGAATTTAAACTTTTGCAGCTTATGCTTCTTGGGCAGATGGAGCTGCTCCCAAGTTTAAATAGCACAAAAAATCTCATGGATAGAGTAAGCTCAGTGCAGATGCTAAACCCGTTTAGTCCGCTGGAAACGGAAGAGATGATAGAATTCCGTATCAGACAGGCAGGCTATATGGGGCAGCAGAAACTCTTTTCAGATGACGCCATAAAACAGATATATAAATATACAGAAGGTTATCCCAGGAGAATCGGCATGCTTTGCCATAAGGCATTAAAGCTGCTTGTCATGAGAGATAAAACAAGTGTTGATGTGGAGATTATTAAGGAGCTCATTGACCATGAGGTAAAATTAAGATGGCAAAGACCGAACATACTCCTGAAGAGCAGCTGCTAAGCTTAATTGAGGAAGGCAAAGACTTTGCCAGATTAAAGCAAAAACGTAGAAAAGTAGCGCCTCTTATTTTTGACAGGATAGGAAATATTTGGGCAGCGCCGTTTTTTATTTATAAGTTGGTAAAGGCAAAACTAATCCGGTTAAAAAGTGGTACAGGTGAGGCAAATTTAAAACCGGTTATAAATATTTTGTTTATGGTGTCGCTAGCGCTACTGGGGTATTTGATAATTGATTTTGTCTTTGGCAGCCCGGATGTAAGCCATATATATGAAAGAACGCTATCTGAAAGGCAGGATGGCCCAGGGGACCTTGACAATGCAGATAGCAAGACATTTTTATCTTATCTTGCAATGGTGCAGAGAAGGAATATATTTTCTCCTATTACGATAGAAGGCACGCAAGCAGGACAAGAAACAGCGCAGAAAGAGGCATTGCAGAAGACGATAAAGGAATTGTCAGTTAATTTACGTCTTGCGGGCATAGCGTTAAAACCTGCGCCTCAGGTTATGATAGAAAACAAAGATACAAACGAAACTCTTTTTCTTAAAGAAGGCGATATGATAAATAAATTAACGGTTCAGAAAATACTTAGCGATAGGGTGATTTTAAGTTACGAGGGAGAAACTATAGAGCTGCTTTAGGCAAATGGCGCGCAAAGCACGTATCATCTCAGGAAGCGATGCCATGAAGGATCTAAGTTTTCAGAATGACAGAAGTGAAAAAGGAGATATAATCAAGTGAAACGGTTAATAAAAATAACTTTAATCCTTGTTTTTTTAGCAATGCAAAATAGTTTTATAAGTGCCCAGGCAATTTCGATTGATTCCACAGCCCCCAGCATGAGATACGAGGAACTTGATGTAAAAGAAGATAACGGGCTTCAGACGAAGATATCTCTTGACTTGCGCTCAATGGATATGGTTGATACGATAAGGTTTCTGGCAAAACAGGCTGATATTAATGTAGTGACCACAAAAAATGTTGAAGGCAGGTTGACGCTGTTTCTTAAAGATGTTACGGTGGCTGACGCGCTTGATATAATAATCATAACGAATAAACTGGCGCGCGAGCAACAAGGCGATATCATCACAATAATGACAGAAGATGAATATGGACAAATATACGGTGAAAAATACACCTCTATGCTTATATCCAAGACTATAGCACTAAACTATGTCGACACTCAGCGTGCGGGAGCTATGCTGGAAAACATAAAAAGTAGTATAGGCAAGGTTGTAGTTGATGAAATAACAGGTACTATAATATTGATAGACACGCCTAAAAAGATAAAGGATATGGAAGACCTTATAAGCAAAATTGATATATCCACTATTGCGAGAGTTATTCCCACCGTAACGGAAGAATTTGAATTATCATATGCCAAGGTAGGTGAAATACAGGCAGAGATAACAGCGGCCTTAACCGAACAAGTGGGCAAAATCCGAACAGACGAGAGAACAAATAAGCTCGTGGTGACAGACCTTGCCCATAATATGGAAAGAATTAGGCAGCTTATAGAGGCGTTTGACGCAAAGACAAGAGAAGTTTTCATTGAAGCAAAAATTATAGAAGTTGTTTTAAGCGATGACTATGCTTTTGGTGTTGAATGGCAAAAAATATTTTCTAAAATAGGAAACTTAAAAAATATAACCTTAGCAAGCACCTTTCCTTTTACCGCCCTGAATACGTCTTCTATGGCGATTGATATAGGTACTTTAGCAACTGACGATTATGAACTTGCGATAAATCTTGTACAGGATGTCGGAAAGACACGTATACTATCGTCACCGCATATAACGGTTCTTAATAACGCAGAAGCGAAGTTCATGGTGGGAACGCGTGAGGCATATGTAACACAGACAGTCAGTCAGGGCGATGTAACTACAACCATTTCGGAAAATGTGGAATTCATAGATGTTGGCGTGACTCTTTACGTAACGCCCACAATCAACAAAGATGGCTTTGTCAGAATGGATATAAAGCCTGAGGTAAGCTCTATCAAGGAGTGGCTGGCGACTACAGAAGGCAACAAAATTCCTATAGTGGATACATCCAATTTAGAAACAAGTATTTTGGTAAAAGACGGGTATACTGTTGTTTTGGCGGGATTTATAAAAGACTCAGATACCAAAGAATCGTCGAAAATACCCATACTTGGTGATATACCGTTTTTAGGAAATGCATTCAGGAATATCAACAATGCTTATCAGAAGAGCGAACTGATTATCTTTTTAACTCCGCATATTACTTCAGGCACAGAGGACGTGTCTTATCTTGCAGAAGATACGAAAAAGAGAAAACCCCTAAAATAATGAATAAAAGAACACCACTGCTTATTGTTGTAGGCATACTTTTAGTAGTTCTTTTTATCGGCATAAAATTTACACTCTCTGCCATATCAGACAGAAAATACAAAAATGTTTTTATCGAAGAGATTAAAAAAAGAGACGCCAAAATCAGTCAGTTAGATCAGCAGATCGAGCATTTAAGTACGGAAAAAAGCCTGCTTACACAAAAAGAAATGGAACTTGAGGGAAAACTCAAACTTCTTCAGGATGATATAGAGGCCAAGACAGAAAGAGAAGCCGCTTTGTATAAAAGGGCTGAAGGCCTTACTGAAGAAAAACAAAAGTTGTCAAAGGCTTTGGCTGAGACAACAGAATCTATGCAGGAAAAGCTTCATATAACAGCGGAAGAGGCAAAGAAAGAACTTGAACGTAGAAAAAGAGAATATAGCGCAACTGAAAGAAAGTCTCTTATGGAGGTAACTCTTTTAAGGAAAGAGCTTGAAACCCTGAACAGGGATAAAGAAATTCTTAAGCAAATGACAACAGAGCTTGTTGATGAATTAAACCAAACCCGGGATGACCTTGCCTATACAAAGACGTACGGAACAGCTAATGCAGAATTTCATGATAAGAAAAATGATAAAACAGGGCACAAGACAGAAGTCAAAGTAGTAGACAAAACAGAAGAATTGTCTATAGAGGAACGTTTCAAGCAGCACTATAATCAAGGGTTTCAATATGATTATGAAGGGGAATATAAACAGGCGATAAAGGAGTATCAGAAAGCGCTTGAGCTTATGCCAAACGACCCTGACCTGCATTATAATATGGCCATTGTTTACGATGATTATATAAATGATAAGAAAAACGCAATTTTTCATTATCGGAAATACCTTGAGCTTGACCCGCGCTCCACAGATCGCGTAAAGGTTGAGGGCTGGCTTTCCAAGGCGATAGAGGATCTGAAATGGCAGAAAAAAGTAAGTCAGCCTTAAAACTATACCACAGGGAAATTAAAATTTCCTCTGACTGGAAATTATTAGGCGCTTTTAGCGCATCTTTGATTATAGTAGTAATTATCGGGCTCATAGGTATTTTCCAGATTCAGTTTTTATTTGCCAAAGTTGATGTATTAGGCAGGCGTTATCTTCCTATGCAGGTTGCGACACTTGAATTAAAAGTAAGCAATAATCTTTATGCAATGGGTATAAGAAATTACGCTTTCTGGAAAAGTTCACGTTACCTTGAAGCGGCAAGAGCGGCTGCGGACCTGGAGACAGTGGAACATTCTACAGATGAATTCGACCGCCAGCTTGATATATACTCCTTACACCTAAACGCTATCGAACAGGAATCCGGCGCGGATACAGCATGGCTGCTAAAACAAAAGCAATGGATACAGGAGATTTCATCATATGAAAAGGAATTACGAGAGCTTGGCTCGAGAATAGTTGACCTTATTGAGAAGAAATCCGGTTTTGACGTAATTAATATGTCTATAATGGCCTTTGAATCAGCCCTTTACAGGATAGATGATTTTATAAGCGAAACAATCCAAAAGGATATTATAAACTCTGTTCAGGAACAGCTTGTTGTTGCTGATAATACCAGAAGGCGCGCTGTTACGTTTTTATGGTGGTCTTTAATAATGGGAGTTTTAATAGGCGCGGAGACAGCATGGCTTGTTTTTAGAAACCTTAAGCAGGAGTCTAAAAGGCGGCAGAATATAGTCCTGGAAATGATAAGGACAGAAGAAAGAGAACGCCAGCATCTGTCTGCCCAGGTGCATGATCAGATGAGTCAGGATCTCGGTGCTCTGCGGATTTATCTAGGCTTGATACAGCAGCAGGCGGAAAACCCCTCTGATGAATTAAAGGAAAAGATAAACCAGAGTAAAAAAATCATCACAGGCCTTATTGATAAATCGCATGATATCTCTCTGCTTCTACGGCCGCCTTCACTAGACGAGATAGGCCTTGTCGAGAGCCTTGAGGCATTGATGGTTGACTATAACCGTTTGAGTAAATCAAACTATGAATATGAAAAACCAAAACAAGACATAAAACTTTCCCCTGAATACAGTTTGTATCTTTATCGTTTTACCCAGGAAGCCCTGACAAACGCGGCCAAATACGCAAAGGCGAAAAATGTCAAGGTAAGCCTAAATACATATAGAGGGAAAGTGGAGTTATTCTATGAAGATGATGGCATGGGTTTTGATTATGAAGCATTAATAAAAACTCCCCGGCCATCAAGTGCGGACAGGTTAAAATTAGGACTTTTAAGTTTGAAAGAAAGGGCAGAATTATTAGGCGGGTCAATGAGCATTGATTCATCACCCGGCAATGGTACACGCATTATTGTGTGCCTTAATTTGTCATAATAAGTGGTAACAAGAAATAATAACCATGAGCCAATAGCCAAGAGCCAATTATGCCAACAACTATATTAATAGCAGATGATCATGATATAATCAGAGCAGGCATAAAAAACATTCTTAACAATCAGCCCAAATACTTGGTGGCAGGCGAAGCAGTGGATGGCCAGGACACGCTTTCTAAGGTTAAAAAGTTTAAACCCGATATACTGCTTTTGGATATCTCTATGCCAAAAATAAGCGGCCTTGACATCATAGAGGATATCCATCAAATTTCCCCCAAAACAAAAATTCTTATTATAAGCCTCCATAAAGCAAGCGCGTATGTGATAAAGGCATTTAGAGCAGGAATAGCGGGCTATCTTAACAAGGAAAACGCGGCAGAAGAGCTTTTGCCGGCCCTACATAAAATAGTAAATAACAAGATTTATCTTACCTCAGCAGCTTCATCGTATCTGATTGAAAAGGCCCTTGAAAATCCGCAAAAATCCTCAAAATCCAGAGAAGAGGTATTAACGCAAAGAGAACAAGAGGTTTTACGCTTAGTCGCAGAGGGAAAAACAGCAAAAGAAATAGCAGGCATTCTCTATATAAGCCGCAGGACAGTAGAAAACCATAAGAACTCTCTTTCAGATAAACTTGGCCTTCACAGGACAAGTGATCTTATTAAATATGCCATAAAGCACGGCATAGTTGATGTAGATGAGTATTAGTTACACAAGGACTTACCCCCGCAAAAGCAGGGGAATGATAGCAGAGGCGCGGGAATGACAAGAAGGAATAGAGTAATTTGCGCATGAAGATTGAGTATTATTCCGTCTATCTTTATGATTCGATGTATGCTATATTTATAATGGGTGAGGATTAAAAGCAGCGAGTAAAGAGAGAAACGAGGGTAAAGAGATGAAGATGCTAAGAATGTTAAAAATAACAGCATACAGAGCGCTTGAACATATAGATGGCGAAAAGCATTACTTCACACTCCTATCCTACAAAAAGGCGCAATTGCTTAAATGGCAGATATTGACTAAATTAAATCTTTAAAGGAAGAAAAGAGTGCTTTATTGTCACATCTATCATAACATAATTATATAAGTATATTGCGCAAAAAAATAGAGTAGTTATACGGATAGATATGTTACTATAAATAGCGTATAGTTATATTGGGAATGAAGATGTAAGCCATCTTAAACCCCCAGTAATGCAAAAAAGCAAGGGATCCGGGACTTAGGAATAGCAAGAAGAGGAGTTAGATATGAAGATATTCAGTGTTTTAATGGCTTGTTTACTTATTTCCATTTTTAATATATTGCCCCTATCTTATGCCGAGATTATATTTACAAAAGACGGGCAGGTTATAAACGCAAGCATAACAGAAAAAAGCGATAATACAATCTGGTATGAGGTAGAATCAGCAGATATGATAGAAGAAATCGGTATTGATATATCAGCTGTAGATAATGTGTTAAATGATGATGGCAGCATATCTGAATATTCACCTCGATATGCCAGTTAAATATGGTGAGGCTTGAAATGTATATTAAAGCTAAAAAAACAGCGCAGATGAGAAAACATCAAAGGGTAAGAGCAGTTATAGTATCAGTTATATGCCTTTTAGCCGGGGCTCTTTTAGTTCCAGGCTTATTATCTATAAAAGGTCAATCTGTCAGTTACTCTTATGAACAGCAAATGGATAATACATTAATTTTCAAGTCGGATCTTGTATGGAGAACAGATGGCAAAGGCGATTATCTTATACCTGTTCTTACAGAAGGTACCCATGCACTTAATACTGCCATTGTAGCAGGGGGCACAATCGAAAGTATAACTGCTAACTGGGAGTTTCAGGGTAAGGCAACGCTGGAGGTATCAGCTAATAATGGGGCTAATTATACCAAGATAATAAACGGCACATCGCTTGCGGCAGGTTTTGTAAAAGGCAATCAGATTAGATGGCGCGCACAGGTTGAAAAAGATTCAAGCATTACTCAAATAGTAATAGGATATACGGATACTTCAGGCCTTGCAGGCAATTTAGGAACACCTGCCCTGACAGGTTTTGCGTACAGAAAGCCTGTTCATGTGAATAATCCCTCGAAAGAGGGATTATTCAATTATCAGGTAAAGGTAGTGGTATCAGAAGATGAAAACCAGAAGTCAGAGGCAGCGGATATATATTGTGAAGGCAATATAAAATCAGATTTTAAAGATATACGCTTTACAACAGCAGATGGTCAAAGAATACTCCCGCATTATCTTGAAAGCGTATCAGGGGTACATCCCTTTCGCAAGGCTGTTTGTTGGGTAAAGATCCCCCAGATCCCCGTTGAGGGCGTATCGATATATATGTATTATGGCAATTCTTCCGCGAAAGATGTATCTTCCGCGGAAGATGTCTTTTATTTGTATGATGATTTTAAAGCTGATACATTAGACCCTGAAAAATGGTATACCTCTGTTCAGGTGGGAGGCTCATATAGCTGTGGCAATTCTCTGTTAAAACTCGATGCTGTAAATATAATGTCCAAAAACTACCATATAACAAATGCGGTAATAGAGTATTCAGCCAGAATAGAGTCCGACGGAGAAATAAGAACAATAATAAGGGGGAATAAGGATAACCCCGCACAGTCGCAGATCGGCTATTCATCCGGTACAAAAGATATAGAGCACGCTATAGTAGTAGGAAATATTGTAAAGACAAATACGGCCTCCCCCGTAAGCGCGGGTACTTTTTATCAATATCGAATTGTAGCAGAAGGCGATAATCTAATATTTACAAGATATTCTTCTGATGATTTTTCAGTAAAGCAGGCAGAAATCATATATAAAGACACAAATGGGATAAAACAGGGCTATCTCGGCTTATCAACAGCAGGCACGGGAAGAGGAGACAGAGTAGCATATGTTGATTGGATAAGGGTAAGGGCATTATCTTCCAAAGAGCCCTTTTTAGAAAAATCAGGAGATGAGGAAAAGGTAAATACGGCTCAATTTTTAGGTACGACTTTAGCGGAAAATGGAAACATCATTGCGTCGTCATTGCGAGAAGCCGAAGGCGACGAAGCAATCTCAATGTATGCCACTGCGCTTGTTTCAACAACTTGCGATATAAGCGCAGTAGCTGTTTCACTGCAAAGCGCATCTACCGGAACAGGCAAAGATGTCTCTATAGATTTATCTTTAGACAATGGCCTGGCATGGGCGCAGGGTTGCGAAATCGATAAAACATATACAGCGGCAAAGGACTTTAAGCTCGGCAAAGAACTGAAAGCGAGGCTTAATATCCCATCATCTGTTTTAGCAAAGCCGGTAGAAATCAGTGAGATCAAGATTACCTATTCACAAGGCCCGATAATTACATCAGCCAATATCTATTATTCAGGCGCAACAGGCGCAAATGGCACGTACAAGACAGGGGATACCATCTATGTGGAATGGGATAAATCCCCTAAAGGCGATAATAACCCTGATATAGTTTCTGTAAGCTGTAATCTAAAGGTTTTTGAAGGCCCCCAAACCCTTCAAATGCTCGATAAAAATAACGATAATAAATGGACGGCTGAATATAAGTTACCTGATGGGATAAAAAATATGGGAAACGCGTATGTTACAGCAGGCAATAAATGCGGCTTCACAGTAAAAGATGGCCACATACTTGCTGTAAACACCACAGCAGATACCCTTGCGCAAGAGAAATTAAAAGACGAAGAACAAGAGCCGGAGCCAGAATCAGAAGAAGCAACAGATAGTAATTTAAGGAGACGCTATAGGATTAAGCTTGGACAAGACGAGGCAGAGGTAGGTGATTTTAGCACAAGGGATTTCAAACCTGTCGTAAAGCTAAAACGCTGGGGAGACGAGGCGTATTTCCAGCTTAATATACCGTATGATTATGTACCACAGCAAGACAGAAAAGTCGATATGAAAGACGGCAAGATAGAATGGGGCTCTGCTGAAAGGGGCAGCCGTTTTTACAGAAAAGAATCCCATGAGCTTACACGAGAAACTATGGTAAAGGGCAAGCCAGTTGTTCATACATTTGCTACAAGTGAACATGGCGGTTTAAAAATAGACATATTCTTAAAAGAAAAACCCGCTACAAATGTTATTAGCATACCTTTTAAATCACAAGGCCTTAGGTTTATGTATCAGGCGCCTCTTACAGCAGAACAACGCGCACAAGGCATTATAAGGCCTGAAGAAGTAGAAGACTCATACGCTGTTTACCATACAAGTGAAAGAGACGGAGAATACAAGACAGGAAAGGCATTCCATCTTTATAGGCCAAAGATAATTGATGCTAAAGGAAAGACCACATGGGCAAAGCCGTATATAGATGAAAGACAAGGTGTATTTACTATAACAATAGATAAGGCATGGCTTGCCAATGCCGCGTATCCGATCATCGTTGACCCTGAATTCGGCTATAAATCCATTGGTTCAAGTGCAATGCCAATAACAAATATCGCGAGAGGTTCTGTATTTACCGCATATCCCATGACGCCTGACAGGATAGGCGCATATCTGGAAAATACAGGCGCAAGCTCGCGCAAGGTAAAATGCGCTATATATCAGGATTCTGGTTCAGGCATTGTTGCCCAGACATATGAGATAACAATACCAGCGCAAAGCCAGGGCTGGTATGAAGCCCTTTATGTTGAAAGGCCAGAACTTAACGAGGAAGATTATGCGTTAGTTGCCATATCAGAAACAGATGATGTATTGATATATTTTGACTCCGGTGAAAACATCCAGGGTGTATCGCAGGCAATGGATTATACTCAGGTTTGGCCGGAACAGGCAAGTTTTTCTTACGATAATAATATATATTCAATATATTATGACATCACACCCCCTGCCGTAAACAGCATTACGCCAACAACATTAAAAAGGTCCAATATAGGTTCAGTGCCTGTTACTATTACATTCAATGAAACAATAATGGACCCAGATGTGCCTGTGACAGTCAGTGTAATGGGCATAACAGGTTCTCCTATTTCAGTTACACAGTCCAGCTATTCTGGCGCTGTATGGACAGGCACATTTACATTGGCTGATAATTCAGAAGAGATATCAAGCGCCTATTATGCAGTATCAGGCGCAAAGGACCTAGCAGGCAATACAATGACAGCCATAAATTCAAGAGGCGCTAATAATGCCCTTAATGTAGATACAATAGCCCCTTTAATTACATCAGCTACTACAAAAGG
>Ga0163203_1000344_pt1 | contig 12488 bp, 9 predicted proteins | sample PL_2010_330m_FD_113534 | JGI IMG/M metagenome (GOLD analysis project Ga0163203, IMG submission 113534) | Freshwater microbial communities from Powell Lake, British Columbia, Canada to study Microbial Dark Matter (Phase II) - PL_2010_330m | ecosystem: Environmental > Aquatic > Freshwater > Lake ... | reverse complement strand
GATGTAAATACTGCCGCCGCCGGCTAAAACCCCAAGAAACGAATCCAGGAAAGACGAAAAATTGCCTGTCTTGTTCATCAGCGGCGGGTATAAAGCCGCCATGGCAAGGCCGAGAACTATGCCTGAGAGCGTAATCTCATCCGGTATCTCTTGGATCTTAAGGTCCACGAACGATATAACGATAAGGGCGCCCGTAAGATAAAACAAAATGAGATATTTTACCGTAAATCCGAAACGTAAAAAAAGTAAAACGCACATCAGCCCCGAAAGTATTTCCACCATAGCGTACTGCGGAGAAATCCTGCCGCCGCATGAGCGGCACTTTCCTTTAAGCGCAAGGTAACTCAATAGAGGTATATTGTCAAACCAGTGTATGCCTGCCCCGCACAGCGGGCAGCGCGAAGGGGGCGATACGATCGATTCTTTCTTCGGCAACCTATGAATGCACACGTTCATGAAACTTCCGAAAATTGTTCCCATGATAAATAATAAAACTATGATCATTTTTTAATCTTCGCCAGCAGCGCTTCCCGCATAACCCCGAGCGGTGCGTCTTTGTTTGTCCATTGCTCAAAAGAGCGAGCCGCCTGATAAAGAAGCATATTTAAGCCTCCGGATACGCTTGCGCCGCGGGCTCTGGCCTCTTTTATGAGAGCGGTGTCTTCGGCGTAAATCAAATCAAAAACATAGTGCTTCCTATCAATGTACTTGTAATCAAAAAGCTGCCGGTCGGCCGCTTTCGCGCCGCAGGGAGTGGCGTTTACGATAAGGTCCGCCTTTGATATAAAGTCGTTATATTGCGTTTTGTCCTGCGCGATAGTTATCAAAGCGCTGAGCCAGCGTTTTTGGGAAAAGGCGCCCGCTAACTTCTCCGCTTTTTGTGTGTCAATGTCCGCGATAATGATTTTTTTCGCGCCCAAAGTTACAAGCCCGTAAACAACGGCCCTGGCCGCGCCGCCCGCGCCGAACACAAAAGCGCTTTTTTGCTCAACATTGAAATTCAGATCCCCTTTATCAAATCCGCAAAGGGCTTTTATGAATCCCTGGTAGTCCGTGTTGCAGCCTTTAAGAGCGCCCCCCTCGTATGATATGGTATTCAGCGCCCCTATGGCTTTTGCGGCAGCGGTTAGCTCTTCGGTAAACTTTAGCGCTTTTTCCTTATAGGGCAATGTCACGTTGCAGCCGGAGATTTCACCTTTTCGCAGTTTTGAGAAAAAATCTTCCAGGCCCTCGGCGGAAATATCAAATAGCCCGTACTCCGCGTCCATGCCAAGCGCCTTAAAGGCGGCGGTGTGCATAGCGGGCGAGAGCGAATAGCTTATGTTTCTGCCGAGAAGGCCGTACTTTTGCATAGTTTAATTTTTAACCTGAGTGCATAAGCTTTAATAAGTAAATGTCATTGCGAGGCCCGCCGCAGGCGGGCCGAAGCAATCTCTTCATATGAGATTGCTTCGTCGGCCTTCGGCCTCCTCGCAATGACGACCTTTTCCTATACGCTATACGCTAAATCTTATTTTCGACCAAGCCCCTTGATCTTATTCAGAGCATTAAGATACGCTTTTATGCTCGCTTCGATAACGTCTGTTGAGGCGCCCCGGCCGCTTGTTTCCTGTTTTCCTATTTTCATCCTTACCGCCACCTCGCCGAGGGCGTCCTTGCCGGCGGTCACGGCGTTCAGGTTGTAGCTAAGAAGCATGGGTTTGGTTCCGACAATTTTTTCGATCGCCTTATAGCAGGCGTCTACGGGCCCGTCGCCGCTTGAGTTCGCTATGAGGTTTTTGTTTTTATGTTTCAGCGTAACGGTCGCGCTCGGGGTAACCTTGTTGCCGCTTAAGACGTAAAAACTTACCATGTCGTAAACGGGCTTTACGGCTCCTATTTCGCCTTCAACGATCGTGGCCAGGTCTTCGTCGAAAATTTCCTTTTTCTTGTCGGCAAGTTTCTTAAATCTCACGAACGCCCTGTCCGCGGCGGCGTGCGAAAGGGTATAGCCCATCCTCTTGAGATGCGCCTTGAGGGCGTGCCTGCCGGAGTGCTTGCCAAGAACGAGTTTTGTTTCGCCGAAACCGACGTCCTCGGGCCGCATGATCTCGTATGTCCGGCGCTCCTTCAAAAGGCCGTCCTGGTGTATACCGGCTTCGTGCGCGAAAGCGTTGGCGCCCACGATGGCCTTGTTCGGTTGCACCAATATTCCCGTAAGCTTGCTTACAAGCCTGGATGTTTTATATATGTCTTTTGTTTTTATACCTGTTCTGAGGCCGAATATATCCTTTCTTGTCTCAACAGCCATAACGATCTCTTCCAGCGAGGCGTTGCCCGCCCTCTCACCGAGCCCGTTGATCGTGCATTCAACCTGCCGGGCCCCGTTTAACAACGCCGCTGTCGTGTTGCTTACCGCGAGCCCAAGATCATTGTGGCAGTGAACGCTTATGACGGCCTTGTGTATATTGGGCACGTTTTCTTTTATCCCATTTATCATGGCTCCGAATTCGTACGGCGTCGCGTAGCCGACCGTATCCGGGATATTCACCGTTTTGGCGCCGGCGTCAATAACGGCTTCCAGAACCTCGTACAGGAATCTCTTATCGGTGCGCGAGGCGTCTTCCGGAGAAAACTCGATATCGTTTATTTTGCGCTTCGCATATTTCACGGCCCAGACGGAGGCCTTCAGGATCTGGTCCTCGGCCTTTTTCAGCTTGTATTTCATGTGTATCCCGGAGGTGGCCAGAAAAACGTGTATACGGGGCTTTTTTGCGCGCCTAACCGCCCTGTAAGCAGCGTCTATATCCGCCTTCATGGCGCGCGCCAGGCCGCATACGCTCGTTTTCTTTACTTCCTTTGCGATAGCGCAAACCGCACGGAAATCTCCCGGGCTCGAAACGGGAAAACCCACTTCGATAATATCCACGCCGAGGACCTCGAGCTGCTTGGCGATTTCGAGCTTTTCTTTGTTGTTCAAGCTCGCCCCCGGTGACTGCTCCCCGTCCCGTAGCGTTGTATCAAATATTATTATCTTTTCCATAGTTTCACCTTAACCTGTCATTGCAAACGCCTTACTAACTCGCGTCATTGCGAGCCCTTGGCATCGCAGATGTCAAGGGCGAAGCAATCTCAAAGTTTTACGCACTTTGGATCGCGAAGCCTGTTGTGAGCCTGTCATTGAGATTGCTTCGCTTGCCCCTTCGGGGCTCACTCGCAATGACAGGCGAAGGAATCCCTTCGCTCTCTCCTCGCAATGACACGGGGGAGCGCAGTTCGCTCGCAATGACGTATTGCACTTGTGGGGTGCTCGCCGACAGAACCCGCAAAAATTATTTCTCCATCCAAGGCATCATATTGCGCAGCTTTTTACCTACTGCTTCGATAGCGTGCCTATCCTGTTCCTTGCGCAATTTATTAAAAAGCGGCCTTCCCTTTTTGTTTTCCTCCATCCACTCCGTGGCAAACCTACCCGTCCGTATATCGTCGAGTACCTCTTTCATTATTCTTCTTGTGTCGTGGTTGATTACAACCTTACCCCTTGTAAGATCGCCGTATTCGGCCGTATCCGAAATCTTCTTTCGCATGCCTTGTATGCCGTCTTTGTAAATCAGGTCCGTTATCAGCTTCAACTCGTGAAGGCATTCGAAATAAGCGATTTCCGGCTGATAGCCCGCTTCCACCAGCGTGTCGAAACCGGCTTTTATAAGTTCCGATACCCCGCCGCAAAGAACGGCCTGTTCGCCAAAAAGGTCGGTCTCCGTCTCTTCTTTAAAGGTTGTTTCAATAACGCCTGCCCTCGTCCCGCCTATCGCTTTCGCGTAAGCAAGTGCGAGTTTTAACGCGTCCCCGGAGGCGTCCTGAAAAACCGCCACCACGCACGGGACGCCTTTTCCCTCCTGGTACTGCTGCCTGACGAGCGCGCCCGGGCCCTTCGGCGCCACCATGAACACGTCGACACTTTTCGGGGGCTCGATCTGCTTGAAATGTATATTAAAACCATGTGAAAAAACAAGTGACTTGCCTTTTTTTAGATTCGGCTCTATGGATTCCACGTAAACCTTGGCCTGGACATGGTCCTGCGTAAGAATCTGGATTATATCGGCATCTTTCGCGGCTTCGGCCGCTTTGACCGGCTTGAAACCGTCTTTTACGGCGGTCCTATGATTTTCTGTGCCGTCCAATTCGCTTACGATAACATTGAGCCCCGAATCCCTAAGATTCAGCGCCTGTCCGCGGCCCTGTATGCCGTAACCGATGATCGCGATTTTTTTGTCCTTTATCGGATCTAAACTCGTATCCTTGTCGTGGTAAATCTTTGCCATTTTGTACTTTATCCTTTCTTTCCCGCCCGGATGGCTATTTTTCCCGTTCTTACTATTTCCATTATGCCGAACGGCCGCAGGAGTTCAAGCGTTGCGTTTATCTTTTTCGTATCGCCTATTTCCTCAACCGTTAACGTACCCTCTCCTGTGTCAACAACCCTGGCATTCAAACTATCTACCGCCTGCATTATTTTATCCCTGGCGCCTGTGTCGCTTTTTACCTTAACGAACACGAGTTCTTTTTCCATGCAATTTTCTTTTGTGAAATCTATGACTTTAATTATATCTATCAGTTTGTTTAATTGTTTTTTAATTTGCTCGAGCGTCTTTTCATCCGCCTCCACAACCATGGTTATTCGCGAAATACTGGAATCTTCCGTTTCGGCCACGGCGAGTGAATTTATGTTGAAACCCCTGGCGCTGAAAAGCCCCGCGATCCGCGCGAGTACGCCGAACTTATTTTCGACCAACACCGATAATGTAAATTTTTTCACTATGCCATTCCTCCGATCATCCTGTTAATAGCCTGTCCCGCGGGGACCATGGGCATAACATTCTCTTCTTTTTCGATCCTGAAATCTATCAAAACCGTATTCGGCTCTTTTATTGCCTTTTCTATCGCGGCCTTTACATCCTTCTTTTTTGTAACGCGTATGCCTACCGCGCCGTAACTCTCCGCAAGTTTGACAAAGTCCGGACACTTAAAACTATCTATATACGTACACGAATATTTTTTGTCAAAGAAAAGTTCCTGCCATTGCCTGACCATCCCGAGATAGCAATTATTCAAAATCGCGATCTTTACGTGTATTTTGTTTAAAACAGCCGTTGCAAGCTCCTGTATGTTCATTTGAATGGAACCGTCGCCCGCTATGTCAAAAACTATTTTATCGGGCCTGCCGAGCTTTGCGCCGATTGCCGCCGGAAGCCCATATCCCATGGTTCCCAGGCCGCCGCTTGTAAGAAAGGTCCTGGGTTTCTTCCAGGTGAAATACTGCGCGGCCCACATCTGATTCTGCCCGACTTCTGTGGTTATGATAGCGTTTCCTTTTGTAATTCTGTCGATCTCTTCCACGATATATTGGGGGCGAAGCTTGTCGTCTTTCTTGTAAGTAAGAGGCGCTCTTTTTTTCCAATCGGCTATCTTGGAAAGCCAGTTTTTAGTATCCGGTTTCTTTTTGATGACTTTGGATAGCCCTTTTAAAATACATTTTGCGTCCCCTATGCAGGGAATATCAACTTCAACATTTTTACTTACGCTTGAGGGGTCTATGTCAATATGAACGATCCTGGCATGCGTGGCAAATTCATCAAGCTTCCCGGTAACCCTGTCGTCAAATCTCGCGCCCACTGCTATCAAAAGGTCCGAATCCTGAACGGCATGATTCGCGTAAGCGGTCCCGTGCATGCCGAGCATGCCAAGGCTCAGGGCATTCGTCTCGGGAAAAGCCCCCATGGCCGTAAGAGTCGTCGTGACCGGAATTTGAGTTTTTTCCGCAATTTCCAAAAGTTCTTTGTTTGCGCCTGAAAGTATTACCCCTCCGCCTACATAGAAAATAGGCTTTTTTGCTTTTTCGATCGCTTTTGCTATTCTTTTTATCTGGCCCTTATGTCCCTCGGTAGTCGGGCAGTAGCTTCTTATCTTTACCTCCTCCGGATAATGAAATTCGGCCTGCGCTTTCTGCACATCAACAGGCAGGTCTATGACAACGGGCCCCGGCCTGCCGGAGCGTGCGATATAAAAGGCCTCCTTTATGGTAGAGGCAAGGATTTTGACATCCTTCACCAGAAAGTTGTGTTTACTTATGGAGCGCGTAATGCCTGTAACATCCGCTTCCTGGAAAGCATCGTTTCCTATCAAGTGCGTGCCAACCTGGCCTGTTATGGCAACCATAGGAATAGAATCCATATAGGCCGTGGCTATTCCGGTTACAAGGTTTGTGGCGCCCGGCCCGGAAGTTGCGATACAAACACCCACCTTGCCGGTAGCGCGCGCATAGCCGTCAGCTGCATGCGCGGCGCCCTGCTCGTGCCTTGTCAAAATAAAGCGCGGCTCTTTAGCATCATACAGTTTATCGAAAAAGGGTAAAAGCACTCCCCCCGGATAACCGAAAAAAACTTCTACTTTTTCCTTCTTTAAAGATTCCAGGAGTATCTCCGCTCCGGTTATTTTTGTCATACTAATCTCCCTTAAGAAGCTCGTCATTGCGAGGGCGCGTCAGCGCCCGAAGCAATCTCTTCGTTTGAGATTGCTTCGTCGGCACTTCGTGCCTCCTCGCAATGACAAAGCAGCTAACTCTGAAACACTGCTCCTTCACTTGCGGAACTCACCATTTTCGCGTAACGCGCCAAATACCCTTCCTTAATTTTCGGTTCGGGTTTCTTCCACGATGCTAATCTTTCGCCTATCTGGCGCGAGCTCAGACCTATATTGATCGTTCCTTTCGCAATGTTAATAACAATTTCATCACCGTCTTTAACAATGGCAAGTTCTCCTCCGGCGGCCGCTTCAGGCGAGATGTGCCCGACGCTTATGCCCCGGGTTCCGCCCGAAAACCTTCCGTCTGTAATAAGCGCGGTGTCTTCTCCGAGGCCAAGTCCGGCGATAGCGGCTGTGGGTCCGAGCATTTCCCTCATGCCCGGTCCGCCGCGCGGGCCCTCATACCTGATAACCACGCAGTCGCCTTTCCTGATCTTACGCTGCATGATAGCGCCCATTGCTTTTTCCTCTGAATCAAAAACCCTGGCTTTCCCCTTGAAGCGGGCGTTCTTTCTGCTAATAGCCGATTGCTTCACAACCGCGCCTCCCGGGGCAAGATTTCCTTTCAGAATAAAAATGCCCCCTTCGGCGTGATATGGATTCTTGACGCTTCTTATCACGTCTTCGTTTGCAATCTTCGCTTCGGCGGCGATCTGGCTTATTGTCTTGCCGCTTACAGTCTGGAGATTATTGAGAACCTGATTCAACCTCTTCATAACCGCCGGAACCCCTCCGGCGTATTCGAGGTCTTCCATGAAATAGTCGCCGCCCGGCCTTAAATTTGTAATATGCGGGGTGCTTCTGCTCGCCCTGTCAAAGTCCTCAAGCTTTAAATCCGCTCCCACCTCATGCGCTATGGCCATAAGATGGAGAACGGTATTCGTGGAGCCGCCGAGCGCCATATCTATTTTTATCGCATTCTCGAAGGCCTTGCCGGACATAATCGTCCTCGGCAGGATATTTTTCCTCACAAGATTCACCGCCGTTACGCCGGATTCATAGGCGATCCTTTCCTTTTTGGCGGAACCGGCTAAAGCCGTCCCGCAGCCGGGAAGGCTCATGCCCAGCGCCTCGGTAAGGCAGGCCATGGAATTAGCGGTGTACAGGCCCTGGCAGGCGCCTTGAGCCGGGCAGGCGCATAGTTCGAGAGCCTCGAGTTCTTCCTTATTGATTTTACCGCTTTTGAATCTTCCGATGGCCTCGAATGTATCGCGGACAAGGCTCCGCCGCCGGAATTCATAATTTCCGGAAATCATCGGCCCCGCTGTAACCACAATCGCGGGTATATTAAGCCGCGCGATTGCCATAAGCATGCCGGGGGTAATCTTGTCGCAGTTGGTAAGACACAGAAGGCCGTCAAGCTGATGGGCCTTGCAGACCACCTCAATCATGTCAGCTATGAGTTCCCTGGAGGCAAGCGAATACTTCATACCTATATGCCCCATGGCGATGCCGTCGCAGATACCGGGTATGCCGAATATGAACGGGACCCCGCCGCCGGCGGCTATTCCGCGTTCCGCAAATCGCTCCAGCCTTCTCATGCCCACGTGTCCCGGAATCAAATCCGTAAAACTCGAGGCAATGCCTATGAAAGGTTTCGCCATCACCGAAGGCGATATGCCCGTTCCGTATAAGAGGGCTCTGTTCGGCATCCGCTCCAGGCCCTTTTTCATCCTGTCACTTTTCATCCTTCGACTCCCTTCGATTCCACTCGGTCGCTCAGGATGAACCCTGAGCGAAGTCGAATGGGTTTATAGCCACCTCTCACTCCGTCATTGCGAGCCCTTGGTTTTCTGTCATCCTGAGCGTCCCGCAGGGACGCGAAGGATCTTAACGAAAGATTCTTCGTCGCCTTCGGCTCCTCAGAATGACATGGATCAAGGGCGAAGCAATCTCAAGCTATATAACAATATTTTATACTATATGAGTTATATAGTATACATTATGGAGGGAACCATTGTCAACCTTTTCTAACGTGTGTCACCCTGAGGCTCCCCTTCACTGCGTTCAGGGTAAACTCCGGAGCCGAAGGATCTTTACGTTAAGATCCTTCGCTCGCTTTCAGCTCGCTCAGGATGACAAGGGCGATTTGGAAGGGGGTCAACCTTTTTGAACTTGCAGGAAGTGGCGGATTGGCGGGCTTATCTTACCAGCTTACTAACGTCTTCTTCCAGGCGGCCGGATTTGGTAATGAAGGCTACTCCCACGCCGCAGGTGCCGTCTTCGTTGTCCTCGATGCGCACGACTTTGCCAAGGAGCTTGTTATTCTTTATCAGCGCCCGACTGTCTATCTCTTTGCAAACCCGCGCCGTTCTGTAATCGAGATCCAGTATTACAAGGCTCGAGAGATCCGGCACGTTTACGGAATCTATGATAAAGAGTATGCCCGAGGCGCTCAGGTTTTCGGAAACCGCCTTTATAAACGAGGATATCGGGGATTTATCTTTTGGCGAACTCACTATGCTGTAGTGAAGCTCTTTTTTGAAACCGTATCGTAAAAATCCGCGTCTTTCCATTCCCGTATGTTCGTCAACCATCTTTTCCTCCCTGGACGCGTATTATACCATAAAACCCGGATTTGTGAAGCAATTTAATCTTTACTGGTAACGTCAAGATAATTGGGCACTTTGCTTCTCCGTCATTGAAAGTGCCCACAATATTTTGCATTATCTCTTTACTTGAGCGCATAAATTTCGGCCGCGCGCAAAATTCGCCGAAAAGACTCCCGCCGTCAGATGCCCGACGAATTGACACAAAATATTATACTTTACCGCTCTATTTTCTCGATTTTCACAAAGACAAGGCCCTTCCGGGGATTGGCGATTCTGCTAAACGCGAACCTCGTGAGATCAATTGCCCTGCCGAGCCGCCTCGCGGGCCCACGGTCATTGACTCTCACGATAACGCTTTTTCCGTTCGCAATGTTAACAATTCTCAAACTCGTATTAAAAGCGTAATCCCATGAAGCGCAGGTGAGATTCCTGGAATTAAAAACTTCGCCGTTTGCGGTATGCCTGTTCAGCTTTTCTCCGCCGCCGTACCACGAGGCAACGCTATGGTTTACGGCGTTAGTATTAATCGAAAATGCAAACACGCCGAGAGTTAAAAATAGAATATAAAATATTGTCCGTAACCGAAATCCGCATGATCTGCGCTTAATCTGTGTAATCATGATTTTTAAAAGTTTTTATTTAGTGAGCAAAAAAAATTCCCGTCCTCTACTTAAAGTATATCCGAAAAGTCGGGACAAGGCAATGCCCGCATTCTTACTTTTTTCTATCTAACAACTGACAACAATAGTGGAAGTCTAAACCTCCGCTATTGTTGTCAGTAAAAAGGTATAAAAAAAACCGGAAGTTGGCGCTATCAACTTTTCCGGGTTAAAAAATATAAGTTCCACCGATAAGGCAAGCGGCATATGGCAGACCCTTATTCAACTGGTCACTACCACCTATGTCGGCAACCCAGCTACCATCCCGGCCACAATTGCCTGCTCAGCCCTCAATCCATCGTCTCCATCGCGCTGCGGCTTGCCATGACCGGCTTAGGCCTGAAGCTTTGCGTCCCACAGTTTCCCGTGGTTTGCCCTTATCGGCTACTATATAGTATACCACCAAAACTCGCATTTGTCAAGACTAACGCAACATCCGTAAAATAGCGGAGTTTTAGCCCTCCGCTATTTTACGAATAACTCTAACACTAAAAGCTATTGTGTCTTTTTCAGGTATTTCAGGTATTCGCTGTTCGTCGTCAAAATCAGCGTCGAATCCTTATCCACTGTATTCTTATACGTATCGAGGGTCTTCATAAAGGCGTAAAAATCAGGGTCCCTGTTGTAGGCATCGGCGTATATGTCTGTCGCCTCGGCGTCGCCTTTCCCCTTTACCTCCTCGGCTACCTTGTAGGCCTCGGAGCGTATCTGTTTGAGTTCTTTACCCATCTGGCCCTCAATCTCGGCTTTTTTGCCCTGGCCTTCGGAACGGTATTGTTCGGCCGCGCGTTTTCTCTCGGATATCATCCTGTCAAATACCTTTTTCTGAACTTCGGAAACGTAGTTTATCCTTTTCACCCGCACGTCAACAAGCTCTATTCCGTATTGCGGCACGATTTTCGACGCCTCCAGCAGTATGCCGCGGGTGAGGGCGTTCCTTCCGAATTCTATTTTTTCGAGCTCGCCCGTAATCTGATCGATAGATTCATCTTCTTTTGCCGAAGCTTCTTCTATGATCCTATTGGTGTTCCTTGCGGCTTCAACAAGCTTATGACTTGTTATGAAATCTCTTGTAGCCGAATCAATTATGTCGTCCAGTCTCGCGTGGGCTCCCGTCTCGCTGCTCACCGACTGTAAAAATTTTAAAGCGTCTACTATTCTCCAACGGGCCGTAGTGTCCACCCAGATGTATCTCTTATCTTTGGTCGGTATCTGGTTCGGATTCCCGTCCCATTCAAGAATTCTTTTGTCGAAATAATTCGCCTGCTGGATAAACGGCATCTTGAAGTGAAGGCCCGCCTTCGTTATGGGCTTTCCTATGGGTTCGCCGAACTGCGTTATCACAACCTGCTGCGTTTCGTCTATGGTATACACCACGCCGCTTATGACAAGGAGCGCAATAATGATTACGAACACGGTTATAAGCGATAAAAACTTTTTCATCCTTCGACTCCTTTCGTTTTATTCCGGTTGCCTGATCCGACTGCGCTCACCATTCGTCCCGGGCCGGTCGAGGCGCGGGTCATTGCTTGGCTCCTTCGCTCAAGTTAAGCAGGGGCAATATTCCACTCTGCTCCGGATCGATTATAAACTTCTTGCCGGCTTTGGGCAGGATCTCACTCATTACCTCCAGGTAAAGCCGTTTTCTCGTAACATCTTTCGCGTTTTTATACGCTTCCCAGGTAACTATGAATTTCGCGGCGTCTCCCTTTGCCATGTTCACCCTGTTAAGCGCGTAGCCTTCGGATTCCCTTATTGTTTTTTCCGCCTCGCCGCGGGCCTTGGGGATGATCTTATTATATTTCTCCCAGGCCTGGTTCGTAACCTTCTCCTTCTCCTGCTTGGCCTCGTTTACCTCGTTGAAAGAAGGCTTGACTTCATCCGGCGGATTCACGTCCTGCAGCTTTACCGTTACAATCTGCACGCCGCTATCATAAGAGTCCAGGATTTCCTGCAGCTTATCCTGCACCTCCAGGTTTACCTCCACCCTTCTCGTGGTAAGGATTTCATTTACCGTGTTGTCGCCCACTACCTGCCTCATTACGGCTTCCGAAATATTGCGTATGGTCCTCAATGGGTTTCTTACGTTGAAGAGGAGCTTTACAGGATCCTTTATTTTAAACTGGACTATCCATTCAACCACAAGCACGTTCAGGTCCCCCGTAAGCATGAGTGACTCGTCAAAGTATTCCCTGGGTGAATACTGGCTTACAATTCCCGCGCGCGTCGTGCGGAAGCCGAATTCTTCCTTGAAAATGTATTTTACCTTGACCTTGTTTACCTTCTCGACAAAAGGCATCTTAACGTGAAGGCCGGGATTGGTCGTTCTCGCATATCTTCCGAAACGGCGTATTACGCCTACCTCGTCGGGCCCTACCGAGTAAACGCTCGAAAAAAGCGCCGCTATAAGCGCTATGATCGCTACAATAACGGGAATACCTCCTTTGAAACCCTGCAATTTTTTCTGCACGTCTTTCAGAAAATCATCGGGTGTTTTAAAAAGATCTTCCGGTTTTTCAAAGTCAGCCATGTTACCTCCTATTTTTTGTGCTTTGGGCTACACGTTGTCATTGCGAGGAGCGACCGAAGGGGCCTACTCGCAATGACAGATCGGAACTTCGCACTCGTTGCTCTATAAATCGAGTCAGTTCCAAACTTTTCTTTTATCTCGTCAACCGCTTTGTGGATATTTTCTATTTTTTCGTCGACACTT
>Ga0163203_1000343_pt1 | contig 12489 bp, 12 predicted proteins | sample PL_2010_330m_FD_113534 | JGI IMG/M metagenome (GOLD analysis project Ga0163203, IMG submission 113534) | Freshwater microbial communities from Powell Lake, British Columbia, Canada to study Microbial Dark Matter (Phase II) - PL_2010_330m | ecosystem: Environmental > Aquatic > Freshwater > Lake ... | reverse complement strand
CCGATAATATCGCATGGCATAAACTGGCAGACCATTATCTTTATTGGCGGCATGATGACCCTGGTGGAGGGGTTGGGGGAGGTGGGGTTCTTCCGCTGGCTATGCCTCTATGTGGCTAAGCTGGTCAATTACCGCGTTATCCCTATCCTGATTGCCTTCATGCTGCTTTCCGGCTTCCTGGCGATGTTCATTGATAGTATTACCGTGTTGTTATTCATGGCTACGGTAACTATTGAGCTGGCCCGCTTGCTTAAATTTGACCCCGTCCCGATAATAATTGCCGAGATTGTCGCCGCCAATACGGGAGGGAGCGCCACCATGTGTGGTGACCCACCCAACATAATAATAGGTACTGCCTTTGGCTATACCTTTACCGATTTTGCCATTAATACCGGTCCCATTGCTTGGATAGGTATGCTTTTCACCTTGGGCTTCTTCTACTATGTCTTCCGCAAGATTCTGGCTCCTCCTAAAGGCGTCTCCGGCGTGCCCCTCAATATTTATCCCGAACCTAGGGAGGCGATTATCAGCCCCCGCCTGTTCTTGTTAAATACTGCCATCTTTATCGTGGTGGTGATCTTGCTCATTACCCATGCTCAGACCGGGTTATCGGTGGCTTTAATTGGCGTTATTGCTGCCTTTCTCGCCTTGCTGGTGGCAGCCCGAGGGGCATTACATGTTATTAAGAGGGTGGACTGGCGGACCCTGCTCTTCTTTATTGGGTTGTTCATCTGCGTTGGGGGGCTGGAGGAAACCGGCGTGTTAAAGATGCTTGCCCAGTATATCGGCGATATATCCGGGGGGAGCCTGTTTCTGGTAATACCCCTCATCCTGTGGCTATCTGCCTTTGCCTCAGCCATTGTTGATAATATCCCCTTTGCCGCTACCATGGTGCCGGTAATTGCCAACCTGTCGCAGTCACATGGCTTAGCCTTACCCACGTTAAGCTGGACTCTAGCCCTGGGGACGGACATCGGCGGTAATGCTACCCCTATTGGGGCATCGGCTAATGTTGTCGGGACAGCCATTGCTGAAAGGGAAGGCTATCCCATCACTTGGGGGAGGTTTTGCAAGTACGCCATGCCGGCTATGATTTTGGTGGTATCCCTATGCTGGTTGTACTTGGTGCTGAGATACGCTTAATGGAGGAGAGAAATGTGGAAAAGAATTCTTATCCCGCTGGATGGTTCTAACCTAGCTGAGCAAGCCCTTGCCTATGCTGAGGAGCTGGCCGTAGCCTTTAGTTCTGAGCTTGTCCTGCTCTATGTCAGCGAGTCCAGGGAGAAGCAGTATCACCATATGCACCAGCTTTATGTTGAAGAGGTGGCAAAGCAGCTGAAGGAGCGCTTCAAGAAGCGTGCCAGGGTCAAGACCGTAGTTCTAAGCGGTGAACCGGCTGAGGAGATTATTGGCTATGCCGAGAAAAATAATATTAGCGTTATCATTATGGCGTCTCACGGCCGCTCCGGCATAACGGGGTGGGTAATGGGGGGTGTAGCCAGTAAGGTGCTTCATACAACGAAGGTGCCGGTGATGCTTATCAGGGTGGCCAAGCCTCCGCGAAAAGCACCCCGGAAGCGGCTGCTGGAGCGGGTCCTTCTTCCCCTAGATGGTTCCGAGACCGGTGAAGCCGCTGTGCCCTATGTTCAGGAGCTTATCAGTAAGCTGGGGGTAGAGGTTATCCTCTTTGGGGTGGTGGCAGGGGGGCGGCATGTCCGTACCGTTGGTGGTCTTGACTATATTCTTTACCCCGAGCAAGAACTGGAGTTGATTAAGACAGAAGCTGGGGGATACCTTGACCGGCTTTGCCAGCGCTTGGCGGCTAGGAAAGGCAGGGTGAGCGTTGAGCTTAAGGTAGGTGATGATATTGCCGGGGAGATTATTAAGTTTGCCAAGAAAGATAGTGTCAGCCTGATTGCTATATCTGCCCATGGGCACTCAGGCATTGAGAAATGGGTTTTTGGCAGTATTGCCAATAAGGTTGTGCAGGTTAGCAAGATACCGGTTCTGGTGGTCAGGACACAGATTAAGAAGCCGTAGCTATTTGCATCAATACCTTTCTATCGGTTATGATATTAGGTTGTATTCGCCCCTGTAGCTCAGGTGGATAGAGCACCAGCCTCCGGAGCTGGGTGCGAGCGTTCAAGTCGCTCCAGGGGCGTTGGTGTATTAGTGGGAGACTAAATGGCAGAAGAAAATCGGCTTATTGAAATTAGATGGCATGGTCGCGGCGGGCAGGGGGCGGTTACCTCCGCAGAACTGCTGGCGCAGGCGGCAATAAGTGAAGATAAGTATGCCCACGCCTTCCCTAGCTTCGGGCCGGAGAGGAGAGGGGCGCCGGTGATGGCTTTTGTCAGGATAAGCAGCCGCCAACCGATAAGAATAAGGGCGGAGATAACCCGGCCTGACGTGGTGGTGGTGCTTGACCCCGGGCTGCTCGGTGTGGTGGATGTCGCCTCGGGGCTCAAGGAAAACGGGTTGCTGGTGATTAATACCCGGGGCTCGTTTGATGACATTGAAGCTAGGTTTAAGACTAAGTGCAAAATGGCTAAGGTTGATGCCACCGCTATCGCCAGGGAGGTCTTGGGGATTCCGGTGACCAACACTACCATGATTGGAGCCTTACTTAAAGCCGCCGGCGTGGTTAAGCTGGAATCTGTGGTTGAACCATTAAAGCGGCGCTTTGGCCGGCTGGCGGAGAAGAATATTAAGGCGATGCAGAGGGCCTACGAGGAGACCGAAGTAAGGGAGTAAGACCAATGACCAAGCCTGAGGGCGAGATGACCTGGAAGGACCTGGAACTCGGCTCAATAGTAACTGAGCCGGGAAATGCCAGCCAGTACCAGACTGGCGACTGGAGGTCGGAAAAACCGCTCTTTGATTCCGGCAAGTGCATAAAGTGCGGCATCTGCTATATCTTTTGCCCCGAGGGGTGCGTTGAGCAGAATGCCGAGGGTTACTTTGAAGCCAATCTGTTTTATTGCAAGGGGTGTGGCATCTGTGCCCGCGAGTGCTGGCCCGGAGCCATTACCATGGTGCCCGAGGAGGAGTGAGGAGTGATGACAAAAAGGGTTGGTATTGAGGTTTCGCTGGCAATTGGTGAGGCGGTTAGACTGGCTAACGCCGATGTTGTCGCCGCCTACCCCATCACCCCCCAGACTCATATTGTGGAGCATCTGGCTGAGCTGGTAGCCAACGGTGAACTGGACGCATCCTATATTCCGGTTGAATCCGAGCACTCAGCAATGAGCGCCTGTCTCGGCTCGTCGGCGGTTGGGGCTCGGACCTTTACCGCTACCGCCGGTCAGGGGCTGGAGCTGATGCATGAGGTCTTGTATGTTGCCTCATCAATGAGGCTGCCGGTGATTATGACGGTGGCTAATCGAGCCCTGTCAGCGCCACTGAGCGTCTGGGGCGACCATTCTGATGTTATGGCGGTGCGTGATACCGGCTGGATTCAGATATTTGTTGAGAACGGGCAGGAGACGGTGGATAATGTCCTCTGTGCCTTCCGCATTGGTGAAGACCCCCGGGTGCTGCTTCCGGTCATGGTTCACCTTGACGGCTTCTACCTGTCGCACATGATTGAGCCGATAGTTTTCCCGGAGCAGAGCCAGGTTGACAGGTTTCTCCCCCCGTTTAAATACCCCCTGCCGCTTCACCCCGACAAGCCGGTAACTATGGGAGCCTTTGCCATGCCCGTTCTTTATCCCGAGACAAAGAAAGCCCAGGAGGTAAACCTGGAAGCGGCTAAGAAGGTTGTTCTTGAGTGCTGGGGGGAGTTTGGTAAGCTCTTCGGGCGAAATTATTCCCCGGTAGAGCACTACCACAGCGAGGATGCCAAGGTGCTGCTGTTGACCCTGGGCAGCTTTTCTGAAACGGCAATGACCGCCATAGATAAGATGAGGAGGGAGGGCAAAAGTGTGGGGCTGGTAAGGCTTCGCCTGTGGCGTCCCTTCCCCTTTGCCGAGATTCGCCAGGCTGTTAAAGATGCCGAGGCCCTTATCGTTCTGGATAGGGCACTCTCCTTCGGCGGTCCCGGCGGTCCGGTCTGCTCCGAGATACGCTCAGCCTTATATGGTGAAGCCAAGAGGCCCAAGGTCATCGGCTTCGTCGGCGGCTTGGGGGGCAGGGATATTACCCCGGCTGAATTTGAGGAGATAGTTAATAGAGGCATAGAAATCTCCCGTAAGGGAAGCGATAAAGAGTTTGAGATATTCGGGGTGAGGGAATAATGGAAAACTACGCCGTTTATGTTCCCAGGCTGGTAACCAAAAAAGAGAACTTCGCCCCCGGTCATCGGGCTTGTATCGGCTGCGGGGAGGCTCTGGCGGTGAGGCTTGCCTGCAAGGCGCTGGGGCAGAATGTGATAATTGCCAGTGCCACCGGCTGTATGGAGATAGTTTCCTCGCCACTGCCTTATACCTCCTGGCGCGTCCCCTGGATTCATACCCTGTTTGAGAATACCGCCGCCGTGGCTTCGGGCATAGAAGCCGGGCTGAAGATGCTGATGAAGAAGGGCAGAATTGCCCAAAAAGATATTAAGGTGGTGGCTATGGCTGGGGATGGTGGCACCAGCGATATCGGGCTTCAGGCGCTATCCGGAGCCCTGGAGAGGGGACACAACTTCCTTTACCTCTGCTTTGACAACGAAGCCTATATGAATACCGGCATTCAACGCTCTTCAGCTACCCCCTTTGGTGCATCTACTACCACTTCCCCTGCGGGCAAGGTGAGCATCGGGCAGGTTACCTGGAAGAAGGATATGCCGGCTATTGCCGCCGCCCACAATATCCCCTATGTAGCCACTGCCTGCCCCAGCTATCCCTTTGACCTGATGGCTAAGGTGGAGAAGGGGGCGGCTGTCCAGGGTCCGGCTTATGTGCATATCCTTTCGGTTTGCCCCACCGGCTGGAGAAGTCGTACTGATTTGACCGTCAGGATAGGTCGTCTGGCGGTGGAGACGGGGATATTCCCCCTGTATGAAGTGGAGAATGGCAAGTATAAGCTGAATTTTGATTTCCCCGAACTCAGGCCGGTTATTGATTATATGAAGCTGCAGGGCAGGTTCAGGCACCTCTCTGAGGAGCTAATCAATGAGATTCAGCAGCGGGTGAGTGCCGATTACGCTAAGCTTAAGGAGAAGGCGAGTGAAGGCAAAGGCTAAGCCAACGAAGCAGAAGGTAAAAACAGTACTGGATAGATATCAGCGCGACCAAGGCATGCTGGTAGCCATCCTGCAGGATGTCCAGGCGGAGTACAATTACCTGCCCAAGAAAGCCTTGATGGAGGTTAGCCAGGGTTTGGACATCCCGCTGACCCGGGTCTATAGCGTGGCCTCCTTTTTTAAGGCGTTCAGCCTGAAACCGAGGGGGCGCCACCTGATTAATGTCTGTCTCGGCACTGCCTGCCATGTCCGGGGGGCGGTTAGAATCTTGGACGAGATTGAGCGGGAGTTGGGCATCAAAGCTGGTGGAACCACCAAGGACCTTAAATATACCCTGGAGACGGTTAACTGTGTTGGCGCCTGTGCCCTGGGTCCTATAGTTATCATTGATGAGGAGTACTCCGGGCAGATGAAGACCGATAGGGTGGAAAATTTACTGGAAAGCTACAAGTAAACATGGAAAAGGAACAAATAGTAAATAGGCTAAATTCTCCCGATGAGCTGGAAGCATTGAGAGAATCAATAGTTAAAAGCAGAGACCCTAAGCAGAGGTGCATCGTCATATGTGGCGGCACCGGCTGCCTGGCTCTGGGAGCCCAGAAGGTTATAACCGCTTTCAGGCGGGAAATAGAAAAAGGCGGGCTGGAAAGCAAGCTGGCTCTGAGGATAACCGGCTGCCCCGGCTTCTGTGAGAGGGGTCCGCTGGTGGTAGTCAAGCCGGAAAATATCCTCTACCAGCAGGTAAAAAGCGAAGATGTTACCGAGATAGTCTCGGCGACGGTGAAGGGCAATATTGTTGATAGATTACTCTATGTTGACCCGAATACCGGCAAGAAGGTAACCCACGAACCTGAAGTGCCGTTCTATGAAAAACAAAAGCGCCTCCTCCTCGGCGACAATAGCAATATTGACCCCACCATGATTGAGGACTACCTGGCTCTGGGTGGCTATGCTGCCTTGAGCAAGGTTCTTTTTGAGATGTCCCCTGAGGGGGTAATTAAAGAGGTCAAGAAATCTGGTTTGCGGGGGCGGGGTGGTGGCGGCTTCCCCACCGCCGCCAAGTGGGAAAGCTGCCGCCAGGCGCCTGGCGATACCAGATATATCATATGTAATTGTGACGAGGGAGACCCCGGCGCCTTTATGGACAGGAGCCTTATGGAGGGGAATCCCCATAGCGTGCTGGAGGGGATGCTCATCGGCGCCTATGCTATCGGCGGTCACGAAGGCTATATCTATGTCCGTAATGAGTACCCGCTGGCGGTGAAGAATGCCGAGATAGCTGTTAAGCAGGCTGAGGAGTATGGGCTTCTGGGAAAGAATATCCTTGGTTCCGGCTTTGACTTTGCCGTTAAGATAAGCCGGGGAGGTGGGGCTTTTGTCTGCGGCGAGTCAACGGCGCTGATGGCTTCGCTGGAGGGCAAGGTTGGCGAGCCCAGGGCAAAGTATGTCCACACCGTGGAGAAGGGCTTGTGGGAGCAGCCGACCAATCTTAACAATGTGGAGACCTGGGCCAATGTCCCGCTGATAATCAAGAACGGGGCTGATTGGTACGCAAAGATAGGCACCGACGGCAGCAAAGGGACCAAGATTTTCTCACTGGTGGGTAAGATTAATAACACCGGTCTGGTGGAAGTCCCCATGGGGATAACCTTGAGGGAGATTATCTATGATATCGGCGGTGGTATTCCCGATGGCAAGAAATTCAAGGCGGTGCAGACTGGCGGTCCCTCAGGTGGTTGCATTCCGGAGAGTATGCTTGATTTGCCGGTGGACTTTGACGAGCTCGACAGGGTTGGCTCGATGATGGGGTCGGGCGGTATGATTGTTATGGACGAGAATAGCTGCATGGTGGATATAGCCAGGTACTTTATTAACTTCCTTGAGGGTGAGTCCTGCGGCAAGTGTATTCCCTGCCGCGAGGGGCTGAAGAGGATGAGCCAGATATTAACCCGCATCACTGAGGGCAAGGGTAAAGATGGCGATATTGACTTGCTTGAGCGGCTTTCGGCAACGCTTATCGATAGTTCGCTGTGTGCCCTGGGCAGTACCGCTCCCAATCCGGTGTTGACTACGCTGCGCTATTTCAGGGACGAGTATGAAGCCCACATTAAGGATAAGCGGTGCCCCGCCGGCGTCTGTAAGGAGCTGGTTACCTACCTCATTGATGAAGAGAAGTGTCCCGGTTGCGGGCTCTGCGTCAAAGCCTGCCCGGTGGAGGCGATAACCTCTATGGGGAAGAAGAAGCCGGTGGTCTTAGACCAGGAGAAGTGCATAAAGTGCGGCGCTTGCTACGATGTCTGCAATCTTGACGCTGTGATAAGGAAGTAAAGGCGGAAGAAATGGTTACACTGACGATTGACGGACGAAAAGTCCAGGCGGAAGAAGGGGCAACCATACTGGAGGTGGCGGAGGATAATAACATCTATATACCCACCTTGTGCTCCAACGAGGCAGTTAAGCCCTACGGTGCCTGCCGCCTGTGTCTGGTTGAGGTTACCAGGGGTAAAAGGGAAAGGCTGGTAGCCTCCTGCCTTTATGAGGTAGAAGAGGGTCTTGTGGTGAAGACCAACTCGGAGAGAGTTGCCAGTAACCGCAGGATGCTGATGGAGCTGCTGCTCGCCCGGTGTCCTAATAACAAGAAAATACAGGACTTGGCTCACCGGCTTGGCGTTGATGGGACAAGCTTTGAGCTTGAGGACAAGCAGTGCATTCTTTGTGCCCTCTGTGTCCGTACCTGTGCCGAGGTTGTCGGTGTCTCAGCAATCAGTTTGGTAGGGCGGGGTACTGGTCGGGCTATGGCTACCCCCTTTTACGAGCCTTCGGATGTCTGCATCGGCTGTGGTTCCTGCGCCTATGTCTGCCCTACGGGGGCGATATCGTTTGAAGACGTTGGTGACACAAGGTACATTAAATGGCCGAAAAATGGTATGGAGTTCAAGCTGAAGAAGTGTAAGACCTGTGGCCGATACTGGGCTCCGGAGAAGCAACTGGACTATATAATTAAAAAGGTGAATTTAGCCCCCGATGCCTTTGATAACTGCCCTGACTGCCGGGACTAGCTTTTGGTTTGACCTTAGGCAGGTTCCTTGCTATACTCCCCCTTGCGGGGTGTAGCGCAGTTGGTTTAGCGCGCAGCGTTTGGGACGCTGAGGTCGGAGGTTCAAATCCTCTCACCCCGACCATTTTTTAGTTATTCAGCGTTCAATCTGCTTAATCTGGTATTTTAGCCTGCCCAGTGGCGCCGTTATCTCCACTATTTCTCCCTGGAATCGCCCCAGTAACGCCTTGCCGGTGGGTGAGTTGTTTGAAATCCTGCCCCTGGTCGGGTCTACCTCCCTGGGGCCGACTATGGTATAGCGCAGCTCCTCGCCGGAGGCTACGTCACTGAGGACAATGCTGTTCCCCACACTTACCTTAAGGCTGGGCTTTTGTGTTTTATCAATTATGGTTGCTGATTTCAGCGCTTCCTCTAGCTCCATAATCCGCCCCTCAATATGTCCTTGCTGCTCCCTGGCTGCGTCCAGGGGTGCATTCTCGCGGAAGTCCTTATCCGCCGCCGCCTTGCGTATCTCATCAATGAGCTGGTGGCGTTTGCTCTTGAGGTCAACAAGCTCAGCCTCTAGCTTGGCGTACCCCTGCTGCGTTAACGAAGTAGCCGCTGGCGAACCACGCCTTGCCGTAGAGGGTAACCTTGCCTTCACCTTCTTTATTTTGAGGTGGGTCGCTAGGTTGGTCTTGCTCCAGTCCTGCTTCTTGGCATAAGCCAGAAAGGCTCGTATTAGCTCAAGGTTCTGGGAGTAGCTGGGCTGCGTCAGTGACAAGCGCTCGGCGTAGTTAGCCACCTCATGGGCAGTGAGTTCGGCGAAGGAGCGCCCCCAGCCATACCACCGAACAAATCCATATACCGCCTGCTGGCTTTTTCCCCCTTCTTCAGCGGGCAGACTGGCAAGAAAACCACTGGCTGCCTCGCCTAGAGTCGGGTTCTGGCTGCCGCTGCTCATTTGCTACCTCCGCGGCGAGAAATGCCCTCTATCTTCAGCTCAGTCCGGGTGCGGAGAAATCTCAGCAGGTTATCCCGGCTGACCACCCCGATAATCCTGCCTCCGCTTGTTACCGGCATATGGTTTACCTCGCTCTCGTCCATCTGCTCAACTACGCTCAGGGCGTCCTGGTCAGGACTGGCGACCTGCAATTGCTCGGCGGGGACCATTATCTGCTCTACCTGTGTCGTATCCCACTTTGTTTGAGGAACAGACTTGATGTTTTGCAGTGTTAAAATCCCCTTAAGCCTGTCCCCTTCACTTACCAGGAAGAGGTGATGCCCCCTGGCCAGGATATACTCCTGAACCAGCTGGTTAACGGTAATACCTGGGGGGACTGCAATGTAGTCGGAGGTCATTGTCTGTGATGCGGTGAGCCCGCGCAGGGCTTCACGCCATTGAGTCTGGCGATAGCTCATTGAAGCTGCGCCTTGGAGGAACCAGCCGATAAACACCAGCCATAGGCCACTTAACCACTCACCAAGGAGGAACATTATCAAAATACCGCCTAAAATAAAGGCGTAGGCTATGCCTTGACCCAATCGTGTAGCAATTCGTGTTGAGCGCTGGTAGTCACCGCTAAACCGCCATACCAGGGAACGGAAGACACGCCCACCATCCAGGGGGAAGCCTGGAATCAGGTTAAATGCTGCCAGCGCCACATTTATAATAGCCAGCCAGCCAGCCATTTCAGCTATGGGCTCAAGGGTACCCCGGGTTAAAAACCAGACTAGGCCAAATAAGACCCCGAGCGCCAGACTGCAGGCGGGTCCAGCCGCCGCCATTTTTAGCTCGGCGCCGGCTTTGGTTGCCTCCCTGGTCATATGAGCTATACCGCCGAAGATGAACAGGGTTATGCTTCTTACCGGAATGTCGTTGGCTCTACCCACCAGGCTGTGAGCTAACTCATGGGCTAATACTGAGGCAAAGAAGAGGAGGCTGGTGGTTATACCCATAACCCAGCTAAGCCACTGTGACCAGTTAGGAGATACCAAGGAGACGGTTACCAGCAAGAATATGATGAACCAGCTATAATGCAGTCTCACCTGAATGCCGAATATCTTGCCTAGATTAAGGCTGCCACCCACTTTTGATTACCTCTTAATATAGTTTGTGCCTTTAAGAAACCGCTGACTTCTGCACGATCTTTAGCGCTAACTCAGCGGCTCGCTTCCCTGACATGAGCATGCCGCCGAAGGTTGGGCCCATGCGGGGTAGCCCGAAAACACCGGCAACCGCCATCCCGGTGACGATTAAGCCGGGATAGACCTCGCCGGTATGCTCAACCACTGCATCCTCCGATTTATTAATCCAAAGCGCTCCTTCTCCAGCCATCTTGAGTGCCCCCCGCTGCACCAGTTTCTTGGCCACGCTGGCATCATGACCGGTGGCATCAATCACCACCTTTGTTTCCAGGGGCACGGGGTCAAGGGCGGAGACCTCTTTGGGCAGGTGGACTATCGGGCTCCAGTTGACCACCACCCCGCTAACCCTATCTTCACGGACTACTATGTCCTCAACCATAGTCAGGCTTAGAAACTTAGCCCCGGCGTCGCAGGTAGCGGCAATGAGCCGGGAGCAGGCATGGGGGGAATCAGCTACGTATAGACCTTCGCTGGCGGCGGAGTAGGGCACACCAAGCTCATCAAGGATTTCGTGGGCTGGTGCCCTGAGGGTAACCTTATTCATAAAGTAGCCGCCAACCCAGAAGCCGCCTCCCGGGTAGTTATTCTGCTCAATAATTAAGACCTTAGCCCCCGCCTTAGCCAGCTCCCTCCCCGCTATCAGCCCGCTGGGGCCAGCGCCGACAATAACGACATCGCTATCAACGTACTCCTCAAGCTGGTGCAGAAAGCTGGTGACAATAGCTCTGGTTACCTCCCCTTCCCTTACCGGGTGGAATAGCGTCATCCTCTACCTCCTTTTAACACCTGATTGCCGAGATGCCTAGATATTTTTCCACTAACTCCATGGCACAAAACTTGCCGCACATACTGCAGGCAACTCCAGACGAGGCATGCTTGCTGTGGACCAGGCGCGAGCGCTCCGGGTCCAGGGAGAGCTTGACTTGCTCCTCCCAGTCAAGTTTCTTCCGTGCCATAGACATCTTTAAGTCCCACTCCTGGGCACCTTTTACCCCTTTAGCGATGTCGGCGGCGTGGGCGGCAATGCGCGAGGCGATAACCCCCTGTTTTACATCCTCGGGGTCGGGCAGCGATAGATGCTCGGCTGGCGTTACATAGCAGAGAAAATCGGCACCGGCAGCAGCAGCAACAGCCCCACCGATAGCACCACTGATGTGGTCATAGCCGGCGGCAATATCGGTTACCAGCGGGCCGAGGACGTAGAACGGAGCTCCCTTGCAGATGGTCTTCTCCAACTTGACGTTAGCTTCAATCTGATTTAATGGCAGGTGCCCCGGACCCTCAATCATTACCTGAACACCAGCCTGCTGGGCTCGCGGCACCAGCTCCCCTAGAGTGATTAGCTCCTGCACCTGCGCTCGGTCAGTGGCGTCAGCCAGGCAACCGGGACGCATGCCGTCGCCTAAGCTAAGGGTAACATCAAACTGCCTGGCTATCTCCAGCAGGCGGTCGTAATACTCATAAAGGGGGTTTTCCCGCTCATTGTGGAGCATCCAGCCGATGAGAAAGGCCCCACCCCGGGATACCACATCAGTAACCCTCCCCTGTTGCCTGAGGCGGGCAATAGTTGCTTGGGTGACACCGCAGTGCACCGTCATGAAATCAACACCGTCCCGGGCATGTTCCTCAATCGTTGCGAACAGCTCATCAACGCTCATCTTGACTATGGCGCCAGAGCTGGCTATAGCTTCAATCCCTGCCTGATAAATAGGTACTGTTCCTACTGGCGGGGGACTTGAGGCGATAACAGCCCGCCGAATGGCTGATATATCACCGCCACTTGATAGGTCCATAACGGTGTCGGCGCCAAAGTCGATAGCCGCCTGCAGCTTCTCCAGTTCGGTATCTATATTGCCAAAATCGGAGGAGGTGCCGATATTGGCGTTGACCTTGGTCTTAAGCCCCTGACCTATGCCGCAGGGAACGAGGTTTTTGTGGTTAGTATTAGCCGGGATAACTATTGTTCCTTCAGCCACCCCCTGGCGAACAAATTCCGCCTCCACCCCCTCGCTCTTTGCCACCAGGCTCATCTGGGGGGAGATAGTCCCTTCTCTTGCCAGCTCCAGTTGCGTCATCTCTGCCTCTAAAAAATATGACCAAGGGCTCGGCTTATTCTAAACCCTTGGTCTAAGTCGCT
>Ga0163203_1000342_pt1 | contig 12490 bp, 13 predicted proteins | sample PL_2010_330m_FD_113534 | JGI IMG/M metagenome (GOLD analysis project Ga0163203, IMG submission 113534) | Freshwater microbial communities from Powell Lake, British Columbia, Canada to study Microbial Dark Matter (Phase II) - PL_2010_330m | ecosystem: Environmental > Aquatic > Freshwater > Lake ... | reverse complement strand
CTGCTGGTAACCCCGCATATAAACGAGAACGGCGATATCGAGGTAGAAGTAAAACCCGAAATCAAGGACGTGATCGGACAACAGCCCATAACGGAATTCTTCTGGCTCCCGATTTTCTCTACCAGAGAAGCGGAGACGCAGGTGATGGTAAGGGACGCCGATACCATTTTCATAGGCGGCTTGATCAAGGAAAACATCAGAGAGTACGATAAGAAATTCCCTATTCTGGGCGACCTTCTGGGCGATGTGCCTTTCATCGGCCCGGCGTTTAAATACAAGTCCGAAACAAGGGAGAAGGTAGAACTTATCTTTTTCATGACGGTGCATGTCGTGAAAGATTTGAATGAGCTAAGGAAGTTTGCCACCAGGGACCTATCCGAACTGGTTATCGACCTAAAGGACGCAGGGGAATTGGCAGAGGAAGTGAGGGGCCAAATGCCGCCTCCGGAAGTTATCCATGCCAATAACTTTAAAAAAGACAAACTCGCAGAATCCGGGTCCCTCAAAGGCAAAACCAAATCCGGGCCGCTATTTGATTTCCGAAAAGACAAAGAATGAAGCAAATACTGATAAACGTCGAGTCTTTCGAGAAAAGAGTAGCGATTACCGAGCGGGGGAGCTTGGAGGAATTTCTTGTAGAGAGAACCGGCCAACAGCGCCTGGCAGGCAATATCTACAAGGGGGTAATTGAGTCCGTCGTTCCGGGCATAGGCGCGCTCTTTGTGAATATAGGCACGGGTAAAAACGGTTTTTTATATATCAAGGACGCGGAGGAAAACCGCGCCCGGTCGTTTCTGGACGCGGAAATAGTTCTCGAGAGATCCCCGGCGCGGCAGAGAAGCCCCCGAGGCGCCGGCGAACGGTTGAAAAAAGGCCAGGAACTTTTCGTCCAGGTCGTGAAGGAACCGATCGGCACAAAGGGCCCGCTTCTTACCACTGATATAAGCCTTCCGGGAAAATACCTTGTTTTCGTGCCTTTCAGCGACACAGTGGGAATTTCCAAGCGCGTTCTTGACAGGAATCAGAGAGCGCGGCTTAAAGAAATACTTGAAAAGCTCGCCCTGCCGAAGGGGGCGGGTTGTATAGCGCGAACCGAGTCCTCGGACGCCAGTCAGCGCCAGCTTAGCTTCGAACTGCGGCACCTCTCGGGCCTCTGGCTGCGGATACAGCGCCGCGCGGAAAAGCAAAAAGCCCCTTCCTGTATCTACGAGGAGTATGACGTTCCTCTGAGAATTATACGCGATTATTCCGACGAACACATCGAGAAAATCCTGGTGGATTCGAAGGAAGAATACCGCAAGATATGCCGCTTTGTCCATTCGATCCAGTCGGCCCTCCGTCGGAAAATTTTTTACTACAGCGCAAAAACCCCGCTATTCGAAAAATACGGCATAGAAGGGCGCATAGAGGAGATTTTTCGCAGAAAAGTGGCCTTGAAAAACGGCGGTTCCATCGTGATCGAACAGACCGAAGGGCTTGTCGCGATAGACGTAAATACCGGGAAGTTTACGGGAAAAAGAAACCCCGAGGAGACGTCCTTCAAGACAAATATGGAAGCGGCGCAGGAAATAGCGCGTCAGGTCATGCTGCGCAATATTGGCGGTATCATCGTTATCGACTTTATCGACATGAACGAGCGCCTGCACAGAAAAGACGTGCATAGCACCCTTGAGAGCGCCTTTAAAAAAGATAAGGCCAAGATAAAGATCCTTATGATTTCACCGATGGGCCTGGTTGAAATGACCAGGCAGAGGATAAGAAAAACCGTGGAAAGCGTTTCCTTCAAGGAATGCCCTTACTGCACCGGCCTGGGCCGTGTTAAGACGCCGGCCACTATAGCGATAGACACAGTCCGGCGCCTGCGGCGGGTGTTGTGGGAGAGAAGGTCCCGGGAGATAATTCTTACTCTGCATCCCGACGTAAGCGGACACCTAGAGACAGCATTTACGGAAGTTCTGCGGGATCTCGAAAGAAGGTTCCGAAAGAAGATCACGATAAAGGGCGATTCAAAACTCCATGTCGAAGATATCCATTTTGATTAGAAAAAAAGCCGGCGTTACCCTGACCGAGGTGTTATTTTCGGCGGCGATAATCGCCCTGGTTGTGGTGAGCGTTCTCTTTGTGTTCGTCCAGACCGTAGACATGTCAAAGAGAGTCGATTATGAATATGCAGGCACGAATATAGCGAAGAACAGAATTGAGAGGGTAAGGGCCCTGATGGAATCAAGCGGCTTCGATTCTTTGACCGATCTGGACGAAACGGATTCCCCGGTAAATTCAGACGGCGTGGCGGACCCGGAAGGCGAATTTAAGCGCTCGACACAGGTTACGGCGAATCACCTGGGAAATGAAAGATTGACGGAAGTGGATGTACAGGTTGTTTACAGGTATAGGGGTGAGTGGAAGACCCAGATACCCATAACGATGACGGCGGTTTTTACTAATATCGAGTAGCGATCAACATGATAATACAGGCAAGAAAGAGCAAAAGGGGCATGACGATTCCCGAAGTCCTGATTTCCGTTGCCATAGGGTCTATTCTTGTCGGAGTCATATTCAGCATGTGGTACTTTGCGTACAGAAACTGGTCCCGCGAACAGATGCGTTCGGGGATGAGAATTGACCTGGAGAAGACGCTGGAAATCATCAAGTCAGAGGTGCGCATCTCAAGCGCGACATGCACGAGCTTGTATAAACCGGTCGGAGATACCTTGTACCGGGCCATTAGCTTCCCGATGGCAACACCCGATGCAAACGGGTTTTTCACCTTTGATGCTACGGGTTATATCGAGTGGGACAGAAGCGTTATCTACCATGTATATGAAGATTCGCCGGATTCCGGCGGCGAGGAGTTGCGCAGGACCGAATTTACGGATAATAATGACATACTGACGAATACAACACAGCGCAACCTGCAGCTCGCACGCGTTTATCTTGACGGCGATGGCTCAAACGCGCCAAACAGCCAGAATGCGAGTACAAGAACAATTATCAGAGGCACGGCGGATATTACCTTTGGCATAGAGCCAAAGGAGTTCGGCGTAGACCTTTACAGTTCCGGTCTGACAGCCAAAAGAAGCGACAATATTAATTTTGGCAGCATCAGGCTGGAACCGGGCAGTCACAATTTTACATTTTCCGTAATAGGCCAAAACGACGATTCGGTCGGATACGCATTCGGCATAGATACCATTTGCGTAAGCCCGAGCGGCTGTCAGCGGGAAGCGGAGACATTTACTCCGGTGTCCTCAAGCGGCGATACGTATTCCAAAGTTTACGCTTCCGGCTGGAGCGGCGATAACTACGCCGAATATTCCTCGGATGTGGAAGATGATTTTGTTACACTGTCGCTTTACTATGATATGTGGCTAGAATGCAATTTCGACAATTCCGTAAGAGACAATACGGTTATAACTGGAAATGACCTATACGCAAAACTGGCCTCGCCGAAAGAAGGCAGCGAGATCTGCTGGCAGGCCAGCAATCAGGTGGGCAGCGAAACCGTCTCGACCGAAAGTTTCGATGGCATTACCATAAGGAATATCGTGACGAGCCCTTCGGCCGGCGCGTCAATAAGCGTCAAATTCAAGGCAAGCGTATTAAACAGCCTCGACATTGTCGACGCGTACATCATGGAGCGTTCGGGAGACGACGACGGAACCGGCGCGGGCAACCGGCTAACTTTCGGGGGTTCCTCCGGTGTTATTATACCGGCCGGGGGGGAAGTGTGTAGCGATTGGGCGCTGTTCAATGTTCAAGCGGGCAGAGACTACTTCATTACGTTTACAACTAATTCGCCAAATCCGACCGTTTTCCGCCGACAAGACACGCAGGGAAGAACGTGTTCGTACGGCCGCATCGGTACGGGTTACGCGGGTGACGCAACATGGAGCGGGTCATCCGCATTTTCGGCGATATTCGCCGCCGACGAGATGGCGATACAGGGAAGTCCGGGCTGGCTGGCGAGCACCCAAACAGGAGGCGGCGCAGAATCCAGCGAGGTATTCGGCATCACTATAAGGAACATCCTTGACGATAATTCAATCGAGCAGGACGGAAGCATGTTCAGGGTTAAGTTTGTAGCGGCCTCGGCGGAGCTTCCGATCGTGTCCGCTTATGTCATGGAGCGGGTTACCGACGATGGTGAAGACGATGGGCTCGGGCCCTCCGCTCAACTTACGGCCGCTGTCTCTATCGGCGCTTCAACCGTTTACGTTGATTCCGTTGCCGGTTTCTCAAGTTCCGGCACCGCGTATCTGTACGATCCCGGCGACTCCCAGGATACGCACATGTGTCCCTTCAGTTATACAGGCGTAACTTCGTCGCCTGCGCCCCCGTCTTTTACGGGTGTTACGGGGATAACGAGGGCGTTTTCAATAAACGGACGAGTTATGGGAAATGGCAGTTACACACAGCTTTATTTTAGCGATCCCGCCGTTCCCGTCGGAGAGGGAGAGCCGGATACCTCCGGCAGGAAGATAGGCGATGACGGCGGCGCCGCATCGGAAAGCGTGACCATCCCGGCGCCGGACGCCACAGGGCCGAACGGTTACTACGTATGGAGTAACTGGACAGAATTTTTGATTGACTTGACAAAGGATTATCTTGTCACTTTTTCGATATGTGACGCGTCGGCATCCGGCCTTTTTGTCACTTACTGGGAAGGCGCCGGCGGCGCCACGCAGTCATATTGCGGGCCCGGCAGCGCAAACGGAGAGAATACGGTGTGGGACGGCTCTAATGGATATTCGAGAATCTATGCCGCCGAAATGGCTGAAACGTGGACAGGCAGCGGGATGATTACTTCGGCGGTTTACGACACCAAACTAATCGGTCCTGTCTACAATCAAATAACCTGGGACGGTACGGCCGGATCCGGAATTATTTTAAAGGCGCGTTCGTCCGATAATGAAGATATGGCCGGGGCTCTTTCATGGGATAGCATAGCCGGGTTAAAGAGCCCGGGCGCGCTTGCGATAGGTAACGGAAGATATGTCCAGTTTCGCGCGGAGTTCGCAAAAACTTCGGATTACGATGATTACGCAAACTATCCATGGATGGACAATGTTGCCATTGACTGGCCGGGCGAGGCGCGAATGTGCGATATAAGCGGCTATTTTACAGAAAAATCAAATTACGGAATCATAAAACTTACGATAGACGGACAGGAGCTTACGAAGGGTTTGGAATTTAACCTGGCGGTCGAAGAAGATTTCAAGGGGGAATCGCAGAGCACCGCGCTCACAACCGAAGTCGAACCCAGGAATACGGGAAAATGATAAAGAACTCCAAGGGTACTATATTCACAATAGTCCTCGTCATGTCGCTTCTTATGATTTTAATCGCGGTAAGCGCCTCGAACATGTTGATGCAGGATGTGCACATGGTTAAACACCTCAAGCGTGCCACCCAGGCCCAGTATATTGCCGAAGCCGGGATAAGCGCGGCTCTCGCGACTTTAGTTCAGCTCGGGTTTACTGCCAAAGACACGCCGGGCAATTTTCCCCAAACAGATCTGGGAGAGGGCACATACGATGTCACCGTTACGCAAAGCGGAGGCAGGGTGCTTTTATCGTCGGTAGGCACCGTTAGCGGCACGTCAAGAACAGTAGCGGTGGAAGTGAAAGATGATACCCCGACCTCACTTTATTACATGATGAGCTCGGGTTCCGACCTGACGCTTCGGGCATTGCTTTTTGGCTGGGCAGATATCAACGGGAACATGCATGCCAACGGGAAGATGCGTCTTCAGACTTTATTTTTGGGCTGGATTGATATAAATACCTGCGGCAGTACTTGCTGTGACGGCAGTATTTCCGCGTGCGATACTATTACCACTACCGGCAATGTGAACTATGCAGGCAGTAAGATAGAAGGCGCGGCTGCGGTAACCTTTCCGAACTTTGACTATACATTCTATAAGGATTTGGCGATAGCAAGCGGAGATTATCATGGCGGCGATGTGACATTCACGGATGAAACGCTATCGCCGGCTAACGGCATTGTTTATGTCGAAGGGATGGCCAGATTTCGAGGGGTATGCCACATAAACGGAGGGATCGTGGCAGATAGAATATGGGTAATGGGCGAACTTCATCAACACAAGAGTGGAAACCGAAATGTGATGATAAGCAGAACAATGGATATCAGAATATTTCACAGGCTTGAAACAGAGGAAGCACTTATTTACTCAGGAAGGGATTTCAGGGTGTTTAACGTCGGTTCAGCGGTTAACGTTACAGGTATTTTAATCGCGGCAAGATACTTGAGAATGTGGGACGCGTTGACATACATAACGTACAATCACAAGCTCATCTATCCGGACGGGCTGATTATCGGTTCCGGCGGTGTCCCGATAGAAAGCGTGAGCTGGAACAGATAAGAACATGAAAATGAGGACAGGCCCCACCTTTGAAACAAAAGTGGGGCCTGTCCTCATTTTCATTGCGGCGTTTTTATTAGCGTACAATACGACGGCTTTCGCCGAGACCATCGAGCTTAAAAACGGTGAAATAATTGTCGGCGAGATCAAGCACAAAACCGAAGAAGCGGTCGTCGTAAGCAAAGAGGGCGGAAGTTTCATATATTCAATAGCCCGCGACAGGATTAAGAATATAAGGGAATCAACGCCGCGGGAATTAAAGCGCTATGAGGCCCGGCAGGGCGTTCCCGCCCCGGCCGCCAAGGGTGAGAAAAAAGAAGATACACGGCGAGAAGAACTTAAAAAATACCGCCTTGAGAAATACGAAAAAGAGGTTCAGGCGGCGAAGAAGGCGCGCGGCAGGATAAAAATCAAGTTTTCGGAAGATCGTTTCGGCGTAGTCAACGCCGTATTGAACGGCAAGGTAACGGCATCGCTTTACGTGGACACCGGGGCGTCGATGGTTCTTATTTCCGGTGAAATCGCCAAAAAGCTGGGTATCAATTTGGATGAAGAAGGGGACAAGGTTCGCGTTGTCCTGGCCGACGGGAGCACCGCCACGGCTACCGCTATTACGCTGAAGTCGGTAGAGGTGGGCCCCTCGAAGATCCGGGATGTCCCCGCCGCGGTATCGAAAACGCCTCCGGGCGGCGGCATAGACGGGCTTCTCGGGATGTCGTTTTTACGTTATTTTCACGTAAAGGTAGATGCTAAAGAGAACTGCCTGGTATTGGAGCGATACTGAACGAGAGCCGCCGCAGGCCCCTGTCTGACCTCGTAGGTCAGGCAGGGGCCTGCCGATGCGTTTTTGCTTGACAAATCACAAACTTATGATACAGTAGTCAACCTACTTATGGAGTGTATATGTATGCAGTAATAGAGGCCTCCGGGAGGCAGTATAGAATCGAGAAAAACACCGAGTTTATCGTAAGCAGGATGGAGGGCAAGCCTTCCGGCCTTGTAAAGTTTAAGAATGTGTTATTCGCGAAGGAGGGAAACACGTTCCATATAGGCAAGCCCCACATAAAGGACGCCTATGTGACTTGCGAGATTCTATCGCATATGCGCGGCAAGAAGGTGATCGCGTTCAAGTATAAAAGGCGAAAAAGCCAGAAATGGAAAAGGGGCCACAGGCAGGACTTAACCCGATTAAGAGTCAAAGAGATAAAAGTGTGATATTTGGATTTCAGATTTAATTTTACAAAAAGTGAGATAAATAAATGGCGCATAAAAAAGGATTAGGAAGTTCAAGAAACGGAAGAGACTCCAACTCGCAAAGACTGGGCTTGAAGCGCTACGGCGGCCAGTTAGTCACCGCGGGCAGTATTATCGTGAGGCAAAGGGGAACCCTGTTTAAGCCGGGCCTTAACGTGGGCCGGGGCAGGGACGACACGCTTTTTGCCAAGGCAGACGGTATTGTTAGCTTCTCACCATCAAAAGTAATAAGTATCCTACCGAAATGAAATGCTTATCGACCGGGCGAAAATCCATATCAAGGCGGGTAACGGCGGAGACGGCTGCACGAGTTTCTACCGCGATCGTTTTGTCCAAAAAGGGAAGCCGACCGGCGGCCGGGGCGGCCGCGGCGGGAACATAATATTCACGGTCGATAAGAACATTCATACGCTGCTCGATTTTCAGCACAAGAGGCATTTTAAAGCTGCGCGCGGCGGCCACGGCAGTTCCAACAACAAAAAGGGTAAAAGCGGAAGCGACCTGCGCATAGGCGTACCCCCCGGAACGATAATAGAAGACGCATCAACCGGTTTTATCCTGAGGGATCTTATGGGGGACGCGGAAGAAGTTATAGTTGCCGTAGCCGGCGCCGGCGGTAAGGGAAATTCAAAAGACCGGGACGCCACGCCCGGGGAGCCCGGCGAGGAAAAAGACCTCATTCTGGAACTCAAGCTTATCGCGGATGTCGGTATCATAGGGCACCCGAATGCCGGCAAGTCCACGCTTATTTCGCGCATCTCAAGCGCGAAATCGAAAATAGCGGGGTACCATTTTACGACCAAGGCCCCGGTGCTCGGCATAGTCAGGATGGAGTCCGGCGATTTGGTGTTTGCGGATATGCCGGGCCTGATAGAAGGCGCGCATAAAGGGCGCGGCCTGGGGGATGAATTTTTGCGCCACATAGAAAGGACAAGGGTCCTGCTTCACATGGTGGACATAGCCGCGCTTGAAGAGCGGGACGCATACGAGGATTACCTGTCGATAAATAAAGAGCTCTCGTTATACGGCCACCATGTCATGGAAAAACCGCAGGTCCTCGCGTGTAACAAAATGGATTTGCCGGAGGCGAAAAAAAACCTCGAGGCTTTTAAGAAAAAGATAAACAGGAAAGTGTTTCCCATATCGGCAATTACCGGTGAGGGGATAAAGGAACTTTTAATCGAAGTTTCGAAAGTGAAATCATGAAGCATAAAAAAATCGTTATAAAAATCGGGACCAGCGTTCTGGCAAAAAGTGACGGGAATATCGATAAGGGCGTTATCGAAGGCCTTGTTTCTCAGGTATCGCGCCTTCTGGATAAAGGGGCCAAAGCCATAATCGTTACCTCGGGCGCTATCTGCGCGGGAAGGGGTATCCTGAAAAGCACGAGCAATTCACTTTCCGATCTGCAGGCGATGGCTTCCGTCGGCCAGAGCGAACTCATGCGCCTTTACGGCGAGGCGTTCAAAAAAAAGAACTACCTTACGGGTCAGATTCTCCTGACGCAGGAGGATTTTGACGACAGGCGCCGTTACCTGAATATAAAGTACACCCTTGACGCCCTTTTGTCGAAAAAGATTGTGCCGATAGTGAACGAGAACGATACTGTTTCAACCGAGGAAATCAAGTTGGGTGATAATGACAGGCTTTCCGGCCTTGTCGCCGATCTGGCCGGCGCGGATTCCCTTATTATTCTGACGGACGTCGACGGCCTTTACGACGCCGACGGAAGCGTTATCGAAAACGTTGAAAACATATCCGGCGAGATAAAAAAGCTCGTTACCAAAAAACGTCATACGTTCACAACCGGCGGCATGGCCACCAAGATCGAGGCGGCACAGAGGGTGGTTCGTTCCGGCATATGCTGTTTTATAGCCAATGCAGGAATAGAAAATATCATATTCAAGATACTTGAGGGGAAGACGCTCTGCACACACTTTAAGGCTAAGCCGGTAATAGCGAAAGCAAAAAAGCGATGGATCGCGTATTCATCAAAGGTGAAGGGAAGGATAATAGTTGACGACGGCGCGAAAAAAGCGCTTGCGGTGGGACACAAAAGTCTTTTACCGTCGGGCATTACGGGAGGGGAAGGCGCTTTCAAGGCGGGAGACGTAGTAGGCATAGCCGATTCCAGGGGGAGAGAATTCGCCAGAGGCCTTGTGAATTACTCCCGGAAGGAGATCGAAAGAATCAAGGGCCTTAAAACAAGCGAAATCGAATCGGCCCTGGGCTATAAAGACCATGATGAGGCCGTGCATAGGGATAATCTCGTTATCTTATAAAGGGAGCGCGTTATGAAGCTTAAAAAAGAAATAATAAAGATTGCAAAAGACGCCAAGGCCGCATCCGGGACGCTCGAACTGTTAAAGACAGAAGTTAAAAACAGTATTTTAAAAGCCATGGCGGCGGCCATAGTTAAGTCCAAAGTGCGTATCCTGAAAGCGAATGAAAAAGATTTGAGGCGGGCCAAAAAGAAAAAACTTTCGCCGCCCATGATAGACCGTCTCAAGCTTACCGAAAAGAGGGTAAACGCGATGGCCGATTCCCTGAAGGCGGTCGCAAAACTCGACGATCCGATCGGCACCCTGGAAAAACTGGTAAAGCGGCCGAACGGCCTTTTGATAGGCAAGAAAAGGGTTCCCATAGGCGTTATAGCGGTAATATACGAATCCAGGCCGAACGTAACCGCGGATTGCGTTGCCTTATGTTTTAAGTCGGGCAACAGCCTCATTTTAAGAGGGGGCAGTGAAGCGATAAATTCCAATATCGCGATATTTGAGGTTCTGAGCAAGGTCGCCCTGAAGCGCGGCCTTCCCAGGGGAGCCATCAATCTCATAAGGACGACTGACAGAAAAGCGGTTGACATCCTTTTGCGCGCCGAAGCCATTATCGACGTAATTATACCAAGGGGCGGGGAATCGCTCATAAAAGAGGTAGCGAGAAAATCCAGGATACCGGTTATCAAACACTATAAAGGCGTCTGCCATGTATATGTCGATGAATACGCGGAGCTAAACATGGCCGAATCCATTTCGTATAACGCCAAGGTCCAGCGGCCCGGGGTGTGCAACGCGATGGAGACGCTTCTCGTCCACAAAGACGTTGCCGCAAGGTTTCTCCCGGGAATCGCCGACAAGCTGATAGGCGCCGGCGTCGAAATAAGGGGCTGCGCGCTTACGCGGAGGATACTTAAAAAACGGAATATCGTCGCTGCGAAGGAAGCGGACTGGAACACTGAATATCTGGATCTCACGCTTTCCGTAAAAGTTGTAGATAGTATCATCGAGGCGATTCGCCACATAAACAAATACGGGACCTCCCATTCCGACGCGATCGTTACCGAAAATTACAAACACGCGATGGAATTCCTTGACAGGGTGGACTCGGGTGCCGTCTACGTTAACGCCTCGACCAGGTTTACCGACGGCTATGAATTCGGCAAGGGCGCGGAAATCGGCATAAGCACCGACAAAATTCACGCGCGCGGTCCGGTGGGGCTGGAGGAATTGACGACCTATAAATACGTGATATTCGGAAATGGCCAAATACGGGAGTAAACGCATCGGCATATTGGGCGGCACGTTTGATCCCGTTCACAACGGACACCTGTTGATGGCACGCCGCGCCCTTAAGGAGCTGCGCCTGGACAGGGTTATATTTGTTCCGGCCCGCATTCCGCCGCATAAAAAGATACAAGGGGGCGTAACCGCGCAAGACAGGCTGCGGATGCTTCTTTTGGCCACCTCCGGCAAAAAGAAATTCGAAGTGTCCCGGTGCGAACTAAAGAGAAAAGGCCCTTCTTATTCCGTCAGGACGGCCGCGCATTTAGCGAAAAAATACGGAAAAAACACGAAACTTTTTTTTCTGATAGGCGCCGACAGCGTCTCCGGGCTTTCGAAATGGAAAAAAATCGCCGCCCTGCGGAAAATTGTGCGCTTTGCCGCAGCGCCCCGCGCGGGTTACAAAATTAACCCGGGTACACCCGGAATTATAAAACTAAACATGCCGAAAAAGAATGTTTCTTCGACGGTAATCAGGCGCCTCGTAAAGAAAAAGAAAGGGGTAAAGCGCTTCGTGCCGGCGGAAATCGAGAGATATATAAAACGAAGGAACCTATACGGGTAGCTAAAACAATCTTCCTTCCGGCTTGAAATTGCACGGATTATGTGCTACACTTGGTAAAACAAAGGAGGTATGTGATGGAAGAAATGGAATTTTATGATGTTAAAACAAAAAAGAAATTCAAGGCATCGGAATTTAGGATTGTGGAAAAGAAGGGCCGGTTTTTCGCGGTGACCAAGTCCCCGGAAGGGACCCACGAGTGCTGGCGGGTCGTATCAAAAGACGCGGCCGCGAAACTGAAAAAATAATTTAGCGGTACCCTTAAAAAAGGCAAAGCAAGCATAGAGCCTGTAAAGAAAGCAAAACTGATAGGAGACGCCGCAGCCGGCAAAAGGGCGCAGTCGATTGTGATCATGGACATGCGGGCGGTCTCAAGCATAACCGATTATTTCGTTATTTGCAGCGCGCCTTCGACAAGAAGGGTGCAGGCGATAGCGGAGGCCATTGAAGAGGCGCTTAGGGACGAAGGCGTAAAGCACTGGCATATCGAAGGGAAAAGAGAAGCTCTTTGGGTGCTCATCGACTACGGCGATGTCGTAGCCCACATATTTTACGAGGATTTAAGAGAGTTTTATGACCTGGAAAGGCTGTGGCACGACGCACCCAAAGAGCATTTTTTTGCGCCATGCGAATCACACAAATACAAGAAGACCTAAGGCGCGCCGTCGAACTAGCGCTTGAGGAAATCTCCAAACAAATCCCGCCGAAGGGCCTGCCGCGGCGGCTTAAAAT
>Ga0163203_1000340_pt1 | contig 12529 bp, 10 predicted proteins | sample PL_2010_330m_FD_113534 | JGI IMG/M metagenome (GOLD analysis project Ga0163203, IMG submission 113534) | Freshwater microbial communities from Powell Lake, British Columbia, Canada to study Microbial Dark Matter (Phase II) - PL_2010_330m | ecosystem: Environmental > Aquatic > Freshwater > Lake ... | reverse complement strand
GCTCTGGCCTCACCGCCAGAGCGACACGAACTGCAGCCCTAGTACGGGAGCAGCCACTGACCCAGCTCCTGCAGGTAACACACAAGGGATTTTGGACCAGCTCGCCGCTGTGGTCGCGATACGGAACCCGGCTCTACTACATCTCGCAGACCGGCCGGGAGTTCCCGGCAATCAAGCTCGTCGAAACCGCGACCGGCCGGACCTATGTACTGCGCAGGAGCCTTGTCACAGGTAACCTGTCGCTCTCTCCTGACGGGCGCGAGCTGGCATTCGCCGAGTTGAACCGCACCGACAACTACTATGAGTACACCGAGATATTTGCGCTCGACCTCACGTCCGGCGGTGTGCGTCAGCTCACGCACGGTCAGCGGGCCCGCGACCCGGACTTCGCCCCAGATACATCCCTGCTCGTCTTCGTCTCAAATGGCAGCGGCCAGAATGACCTGAAGCTGCTCGACCTCGCGACCGGCGAGGTGTCGCGGCTCACTGAGACCGAAGACCATACGGCGCATCACAGCCCGCGGTTCTCGCCCAGCGGCAAGTGGATTGCGGTCGGAGTCAGCCGTCCCGGCGGGTACGCTGACATCGAGCTGGTTGACCGCAGCACCGGCTGGACGATTCCGGTGACTCATGACCGCGCCAATGACCTCTCGCCCGCCTGGTCGAGGACCGGCAAGTTCCTCTTCTTTGTATCGGACCGAACCGGCGTCTTCAACCTCTACGCCTACCAGCTTGCGACCGGCAGGACATACATGGTCACGAACGTCCAGTATGGAGTGTTTGAGCCGGCCATCTCTCCTGACAATCGTCGGATCGCCGTCACGAGCTATTCGGCTTCAGGCTACGATATCGCGGTCACCGACTTCAACTCGGCCTACTGGCAACCCGCCCCCGAGTTCAACGATACGATGCCTGGACATACTGCGGAAACGGGGACTGTCCCGCACGCCGGGCGCTCCGAGAGACTGTCCCCTGTTTCCGCCAACGCTACGCGGCTCTACCACTACAACCCTTTTCCAGGCCTCTTGCCTGCGTTCTGGCTGCCCTGGGCATCACTCTCCAACGAAGCGGGACTTGATGAACTCGGCGCATTCACCCTCGGCTGGGATGCCCTCCAATTCCACAAGTACCAGCTTACGGCCGGGTACCGGTTCAGCCGTTCTTCCCCGTTCCTTTCCGCTGCCTACACGCTTCACCGTTATCGCCCGATTGTGAACGTGACGACTGACCTCGACCGGCACCGACAGGAAGGCAGCATCAACTTCGAGTTGCCGTTCCAGGCCACGAGGCACTCCAACTGGTTGGACCTTGGCATGACTGCAGCCAGGGGACTGTCCCCGGATGGGGACTGTCCCCAGGGCCTGGTGACCACACACGCGGACTTGGACTGGACGTTCTCCGACGCCCACCAGTATCGCTTCTGTGTCGCGCCGGTAGAGGGTCGCGTCCTCGGCCTGCACACTGACGCGCAGTCGAAGTCCCTGCTCTCCAACCGGGACCTGGCGCGCGTACTGGGTTACTGGATTCAGTACTTCGGAAACCCGCCGCAGACATGGAGCCTCCGCTCAAAGCTCGTACTCGGCACCGCCTTCGAAACCGCTGCACCAAGTGCTTTTCAGCTCGACAACGAACCGGGGCTGCTGGGAGTACGTGGCTACGCGGAACCGCCCGAACCGGCGCGCACGGTGCTTGCCGCGGCGCTGCAGTTCAGGACTCCGGTCTGGTGGATCGAGCGCGGAATCGGCACCGGGCCGCTGTTCCTGCAGAACATCAACGCCGCCGCGTTCGCAGACTTCGGGACGGCTTGGGACACGATACGAATCGAGGACGATTCGTTCATGTCCCGCGCGCGAGTCGGGGTCGGGGCCGAACTCAGGGCCGACCTTATCGTCTCGCACCTTCTGCCGGTGAGCGTCTATGGCGGATGCGGCTTCGGAGTCAATCCCTTCTGGTCCTACCGCCTCTACTTCGGCGTATCAAGCTCGATGCTGGAAGGCATCCTCAAGTCACCGGTCTCCGCTCGCGAGAGGCATCTCCGCTCAAGCCCTCGACACCTGCCCGAAGCCCGCTAGTCTCCGAAGTCAGGGCCGATCGAACCGGGCTTTGTTATCTCAGCAGCAGGAAGGTGCAGGACGCTCGTTCAGTGACAGCGACGTACGTCCCTGCCGCCGCCGGCCGGCCGGTTCGGTCGAGCCCGTTCCACGCCCGGCCTTCGAGCACGCGGACCAGCCCGCCCCGGCAATCGAAGATGCGTATCGGCGCCGTTCCGCCGGGTCCAAACCGCACCGCGCCGCGAGCCGGGCTGGGTGCTGCACGGAGAGACGCCCGCCGCGTCAGCTTCGCGGGCTTCCCCGCACCGATGCCGATGTGGCCATCGAGGTCAACACCCGTAGCGTACACGTCGAACGTGCTGTCCTGAAACTCGGACCAGCAGACGATGAAACGGTCGGTACCGGCAGCGACAGCAGGCTTGTGCTGGAGCGTGGGTTGGGCGCAGACTGCAAACCCGCCGGTGTCGAGCACTGTCCCGTCCTGCAGGATGCGGCAGGCATAGATGTCGCCGTCGGCGCGCCAGTCGGTCCAAGTAACAAGATAGGTTCCGTCGAGATACGCGACCGCCAGATCGGCGACATCCGTTTGCGAACTCAGGATCGTAATCGGCATCGAATCGAGGATTGCGCCCTCGGCGCTCAGACGGCTACAGCAGAGCGCCGTGCTGTCATTGCCCCGGACTTCGCCGCACCAGGCGACGAAATAGTCGTCACCGTTGGTACCCGAGGCCACCGACCACTGGAATATGCCGTCCGGCGTGAACCGAACGGCTGTCGAGTCGAGCGGGTCGCCGTCGAACCCGAGCCTGGCCGCACTCACCACGTACCCGGCGCCACTGGCCAGCCATGCCACCAGGAACGTCGAACCGTTCGATGCTGGCATCGGAGCAAGTTGGATAAGGGTGGAGTCCTGAGGCAGCAGACGCCGGCCATCGGTTTCGAGCGCTGTGCCCTCCGGGGTGACACGAGTGTAGTAGACCTGGTCCGGTCCCGCTCTCCGGTCTATCCATGTCGCCAGGTAGTTTTCACCACCGAATGCGAGTCTCGGCCCGACCTGGTCGTCGGTCGAGGCATTGATGGTATCGGTGCCGAGAAGGGTTCCGTCAGGCGCCACCCGGGCGCCAAGCACGTCGCGATGGAATCAGCAGCCGCGCTGCCACGCTATGAGGTAATCCGACCCGCCCCAAGCGACGGCCGGGACGTAGTCCTCTTCCCGCGTTCCGGCGATCAGGATGCCGGTGCTGTCAAGCACCTGGAGCGAAGGCGTCATGCGGCACGCGTAGATGTTGGCCGAGGTGTCGGTGGGAATGTCCCGAGTGTCCTGCCAGGTGACGAGGAAGTTCGTTCCGTCGAACGCAACCGCCGGCCTCGTCTGGTCGTACACGGCATTGGAAACGACCCGCTGTTCAGACGCGGCAGTGACCGCGGCTGCGATCAGGAGTACCGCTACCAGTTGCATGGCGGTTCTTCCAAGCCTGCAGCGCCCGTGAATCCGAGTTGGGCCATGGCATGCCGCCCGGCAGTAGAGCAGACGCCGCCTACAGATCTTTTCTCCTGGCGCGCCAGCGCCGAACCACGCGGTCAACATCCATGTCCTTGATGCCTGTCGACCACCACTTGGCGAACTCGACATCCGAGCTCATCGGTTTCGGATCCGGACAGTCGATCATCACCCGGGTCGGCAGGGCCACGCAATCACCGAGTATCAGCGCCTCGCCGGTCCGCAGCGACGGCAGCATGTCCATCAGGCCGGAAAGGGAATCCGGCACCAGCTTGCGGATGTATGCCTGGTCGTCCGGGTTCGTGAGCCGCATGGCGATGAAGCTGTTACACTGGGACAGCACGGTTTCGGATAGCTCCTTGGGCCGCTGGCTGACGATGATTGTACCGATGCCGTACTTGCGGCCTTCCTTGGTTATCCGCTCGATTGAGGACTTGGCCGCCTGCAGCTTGTAGTCGGTGCGGTTGGGGACGTAGTTGTGTGCTTCCTCGAGCACGAGCAGTATCGGGAAGCGTTCGCGCTCCGGGTTCCAGAGGTTGAACTCGAACACGATGCGCGAGACGACCGCCGCCACGACGCCGACTGCTTCAGTTGGCACGCCGCTCAGGTCAACAATCGCCATCCTGCTGCCGGTGTCAATCGACAGGAAGTCCCGGAGCAGTTGCACGAAACTGTCGTTGGTCGTGTAGTGCGTAGGCGAGAACATGAACTTGAATCGCGGGTCGCTCACTTTGCTGTCGAGCCGGATGAGGAATCGGTCGAACTCGCCGTACAGCGGCCCCGGCACCATATCGCCGTCGGTGTTCGGCACCATCTGTATGTTCCAGTTCCTTATCTGGCCGAGCATGTCCTCAATCTGGAAGAAGATGGGTGAATCCGCGGTCACGCGCTCGCCCTTGCGCAGCCGGTCACTCCCGACCGTACTCTCCCGCGCCCGCACGAGCGCGTCACGCAGGACCGTGACCTGGTTCTTGGCCGAGAACTCGTTCTGGTCCACGGTCAGGTCCTGGAACTCGTCGAAGCTGAGCAGCCAGTAGGGCAATTCGACCTTGTCCGCTTCAATGCGCGTGACATTCTCCGGAAACGCCGACGCATACTCGCCGTGCAGGTCGAGAACTATGATGTGAGTGTCCGGGTACTTGCGGATCGCCTCTTGCAGGATCGAAACGACGGTACACGACTTGCCGCAACCGGTGCTGCCGACCACCGCGATGTGCTGGCCGAAGAAGCGGTCGACGTTGATGAAGGCACGCTGGTCTTCGACCTGAGACGGCCGTCCGAACGAGAATTCGTACTCGTTGAATTCGGAGAAGATGCTCTTCAATTCGTCGGGGCTGACCATTTTCACCGGCTGGCCGACAGTCGGGTAGATGGCGACCCCGCGAATGAACCCGCCGTCTGCACCCATGGAACCAATGAGTATGCAGTCCGCGACCTTGCGCCCGGACGGCGGACAGGCGGCGTCTTGGGTCACGGGCGACAGGTGGTGACCATTCATGCTGATAGAGGAAACGATACCGATGACGCTTCGGTCCCGGACCAAGATCTTGACGTACGACCCCGGTTGCCCCGGGAAGTAGTCCTGGGCCAGCGGAACGGTCGTATCGACGTGCAGCTCAACGAGCGCCCGTTCGCCGTTCACCTCGACGACGTACCCGATATCAACATCACTCGATGCTCTCATGCTTGATCACTCCTTTGTGACCGAACGGGCCGACGCGCCTGCGACCGGCCCGGGAAACTCTCTGAGGGGTGCGCGCTCTCCGGAACTGAAACCTTGGCCGGGATTGCCCCGGCCGGGAGGCGTGCGACGTAACCAGTCACTCGGATAACAATACCCAAGTATGACAGCAACGTCAACTTCCGGGCCTGCCGCCGGTTGACTGAACGGTAATTGGCCCTAACATCTCGCAGTGATGTTAAAGCCCAAAGCGGCCGGGCGTTCTCCGACCCAACCCGCAAGGCACCCATGCGCATAGTCGGCTTCACTGAGACGTCGCTGCTCGACTGGCACGGCCGGATCGCGGCCGTCCTCTGGATTGGCGGCTGCAACTTCACCTGTCCGTTCTGCCACAACCACCAGGTCGCCGACGACGACCCGAAGCTGCCCGAAGTGCCCTGGGACGAAATCGCGCGAACCCTGCAACGCAAACGCGACTGGTACGACGGCGTAGTTCTGACCGGTGGCGAACCCCTCATGCACCCCGAGGTCTTCGAATTGTGCCGGCTGCTCAAGCATATGGGGCAGAAGGTGAAGATCGACACCAACGGCTCGTTTCCTTATGCGCTCAAGGCTCTGTTGGAGTTGAAGTTGGTCGACGCCGTGGCCATGGACGTGAAAGCGCCGCTTGACTCACGCTACGCGAAGGCGGCCGGGCGGCAGGTCGACGTCGCGTCATTGCGTCGGACCATCCGGCTGCTCTTGGAAACCGGCATCGAGCACGAGTTCCGCTGCACGCTGGTGCCGGGCCTCATCGACCCGAAGGAGGACGCCGCGGCCATCGCGGAAGCCATCAAAGGTGCTCAGGCGGTCGCCCTGCAGGCTTACGTGCCCGAGCGGGCAAGGGTCAAGGGCTTCGGCGGAGGGAAATCCTACTCGCAGTCCGAGGTCGACGCGATGGCCGAGGTCTTGAGACGTTCGATCAAAGAAGTCAGGATTCGCGGCAGCTTCGCCTGAAGCTCCACTCCGAACACCCGCTCAAATCCCGAAGCGACCGCAGCCCGCGCGCGCGCGTCGTCCGCAATCCCGCCCTCCCGACTCACCGAAGTCATCACCACCCCCGGCATCCCGCACGGGTTGATGAACCGGAACCAGTCAAGATCGACCGACACGTTCAGGGCAAACCCGTGGAAGGTGACACGCCGTTTGACCGCAATCCCGATTGAGGCGATCTTTCGCTCCTCGCACCAGACCCCGACGTGGCCGGGCCTGAGTCCTGCCTCGACCCCGAGCTCGGCCAATGCCGCCACCAGCGCGGCCCCGATCCCATCCACGAACTGGCGCACGCTCATCAATCCCGGCTCCAGCTTGAATACCGGGTAGCCAACCAACTGACCCGGGCCGTGAAAGGTCACGTCCCCCCCACGTTCGATGCGGAATAGCGTCACACCACGGCGCGCGAGTTCGGTCTCACCCACGAGCAGATTTGACGCCTTCGCCGACCGGCCAAGCGTAATGACCGGTTCGTGTTCAAGCAGCACGACCGTATCGGGCATCGCGTCCTCGACGCGAAGCCGCCAAAACTCGCGCTGCAGTTCAAGCGCCCGGCCGTACTCGACCCGGCCCAGGCTGAGCAGCCCGACGCTGCTCCTACCGGTTGACAACGTGGATTGCTTTGGAGTGAATGGCTTCGGCTGCCTCGAACAGCAGCTCACTCACTGTCGGGTGGGCGTGTACCACCCGGCCGATTTCGGTGGCGGTCAGGCCCAGTTCGACCGCGACCGTCGCTTCGGCAATCAGGACGTCGGCCTGCGGCGCAGCGATTTGCACGCCCAGGACCTTGTCGGTTTGCGCGTCCACGACCATCTTGCATAACCCGTCACTCCGGCCCAGAGTAAGGGCTCGCCCCAATGCCGAAAGCGGCACGCGGCTCACCTTCACCTTGATGCCCTGGCTGGTCGCCTCTGCCTCGCTGAGGCCGACCGACGCAACTTCCGGGTCCGTGTACACGCAGGACGGCACGGCCTTAAAACGCCACTGTCGGCCGCCGCCGAGCGATTCGGCCAGGGAGATTCCGTCGGCCATGGCCCGGTGCGCAAGCAACAGACCCGGTTTCACGTCCCCGATGGCATAGACGTGGGCGGCGCTGGTTCGATACTTCTGGTCCACAGCGATGTAGCCCCGCTCATCAAGCTTGACCCCGGCCCGGTCCAGCTCCAGGCCGTCGGTGAGCGGCTTGCGCCCGACCGCCACCAGCACGGCGTCCGCCTCCACCGCCGATTCGGTGTCGCCGGTTATGTACCGCACGGCAATCCCCGGCTCGCGGTCAAGGCCCGTAACCTTCACGCCGAGATGGAATTCGATGCCTTCGCTCTCCATCGCCTTCCGCAGTGAAGCGCTGACCTCGGTATCGAACCCCGGCAGCAACTGCGACATCAGTTCCAGCACCGTCACGCTGGCGCCCAGGCGCCGGAAGACAGTCGCGAACTCCAGACCGATTGCGCCGGCGCCGATGACCACCACCCGGGCCGGGAGCAAGGTCAGGTTCAGGGCGCCGGTCGAATCGATCACGCGCTGACCGTCGGGTTCGAACCCCGGCAGCACCGAAGGAATCGAACCGGTCGCAATGATGATATTGTCCGCACCGAACTCGACCTCGGTCCCGTCCGGCTGGACAACCGCGACCCGCTGCCGATCGATGAACCGTGCCGTGCCCTTCACGGTCTCAACGCCGTTGGACCGGAGCAGGAATTCAACGCCGCGCACCAGCCGGTCGACCACCCGACCTTTCCAGCCGTACAACGCCTGGAAGTCGACCTGCGGCGGCCCGAAGACGATGCCCATGCGCCGGGCTTCCGCCGCGCCGCGCACCGTCGACGCCGCATGCAGCAGCGACTTCACCGGTATGCAGCCCCAGTTCAGGCAGATGCCGCCGACCCGCTCCCGTTCGACTACGACTACCTTGCGGCCGAGTTGCGCCAGCCGAATCGCCGCGACGTATCCGGCCGGCCCGCCGCCGATGACGAGAAAGTCGACTTGTCTTCCCACGTTCAACCTCGAACAGCTGGGGAGCAAGTAACAATTGACAAGGACAAAGGACTAAGCAAACAGGGAAGGGCAAAGTGAGGCAAGCCGGACAACGGGTTGCTCGCGCCCTTGTGCTTGCCGTTCTTTCTCACTTGCTTTGTCCTTAGTCCTTTGACCTTTGTCCTTTCCTCACCACGCCGTACCCTTGACCAGCTCGGACGCGATGACCAGCCGCTGTATTTGATTGGTGCCCTCGTATATCTGCGTTATCTTCGCGTCCCGCATCATCTTCTCGACCGGGTACTCCTTCATGTAGCCGTACCCGCCGAAGATCTGGACGGCATCGGTCGTCACCTTCATCGCGGTATCCGACGCCAGCACCTTCGCCATCGACGCGATGGCCGAGGTGTTCTTCATGCCGGCGTCGGCCGCCCTCGCCGCCGCATAAATGAGCGTGCGCGATGCCTCGACCTGAATCGCCATGTCCGCCAGCATCATCTGCACCGCCTGGAAGTGTGCGATCGGCACGTCGAACTGAATGCGGGTCCGGGCGTACTCCAGCGCCTCGTCCAAGGCACCGGCCGCGATGCCGAGAGCCTGGGCGCCGACCCCGGGCCGGGTACGGTCGAACGTCCTCATCGTGTGGATGAACCCGTGGCCTTCCTTGCCGCCAATCAGGTTCGCGGCCGGCACCCGGCAGTCCTGAAACACGAGCTCCGCGGTCTTGGAGCAGCGGATGCCCATCTTATCCTCGATCTTGCCGTAGGTGAAACCGGGAGTGCCGTCCTCGATGATGAAAGCGGAGAGCCCACGCGCGCCCTTTATCGGGTTGGTGCTCGCGATGACCGAGTAGATCTTCGCCACGCTGCCGTTGGTGATGAACTGCTTGGTGCCGTTCAGCACGTAGCTGTCGCCATCGCGCCGCGCGCGGGTCTTGACGTTGCTCGAGTCCGAGCCGGCGCTCGCCTCGGTGATGGCGAACGCGGCAAGCTCGCCCGCTGCCAGCCGGGGCAGGTACTTCTTCTTCTGCTCGTCGGTCCCGCCGACAAGTATCGGGAACGCGCCGAGACCGCAGGCCGCGTAGCACAACCCGGCTGCCCCGTCAACCCGGCACAGCTCCTCGACGACGATGCACATCTCCATGATTCCGCCGCCCAGGCCGCCGTATTCCTCGGGGAAGTAGACGCCCATCAACCCGAGGTCGGCCATCCCCTTCAGCAGCTCGTGGGGGAACTCGCCGGTCCGGTCCAGCTCGGCTCGGACCGGCTTCATCTTCTCCCGGGCGAAGCGGCGTGCCAAGTCACGGATTTCCTTCTGCGTATCGGTAAAGAAGTATTCCAATTGCGCTCCTCTTCTCCTTACATTGTCGACTCCGGCGACTCTTTTCGGCCGGCCCGCTGCCGGACTTCCGCGGCAACTTGTTCCAACGCCGGCTTCATCGTTTCCCGGGTCAGTCGATAACACTCGACTGAGAATCCGATCGGGTCCTCGACCCTTTCGTCCCGGCCGACATACGAAAGCAGCAACCGTGTCCGTCCGGCGGCGTCAGGCACCAACTCCACGACCCGCTGCCGGTGGTAGTCATCCATCACCAGCACCAGGTCGGCGGCCTCGACCATCGCCGGCACAAGTTGCTGCGCGCGATGACGGGTCAGGTCCAGCCCGGCCTCCCGCATCACCTCGACCGCCTGCGCGGTGGCCGGGCTGCCCACCGGCGCGTCGGTTCCCGCCGAACTGACAAAGGCCGGCGTTCCCTCCAGCATGCCTGCCAACATGCGCTGGGCCATCGGGCTGCGGCACGAATTACCGGTGCATACGACCAGCACCGAGAAAAAGAGGCCCGGGCCCATCCGCACCAGTTCCCCGAGTTCCTGTTCAAGGTCAAGTATTGCCAACTTTCCCCGCCTGTCAATGACGGCCGGACGCGCGCTGGAATCGACGCTGGTCGGGCCCGGTCCGCCCGCGCCACCGGTGACGACAATCGAGGCTTGCTTGCCCAATTCGTCCGTCAGTTCGCCGGGCTCGGCGCTCTCTGCCGGCACTCCAACCCAGACTTGTCCCTCGACCCGCCGGACCAGCTCGCTGGCTATCGGTTCGGAAGCAAGTGCCAGACCCGGCTGCCCGGGAACGAACCTCGCGACCAGAGGCCCGGCCATGACCTTCAACACTCTTTCTCGGAGAGGCGGCTCCATGCCGGCAACGGCAGCCTCAAGCGTTTCGACATTCACGAGCCGGTATGGTCCGCCAAACCCGTCGAGCGCCTCGCGTTCGCGGGCAAGAACGCAATACCCGCCGAGTATCGGGACAACTGCTACGCCGCTCCCGAGTGCGCCGGCAACCTGCCCGGCTACGTCGACCGGATTCTTCTGATGGATTCTGACGAACTTCGGCACAGGCTAGCCGGCGCGAGAGGCGAGTCCCCGGGCGCCGATGTCCCGACGGTATACCATCCCAGGGAAACGGATCCCTTCCAGAGCCTGGTATGCCCGGTCCCTCGCCTCGGCGAGAGAACGGCCTATTCCGGTGACACCAAGAACCCGTCCGCCGTTCGTAATGGTGCGGTTCTCCTCGAGCTTCGTCCCGGCATGGAACACGACGATGCCGTCGCGGCCAACCAGGTCGCCGCTAATCTGCATGCCCTTGCTGTACGAACCGGGGTACCCCTCGGCTGCCGCGACCACGCACAAAGCCGCGCGGTCAACCGCAGGCCTCAGAGCGTACTCATGCAGCCTACCGTCAATGCAGGCGATAGCCAGCTCCGCAAGGTCACAGTCGAGCAGCGGCAGGATGACCTGGGTTTCCGGGTCGCCGAAGCGGCAGTTGAACTCCAGCACGTGGGGACCGTCTGCGGTCAAGATCATGCCGGCGTAGATCACGCCGCGGTAGTCGATATCGCGTCTGGCGAACTCGGCCAGCAGCGGCACGAACACCTTCTGCTGCACTTCGCTTTGCAGAGCAACGGCCATGACCGGCGCCGGTGCGTAGGCGCCCATGCCGCCCGTGTTCGGTCCCTTGTCGCCATCGAGCAGCCGCTTGTGGTCCTGCGACGGCGACAGCAGTCGCACGCTCCTTCCGTCGCAGAACCCGATCACCGAGACTTCCTCGCCTGGTAGGAACTCCTCGATGACCACGACCTTTCCGGCTCCGCCGAACTTCCCCTCGCGGAGCATGTCCGAAACCGTGGTTTCAGCCTGCTGTCGGGTTTCGGCCACGACCACGCCTTTGCCCGCGGCCAGGCCGGACGCCTTAACGACGACCGGCAGACGATGCTGACTCAGGTAGTTGCGGGCGGCATCGAAGTCGGTGAAAGCCTGGAACCGCGCGGTCGGGATACCGGCCGCACGCATCAATTCCTTGGCAAAGGCCTTGTCGCCCTCGATCCGCGCCCCGCCTTGTTTGGGGCCGAGGACCTTCAAATCCTGCCGTTCGAACTCGTCGGCCGCTCCGGCCACCAGCGGCGCCTCCGGCCCGACGATCGTCAGGTCAATCTTCTCCCTGAGAGCAAGCTGGGCCAAGCCGGACAGATCCGTGGCTGAGATTGGTTCGCATTGGGCGACGCGCGCGATTCCGGCATTACCCGGGGCGCAGAAAACCTGATGCCCTGAATTGGCGAGGTGCCAGACGAGCGCGTGCTCGCGCCCCCCGCCGCCGACGACCAGTACTCTCAATGCCTAAGCAGCCTCTCCAGTTTCGCAGCTTTCATTGCCGCATGCCAACTGCCGAAATACCGCACCGCGGCAGCGTGCAAAGTGCGGTAGCGCTTGCGCACCGGGATAGTCGTGCTCAGGTCGAGTGCCTCAGCCCGCATCCGCTTGATTTCAGATACGATCTCGGCCTTCGACCACTCCTTCTGGCGCTTGATCTTTGCGTAGTCGAACCCGGCAGCCTTGATCGCCTGCCGCCAGGAACCGAAATAGACCGCGGCGGCTCCGACCAGACCGCCGTGAGTCTTCTCGGCCGCGCTCACGTGGAGCGGCACGTTGGCGGCCTTGAGTTGACGGATCTGCGCCACGATCTTCGGACGGTTCCAGAAACACTTCCGCCGGATTGACTCGTAATCGAGCCCGACGGCCTTGACGGCACTCTCCCAACTGCCGTAGTATTTGCGCCCGGCATATGCGAGCGCGGGGTAGTTTCGGGCGATATGGCCGGAATTGAGCTGCTTGCCTCCGCGGCTCAGTTCGCCAATCTCCCTCAGCACCTCTTCTTTGGACCATCGCTTGTACGAACGCTTCATTGCATCCTCCCACAAGAATCTAGCCCATCCATGTAGATTTGTCAAGCCACAGT
>Ga0163203_1000338_pt1 | contig 12568 bp, 17 predicted proteins | sample PL_2010_330m_FD_113534 | JGI IMG/M metagenome (GOLD analysis project Ga0163203, IMG submission 113534) | Freshwater microbial communities from Powell Lake, British Columbia, Canada to study Microbial Dark Matter (Phase II) - PL_2010_330m | ecosystem: Environmental > Aquatic > Freshwater > Lake ... | reverse complement strand
CTTGTTTTCCCGCGTACATGGGACTTCCTTTTTTGTCAGGGGCGAGTGGATCCCTTTCCAGTCCAAAATCATGTAGTCAAGGAGATCCGCATTGACGGCATAGTCGTCCGTTTCAGAAAAGATGACTCCAGATCGGTGGTTTTTGTTCTTTTTCGTGTGCTTCTTCTCAATCTGCCTGTATGTCTCTGAGTCGAATCGTCGGCATGTAAGGACGCTGTCGCTGATTGGAAGCTCAAAAGATTCTTCAGATTCGACAATTTCAATAAATGGCATGGTGTTCTCCTTTCCGTCCGGGGACAGTCCCGGGTTTTGCTTTGCAAAATTCCTGGGACAGTCCCCTTGTTGTTACGCCAGCGGATCGGTGGTGCGTTTATTCTGCACGTCGATCTGGAATGGCTTGGTTATGCCGGTCATGCCGGTCGGGGCCACGTCTGTACCTAAGACCTTAAAACTCAGGCTCACGGGGATCTTGCCGGGACCGGATATGGCCGCGTCTGGATCGATGACCTTCAGGTTCGGGAACGACAGCTTGAATTCGTAATAGAACGTGCTATCGATCAGGGCGCCCTTGAAATATATCTCCAGTTTTTTCCGGGTCAGCGCTTCCCAGTCGGTGAAAAAGGCATCGTTCGCGTCGTTGTACCGGGGGAAGTTCAGGGTCAGGGTCATCTCCGGAAAGCCTTCGCCGACCGGTTCGTCCACGTCTTCATTGCCAGCCACAAGATCCGCGTCCTGCGGACGGTTGAAAGAGAGTTCAAAGCCGGACGGATAGACGGCGTCACCGCTGTCGAGGGCAGCACCCGATTCGTCGTTGATCCAGAAGTGGGCATCTTTATTCATGATGATACGGGTGCCCTTGTCGGGATACGTGATATTCTCCGATGTGGCAGCCGTGTTGGTTACAGACGCCAGTTCGAGCAGGTTCGCAATACCTTGCACACTGAGCTTTACCGGGGCGTTCATCTCTCCGGAAAGGCCGAACTGGTGGAATTTGACACTCGGATACTCAAAGACCTTGTCCGATTTTTTGAGCATGGCCAGGGTCGCAAAAAGCCCGGACAGATTATCGGCCATCACATAGCTGTTGGTGTAAGCATCAGATTCAGCCTCGGCGATGGTGGGAACGCCCGCGGTCCCCATGATCAACGCCAGGAGAACATCCAGACCCTCGTAGCGCATATAGGCCTCCATGCCGCCTGATGCCTCTATTTTGCCCTGATCGGTGCGCTGGATGAATGCCAGGCCCGCGGAATCATCATCGATGTGCTCGATGGTCTGTTTAAATGATTCGGACAGGATCAAAATCCCGTCATTCGCGCCGCACGCCACGGCCGTCCGCCATTCGGCGGCCAGTTTCAGCCCAACCAGTATTTCTCTACCTGTCAATGGATTCGCCATCTTCTTTTACCTCCTCTTTCTCTTCACGCAAAGGCGCAAAGGCGCTATTCTTGTTTTTGTCTTTCTGGATTCCCGCCTTCGCGGGAATGACATGGTACTTTTTCAGCAGACCGGATTTGATATACTTGCCGGCCACATCTCCGGGAAGGTCAAATGGCTTTCCCGATTCGAGATATCCCAGCTTCGGATGGTATGTACCCGCCGCGCCGCTGGGATCGGTGTAGATTACTTTCATGGATTCACCTCCAGTTTTTTGTATTGATATGTAATTCGTTTTTTTACGATGCTTATGTCGCTGCTCTCCATCCATTCGGAGGGACCCTCTCCGGAGGGAAGGGCAACCTCCATCCCGGCGATCGACAACTTGTTGTCGAACAGCGTGGCGTGGATCCCGTCGGCGATCTCCAGGACGCCATAGACCCGCGGATCGGTCTGTCCCATGACTGATACATCGCCCGATTTCAGGAGCTGGTATATGATGAGATCCGCGGCGTAATTGCTCTCCCAGTCCGCGCCTTCCTCGATGAGAAAGTTGATCGCGCCGTCCTTGATGCCGATTGCAGGGAATCCGACCGTTATAGGAATGAGATTTTCATCCGCCGTGATGAAGATGTTCGCGTCGGCGATATAGGCCAGATCGGTGCTTGCCTTCAGGGCAGACTGTATGGCGGTCAGGAGTGCTTTCATATTCTCTCGCCTCGCATCTTGGCGTCAAAGTTCGTTTTGATTCGCACGGGGGAAAGCAATCGCCACTTGGAATAAAATGGATCTATAAACGGCCGCGGCGGTGTTTTAAATGTTGCGGTCCCCTTTCTCAAAAACATATGCTTGCGAAGTTTTGATCCTTTAGGCATTGCACCGCCGGCGCGGGCTAAATATCTGCGCTGCTCTTTGGTGATCTTCTGAGTATAGCCTTCCTGGAGGCGCTCGCCGATTTTCAGCCAGCTTTTGGACAACTTCTCCTGCCTGGTATCTGTGAACCCGACATCAACCTGCAGGCCATCGCTACCCATAACCGGATTGTATCGGACTGGGATGAGGCCTTTTGACGCACCGGTGGCCTGGCGGGTACTCCAAAGTTTTGTGAACGGCGTTCGAGTGATAAACCTGTTTCCGGATCTGCGCGCCATTGATGCCAGTTTCGCAAACATCTGACCGCCAGCTCTGCCGGCCTTGATATCTTTGCGCAGTTCGGCAGCTAACAAAAATCCTTCACGTTTCAGCGCCGTGGATGCCGCTTTACGGGTGCGTTCGGACTCTGTTTTCATTATTTTGTTGACGTCCGTCAGGACTTTAAAACTGGTTTTTAACATTTTCCGCTTATCTCCTGTCTTCTGCCTTCTGTCTCCCTTATCTTATATCTGCCTCTTGTCTGAGCGTGTCAGGCTCAGGCGTGTTTCGCCGCCGTTGATTCCGAGGTTGGCCTTGAGGTACCAGGTCTCGGTATCGATCACAAAGGCGTCTCCTCGCTGCGGATTGGATACATCCGAAGTCTTCACACGGATGATTCTCTCATCACCCGGAGGAGCATCGGACATGATGGACGGGTCCATCTCTTCCGGGATTATGGTCACGGGTACCGCCGCGCCGCCGGAGGGGGTGTACGTCGCCGTCTCGGCGAATTCATCGGTGTCGTAAAAGACATCGTCCAGATCGGTCAGTATGTCGGCTTTCAGTGTCATCTGTTATTTTCCTTCTCGTACTTTTCCTGGCACTCCACACAACGGGTCACGTCCGGTTTTGCTTCGATTCTCTCTTCAGGGATCGGCTCGGCGCGGATCCGGGCGAGCTTCACGGCCAGGGCCTTCTCCTGATCTGCCATTTCTCTTTGCGCCCGGTCGACGATATCGCCCATGTTATTTCCCCGCTGTGGCCCCGGCTGCCATCAAATTCGTTTTTGCCTGGCTCGATGCCGAACTGCCGAAAAAGTATTGAAGCACCTGGCCGAATCCCGTGGCCAGGGCGCCGAACAGCATGAACACGACGCTCGTTGAGCCCAAGGGCAAGGTATGAAAACAGAGCAATCCCACCAGAACAAAAAACCCCGCGACGACAAACCAGGCCAGGACATAGAGATTGATGTCCTTTTTCCCGGTGATCCGCACTATTTCGGTCTCCCGGGTTCTGGCGCTGGCCACGTCCTGCAGTTTGACCTGGAGCCCTTTGATCTCCTGATCACGTTTTTTGATGATAAAATCGTTGTCGGCGATCTTCGCCTTGAGGGCGATCTCGGGATCGGCGGAGATGAGCGCTGCGGCCTTCTCGGGAGTCAGGTCGCCCTCGGACACGCCGAGCACGTCGGACAAAGCTTTGATTGCCAAACCGCTGACCGCTCCCACGGGATTGATGAGGGCGCTGCCGATCTCCGGGGCGTACTCGAGTATTTTCGATCCGATGCTTTTCCAGTCCATTAGTCCTCCCTGTACTGTTGGATCCGTTTCGTCCAGCCCCGGGCAAACCGGAGCTGGCTGGCCGTTTTTTTCACGATCTGGGCATACCGCATGAATTGAAATCCGTTGAGCGTGACGAACAGGGCTCGCTCGTCCTTGATTGCCCAGGAATTGAGCGCCGCGATCGTGGAGGGGCCGATGCTCCCGTCGACGGCGAGATCACCGCCGAGAAAATTAATGGATTCCTGGGCGATCTTCGCGGCCGTTCGTCGACCCATATTGACGGCGGTGTCGAATATCTCGTCGGCGATAACGGCGCTCGATACCTTCTGCAGGTTGAGCGTTTTCCAGTAGTCGCGGTAATAGATCTGTTTCGCCTCGGCGAGCGTAAGGGCGGCGATATCGAGGTGGGGGTATGCTCGTTTTGAGATTCCGAATTTTGTCTCTCCGCCGGGGTCCTTCGGGTCATTGACGTAACCGCCCTCGTAACCGAGGGCGGCCTTGAACGCGCGATCAAACCGAATTATTTCATCGAGGGTTTGCATATCATCCTCCGTGATACCGGAACGCGAACAGGGTGAGAGCCCCGGCGATGGCGGCCGCGACGAGCGTTTTCACGAGCGTCCTGATGGCCGTCGATTTAATATCGTCCGTCCAGCACCGGAGATCGTGGATGAATTTGTGATCGCTGTAGTGCTCTTTCCGGGCGATCCAGAAATCATCGGGGGTCTCATCGGGGGCGATTATCTCGGCAAGTGCTTCTCGCACTGCAGTTCGGATATCTTCCTTTTCCATTTCGAGTCCCCACTCATCAAACCGGTGGTTATACGGCCTCAAGTTCCAGCACCTGCTGGGCTATCCGCCGTTCTGCAATCGCGCAGTATTCCGGGTTGATTTCCAGCCCCAAGAACCTGCGCCCCAATTCCTTCGCTGCCTTTGCCGTGGTGCCGCTCCCGCTGAATGGATCGCAAACCAAATCCCCCGCATTGCTCCACGTCGCCACCACGTCGCGCGCCAGCGTTTCGGGCATTGGTGCCGGGTGGTCGCTCGCCCCTCCGCCCACCGCAATGGGCCACACATTGCTGCGCATTCCAGCTTCTGCGCACGTCAGCACGCGCTTGTCGTGCAGTACCCCGTCAGCGTTCCTTCTGCCCCCGGTTAGGAGCGTTTGCCCCGCCTTGGCGTTCTTGCGGTCGCGCAGCATGTTTCCAGTTTTCGGCGTTCCGGCAGAGAAGACAAAAACAAATTCGTAGCACTGGTCGTAGCGTGTCGCCGCGTTCTGCGGCAGGTAGTTCAGTTTCTGGTAAATCATCGTGTCGTGCAAGTTAAGCCCCAACCTCTTAAAGTGCAGCGCCTGTTCCATGCTGCTGCCCGTCTCGCTGCCGTCCTTCGTCGCATCGCCTACCACCCAAACAATCACGCCGCCCGGCTTCAGCACGCGCTTGAGTTGCCACGCCACTCCGAAGAAGTCCCAGCTATGCCCGCCGTATGTGCGTAGGTCATCGTATGGCGGGCTCGTCACCACCAAATCAATGCACTCGCGCGGCAGTTTCCCAAGCAGGTCGCAGTTGTCGCCACAGTGAATCTTGTCTAGTTCAAGCATATTGTTTCCTCAAAAGTCGGTGCTGGCGGTACGTCGTATAACACGTCGCTCAACACGGACGCAGGCGAGGAAGCCGCCTGCGCCGGTTAGCTATGCGTTAGCCCGACCTTCCAAATATTAATCGGGTCTGTACGGCTTTTAATCTCTCCGCAGCTATTTTGCAATACTTCGGGTTTATCTCAAATCCTACCGCTTTACGCCCCAACGCTTTCGCCGCCACCAATGTTGTTCCACTTCCCATAAAAGGGTCACAGACGAAGTCGCTGGCGTTTGTGTAGTCCTCAAGTATTTCAATCATTACCGGTAAGGGTTTTTGTGTAGGGTGTTGTCTGTATTCTTTTTCTTTCATATTCTGCTGCAGCATCCCATTCCATCTATGTTTTATTTTCCGTACGGCTCTATCGTAAGATGTCCACGCCAGCTCACAATCTGCAAAATCATTAGTTCCGTTATCCTTATCCCAAACTATGTAACTCTTGGTCGCACCCAAATTAAAATAGTTGCCTCCAAAAATTATCTGGTGGCGGCTAACATACTTTATCACTTCAAAATATATCGGCTCAACTTTCTTTTTATCCCAATCATAAGTTCCGTAATCTTTGGGCATTGCTAATGTGCCTCTGCTTAAATTCTTTTCGTTCGTTTCACCTATCCCATACGGCGGGTCTGTCACTATTACATCGAAGGGGCGTAAAGCTATCATTCCTGTTAGGCAGTCCATATTATAAATTTTAGTGTACTCATCTTCGTAAAACGGCAGCCCAACTAACGGCTCAAACCGACAAAAAATATTATCGGTTGTTTTATCGTTAGTTATGTGTGCTAAATTATTTTCCATCAAAATTTTATCCATTAAGTTTTTTGCGGTTTAGCCGCAACTCGTTATAGGGACAATACCCCCTGCCTCTGATGCTGCTCTAATCTTGCCTTGCCAGCCTCAAAATAATCTTTATCAATCTCGTACAAATCAAGATCATAGCCCATAATGTCGCAGGCTATGGCAATGCTCATACTGCCACCGTGCGTGTCGAGTATCTTATCCCCTGGCTTGGCGTAGTTCTTCAGCAGCCATTCATACAGATCAACCGGCTTTTCTGTCGGGTGGAACCTGCCGGGGTTTCTGAACCCCTGGAGGTTACTCCGCGATGAATCAAATATCCGTGCTGATGTATGAAAACTGGTCCATGCCATTTCACAATCCGCCATGCTTATTCTCTGCACCTTATCCCAAACCACAAAACATCTTGTTGGCGGTAGGTCAAAATAATTACCGCCCCATATTATTTGATTATGTGTCACGCGCATAAGTTCATCAAAATATGTTCGCCCTGGTGTGGCGCAATCCCACGTTCCTCCTGCCCATTTATTGCCGGTTTCACCTTTCTTTTTCCCGATCTGTCCATGCATCCCTATCCCATACGGCGGGTCGACAATAGCCAGATCGTAAGCCTTGTCGGGCATCTCGGCCATTGCTTCCATACAGTCCATGTTGTAAAGTTTAATTAATGGCATAAAAACCTATAACAAATCCCTCCAGCGGACAGGCAAAAGCGCCTGCCGCTGACCTTGGCGTTATGTAAGGCGGAGGCGAGAGCAGAGGTCAAGCCCGTGTGAGATGTATGCTCTCGCGATCGCGTACTCCGCCGTTATTTTTTGGGTTTCGCGGAGGCATTCACGGCCGCCTCGAGGGCGGCGATCCGGTCGTCCTTCTCTTTCGCGGCGGCCTCGAGGCCGGTCACGTATTTCGTGAGTTCTTCGAGCTTGCCCGCCAGGTCGCCCAGTGCGGCCTCTTTTTCGGCGAGGAGATCCTCCTGGCCGATCTTCGCGGCGAGATCGGGGCGGAGATTCTCGGCGTCGCCGGCATAGCCGATGACTTCACCGACCTTGAAATGAACCGTCCCGGTGAGCTCGTACACATCGGGGACCTGTTCCCCCGCCTCGTCGTGGTATGGCTTTAAACAATACGTCCGCGTGGCAGCCTGCTCGGGGGACAGCTTGAGGAGTCCCCGGCTCAGGCTCAGCGGCCGTTCAAATATTTCGATTGTTTTCATGTTTCCGTCCTTTCAAAAAATGCGGGGGCGGTGCGATACCGCTCCCGCTTTATTTCATCTTCATTTTCCGGTTATGTCATGGTGACGTAGCACGCCATCTGCCAGAAACCGTATGCCACGTTCCGGCTCGCCCAGACGCCGTACCAGTGTTTATCCTCTTTGAATTCCAGCTCGGATCCCTCCGCGACGGCGGAGACCTGCAGCGGGACCTCGTCCTGCATGATCAGGGGTTTCGTCTCCGAGTCGGTCCGGAAGACTGCGAAGCTGGCCGTCCAGGTTGACCGGGCATCCATCTGAACATCGATGGAAACATTTTTCATGTCCAGACTGTGGGACGACAGAGTCGTGGCGGGAAGCGCCACGGCCGTGAGGGCCGGGAAATATAACCCCGGCGGCACCAGAACGAGAAACTCGCTGGCGTCCTCGTTGAAGGGCTGCCCCTGGTCGTCCTTGACCTTCATGATCTGGACGATGGCCTGCATGATGCACGACTGCATCTCCTCCGGTGACGGCATCGTGGTGGATCCGTGGACCCGCGCCGCGATGGCGGAGATGTCGATGGAGATGTCGTTATCATTGGTGCCGGAGGATCCCTCCGAATGGTTCGTGTCGAAATAATACTGGCCGTCGTAGCAGTCGGTCGCCGCGCCGGCGAGGATCAGGGTCGACAGAAGGCTCGCCCAGTGGCCATTCGCCCGGCGTGTCATGTCGGCGATCCGGATCATGACCTGGCCGGTTTTGTCCCTGCGGATCCAGTCACAGAGGACCTCCAGGGTGGCCTCGTATTTCTTGTTCTGGACGGTGATCTGATTGTCCAGGAATCCTTTAGGCTCCCGGCCGCCGACCCATTCGCGCATCATGGGCGCCATACCGATCCAGGGGTAGGTCTCGATCTCCTGGTTGCTGTCGACCTTCATGGCGATCTTTGCCGCCCAGGAGTCCGGGGCCGGATCTGACAGACGGAGATAGAGCTCTCCGATAATTCCTGTTGAGGTTAATCCTTTTCCGCTCATTATGTGTTATCTCCTTTCATAGATTTTGGTCTGGGTTACATCCCGAGTTTGACAACCAGGACGCCGGCGCCTTCGACAAAGGTCGTCGTGCTGGCCGCCTCGACGGAGACGGTATCGCTCGATTTAAATGCCGCACCGGCGGTGATGGCCGCAGCGGCGACAATCTTGCCCAGGGTGTTACAGGCGACGGTGGTCAATGCTATGGTGCCGCCGGTGACGTTGGTCGTGCCGATCTCGAAATTCAGCGTTGACACCTTGGACGCCGTGGGCGCGACGACGGTGGTGATGAAATCGGCGTCGATGATTCTCCCGTTAAATCCGGGGGTAAAGGTGGTGACGATATCACCATCGGCGATGGTCGAAAGTTCGATCGGGATGGAGAGATAGGCCACCCATTCCGGGACCTTCGCATCAAATGCCACGATGCAGTAACCGGACGATACATATCGATATACGTGGCCGATCTTCGTCCCGATGCCGGAGAGATTGAATGCCGCGTCGTCGGAGGCATAAACGGGGCGGCCGACATCGGTGATGGCGACGCTTGTCACGGCGAGATACGCCTTGCCCTTATCGACGGCCTGGACGTTGATGGCGCCATTTGCCCCGGAGGAGTTGTCCGCCTTTTCCTGGCAGAATCCCCGGAAGGGGTACCCCGCCACGAGGGGCTGGGCATAACCGGAGCCGTTGTCGCCGATGGCGGAGCCCTCATAGATGATATCGGCCGTAATGACCGGGAGACCGTTGATGCTGCCGATCTCCATGATTCGCGGTGAATTGGCTGCTAATGTCGTCATATTACTGTACCTTCCTTTCCCCGAGTATCTTTACCCGGCCCTCTGAGTTGGCCTTTTTGTATGCCGCGTATACCTCGGCGTTTCGGAATTCTCCCTGGAGATCGGCGCTGCGTTCATATTCGGCCGTCCATTTATCGAGGCCGTCGGGCATTGCGTTAATGTCCTGACCGCCGCCCATGCCGGGGCTCTGCTTGCCCGTCTGGTCGGTGATCACCTGGAGCATCTCGTCCATCTTTTTCGACTCCGGCGATGCCGCCGGCGTTGATCCTTCGGGAACCACGGCGCGGTACTGCTCGGCCGAGATACCCGATTCGATGACGGTCTTAAACTTTCCGGCCTCATCGGCTCCGAAATGGATCTCGGCCAGGGCAAGAATGTTTTCCGTTTTCCCGGTGATGGCGGCCGTAACCGCTTCATTGACAGCGCCTGTTACATCGACGCTGTTTTTCCCCTCTGCGCGGAGCTGTTCGGCGAATTCGGGATACTCGTCTGCGAGCGCCGCGAGGGTTTCAAATCTTTCCATTGTGTTCTCCTTTCCGGGGAGTATCCCCCGCGTTGATATGCTTCGAGCGCCCGGTCTGGACGCTGAGAGCGCTGCTGCTATCGCATCGTCGAGGCTCCCGATCTGATCGGCGAGACCCGCTTCGATGGCCTTTTCGCCCCAGTACAGGGCGGATTCCATTCCTTTGATGTGCTGTTTCGTGGCGCCCCGGTACCGGGCGACATCGCCGGTAAACAGTTCGTGGGCCCCATCGACTATCTCCTTGACGGCCGCGTAGGCCTCATCGCTGAGGGGTTCGTGGGGTGAGAGATCGTTTTTCCGGGCGCCGGCGTAAATGGTGGTCACCACGACTCCCTCTTTTTCGTTATATTTTGACTGGTCGAAATGTTTCGCGATGACCCCGATGGATCCCACGCCGCCCGACTTCGGTACGAAGATCTGATCGGTGGCGGAGGCCAGATAGTAGGCAGCGGAAAAGGCATGTTCATCCACGGCGGCATAGATCGGTTTTGATCCCCGGGCCGCGAAGATCTCCTCGGCGAGCTCCCGGCATCCGGCCACTTCCCCACCAGGGGAATCGATATGTAAAATAATGGCGGTGATCTCATCGCTGGCCAGGGCCTTCCGGAAGATGTTCCGCACATAGAGATAACTGGTCATGCCGCTGTGGGACTGCATCATGCTGTGGCGGTGGACCAGACTGTCATGCACGGGGATGATCGCCACGGCGGGCACGACGGCCGCGCCGGGCTGCCGGACCGCGGTTTTCGCCTCCAGGGATTCGGAGTATTTCTCCGGGGCATCGCTGGGTTCCTCGATGGTAATGCCGAGACGGTCCTTGAGCGCCCAGAGGATCACGTCCAGTTTCGGCTCGTGGATCATGAGGGGCACATTGAATACCCGGCTCATAATGAGAGGGATGGAGTTATTCTTCATCGTCGGTCTCCTCGTCGGTGTTGTCTTTGTCGTCTTTATCTTTGATGATCATCGGCGTTTTCTCCCGCGCTTCGAGGCCGGCATCTTTTTTCATCTGCTGTTCCTCGGCGAGCTGCTCGATGAGGGCCTCCACGGTGGTCCCCCGTTCGGCGGCGATCTCCTCGAGGGTTTTCATGTCGTTGTTATTCAGGAGCACATCGGCCTGTGCCGCCTTCACCGGCTCGATATCGCCCTTCGGGTACCCGCGCCAGGAAACGGCGCAGAGGGATTCCATGTTCGAGTAGAAGTCGGGGACGGTCAGCTCGCGCCTCAGATACGCCTCCTCGAGGAGCATCTGGCGGACCGGGGCCAGGGTGTTCTGGCCGAGCCATGCCCGGCGGAACATGTAGGCCCTCCATGCCTCGAGCATGGCGCCCCGCCATCCGGCGAAACTGACACCTTTCAGGTTCTTGAACAGGGCCACGGCGGGTACGCCGATCGGGCCCGCGATCGCGTTTAAAATAATTTGAGCAAAGGGATCGAAGGTGGTCCCGGGGCGGTTAGTCGAGATACCGTGAGGAACCTCTCCTTTTTCCCCGTACATGACGGCACCGGGGATGACCTCCTGGTACCGGATTTTTTTGTTGACGCCGCCATCCCGGTCGGTCCCGGTATCGTTGAACCCGGGCATGGATTCGGCGAAATCGTAGGCACTCGCGGCGCCGGTTTCGATAAACATGGAAAAGGCCGCCGTGACGATGCTGGAGACAAGCTCCGCGTCGAGCAGATCGTTCAGGTCCTGGAAAAATTTGAGGGACGGCGCGAAGTCGGAGATCCCGCGGACCGCGTCGGGATCGTCGTTGATAAATTGGTGGATCACCTGCCAGCGGTGGCCGGCTCTCGTGGGGATCCTCTCGAAGTTTGCCGAGGTGTCGGGACGATAAAACCACTGCCGTTTCTTTTCGCCCGCGACGGGATAGTCGGCCTTTTTGATCCAGTGCGCGACGGGCGCTCCGTATTTGTTGATCTCGACGCCGTCCCGGATATTGCCGTTGCTGAGTTTGTCCGTCGGGGTTTTGAGCCGCAGGGGATTGATGACCTGGCATGCCAGGGCATAGGGGCGGCCCGGGGCGTTGATCATGAGGGGCAAGAGGATATGTTCGCCGTGCTGTACGGTGGTCGCCTCGAGGAGATACTGGATCCCGCCGGCGGTCATCCGTTCGCCCGCGTCTGCCCAGGGGATCCACCGGCGATAGATCGATCTCATTTGCGCCCGGATCGGCCGGGCTGCCTCTTTCGATATGCCCAGGGCATCGCTGTCGATCTCCGGCTGGGGGATCAGGCCGGGACCGACGACGGTGACGGCAAATGATTTTTTGATACCCGCGGCGTAGGGGTTATCCTGGGTCAGCTCGACACATCGCTCGGCGATACTCTCCCGTTCCCGGGCGACTGCCCGGGGATCATACAGGCGTTTCGGGATCCAGTTTGACATGGTTCCGGTGCGCTGTGCCGATTTTCTGCTGAATGTGTTGGATGACGCGGAGATCCGCGGGGGTAACGGTTTGTTATCGGGGCCGTAGAGTACCGGCCGGCGGCCCAGTTGGGTTGCCATCGAAGCGACGGCGGCGTTGAATATTCGGTGACGTTCTATCTCGCGGTCGCGATCGTGGGGAGCTTCCCGCATGTTTACCTCTTCCGGATGCCGTGATTGATGGCAGGTCCGCCGACATTGGAGAGGGCCTTGACCTTGTCGTCCCAGTAGGTGACACGACTACCGATCATACTGAGATCGGCCCGGGTGAGTGACCGCCCGGCGATGGAATATGCCTGGCCGGCGGCGACTTTATCCTCCGCATCGAGCCAGGTTGCGAGTTTCGATTCCGCTTGTGCAAGGGT